>Ga0209824_10000187_pt1 | contig 42859 bp, 32 predicted proteins | sample VDWuncwatermetaG_FD_184124 | JGI IMG/M metagenome (GOLD analysis project Ga0209824, IMG submission 184124) | Wastewater microbial communities from Netherlands to study Microbial Dark Matter (Phase II) - VDW unchlorinated drinking water (SPAdes)... ...
ATCTGCTCATGGGCTTCGCTGGTGACGACCAACTGACGGGACTGGCAGGCGACGATTATCTTGATGGTGGGACGGGCATCGATACGATGGTCGGCAATCTCGGTGACGATGTCTATGTGGTGGATGCCATAGGCGATGAGGTCATGGAGAACCTGAACGAAGGTATCGATGCCGTGCACAGTTCCGTCTCGCATACCCTTGGGCAGAACGTTGAAAACCTAACCTTGACTGGTCTCGGCGCCATCGACGGGACCGGCAATGTACTGGACAACATCCTCACTGGAAACAGCGCTGCGAACATTCTTGCCGGTGGGGCCGGCAACGACACCTATGTGATCGGTACGGGCGATACGGTGGTAGAACAGGCGAACGAAGGTCTCGACACCGTGCAGAGTGACCAGAGTTACGCCCTCGGCACCCATGTCGAGAACCTGACACTCACCGGCGTGGTGGCCATCCAGGGGACTGGTAATGCACTGGACAATGTGCTGACCGGCAACGGGTCGATGAATCTGTTAGCCGGCGGAGCCGGCAACGATACGTATGTGCTGAAGGGGCTGGAAATCGTGACCGAGTCGGCCGGGCAAGGGATTGATACGGTCATGACGGCACAGAGCTATCAGCTGGGCTCCCACGTGGAGCATCTCACCCTGCTCGATTCGGATCGCTCGCTCATCGGGAATCGGTTGTCACCGGTGTCGATCGACGCTATCGGCAACGAGCTTGAAAATACGCTGACGGGCAATCGCGGTATGAATCGGTTGGATGGTGGGGTGGGTGCCGATGTGATGCGTGGAAAGGCCGGGGACGACACCTACGTGGTCGACGATACAGGGGACGTCGTCATCGAAACGGCAGTGGCGGGCATCGATACGGTTGAAAGCGAGATCAACTATACGCTGACCGATCACGTGGAAGATTTGTTACTCACAGGGATGGGTGCGACGTCCGGGACCGGCAATCAACTCGATAATCGGATCGTCGGCAATAGTGTCGGCAACATACTTGATGGAGCCGGAGGAAATGATCGCCTCGAAGGTGGAGTGGGAAGCGACACCTATCTGTTCGGTCATGGGTCTGGGTGGGATCGGGTCATTGATTCCGGTGTCGGAGATATCATTCAGTTGAAGGCGGGGATTACACCGAACGATCTTGCCGCAGCTCAGTACTTCCACCCCGGCCTCTTTCAGCCGAATGGATTGGTCCTCGGCATTCTCGGCTCGACAGATGCCCTCTATATACAAAGCTATTTTCACATGAGCGTGCCTTCTCTGATCAGGTTTGACGATGGGACGACCTGGGATCTCGCGGCGGTGAATCAACGGATTGTGACGGTGCCACTGGTCTCCAACATCGATTGGAGGACGTTGCCGATCAATCGGGAATCGGCCACCACGATTCTGGGAACCGTTGGAAACGAGCTGCTGAGTGGTACCGCCGGTCCTGACGTCTTTTTCTCGTTCCTTGGTAGCGATACGTTGATTGGTGGAGCTGGCGATGATCGCTATTCGATCGATTTCTCCGGAGACGACGTCATTATCGAGGCCCAGAATGGGGGCCTGGATACAGTAACGGGAGATATGCCGGATGGATATATTTTGCCGGACAACGTCGAACAGGCCGAGTTTTCAGGCCGCAGGATGACCGGCAACCTCCTCGACAATGTAATCACGGCAGGACCCGCCTCCAATACATTGGATGGAGGTCATGGGAACGATGTGCTGATTGGTGGGTTCTTGCGTTCCACGCCGGTGAGCCGAGACGATTCCGGCAGCGATATTCTCATCGGTGGTGACGGTGATGATACGCTCATTCCGGTCGGCGGAGTTTCCGATTCATCAGGCTTAATTGCCCCGATCACGAATGCGGCGATCATCAAGGCCGATGATGTGTTAGTGGGCGGGCGTGGTGATGACACCTATGTCCTCTATCATGCGGACGAGATGGTTATTGAACGGGTCGGCGAAGGGACTGATAAGGTCCGCAGTGCAGTGACCTATACCCTTCCGGGGAACGTCGAGAATTTGGAATTATTGGATTCCAGGATCCCTGGATTGCCGAATGGTACGGGGAATGAATTGGACAACTTCATTCAGGGTAATAGCCTCGCGAATGTCTTGGAGGGTAAGGTGGGGAACGACACGCTGCATGGCGGTCTTGATGATGATGTTCTCCGAGGCGGGATCGGCCATGATACCTATCTCTTCACTCTCGGTGACGGCATCGACACGATTGAGGATGCTGCAGTGGTCGGTGAAGGAAACCGGATTCAGTTCGGAGTGGGCATCAGCCGGAACGATCTCACGGTCACACATGATGAAGCCGCACGGACGCTCATCATTCAAGTGGGCGCAGGTGGGACAGACCGGCTGGTGCTGAACAATTTCGATCTGAACGGTGTGAACGGCACGCCCGTCGTTGAGACTCTGACGTTTGCGGACGGCACCACGACGAGCCTTGCCGGTTTCTTCGGACCGACCGTCACAGAAGGGAATGACACGATCACGACCGGAGCGGGGGACGATGTGATCAACGCGCTCGGTGGCGACGACGTTGTGGATGCCGGTGCCGGCAACGATAGCATCGCCGGTGGAATCGGGAATGATACGCTCACTGGTGGCCCTGGCGATGACACTTATATCTATGACCTTGGTGACGGCATCGACACTGTCAATGATACAAGCCTGCCTGGAGAAGGGAATGCCATTCAATTTGGGCCGGGGATCAGTCCGAACGATTTGACCTTGGATGTGGGATCTTTTCTGATTCGAGTCGGCACGACCGGCGGTGCGCTTCACCTCTCCAGTTTCGATCCAGCCAATGTGCTGGGGCCGCGCACGATTGAAACCTTCCAATTTGCTGATGGGACAGTTCTATCTTACGACCAGCTTGTTCAACGTGGGTTTGATCTGACCGGGACTGACGGCAACGATTCCATTACCGGCACGAACGTTGTGGATCGGATCACGGCTCTCGCGGGGGACGATATGTTGGTTGGCGGGCGTGGTGCCGATCACCTGCAGGGTGGTGTGGGCCACGATACCTACATCTTCAACATTGGCGACGGCGTTGACACTATCGACGATGTGGTGCTGCCCGGCGCAGGGAATCGAATTCAATTCGGGGCTGGAATCAGTCAGAGCGACTTGAGCTTTGTCCAAGATGAAGCTGCTCGAACTCTGACCATCCAAGTAGGGACCAGTGGGACCGATCGACTGGTGCTTGCCAATTTTGATCCTCGTGGCGCCAACGGTTCCCTGGTGGTCTCAGCGCTGGAGTTCGCCGATGGGAATATGGTGAACCTGATTGACCTCTACCCTCCGAACCAGGCACCGATGGTTGCTGTTCCAGTGTTGGATCAGACCGCCGCCGAAGATTCATTCTTTACCTTTACGGTTCCCGCTACGACGTTCATCGATGCCGATGTGAGTTATGGAGACGCTCTCGCATATGGCGCATCTCTCGCTGACGGCAGCCCACTGCCGGCGTGGCTGAGCTTTGATCCGATCATCCGGACGTTTGCGGGAACTCCAAGCCCCGGCGATGCCGGCGTGCTGCAGGTCACGGTGATCGCGACGGACACCAAGGGCGCGAGCACGACTGATCAGTTTGCGTTGACGGTATCGGGACCGCTTCCCCAAATCCTGACTGGTACAGCGGGCAACGACATCCTGACGGGTGGACGGGGAGACGACACTCTCAGTGGGTTGGCTGGAAACGATCTCTTGAATGGTGGGCAAGGGAACGACATGCTCGATGGAGGGACGGGAGTTGATACGATGCAGGGCGGAACGGGCAACGATACCTATACGGTTGATATGCCTGGTGACGTCGTCACCGAGTTCGTCAATGAAGGTATCGACACTGTGCACAGTAGTATGACCTATGCCCTTGGTGCCAATATCGAGAATCTCACCTTGACCGGCACGGCAGCGATCAACGGGACCGGAAACGCCTTGAACAACGTGCTCCTGGGCAACAGTGCGAGCAATATCTTGATTGGTGGAGCCGGTCATGATCAGCTCAATGGCGGTCTCGGGATGGATGTGATGATCGGTGGGGTAGGCGATGATACCTATGTCGTGGATCGAGCGGGCGATGTGGTGACTGAGCTCGCTGCACAAGGGAGCGATACGGTGGAAAGCAGCATCACCTACATTCTCGGACCGAACCTGGAACATCTGATCCTCACCGGCTCGGCTCATATCAACGGTACGGGGAACTCAGCCCATAATGTGTTGTTGGGCAACAGTGGCAACAATATTTTAGACGCCGGTTCCGGCGATGACACGTTGGACGGTGGGATGGGGAGTGACGCACTCTTTGGAGGGAGCGGTCACGATAGGCTCTTTGGTGGATTGGGGGACGACAGCCTCCATGCAGGGAGCGGAAACGATCTCCTTAATGGTGGTGAAGGAATTGATCGGCTCGACGGTGGGTCGGGTGACGATCGATTGTTAGGCGGTGCCGGCAACGATCAGCTCATAGGCGGCAGCGGGGCCGATCAACTCATCGGTGGGCTTGGCAATGACATGTTGGTCGGCAATTCGGGGAACGACACTTACCAGTTCGCACGAGGGGATGGTCAGGACACCATTCAGGATGTCGATGCGTTCGCAGGCAACCAAGACCGTGCTCTATTTGAGACGACCATCAATCCTCTGGATCTCGTCCTTAGCCGCCAGGCGAATGACCTCCGGCTTGCCATTCACGGCTCGGCAGATCAGGTCACAGTAAAAGATTGGTATCTCGGAAGGACGAATCACATTGAGACGATTCAAGCAGGCAATGGAGAGATCCTACTTAGCACACAGGTCGACCAACTGATCCAGGCCATGGCTGCGTTCTCCCAGCAATCCGGTCTTACGTGGGATCAAGCCATCGATCAGCGGCCGCAGGATGTGCAGGCGGTACTCGCCGCGAGTTGGCAGTAAATGATGAGGAGGACTGGCTCAGGGCTCAGTGGCTGTGCTAATCGCTCGGCGGCTCGAAATGTCCGGAGGGGCGCTGTTGCCAGGGCACAGTCGCTTGACGCGATTGTTTGACTAAACTTCGTAGACTCATCTCAGCGGCCCGCAGAAGTTTGGGGTCACCGGCTTGCATGAGCGTGGTCAAGAGGACATAGAGTGATCGATCGGCGTGAGATCCAGCCAAGATCCGATCGGTCACCGGATCAATCTGCGAGGTATCCGGCTCCTCATCCTCTGCTGAATCAGTGAAGAGCCATTTAAAGGATTGGGGGTTGTTGAACAGCCAAGAAGGCGGAATGCAAAACGCGGAGGCAAGCGCTTCAAGTGTACTAGTTGTGGGATCGGTCTGATCCGCTTCGATTTGTTCAAGGAGCGTCGTCGAAATTCCTGCCGCGTCTGATAACGACTCGATCGATTGGTTTCTGGAGAGTCTCCAGCCCTGGATAAATAGCCCTATCGACATAAGGCCATGATACACAATGAAAGGTTGAGCTTCAATTAAATCATGCGATAAATTGACATTTATTTATTAAAATCAATGTGTTATGATCTATTTCCAGTACTGGTGTGAAATCGGTATAATACCGACACAAGTTTCATCGTGTTGAAGGAGGTGGGGGCGTATGTTAGGAACCGATATTCGTGGCATCATGGCTGAGGAAGAAGAGGTCCAGCGCCGACAAGAGGCGCTCAAGTCGCTCATGACGATGCGGTCCAAGCAGCTTCGAGAGTCCTTGGATGATCGAATCAAGCGTGCTAGGAGCAGCGGGGATTGGACACAGTTGTCCAAGGCGGAATGCGCGAATTTACATAAGCAGGAAAGGGCCCACCTGCAGTCTCAGCTTGAACAGTTACAGTTTGAGCAGACTCGGACTCGGGGAAAGCTGACAGCCTTGAAACGTGCCAAGGCGAGGGCGCAACGTATCCGCGCTGCTGAAGCGGCCTCTGAACGAAGGCGTCGTTGATTACCCACTCCAGCTGTCTTGCCCGTATGTGTTTCAGTGCGATGAGTGGTCTCTAGGTGGCTGTCGTGCTGCAGCCACCAGTTCTCACTCGAGCAGGGGCCTCGCGGATCCGGCATCTGCTTCGCGATACGAAGGCCAGATCGAGAGAAGCTGCCTTCGTCCTCGAAGGAGCCAAGTCCTGTCGTGATCTGATTCACCAGTCTCCCCAGGCCATTCTCAGTCTGATCGTCTCGCCGCGCTTTCTCTGTATGGAGACCGAGGCAGATCGAAGGGCGCGCACGCAACTGCCTGCGTCCCAGTTCCTGTGTTCGGACATCGACTTTGACAAGCTGACCGATGTTGAGATGTCGCAAGGGATATTAGCCGTCGTCCGACAACCTCGGTGGGATGAAGCCCATGTGCTCAAACAATCGTGCGTACTTGGCCTGTATGGGGACCGACTACAAGATCCAGCGAACGTGGGCGCGATCATTCGGACAGCTGCGGCGCTGAACTTGTCCGGAGTGTGGTTAAGCGCTGATTCTGCTGATCATTTTGCTCCCAAGGTGGTTCGTGCCACGGCCGGCACCATCCTGAGCCTTCCAGTTTTTCACGCGTGGGATTGGCGGGCATTCTCCTCGTATGGGTGTGACATCTATTCGGCAATCCTGGCTTCGACTGATCGAGTCCCCATCAGGAAGATTCAAACAAGACCCAGCCGCCTCATGATTGCGGTCGGAAACGAGGGAGCAGGGTTGGCCTCAGACATCGTGAAGGCGTCTCGCGTGAGGTTTTCTATTCCACTGGCCGAGGGGGTGGAGTCGTTGAATGTCGCGGCGACCGCGGCGATTTCGGCATTCTACTTCAGCGGATTGCGGCTCGACTCCGATGGCGGATCCAGGGGATCAGGCCATTCAGCATAGATGTTTGAAATTAAACGACGTTCGGCCTACTATGAGGTGCAGTTCATGCGATTCAGGCTGGAGATGAGAATGGGGGTCAGGTTCGTGTTGATGTGTGCACTCAGTCTCGGATGTGGCGTGGTCACGGCCTCTGCTCAATCTTCTTCTGCTCAATCCGATGGGCAGTTGTATAGCCTCGACATGATCGTCAATCTGGCCTTGGCAAAAAACCCCTTAGTATCCTCCGCGGAAGGAGTGATCGAACAGCAGAAGGGACAGCAGACGGCGGCCGGCGCTTACCCGAACCCCACTATTGCTAGTTCCGGTGGTCACGGGAATCTGCGGGATATCGGTCGAGTGACTATTGGACCGGTCCTTGATCGACAGGGGGTCACGGAATACAACGTGACGGTCGGACAACCGGTCGAATGGCCAGCGCTACGTGCGGCGCGGCAACGAGTGGCGGATCTTGGATTGGCGACGGCCAACGTGGGCATGTTGGAGACGCGATTGAACTTGGCGTCACAGGTCAAGGTGGCATTCTACGATCTGCTGTTGGCTCAACATGATGCTGATTTGGCGCGCCAGAATCTTGATACCGTCGAAGGTGTGGCCCGGATCGTGAGGGCACGGGTCAAGTCGGGTGAAGCGCCTCAATTTGAATCCATCAAGGCAGAGGTGGAAGTCTTGAAGGCTCGGCAGCAACTCGCGCGTGCGGATAATCTGGTTCGGATCAACCGCGTTGTCGTGGATACCTTGACCGGTGGTGCGCTGGGGCCGTCCTATCTGGTCCATGGGGAATTCAGGATCCTGCCTCGTGACCTGGAGATCGAAGGACTCATGACTCGCATGATGGAGCAGCATCCAACGATCCAGCGTCTCCTCAAGTCTGTCGAACAATCGGATTGGAAGATTGAATTTGAACGGCAGGCGAGAGTGCCGACGCTCACCGTCAACGGCGGGTACTGGCGTGATCTTGGGCGAGAGGCGTTTCAAGGAGGTCTCTCTGTCCCTGTACCGCTCTGGTACCGGCGTCAGGGAGAAATCGCCTCCTCGTTAGGGGTGAAACGCCGAGAAGAAGCGGAGCTGCTTCGGACACGCAATGAACTCGGACGAGCCGTATACCAACATTTTCAGGATGTGCGCACTACTGCGGAGCTGCTCGAGGTGTTTGAGAAGGGATTGTTGAAGCAGGCTCAGGAGGCACTGAGGCTGGCGCAGTTCAGTTTTCAGCAGGGAGCGTCAAGTCTGCTGGAAGTGCTCGATGCGCAGCGAGTGCAGCGACAGATCTTACTGGACTATGCGCAGGCGCGTCGTGACCTCTCCGCCTCGCTGGCTCGGCTGGAGCAAGCCGTAGGGGTGGCGCTGTGAAGGCCCTATCTGGTTCACCACGAGCTTCATGGAGGTGTCTCAGCCGAGGTATGTCCGGTCTTCTGTTCGGTTTGATGGTGCTGGAATCAGGCTGCGATGGAACACCGAGTGATGTGGTGGCGAGTAAGTCGCCTGTTGCCGTGTCAGCTCCTGGCCGCATCACGCTATCAGCGGAGGAGTCGTCGCGGGTGGGCGTGGTTGTCCAGCCGGTCGCACGCAGCGATTTTCGAACGCACCGGGACTTCCCCGCCATCGTGCAACCCAATCAACGGAACATGGCGGAGATCACTGCGTTGGTGCGAGGGCGAGTGGTTGAGGTGTACGGTGAGCTAGGCCAGGAGGTCAAAGGAAATGCCCCGCTGGCGATCCTGTATAGCAGCGATCTGGGGCTTGCTCAATCGGCCTATCTCAAAGCCAAGGCCAAGCTTCACGTGGCGGAGCAGGCCTTCGAGCGTGCGCAATTCCTCCTCCAAGAGCAGGTGATCGGCGAGGCGGAATTGCAGCGCCGCCAGGCAGAGTTGCTGAGTAACCAGGCCGAGGCCAATGAATCACACGATCGGCTTAAGCTGCTTGGCATGAATGATGAAGAATTCAGGCGTCTCGAGAGTAGCCGGAAGATCCGTTCGGTCGTGCCGATTGTGGCTCCCTTTGCCGGCCGGATCATCGTGCGTAAGTTGACACGAGGCGAGGTCGTCGAGACGACCGATAATCTATTCGTGATCGCTGATCTTTCGGAAGTCTGGGTGCAAGCGAATATTCCCGAGAAGGACATTCCCTTCGCGCATTCTATCCATGCATCCGGAGACAGGCAAGTTGAGGTGCGGATCAACGCCTATCCCAAGGAGGTCTTTCGAGGGACGATCACCTATGTCGCGGATGTGCTCGATCCCGTAACACGCACCATGCAACTCAGGATTGAGTTGCCGAATCAGGATGGGCGGCTCAAACCGGAAATGTTCGCGACGATTCGACTCTTTTCCGAAGCCCAGCCTGAGCAACTGGCTGTGCCGGAGGCCGCGTTGCAACGCGATCAAGGACGCACCTTCGTCTTCGTGCAACGCAGCCCGAACGAGTATGAGTTGCGGGAGGTGCACGTCGGTGAATCCAATGGGACCGTGACGGCCATCCTCGGCGGCCTGAACGAAGGCGAACCGGTCGTGACCCATGGTGCCTTTGTCTTGAAGTCCGAGTTATTGAAGAAACCCGTCTGATGGTTTCCCGTCTTCTGGATATCTCCCTCCGCCAGCGGCTCCTTATCATTATCTGTTCGGTCATGATCGGCGCCGGCGGGATCTATGCCTTTCGGACCATTCCGATCGACGCCTTTCCGGATGTGACCAGCGTGCTGGTTCAGGTTGTTACGAAGGCACCGGGGCTCTCTCCCGCCGAAGTCGAGCGCTTGGTGACCTATCCGGTCGAGCTACAGCTCACGGGTGTGCCGTCTCTCACGGAAATGCGTTCCCTCACAAAGGTCGGTCTCTCGCTGATCACCATCGTGTTCGATGACTCCATGGACATCAACCTGGCCCGCCAACTGGTGCTCGAGCGATTGCTTGAAGTGGAGGAACAGCTTCCTCCAGGAGCCGAGCCGATGCTGGTGCCGAACAGCACGGGCTTGGGCGAGGTCTTCCAGTATTACTTGGAGTCTCCTCACGGAGCTCCGGCTGATAGCGAAGCTGAACACCAAAGCCTGATTGTACAGCGGACCATTCAAGATTGGATCATTCGCCCCCTTCTGAAGAGCACGCCGGAGGTCATCGATATCAATTCAATGGGCGGGTACGTCAAACAGTATCAGGTGTTGGTCGAACCAGGCCTGCTCCGGAAATACGGTCTGACGCTTCGTGAGGTGTTCGATGCGGTGGCGAGAAACAACGCCAACGCCGGTGGAAATATCCTCGAAAAACATGATGAGAAATATATCGTGCGAGGAATTGGACTGATCCGCTCGCTTCAGGATATTGAACGGATCGTCGTGAAGGAAACCGGTGGCACGCCGGTCTATATCTCCGATGTGGCTCAAGTGGTGATCGACCATGCGGTGCGTCATGGCGCCACGGTGCTGAACGGGGATCGCGAGGTGGTCAGTGGCATCGTGCTGATGTTGCGTGGAGGCAATGCCCGGGATGTCGTCGAGGGGATCAAGGCTCGTATTGAGGACATCCATGCTAAGCATCTGTTGCCGGATGGATTGCGCATTGTGCCGTTTTACGATCGTATTGAACTGATCACCGAAGCATTGAATACGGTGTACAAATCGTTGGCTGAAGGTGTGGTGCTCGTCGTTGTGGTGTTGTTTCTGTTTCTTGGGAATATTCGCAGTGCGCTGATCGTCGTCGGCACACTGGTGTTAGCGCCGCTGGCCACATTTATCGTCATGGGGCAAATCGGGCTGACCGCAAATCTCATGTCGCTCGGAGGGCTGGCGATCGCGATCGGTATGATCGTGGATGGGTCGGTCGTCGTCGTTGAAAACGTCTATCGCCATCTGTCTCACCATTCTGCTGCCGCAATACCGAGGCTTCAGCTGGTGACCCAAGCGGTGAAGGAAGTCGGCCAGCCGGTTGTCTTCGGGATTCTGATCATTATCTTGGTGTTTCTTCCTCTCTTGTCCCTTCACGGGATGGAAGGGAAGATGTTCAAACCGCTTGCCTATACGATCATGATCGCGCTGTTGGTGTCCCTCGTCTTGTCGCTGACGCTGTCACCGGTGCTCTGTTCGTTGGCCTTGAGGCAAGGCAGTGAAGAAGATCCTTGGATTGTCCGATTGGCTAAGCGGCTCTACGCGCCGTCTCTTCGATGGGCGCTTGGGCATCGGACCGCCGTGGTGGTGATGGCCGTCTCCGCGCTCATCGGGGCGCTGGCGTTGGTGCCAACATTAGGCTCAGAATTTATCCCTATTCTGAACGAGGGATCAGTTGCCCCTCAGACTATTCGGCTCCCCAGCGTGTCGCTTCCTGCCTCAATCGAAATCGAAAAGCGGATGCAGCAGGCGATCATGGAGTTTCCAGAAGTGGAGATGGTCGTCTCGAAAATCGGTCGTACGGAATTGGGGAACGATCCACAGGAGCCGAATGAAAGTGATCCGGTGGTTCGCTTGAAGCCGCTGGATCAGTGGACCACGGCCAAGACGATGCCGGAGTTGATGCAGAAGTTTCGCGAGCGGTTGACGACTGTCTCGGGCGCGACATTCCTGATCAGCCAGCCTATTCAGCAGCGGGTTGATGAGTTGATCTCCGGCGTACGCACGGAAGCCACGGTGAAACTGTTCGGTGACGATCTGGAGATACTGCGGAACAAGGCCCAGGAGATCGCCGAGGTGCTTGAAACCGTGCGAGGGGTTCGTGATATCAAAGTTGAACAATTATTTGGCCAACCCTACCTCACGATTGATATCGACCGCGGCAAGATTGCGCGGCATGGGATCAATGTGGCTGATGTGCGAGAGATCATCACCACTGCCATTGGTGGGGACGTCGCGACGCGTGTCTACGAAGGCCAGCAACGGTTTGAGTTGGTGGTGCGGTTCCCGGAGCAGTACCGGGACAGTGTCGAAGCGATCAGTAATATTCGGGTCAGCGATCATGCGGGCGCACTGATTCCATTGGCGGATCTCGCCACCGTGCAGTTGGAAGAGGGACCTGGCCGGATCAGCCGCGATCAGCTGCAACGGTACGTATCGATCGGGTTCAATACGCTAGGGCGAGACATCGGCGGGTTGGTTGCGGAGGCGCAGCAGAAAATTACTGACCGCGTCATGCTTCCGCCCGGTTACCGGGTGACCTGGGGCGGGTCATTTGAAAACATGCAACGTGCCATGGCCAAGCTACAGGTCATCGTTCCGATCACAATCGGCCTGATCTTTTTCTTGCTGTATTCAACCTTCAATTCACTCCGTCAGGCAACCCTCATCATCTTGAATCTGCCCTTTGCGTTGATCGGAGGGGTCGTGGCGCTGTGGCTCACCAAGGAATATCTCAGCGTGCCCGCGTCAGTGGGATTCATTAATCTCTTTGGCGTGGCGGTGTTGAACGGGATTGTGCTCGTCTCCTATATGAATAAACTTCGAGAGGACGGCCACAGTTTGGAGGAAGCGGTGACCTCAGGCGCTCTCCTTCGGTTACGCCCCGTCTTGATGACGGCGTTGGTCGCACTCTTGGGGTTGGTTCCCCTGGCGTTTGCCAACGGGATTGGCTCGGAGGTGCAGCGTCCGTTGGCGATCGTCGTCATTGGCGGCCTCGTGAGTTCAACGCTTCTGACCTTGATCATGCTGCCGGTCCTCTATCAGTGGCTCGAAGGCCGCGCGACAGGGGGAATCGCTCCAAGCGAATTACGAGGAGGATCAGTGCCTGCCGTCCATTCTGCAGCAGGGGACATTCCTCATGGCAATGGTGAGCCGAGGCCAGCTCGCCGGCCTGACGGGATGCCGTTGATATGATGGTGAAATTAGGCCGGAAAAAGGATGAGGTGAGGATGCCTACGCTCGCTGGTACCGTATGCATGGGGCTGGTTGCCATGATTGTGGGGGCACAGGTATCGATCGCTGCGCCGAAGGAGCCGGAATCAAAGATCGCCAACGTTGTAAAAGGGGAAAAAGTATTTGTTCGGCATTGTGCCGGTTGTCATGGCTCGGAAGGGAAGGGGGATGGCTATTTGCTTCTGGGGCCAGAGCCGGCCAATCTCACGAGACCGACCACGAAGAAGAAGTCCGACGTGATGCTGCTTCAGACCATTCACGAAGGAAAGCCGAATATGCCGTCATGGAAAACTCGTTTGTCTGAAGAGGATAGTCGAAACGTACTAGCGTATATTCGAACGTTAGCAAAGTAGAAAGCTTCAGCAGAATCCGCTACGCGATCCACGTGACAGTCTCCCGGTCATAGCCTGCTCGCCCCTCATAACAACTTCTTTTTAGCAGTGAATGGGTGAATACCACCGATATTGCTGACATCATCGGTGCAGCTGTGGAGGCTGTATGGTGATGGTGCCGAGGGACAGAATCGAACTGTCGACACCAGCCTTTTCAGGGCTGTGCTCTACCAACTGAGCTACCTCGGCACGGAAGGGCTTCGATCGTTCAGCGCTGGATTATTCTCATGCTCGCGAAATCAATCAACGCCGCGCGCATCTTACCAAGGTCTCACATCTGACTTCCACATCTTTCGTGTGTACGAGGTGTTTCTTCTGGTCCACATGAGTCATGACGGTTCATGACCCTTCGACTTGCTCAGGGTCTGGAACCTAGTCGAGGGACGAAATCGTCTGGGCGTCGGATCTTATGAAGCGTGTTTGGGGAGAGAGGAATGTTGAATACCCAATGTTTAATTTAATCTTGCAACTTGAAACCATTTTCCTGGATGGCGAGATACCCTTCATGAACGACGAGCGTCGCGATCTGCCTGCGCGAAGCCGCTCCGGAGAAGGTAGGAAAGGCCGCTGGCAGACTTTTTCAACATCCTGTTAGACCGGCGTGGCGCGGAACTGATGGGTGTGGATCAGGAGCTTCTGCCGATTGGGCACACCGACCTTGTCGAAAATGTTCGTCATATGATGACGGACCGTACTGTCACTGATCGACAACTTGTAGGCGATGTCTTTGTTAGAAAGGCCTTGTCCTACCAATCGGATAATCTCACGTTCCCGCCCTGTCAAGGCATCGGGCCACGCCGGCGGCAGTGCAGGGGCGTTGACCGTCTTTGTGAGTGGGATCCCGAGGCTCCTTTCCACCATACCATTTTGTTCCCTCTGAACCTGGGCGGGGGGGGCATAGAGCGACTCAATCACCGCAAGCATGACGGCGGGCGGTTGAATCTTGAGGATGATGCCGTCGACACCGGAGGCAAATGCCTCGCGGGTGCGGTCCTGGTCGTCGAGCCCGCACAAGACCACGATTTTACTGGTTGGGGTGGACTCCCGAATCTGTGCGAGCGTGCGGGTGACCTCGCGTTCGGTCTCCAAATCCAGGATGACCACGTCGGGTCGTGTCTCTGGGGGGAACTGGTCCGCTATCTTCCACGGGTGCGGGTGCACGACCATCGGAATGGTTGCGCTATTCTCGAGAATTTTCTGTAAGCCAAGCCATACAAGGCACTGACGACTCAGAATCGCGATCGTGAGGGGTGGGATTGTGGCGCTGGACATACTGTCTCCTGGTTCAAGACGGAAAACTGGGTGCTAGTGAACTTCTCTTCATGGAGTTTCAGAGGCTAGTGTTCACATGGGAAGGGATCGATCTCCAGACTACTGGTTTTCACGCGAATCTCCCCGTGGCATGTAGCTCACAAGCGATCATGACTCTCCTCTCAAAATAGGTACAAACGATACTGCCTATTGGTAGGGTATGTAGAATTGGACTGGTGCACGTATTCAATTCATTGATTGCGCTAGCATTTTCTCATTTCTATTCCTGGCAGCCAGGCTCTCGTGAGACCTATCAGTAAGGGATGCATATTGATAGGACTATTACTGGCACAAAAGCCAAATCTACTTGTCCTGAGTCATCTAGCAGGCTGCGACTCATTTTAACCTCTGTAGCCGTCGCAGATATCGAGGTTTGGGACGACGCTGAACAGCCATGCAGGTTGCGCAAAAAGGCCGTCCAGCAAGGCCGCAGCGAGCAAAGTGGCGAATCGTAGACTTTATTCACCCGCCGACCCATCGCCTGTGTGAACAGGCGTTTGCCCAGGCCGTACGTTGAGTCTCTGAGCGAGGCGAGAACGCCGCTGGCGGACTTTTTCCGCATCCTGCTAGGGTACCAGAGACGGTAAGTCCGGCAGGGTCCTATTTGAAGCATTGGATCAGACGTGATGGGTTTAGCAGCCAATCGTTCGGATAAAGGTGCTGGTGCTGCCTACACCAGAACTCCATATTTATCTTATGGTTTAGAGGCGATGGTCTCTGTTACAAATAGGGCTGTTAGGTCCTATTTATATACGGATAGACGGCCGTATTTTCTTGAAAGAGGCTGGGACTCACGGGGCGAAGCTATGGGTACTACCTGTACACAAGAGCAGGCTGCACGGCACAAGCTAGTAACTGTACTGAATGTAGACGAGGTCGCAGGATCGAAGACCGATCGCCAATGGTATGCCATTCAGACCCATTCTCGTCACGAGAAACAGGTTCGTGACCGGCTATCGGCCGTGGGCATAGAACCCCTGCTCCCGTTGGGCAAGCAATGCCGCCAATGGTCCGACCGTAAGGTGTGGACGACGCTTCCTCTATTTGGCGGGTATTGCTTTGCCCACTTTGCGCTAGCCGGAAGTCTGACCGTTCTGCAGATACCGGGTGTAGTTCGTATTGTCGGCACGGTGAGACCTGAACCCATTCCTGCTGAAGAAATCGCCATATTCCAGCAAGTGTCGTCGGCTAACCCTATGATGGAACCCTGCGACTATCTGACTGAAGGCGCCTGGGTAGAAGTGATTAGAGGTCCGCTGGTCGGCCTCCGTGGCCAGCTCGTACGACGGGCGAGTCACCATGGGCTGGTGATCCGCGCCTCTCTCCTTCAGCGAGCGGCGCTCATCCGCATAGATACCGACGAAGTTGCGCCTGTGCAGTGAACCTTCCTTTCTTTCTCTCTACTCGTCCTACAGAAGTGGGACGATGTAGAGGAGAACTGGAAGTTATGTCAAAACTCCGCTTTAGTAGAGATCAAATAAAAGCCATACTCTTAGAGCAGGACGCCGGTCAGGTGGCGGGAGAGGTTTCTCGTCGCTATGGAATTTCCCTAAGCACGCTCTACCGATGGCGGGCGAAGTTTGCCTGTCAGGGTGAGAATGTGCAACAACCGCATGAGAAGGAGCGGTTACGTTCATTGGAAGATGAAAATCGGCGGCTGAAAAAACAATTTGCCGAGCTCACACTTGATTACGCGACGCTCCGGGCGGCCTTGATCAGAGATGTGAGGGGAGACTGTTAGCGAGAATCGATGATGGCTATCGCCATGGGTAGGCATAGGATGCGCACCTTTCTCAGCTGGATTCTTGTCGTCTCGGTAGCGCTTGGAGTGGTGGGATGCGCCAAAGAGAACGTGAATTACAAAAGCGACCTGATCGCGCCGCCTGAGTTTTTCCTCGGGCCGGAGGACGTGCTGAAAGTGACGGTCTGGAAGAGTCCGGATCTGTCGGGTGAGGTGACGATTCGTCCTGATGGCACGATCACCCTGCCGCTGATCGGGGATGTGCCGGCAGCCGGTCGGACTGCCAATATTTTGGCGAAGCGCATCGCCGAGCGGCTCACCGAATATGTCTCATCGCCGATTGTCACCGTTCAAGTAAAAGAAGTGAACAGCTATTTCATCTACGTGTTGGGGGAAGTCGTGAAGCCGGGGAAGTATCCGCTGAAGTCTTATGCCAACGTGATGCAAGGCATTGCGCTGGCCGGCGGCTTTGCACCCTTTGCGAGCAAGAACAAGATCAAAGTGTTGCGCAATGTGAAAACTGGTTCCGAAGGGCATGAAGAGAACCGTCAGATCGAAATTCCGGTGCATTATGACGATATTCTAAAAGGCATCGCCATCCCGGGAAATTTCATTCTGCAGAGCGGCGATGTCATCGTGGTGCCGTAGGTGAGTCGAAGATGGCTGCTTGCGCATATGGCAAGCATCATTCTTGGGATGGGTTTTGGATGGTGTTCGGTAAGTCAGGCGCAAACGGGTGGACTAGGCGGTGGTCAATTCGGAGGGATGCCAATTATTCCAGGAACCGAGTTTGGCGGGATCACTCAAGCCAGTTCGATTCGGGTAGTAGATGGGTTGCACGTTGTTCCCTCGGTTCAAGTTTCTGAGCGATACGACACCAATGTGTTCTTTGCACCAAAGAGTCGACTTCAAGGCCTAACACCAGAAGATGTTATCACGACAGTCGCGCCCCAAGTCAGAGGGTTATACACAGATCAGGCAAAGCTGGTGAAAGTGAATGCAGTAGTGGGGGCGGTCGGCGGTTACTATGTGAACAATACAGGACTTAATTTTGTTGGAGCGAATGCCGGTGCTGTTTTGGACATGAGTGATCTTTTGAGTCGATGGAGGCCCGGGACGAGGTTGACCATATCGGATGTCTATTTTTATAGTCCTGAGCCCCCCACGTTTCTTCTAGGCGGAGAGAGCGGGGAGTATGTCAATCCAGTGTTGGCTGGTTATCAAGCACGTCGTACTAATACAAGCTTCAATAGTGTCAGCACGTTATTACAGCTTCCGATCAACAGGACTGTCAGTTTGAGCAGCAGCTATACGAACAGCTTTGTAGATTATGGAATATCGCAAGTCCCAGGAGAAGGCAACCTGATTGGTCGAAAAGTTCAGGCCTACTCCGTTGGTTTCCTAATGCAGGTCTCTCTTCAGGACACCGTGAGAGTAAACTTCACAGGGAACGAATTTGACCTCGGCGAAAGAGGGGTATTTAGCGCGAGGGGCAGTAACCTAGGCTGGAGTCACAGATTTTCTTCTGCAGTGAGTTTCAACGCTGCTGGTGGTGTGCAAGTACTGTCTGGGGAAGTGAATGGAGTATCCCTGTCCTCGGGAAATACAATTGCACCATTTGGCAGTCTCGCCCTCCTCTGGCAGGATACCACCACGACTATTGCCCTAGGATACCGAACCGGTATTACCTCCTCTGTTCAGTCCCGGGGCGAGGCAATGCTCAATCACGCAATATCTTTAAATATGACTCAGAATACTCCGATCCAGAACTTGGTCGGTCTGCTTGCAGCGAACTATAGTGTTGCCGACGGCTACGGGGCAAGTTCGGGACCCTCTCTGTCCTGGACCACTGTGAGAGGAACTGCAGGATTTCTGTATCGGGTCACTCAGAAGACCTTTCTCATATTGAACTATAGTTATCTAAACGTTGATAACGTGATCGGAGAAAGACATTCTGCTTTTGAGAAGCATATGGTCCAGCTGAGTCTAGATCAGGCCTTCTACTGAAGAGAGAATGGTAGGACCGTACATATGCAATTGTTGACTCAAGAAGAGCTGATTAGGATCTTACAGAAAAGAAAATGGTGGATCTTGCTAAGTATCGCCGTTTGCATATTTCTGTTCTATGGAGGATGGACGATCTTTCCTAAAACATATAAATCCACTGCCATCGTGACCATCGATAGCCCGAAAGTGTCGAGGGATTACGTGAAAGGTCTGGGAGGGGCAGAGGGAAAAGGGTTCGAAGATCCAGCGACCATCGTTATGCAACAGGTGCTGCTCAGTCTTACGAATCAATCCGTGTTGATGCCCATCCTAGTGAACATAAAGCCGTATCCGCACAACGAAAATGAAACTGCGGAGACCTTAATGAAGCGTCTTCGCAGAGACATTATCGTTGCACGGCCAAGAGACGGCATCGGCGTAGGGATTTCTTACCTGCACTCGGATCCCTACGTAGCACAAGCCGTCGTCTCCCGTTTCATTCTAAATCTCCAAGAGGATAACGCGAAGCGCCGAGAGGGCTTGATAGAGACCACCACTGAGTTTCTGTCTGCCGAGCTGAGTCGGATGAAGGGAGAACTTGAGGTTAAGGAACAGGCGCTTTCTGATTTTAAGAAGGCCCATATCGGAGAATTGCCAGGCCAGATGGAGCCTAATCTGCGGACTCTTGATCGGTTGCAGGCAGATCTTACAACTTCCAGCGATTCCTTAAATAAGGCGGGTGAGCGGCTTACAGCTTTGGAAAAAGCCATTAGGGAAATCGTTGACCTCGGGACATCCGATGTGGTTCAGGTTGAGAAGAGTGGTCGAATCGGTGGTAACAAGCCTCTTGATCCTCGCGGTGCCAAATTAGAGGAATTAAAGCAAAGGCTGAGTGAGCTCTTGGGAATCTACAAGGAAAACTATCCGGATGTGATACACCTCCGAGAGGAAATTCGCCAGTTGGAGTCAGAGGCGCCACGATCGGTTGATAGCGGTCAATCGAATGTTGTTGAGAAGGCAGGCGGACAAGTTGAGGGCCATGAGAGGGCTGTCCGTAAGCCGATGGATCCATTCTTAAGAGAACTGATGAAGGATCGCGATGATGTAAAGAGTGAGATAGGTTTCCTCAAGGGAAAACAGGCTAATACAGTCCGGCAGATAAAGGACCTTGAACTTCATGTCCAACGGATGCCTGCGGCAGAACAGCGTCTTACCATCCTAGTCCGAGACTATGAAAATCTCCAGAAGAGCTATCAATCTCTTCTTGATAAGCGGGCGAATGCCAGAATTGTGGAGAATTATGAAAGTCGTCAATTCGGAGAGCGGTATCGACTCATAGAACCGGCAAACTTGCCCTATGGTGAAGAACCGCCGATACTCTTTCATTTTTTGCTTGGAGGGTTTTTGCTGGGCTGTGTCATCGGTTTGGGTGGAGCCATTGGGGTTGAACTTTTTAGGCCCGGGTTCCGTCGCCCGGAGGAAGTCGAAAGCCAACTTAGCCTTCCAGTGATCGCGTCAATTCCTCCACTCACGTGCCAGTCTGGAAACCTACATTTGATCGCAAAATGGGAATCGCACTCCATCATTGCTGAGCAATACCGAGTGGCCTCCACGCGCCTACTGATGCTGACGGATGAAAAGAAAGGCGGGGTCACCCTTGTGGCCAGCAGCATCATGGGAGAGGGCAAAACAACCACGGCAGTCAATCTGGCCTATGTTCTAGCTCATGATCTCAAAAAGTCTACTCTCCTGATCGATTGCGATTTCAAACGCCCGATGGTGCACGAATATATGGACATTCTGGTCAAGCCTGGTCTGAGTGAGGCTCTCCAAGGATACGATATTCTTGAGGATTGTATTCATCCTTATGATGATATCCCTCTCTCAATCCTGCCGTGTGGGGATCCAAAAGCTCGGCCGACCAGTATTTCTGGCATTCAGTATGTGAAGCAGATCTTGCCTGAACTAAGAGCCCGCTACGACCATGTGCTTTTGGATGGACCGCCTGTATTGACGTTCGCGGATGTCAATATTCTCAGTAGTATAGCGGACCGTGTGATACTTGTGGTGCGAGCCGGTTTGACGAGTCAAGAGATGGTACACACGGCCGTGAAACAGCTTAGAGGCAATAGCCACGTCATTGGAGCTGTCCTGACACAGGTAGAAATTGAGTTTGCACCCTATCTTGCGTACGAAAAGTATTATGCCACTAAGAACAGCTGAGGTGATGACTACTAATGGGGCTGTAGAGGTTGACCAGCTACAATTGTGCCGCTTCACTAATGGGCATGCAACGTCGAATGCATTGAGGCATAGAAGGCGGATACTTATCTTGGGTGAGGGGGGACTCGCGAGGGAGCTGTATCAAGTTGTGCTTTCGGAATGCCTTGGCCTCATGGAGATTGTAGGGGTACTAGTTGGGGGAAATGATCGAGTGAACGGGAATCCAGACATACCCGGCTTAATCGGCACCCATGAACAGTTAATTCGGTTGGTAGAAGTGCAGAAAGTAAACACCATAGTGGTATGTTTTGAAGATCGTCGTTCGGTATTACCGATTGAGCAGCTTCTGGACTTGAAGGCGATGGGGATAGACATTCTTGACGGCAATCAATTATTCGAGGAAGTCTCTGGCCGCCTCTCAGTCGATTCGCTCCGCCCGAGTGCCCTGATCTTTTCGACCGGCTTTAGACAGAGCAAGATTTCCCGTGTCATGAAGCGGTCCATTGACATACTGGGTTCAGCCGGCGGGTTGCTAGCGCTGCTACCGCTATTGGCGGTCATTGCGTTTCTGATTAAAGTCGATTCGTTAGGACCGGTGATCTATCGTCAGGACCGGGTCGGATTATACGGACGACCATTTGAGATCTTGAAATTTCGATCGATGAAACAAGGTGCGGAACAGTCGGGGCCTCAATGGGCACAAGCGGAGGATCCTAGGAGCACGCGCGTCGGGAAATGGCTGCGGAAGTTTCGCCTCGATGAGATTCCGCAGATGCTCAATGTATTAAGGGGGGAAATGAGTCTTGTCGGGCCTCGCCCGGAACGTCCGATGTTTGTACATGATCTGCGAAGGCTTATTCCTTATTATGATTTAAGGCACACAGTACGGCCCGGTATTACAGGATGGGCGCAGGTCAAGTTTCGCTATGGCGCCTCTAAGGAAGATGCCCATATGAAGTTGCAATATGACCTCTACTATGTCAAGCGGTTCTCGGTCGCACTCGATCTTGGAATTCTTGTGCGGACGATACGAGTCATGTTCGTTGGGGAAGGTGCGCACTAATGACGTTCGGCCAGCAACATCACGAGACGAGCGGACGACATGTCCTCTCATTTGATGTGGAAGAGCATTTTCAGGTATCGGCCTTTTGGTCCCATGCCAGAAGGGAACAATGGGATCGGCTGGAAAGTCGGGTAGAGCAGAATACTCTCAGGCTCATGGAGCTTCTGGCGTACTTTGAGACTAAGGCGACCTTTTTTGTTCTGGGATGGGTGGCGGAACGATATCCGGGCTTGGTCAAAGCGTTGGCGAAACAAGGCCATGAAATTGCATCACATGGTTACGGACATCAGTTGGTCACCAATCAGACAACCAGTGAATTTCGAGACGACGTCAGGCGATCAAAGCGCATTTTGGAAGACTTGACAGGAGCGAGGGTGCTCGGGTATCGGGCGCCCTCTTTTTCGATTACGGCTAGAACTCTGTGGGCGCTTCCGATCTTGGCTGAGGAAGGGCATTTGTACGATTCGAGCATTTTCCCTGTCCGACATGATTGCTATGGCATGCCCGGCGCTAACCCATGGTGTCATATCCGGAAAACCGAGGCTGGTAATTTATGGGAGGTACCACCATCCACTCTGAAGGTTGGGCCGATTCGGATTCCGGTTGCCGGAGGAGGGTATTTTCGATTATACCCATATAGGCTTTTGCGCCGATTGTTGCGTTCTGTTGCGAGCCAGGGCCATCCGCTCATCATGTATCTGCACCCCTGGGAACTCGATCCTGAGCAGCCAAGAATGGACGGATCCACGCTCTCGAAATTTCGCCATTACCTGAATCTTCACAAAACGGAAGCTCGGCTACGGCGACTACTGTCTGACTTCAGATTTACCACGATTCGAAATGCGGTCAAAGAGGTAAGAGATGCTTATGACAGGTATTACGAGCCAATCGGAAATGTCCGAGGTCATGTAGTTGCATCGGGGTACAATTTCCAAACTGACAGAGACAGATCGGTTGCGCCATGGCCATTTGCACGAGCGTCTGTTCTACCTCCAGAGCCACCCGATTCTTCAGGAGGGACTTCCGTCGAGAATGTTCTTGTACAGCCGACTCACCGCCGGTCTCATAGAGCTCCTTGAACCGGTAGGAGCTATCTCGGTTATACCCCATTAACCGATAGGCTTGGGGGACATTGTCGAGTTGCTTGGCGATCCCCCCACCTTGGTCTTAATAGTTTTCTGTTTCGTCCTCATCGTTCCCACTCCTTCCGTGAAGGGAGGAACTCTACTTGACTCTCAGGTTAAGCTCTAGCTTCTACAAATGTTTTGAGTTGCTCCCTGGTTAAGAGCGTAGTAGGTTGATTTGCTGCTCGATACGGAGGGTAGTTCCGCCTGTTTGTTTGCAATCGTTCTCATGATCTGCGCAGTCTTGCGCATAGCCAGAATGCATTTCACAGTCGAATAGCACAGGGGCTCAGCGGTCACTGTAGCGTGAGAGCGTTCTGTATTCGCTTGATGTTCCAATCCATGTGCAGGACCAACGAAAACATACTCTCGATTGGGTTGAGGTGCGGGAGCGTATTGCGGAGCAACGCTGGCACCTCCAGCCGGTGCAGAACGGACAATTTCTCGAAGGCCTCGCGCAGTGAGTCCGGCACTGTTTTGTTCTAGGAGCCTGTCCGACATTGCCGAAATGGCCAGGATTTAGGGGGGCCTGAACCCTTCATCACGTGGCGATCATTGATCCTGTGCCAAATGTGTGCGTCTGATTTTTTGCGATTCCTAATGTCGGACAGGCTCCTAGTCTACAGTTATCCAGCCAATTCTTAGGGTATCTACATGGGGCGTCAGTATCATTCATTTGCTCCATGAGCCGCCAATGCGCATCGTGGGATGCGTTTTGCCAAGTGCCTTTGGAGGCTCTGGTTCCATGTCAGCTCTGTTGGTGGCGCAGCGCTGCTGCACCAGTTGCTTGTCAAACCGAGGCACATAGCCAGACTTCACAGGAGAATATGAAACTTAGTGTTGCGTCTGCGATGTTGTGGCTCATCCCAACAGCCTCAATACCTATATGTTGTACCAGCTACTTGCACCGCCTGTGCGCATCCCAATTCTAGAAGACTTCTCTGCTCACAAAGCAATAGGAAATTGTTCCTTCGGTGTGCGTGTGAGCTGTTCAGCGTCAGCGTGTTCTGAGGAGCTGTTATTATTTGTGAACTGTCGCTTGACTACGCGCGTAGCACTTCCGAAGGAAGTTAGATGATAGCCGATGTCACACATGGTGGCGTAGTGGTCTTCCCCGATGTCAATTATCCAGTGTCATCCCTCTTGGATCGAGAGGAATGGTTTGTGACCGATAGACATCGGGGTGTCTGATACGGGTGGACAGTAATGGGGATTCGGCTTTACAGGGAAGAGGATAGGAACGAGTGGGATCGATATGTCGCAACCTCCGATCATACAACCGCGTATCATCAGCTCGGTTGGAAACACGTTATTGAAAGAAGTTTTGGGCATCGCACCTACTATTTAGTGTCCGAAGGGGAACACGGAAGGATTGACGGCATACTTCCTCTGGTTCATCTGAAGAGCTTTGTATTTGGAAGCTTTTACGTATCGCTTCCGTATTTTAACTATGGAGGAGTCTGTGCGGATCGTCCCGAGACTACCAACGCACTGCTGCAAGAAGCGATTCGTCTCACAGGTGAGGCGGGGGCTACACATCTGGAGATCCGAGAGTGCCGGCCGCTTGTAGTCGGGCTGCCTTCTAAATCGGAAAAGGTATCGATGCGATTGGAACTCCCGGATTCTTCGGAGATGTTATGGAACTCATTTCCTTCAAAGTTGAGAAGTCAGATCAGGAAGCCTCAGAAGGAAGGCTTTTCCGTGAAGATCGGTGGGAAAGAGGAGTTGGACTCGTTTTATCGAGTGTTCGCGAGGAACATGAGACAGTTAGGGACTCCTGTTTATCCCAAAGAATTCTTCCATGAAATCATGAGTGTATTTCCTCGATCGACAGCTATTTGTGTTGTGCGCGAAAAACATATGCCGGTGGCTGCCGGGTTTCTGGTTGGCTTTAAAGATACGTTAGAAATTCCTTGGGCCTCTTCGCTTCGGGAATATAACCGACTTGCGCCCAATATGCTCTTGTATTGGAGCGTGTTGTCGTTCGCGAGCGAACAAGGATATAAGGTGTTCGATTTTGGACGATCGACTCCTGGAGAAGGAACGTATCATTTTAAGGCACAGTGGGGAGCAACACCTGTTCCCCTCTACTGGTATTACTGGATGCGAGATGCTGGTCCTCTTCCGGAAATTAATCCTAGAAACAGGAAGTATAGGATTGCCATTGAAATGTGGAAGCGGCTCCCATTGGTGATTACCCAGGTGGTTGGGCCCCGTATCGTGAGAAATATTCCATGAGGACTCGGAGAAGCCTTCCTCCCACAGCGGCTCCGTTTCTCTGGAGTGATCTCGGGAATGCCTTGGGTGGAACTATTTGGGGAGCGCAAGCAGTCAGACGTTTTGAGGCCGAGTTAAAAGAATACTTTGATGTTAGCCACGTGTTTTTAGTGTCCTCAGGGAAGGCAGCATTGACGTTGATTCTGCTAGCCCTGAAGTCAATGTCCACACGAAGAGAGGTCCTAATCCCTGCGTACACCTGCTATTCAGTTCCGTCCGCCATTGTTAAGGCCGGCTTGAAGATAACAGTCTGCGATGTTGAGCCAAACGGATTTGACTTCCATGGGCAGGATTTAGAGAAAAAGGTTGGGGAAAGGACTCTATGCGTAATCTCGAATCATCTTTTTGGTATTCCTTCCAGGATCAAGCCGCTGCGGAGGTTGTGCAAAAGCACTGGGGCAATCTTGGTGGAGGATGCAGCGCAGGCAATGGGGGGAAAGCTATCCGGTCGTTTTCTGGGAACTTGTGGAGATGTCGGATTTTTCAGTCTTGGTCGCGGAAAGAATCTGGCCTGTGGATCTGGCGGCATTATTCTAACTGACTCTCGCGAGATTGCTACGGCCATCAAGCAGGAGTATATCCAGCTCAGATCCCCCGGCCGCATGGAAATGGTGGGGGAATTTGTACAGTTGGTGCTGACGGCTCTCTTCATTCACCCTGCCCTCTTCTGGTTTCCACAGCGACTGCGCTTTCTCCGGTTAGGCGAGACGATTTTTCATAAAGACTTTCCTATAACAAAGTTATCCGCGATGAAAGCCGCATTCCTTCGGGATTGGCGGGCGCGGTTGGAGAAATCCAACACAATGCGTGCCGAAACGGCAGTATTGTTTGCCCAACGTCTTCGCCTTTCTCTCCCGAGCGAAGGGTCGCTTCCGTTTCTTCGCCTTCCGGTCTTGGTTCGAAGCCGGGAGGAGCGGATGCGGCTCCTTTCACTTTCGCGAGAGAAAGGGTTCGGAATGAGTGGGATGTATCCTGCCCCGGTTCATCAGATTGACGAGATTCGTTCGTTATTTCGCGAAGAGAGTTTTCCATCAGCTGAGGAACTTTCTGAGCGGCTGGTTACCCTTCCGACTCATCCATTTGTGACAGACAAGGATAAGGAGCTCATCTGTGCTCTATTAAAAGAGTTCACTATTGACGAGTGTAGGACAAACTTACCTTCTAACAATCCGGAGGACGGCTTCCCATGCGGGTTCAACAGGATCGCACGTTGTGAGGAAGGAACACCGTGAAGCTGATCCTTACGATTGATACCGAGGAAGACAACTGGGGAGACTACCGGCCAACCGGCCATACTGTTCGAAACATCGATCGCATTCCCGAGTTACAGCGGATATGCGACGCATTTGTTGTACGCCCGACGTATTTAGTCAGTTATCCAGTCGTCGAAGACGATCGTGCGGTGTCCATTCTTAGAGGGATTCTCGATCGGGGAGGCTGCGAAATTGGAACGCATTGCCACCCCTGGAATACTCCTCCTTTTGAAGGAGAGTCCAATGCGTGGAATAGCATGTTGTGTAACCTCCCGCCATCATTGCAATACCGCAAGATCCAGACGCTACACGATCTGATACTCCGACGCTTCGGAGTCACCGCTACCTCCTTCCGCAGCGGTCGATGGGGCTATGGACCGGAGGTGGCGCGTGTTCTCCACGCTCTTGGTTACAAGGTAGACAGCTCAATTACTCCATACTACAGCTGGGCTGATAGCGGCGGCCCAGATTTCTCTGATATCGGACCAAGTCCTTATCTATTTTCGGCAGATTTTCCCTATGGGGTTGCTAATCCCGGAGCAGAAGGGCTTATTGAGATACCTGCAACAGTCGGGTACTTGCAGGACAATTTCGAACGATCCAACCGAATCCTCAAGACACTGACTCGAAATCCGATCAAGCGGTTTTCGTTATGGGCGGTGCTGTCCAAACTTGGTTTTGTCAACCGGCTCTGGCTTTGTCCTGAGTTGTGTGATGGGCCGGAAATGATTAAGTTGGCCCGCAGGATGATGAAGAAAGGTTTCCCAGTCCTTAATGTATTTTTTCACTCTCCTACGCTTCAGGCCGGACTGAGTCCCTACACCAAGACGCCAGCGGATGAACACAACTTTCTCAACCGGCTTATTATGCTTCTCCGATTTGCGAGGGATGCTGGCATTGAATCACTTACTCTGTCAGAGGTAGCCAAGCTAATTAGAGCTGATTTTGATCTCTCATCGTTTGAATCAACGAGTCGAAGCTGAGGAAGTTGGAACGATGTGCGGAATTGCAGGACTGTATGCCAATCTTCCCCTTGATCGCCTCGATCAAGAGATCAGGAGAATGACTGACTCATTGAGTCATCGAGGGCCGGATGATGTCGGTTATCATCTTGATAGGCGGATCGCTCTAGGGCATCGGCGATTGAGTATCATTGATCTGACCGGAGGGCATCAACCAATTTTCAACGAGGATCGAACCCGTTGTATCGTCTTTAATGGGGAGATCTTCAACTACAGAGAGCTGAGAACCGAGCTTCAAGCAAAGGGCCATCACTTCTCTACACAGAGCGATACCGAAACAATCCTGCATGCATATGAAGAGTGGGGTGAAATGGCGCTTCATCGCCTACGAGGGATGTTTGCCTTTTGTATCTGGGATGCGCGTGAGGAGACTCTGTTTCTGGCACGGGATCGATTTGGGATTAAGCCGCTCTTCTATGCATTCGACCAGGGGAAATTCCGGTTCGCTTCTGAGATGAAAGCGATCCTCTGCGATCCGGATTTTAAACGGGATGTGGATCCTGAAGCGATTGCCTCATATTTCCTCTTCTCCTATATTCCAGCTCCACTTACGATTTATCCGCAGATCAGGAAGCTCCTGCCTGGACATTCCTTAATTGTCAAGAATGGGCAGTTGGCTGAGAAACAGTACTGGGACGTGCATTTTGAGCCGAACCATCGGAAAAAAGAACGGGTATTTATTGAAGAGTTTATGGAGCTTCTGGAAGAGTCGGTTCGGATGAGGCTCATCAGTGAGGTGCCGCTCGGAGCTTTTTTGAGCGGTGGAATCGACTCGAGTACAGTCGTGGCACTGATGAGCCGAGAGCTGCGGATTCCAGTCAAAACGTTCACCATCGGTTTTGGAGGAGATATTGGTGAGTTTGATGATGAGAGACGCTATGCCCGGTTGATGGCTGAGCAATGTGGGACCGAGCACACGGAACTAGAGGTGTCTCCCAATTTCGACGGACTAATCGAAGAAATTGTTCGCTGTTTTGACGAGCCATTTGCCGATGATGGAGTGATACCTGCCTACTATGTATGCAAGCTTGCCCGCGAGAAAGTGAAGGTAGCGCTATCCGGCCTTGGCGGAGATGAAGCATTCGGTGGTTATGAGCGACACCTCGGTTTTTATCTAGGCCAGTATTTTCAGAAGTTGCCCAGGCACTTCCGTGGGAAAGTTGTTCAAGGGATTATCGAGCGACTTCCGGAGTATCGATCGGGATGGTTTCGCACGGATCATTTAAAAAGGTTTATCCGATCGTCCTTGTCTGGTGCTGCGGAGCGATATCTCGGCTTCAGTACCAAAATCAATCCGCGATATTCCCTTGATCTCTTCCCCGGACAGGGCAAGGTGCTCCGGGATGCGTTTGCGTCCGCTCAAGATCGCTTCCTGAAGTACTTCGACACGGATAATGCGTCAGACCCACTCGATAAAATGTTCTACACTGACATGAAAATGTATCTTCCTGACGACATTCTCGCTTCAACTGATCGACTGAGCATGCGCCATGGTTTGGAGGTGAGGGTGCCATTTCTCGACCATCGGCTGGTGGAGTATTGCGCCACGATTCCAGCTGAATTGAAACTGAAGTGGTTCCAAAAGAAATATCTCCTGAAGCGGGCAGTTGAGCCGATGCTGCCTCCCGAGGTGATCACCCATAAAAAGCAGGGGTTCGTTGGACCGACCGACCGGTGGCTTCGTACGGACTTGAGGCGTTTCACAAGAGAGCGTCTTTCAGAGCAAGTGCTTCGTCGTCACGGCCGCTTGAATCCAATTGTGGTCACCCAGGTTCTTGATGATCATGAGGCAGGGCGAGAGAACAATGACTCCTTGATTTGGTCTCTGTTGATTTTTCAGGTGTGGCATGAGCAGTACTTGCATTGAAGTACTGCATGAGGAAATTCCATGTCGATCGCTGCCGTTCTGTTCTGGTTCTCTTTGAGCGGGATTGCATACGCCTATCTCGGCTATCCGCTGATCCTCAAAGTTTGGGCTTTCTTTGCGAAACGATCGCAATCTGATCCGGTGTCTGGCGTACTTCCCAAGGTCACCTTGATCGTCTCGGTTTTCAATGAGGAACAAGTCATCGAGGAAAAGATTGTCAATACGCTGATGCTGGATTACCCAAGAGATCTGCTGGAGATTGTCTTTGTTTCTGACGGATCAACTGATAGGACAGACGAGATCATTTCCCGGTATGCTGACTGCGGGGTGATGCTGCGTCGTTACGAGGGAAGGATCGGGAAGACCGCCTGTCTGAATAATGCGGGCCCCTTAGCACGTGGGGAGATCATCGTCTTCTCCGATGCGAACTCGAAGTACGATCAGGAAGCAATCCGAGCTTTGGTGTGGCGTTTCTCAGAAGACCGGGTCGGTTTCGTGACCGGACGGACTCGATATCTTTCTCCTGAAGGAAAGAAAAAGTGTGAATCCGTGGGTTCCTATACCAGTTTTGAGAGCGAAATCAAGCGACTGGAGAGCTTAATCGGTTCTTGTGTCGGAGCCGACGGGGCGATCTTCGCGATCCGAAAACAGCTTTATCGTCCACTCCAGTGCGCCGACATCAATGATCTGGTCATTCCCTTGAAAATTGTGGCACAGGGATTTCGTGGGAAGCTTGAAGAAACGGCCTTCTGTTTTGAAGAAACTGTCAAGACGGAAATGCAGGAGTTCCACCGTCAGGTCAGAATTATGAATCGAACTATCCGAGCGCTCGTTAATCATGCCTTCTTATTAAATCCCATCCGGTACGGCTCCTTTGCATTTCAACTTTTCTCTCACAAGGTGAGTCGATTGCTCGTTCCTTTCTTCCTTCTAGCACTCGTTGCCACAAACCTGATGTTGATCCTTGAGGGGCCGATTTATCTCCTTGCTGGTTTCACTCAGGCGTCCTTCTATTTGATGGCGATGGGAGGCGTCGGACGGTGCCCAGGATCGATAGCTCGGCTAATGGCCCTGTCTCGCACCTTCACAATGGTGAACTTAGCAATACTGTACGCCTGGCTGAAATATGCGAAAGGGGAAACGTATGTTACTTGGATGCCGGCACAACGGTAACAACGCGTGACTCACGAGAGGAGAGATGAAAATGCTTCATGTAGTTGAAGCTCGATGGTCAAAACGATTGAAACACACACTACCCGTCGGATCCGCCGATTGACCAGCGGTAGATTCGGTCTATTTTTCCGCGAATGCGAGCAACACAACCGTGTCCCAATACCGGTAGCGAACGAAGTCGTTAGATCTGCAGAACTACCATTCGAAGCCAGGCTCTCACATGGAATAAGAGTACTGCACGTTCCATATTCAAGCGTACTTCGATAGCCATGAAATTTTCCTGAGCTCGTGGAAGCGGTGGCGGTGCTTTACGAAGACCAACCTGTCGGCTTTCGGGCGTACCCACGGATCTGTCAAAACTCAAGGCGTGTTCTCTGTCCGAGTGGACTTGGTCGGTTGAGAACACGGTCGACGGCTATGGTCTTTATGGATTAACCCGTTGGGATGCCGTCAGCTTCTACAGCCGAGTTCTTCCGCTTGTTTCGTATTATTGACGGATTCGGAGCGGAGGCGAAACGAATTGTCGTTATGTTTGGCTGGCAACAGTCAGATGTGGCTGTCCGAGTGAGTCCGAGGGTCTATTTATATTATATATAAAAGGAGGACAACGATGATCACTCCGACTAAAGGTTTCCGAACAACGATCGGGAACACTCATGATTACCTTCTAGAGATTGGTGTCACTGATCTTCCTCCACTCACAAGCCCGTTTGATCCTGGGTATGACCCGGTGACTTTGGAGAGCCATCTGGAACAGAGCGGGCATCTGATCTCCTCCCTCAAATTATCGATGGCTTGCTGGCAGGTGGCCAATGAGACGGCAACGCGCAGGAAGGTTACCGCCGCCCGCCGCCTGAATATTCCGGTCTGTACCGGAGGTGGGCCGTTCGAGGTTGGGGTGTATTTTGGGAAGTTGGCACACTATCTCGACCTATGCGCGGACATCGGGGTGACAAGCATCGAAGCAGGGGCCGGATTCATTGAAAATGTATTGGATCCTATAGAGGTGATTCAGCTCGCCTCCGATCGGGGTCTCACCGTTCAGTTCGAGATCGGTGACAAGCATGGGGGTACGTTTACGGAAGACGTTGTCCAAGAGCTGGTCGATCAAGGGAAGCGGTGGCTCGATGCCGGAGCTAAAAAGATCGTGGTCGAGGGGAGGGAGAGCGCGCAGGATGTGGGACTTTTTGATGGGAAGGGAAAACTAAACGCCAGCTTTGCGGAGCGGTTTGTCGAAGCCTATGGGATGGAGCGGACGATCTTTGAATCGCCGAACAAGCCGAGCCAGTTTGCGCTCCTTAATCATTTCGGGCCATTGGTGCAGCTGAGCAATGTTCGTTTAGAGGAGTTGCTTCGAGTGGAGATCTATCGAAGAGGATTGCACTCGGATGCATTTCGACAAGAAAAACTAAGGCCAAAGGGGCCGTCCGCTAACGGTGCCTGCACATCGGGGAGAATGAAATGAAAGGAACAGTCATCATCGATTGTTTCCCGGAGAGGGCGGAACGATACCGAGACCAGTATGCGATTGTCGCCATCGATGTCATTCGGGCAACCACCACGGCAACTACGGCAATCAGCCTCGGAAGGCGAGTGTTTCCAGCTCAGACGGTCGATGATGCGGTGCAAATTGCATCGACTCTGCAGAGGCCGCTTTTGGCCGGAGAGCTGGGAGGAAACATGCCTGTTGGCTTTGATGTGAACAACAGCCCAGCTCAGATTGCTCAGCGGAACGATTTATATCGACCGATAGTGTTGGTTTCGTCGTCAGGGACACAGCTCCTTCTCAAGGCGGTCGGGGCAGAGGCCGTCTACATTGCCTGTTTTAGAAACGTGTCTGCTGTCGTCCGACATCTGTCTGGACGACATCGGAGGATTGCCGTGCTTGGGGCTGGAACGCGTGGCCAGTTTCGCCGGGAGGATCAAATGGCCTGCGCCTGGATTGCGGAGCAGTTGGTCGCATCAGGCTATTTCCCCGAGACGGAGGAAACCAGCTCCTACATCACTCGCTGGAGTGGGAGGAGTCCGGATGAAGCTCGTTACGGGAGGAGCGCCGATTACCTGAGGCGATCGGGGCAAGTACAAGATCTGGAATTCGTCCTCAGTCATATCGATGATCTCGACACGGTTCCTTCATTGATAGACGGCGAATTGATCCCGGTCATGGGGCGAATAGCAGCGACCCAACGGGCGATCTGACTATAGGTTTGGATGAAGAGACAAGGGGAACGGGGGATGCAATTCCAGAATACCGCTATGCCGGTTGTAGTCGTGAACTGCAAGTTGGGAGGGCTCGCAATTATGCGCAGCCTTGGGGCGCACGGTATTACTCTTTATGGGGTCGATGCAGATCCCAACGCTCCGGGAATGCTCTCGCGATATTGCAAACGGCGTATAGTTCAATCCTTCGACGAAGACTTCCCAGAGCGGCTTCTGGCGGCCCTACTTAGGGTAGGAGAGGAAATCGGAACAACGTCGCTCTTAATCCCTACGTCCGATGAGACCACTGTGTTTGTTATGGACCATGCCATGGCGTTGAGCCGGTGGTATATCTTTCCGAAAAACGAGCCTGGCCTCGTGCAGAAGCTGATCAGCAAGAAGGGGATGTACGAGCTCGTGACTCGGCACGGTGTGCCGACGCCATTCACACTCTTCCCTGAACGCCTGGATGAGGTGGAGGCGGCCCTGCCGCAGGTGAAGTTTCCTCTGATGTTAAAAGGGATTTACGGAAACCGACTTCAGGCGAGGAATAAAAAAAAGATGGTCGTCGTCAACTCTGCGAAGGAGCTGATGGAGCAGTATCAGGAAATGGATGAACCGGGATTTCCTAATCTGATGCTGCAGGAGTATATCCCCGGGAGGGACGACCAAATCTTCATTTTCAACGGGTATTTCAACCAGGCATCCGACTGTTTAATCGGGTTTACCGGTTTCAAAATCCGGCAGGCCCCTATCCATGTCGGGTGCGCCTCGCTCGGGGAGTGTCGGTGGAATGAGACGGTGGCGAAGATCACAACGGACTTCATGAAGGACATTGGCTATCGAGGCATCCTCGATATTGGATATCGATATGACCCTCGTGACGGGCGATACAAAGTGCTCGATATCAATCCCAGGGTGGGGCAGGCGTTCCGCCTCTTTGTCGCTGAGAACGATATGGATGTGGTCAAAGCGCTGTATCTTGATCTCACAGGGCAGCGACAGCCAATGGTGATTCCGAGGGAGGGACGTCGCTGGCTGATCGAAGATTTTGATCTGGTCTCTTCCCTTCATTACCACCAGGAAGGCACCTTAACTTTTCGTGAGTGGCTTCGTTCGTTCAAGGGAGTACAGGAAGGGGCTTGGTTCAATTGGAAGGATCCATATCCCTTCGTCAAGATGGTCAAAGATCTTCTCAAGCGTGCGGTGTATTGGAACCTCAAGTGGTTAGGTCTCGCGAAGTCTTCATAGAACATTACGATGTGGAACGCCTATTCACCTTCAAATTCCTTGGGGCTCCGTGGGCATATGCCACAGCTCGACGGACTTCGGGGTATGGCGGTCCTCATGGTTTTTGTGAGTCACTGGATTCCCTGGGCGTATCAGTTCGGCCTGCCTTGGGGAAACTTCGGTGTGGATCTGTTCTTCGTCCTCAGTGGATTTCTGATTACCCAAATCCTCTTGGAAGGCCGACGCTGTATTGAGGAAGGACAGAGTCTTTTTCTGACACTTCGCCAATTCTTCATCCGTCGGACTCTCAGAATTTTTCCCTTGTACTATACTTTTCTCATTGCATACGGAGCCACATCCCAAAATTTGGTGAATGAGCTGACGCCCTGGCTATGGACCTACACCCTTAATCTCTTTCGCGTCCTGGTCAATAGTGACTGGGGTGGACCAATTTCACATCTATGGTCGTTAGCAGTGGAGGAACAGTTCTATCTAGTCTGGCCGTGGGTCATCCTTCTAACACCACGTCGTTTCTTGCTTCCAGTTCTTCTGTTGTCAGTCCTGGTCGGTCCAGCAACGAAGATAACTTTAGCAATGAATGGGGTATCAGACCGGGCGATCAGATTTTTCACGCTATCTTGTCTTGACACGTTAGCGTTAGGTGGGCTGCTCGCTTATGGTGTGAGCAAATTGGGGCTGCAGGCCGTTGTGAGATCACGCGCTACGGATATGCTCCTCTGGATTGGTTTACCAACCTTCTTTTCTGGCATGGGGCTCCGTTTTGCAGACGCGGCGTCGAGCTGGCCGATGATCCTGGAATTATCCGGCGAAACGCTGCTTTGTGGGTGGACGGTGCTTCGCGCAGCTCAAGGATTCGGAGGGCCGATGGGATATGTGCTGGGTTCGCCCTTGCTCGTCTATCTGGGCCGGATTAGTTACGGACTGTACGTGCTTCACAAGCCGATTCCGATGATTCTTGAGAAGTTTGGCATAGGGTTGAATGGTATCCCACTCGCAGCTCATTTCGCCCTCTATACTGGAGTTGCCATTTTAATGGCATCTTTGTCTTGGCATTTATTTGAGAAACCCATCAACGCGCTGAAAGGGTATTTTCCATATCGCACCACAGTCGGTGAAGAGGGTCCATCTCGCAAACGTGTATTTCTCGTGGACCGAGGAGTCAGATAACAATGAAGGAAATAGAGCTACGAACGGGTATTTGGCATGACGATCATTTTGTGCGGTTAACATTTCCGGATTCATGGGACGTCATCACGCACTGGCCCAACACCCCGCCTCGACTGACAGATAATCAGATCACTGAGCGAATCAATTATCCGATCGGGCAAGCGCCATTGAGAGATCTAGCAAAAGGAACAAAATATCCCGTCATCGTAGTAGACGATCTGGCAAGACCGACTCCCGTTTCCCGAATCATGCCATTCCTCCTGAAGGAGTTCGAGATCGCTGGGATCCAACCTCATGGTATCCGGGTTTTAGTGGCGACGGGGACTCATGGCCATCAGGACCCATTGGCATTGGCAAACAAAATTGGCCCGACGGCCTATGAGCGTTGCCGCGTGATCGTTCATGATGATTTAAAAAACTCCGATTTCATTGGGACGACCTCCTTTGGGACACCGGTGTACGTCAATGCCGAGCTGCGGAAGGCTGATCTGATCATTGGAGTTGGTGGCGTTTATCCGCAACACACCACAGGATTCGGCGGAGGTAGCAAACTCATATTAGGCGTCCTTGGACGAAAGTCAATTCGGACGCTGCACTTCCGGCACAAGGGTGTTGGAGGAACTTACAATATCGATAATGACTTCCGGCGAGATGTCACCGAAATAGCCAGCCTGGTCGGTTTGAACACAATGTACACCATGCATATCAACGATCGCTTGGAGGTCGTTAGTCTTATGTGCGGCGATCATTTTAAATATTATCCGGAAGCCGCCGAATATTCGAAAAGTCGTTACACTGCTCCATTGCCCGACGATGCGGACGTCGTGATCGTGAATGCTTTCCCTTCCGATGTATCGTATACATTTGTCCGAAAGGCCATGAAACCGATACGGTGTGCTCCCCAAGGTGCCATGAAGATCGTGATCGGATCCATGTACGAGGGGATCGGCAGTCACGGCCTTTTCCAGCAGGGATTGAGTGAGCGAGCCAGAGCGTACAAGGCATTGTATAACCGGGTGAGGGTGATGCAGCCTAGGGTAATTCTTCAGAAGATCATCAAGAACGTATTCTTTCGGAGGCAACCTCCGGTTCAGTCGAAGAATGACGTTCCTGTCGACCCGACGGTAGAACCAATGTGGCTGTACCGGCCCGAAGGGGCGGTGGCCCCAATCCAAGTTCTTGATGGTGTTCTTATTGTGAGGGCCTGGGAAGTGATTCTCAAGGCAATTCATGACCGGTATCCGGGAAACAATCCAGTGCGGGTCAGGATTTATCCTTGCGGCTCGTTGCAGTGCCTGGATACGCCGGCGGTTCAGGATCAGGCAGCGGGGGATTGATGAAATGTGCTTGAGAAAAGTATGGCTAAGGATCGAACGACTGATCGCACGGGCGCGAAAGATCTTGGAGGTAAAGCGTAATTCCTCTGGGCAGATCTATGTCCAAGATCGTGTGTCGGAATATCAGGGAATCTGGAGGGCCGTGGCGGAGAAGATTGGCGCAAGATTCACGATTTTAGAAGACTCTGTTTGGGAGCTAGAACTAGACGGGAAGAAAACCAGGTTTAAAAACTACTTAGTTGAATTTGACAGTCCTGTCACGCTCGAGATCGCCGGAATGAAGCCTCTCATTTACAAGCTGTTCTCGGAACATGGCTTGCGAGTGCCAGACCATCAAGTTTTTCAGTTGGATGATCTAGACCGTGCCTGGGAATTTGTTAAGCGATACCCTAGTGGTTGTGCGGTCAAGCCTGCCAGCGGTACATCATCGGGCCAGGGTGTCACGACCCATATTCAGACGAAACGTGAGCTTCGAAGGGCCGCAGTCTTGGCGTCACTGTACGGACAGGAACTGTTGATAGAGCCGATGATTCCCGGGGAATGTTACAGACTCCTCGTACTAGACGGAGAAATCATCCATGCTGTTCGTCGGCGAGGACCGAGAGTTGTGGGAGACGGGTTTTCGACCATGGCAAGTCTGATTCGGGCTGAGAACGACCGCCGGATGGAGAGAGGCGAACAGGTTCTGGATATTGATCAGGACTGTCTGTTCACGTTGGGATATCAATATCTCTCTCCGGAGTCTATTCCTGCCCAAGGGCGCACCGTCATCGTTAAGAGCGTGAATGATCCCCACAAAAAATACGTCGAGGTTCGTACTGTCTACAACGAGGCCGTCACCGACATGATATGCGACTCACTAAGGAGCGATGCAGAGTCTGCTGCAAAGATCTTGAATTCCAGACTTGTCGGCGTGGACTTCATTACAGTTGACCCGACGGTCCCTCTCGCACAAAGCGGCGGTGTGATTAATGAGGTGAACACGACGCCCGGCCTCCATCACCACTACGATGCTAGACTAGAATCCTATCCGGAATCGGCTCTTCGGGTGGCTCAAACCTTATTAGGTCGATAGTCAGACATGACGAAAAAGATTCTGCTGGTTGCATACCATTTTCCGCCGAGCATCGAAGTGGGCGGATTACGGATTGCCAATTGGTGCAGGCATCTGCCTCAGTATGGCTGGACTCCTTATGTCCTGACCGTCATGGATAAGCATCTTGATAAAGTCGACCCTGAGAATCTGAAGTATGTCGGATCGGTCAAGGTAGTGAAGGCCGGCCTTATGCCCAGGTTGTCATCCGGTTATCTGGCGGTAAAAAAGTCCATGCAGAGGCTGTGTTGCAGGCCGAATAGACCAAGGGGCCTGTCTGAGGACAATTCTGAGTACTATATGCCTTCTAACCCGTCTGTCGATTCCATGGTGGAGACCATGGTTCAGAGACTGCGGCGGTATATTCGGTCGTTTCTAATGCTTCCGGATCAGCACAGAAACTGGATATTACCTGCCTTGATCCAGGGACTGCACATGATCCGGCACGAGAAGATAGATTGCGTGTTGACGTCCGGTCCGCCGCATTCGGCCCATCTGGTGGGATGGGTGTTGAAGCTGATCACGGGCGTACGGTGGATTGTCGACTTCAGGGATCCCTGGATGACTGGCGGTACAAAAAAACTGTACTCGAACTGCGGGATGTCTTTGAGAATCGATCGATGGCTGGAATGGCACGTACTTCAGAGGGCTGACTTGGTAGTCGCGAATACGGAACGTTTATCCAAAGAATTCCAAAAGGCTTATGGCGGCCAGTTATCTAATCGGTCTGTTTGCATCGCAAATGGGTTTGACGCGGAATTCTTCTCCCGCTTTTCGCAAGTAGGGAAAGAGAACATCTTTACGATAGTCTATGCCGGAACGCTGTATTTCGGAAGGACGCCAGAGCCTGTCTTTCGAGCGGTCTACGAGCTGATTCAGGAGGGATGTGTGGATCCCCGTAGAATTCGCATTCGGCTGGTTGGCCAATGCCGGTCTATCGACGGCGGATCAGTTGAGAGGATCATTCAACATTATAGGCTGGACAGCATCGTCGAGGTGTTGGATTCAGTCTCTTATGATCGTGCTGTCGAGATGGTGAAACAGAGCCATCTTGCACTTTTGCTGGCACCTAACCAGCCGTATCAGATTCCAGCGAAGGTATATGATTACATGGGAATCGGCACCACGGTACTCGCGTTGACGGAAGATGGTGCAACGAGCGATCTCGTCCAAGCTACAGGTATTGGCGCTGTTTTTCTGTCTTCTGATGTGGCCGGCATCAAGAAGTTCATTGTTCGTTCCATGAATTGTCCCGCCGATGCTGTTCTGCCGGCGAAGAATCGGACAGTTGCCGATTACGAGATCCGATCCCTTGCCCGCTCCCTTGCGCATCACCTTGACCAGATCATCGGTCGTACCGAATACGCCGCAGGGGTTCAGGAATTGAGGAGTCGACTGTGATGCGGCTTGAAATTGACAGGTCAACCGGGGCGGAATGGTTGCAATGGATTAAACAATTCGAAGGTAACATCTACCACAGTCTTGAGTGGGTCGAAACTTGGCGATCCGACCGTGCGTCCCCACTATTTTTTCGCGGGCTGGATGAACAGGGCCGATGTGTTGGGATCGCACTCGCGATTGAGCGGCACTCTTCGAGGCCGATAGTTGGCCGCGTTCTGAAGCGCCTTGATTTCGAGACCTTTCCAGCCGTCCAGGGGAATGATCTCGAGTACGCTCGTGTGATGATTAACAAGATAGTCGAGTTTGCTCAAGCTGGGGGATATCGTGGTCTCACGATGCAGTCCCACTACTCTGGCGTACCTCTCTCTAATCTGGATGGGCTCGGGCTTGTTGCTACGCCGAGGATCGAATTCCTCATCGATCTAACAATCTCCGAGAATGACCGATGGAAACAGCTTTCAACTCACCATCAGCGGAAGATCAAAAAGGCTAGCAGGCACGGTCTAGTGTTTGAGGAGGCTTGTTCGGTCGAGGCCATGCAGGAGTTGCGTCGGCTTCAGATCGGTTCGCGCGATCGGAGGGTGGAGCGAGGAGAGCATTTCGGCCTTCAGGACGAGGCGTTTTATGAGCAGATGGGTCGACGCTACTTTGAGAGAAATCTTGGTCGTCTCTTCCTGATGCGCTACGAAGGCCGTCCTGTCTCGGCTGCGTTCATTTCGATCTATTCGGGACGAGTCTTGTATGTGCTCGGCGGTAGTGAGCCGAAGGGGTTCGAACTGGATGCCCCAGCGGCGCTTTTTTGGAGCGTGCTCAATCGCTGTGCAGAACTTGGATGCAGGGAGTTCAATTTCGGAGGTGTCCCAGCTTCGGCCAAAGATCCGCAATCCGTTGCGCACGGGCTATACCGATTCAAGGCTGGCTTTGGAGGACGTCAGGTTATGAGGGTGAGCGGGGCAATGGAGAACCTTCAACCAGGTCTGAACGGGCTGGTTAATGCGGTGAAGCAGCTATGGATGTCTTAGTATCCGTGGGGGATTCCAGTATACAGCGATGCTGGGAGTTTGAGCCTTATATGTCAGGGGGAGATTTGTGCGATCGGTGGATGTGAACAGTCTGGTAAATGCGGTAATGCGACGATGGACGTTTTAGTAACGGGAGCAGATCAACGCCAGGGCCTCGCAGTCATTCGATCGCTTGGGCGGCGTGGTGTGTCGGTTGTGGCGGCTGGTCCTGCCCGCGACAGTCTCGGATTTCACTCCCGCTATGCATCGGCTCACTGGGTATACCCTGAACCCGTGGAACAGCCTGATGCATTTGTGCAATCCATCTGCGAAGCAGCGCGCAAGTTTCAAGTTCGGTGTGTGATCCCGGTCGTGGAATCCACCCTGACGGTCCTGAATGAAAGACGGGATGTGATTGAGGCCCATGTTCCGCTCGCCACTGCATCCCGGGAAGCGGTAGCACTGTCGTTGGATAAGCGACGTCAATTTCTTTTGGCTCAGCAGAACGAGATTCCGATTCCCAAAACAATCTTTCCAGACTCAATCCGGGAGGCTGAACGCCAGATTGGAACGTTCCGTTTTCCGGTTGTCGTTAAGCCTGATCAAAAGCCTCACGGTAGTGCCGTGCCTGCGGATTCTTTCAAAGTGACATTTGTGAGAGACTGGGAGGCTCTTCGGCAACTGCTCGAGATCTATGAGCGGCATTCAGTTGTACCGATTGTTCAAGAGCTTTGCAGGGGGCACGGGATCGGATTTGGCGTCCTGATGCATCGCGGCGAAGCGCTCGCCTGTTATCAGTATCACCGTGGCCGAGAGCATATGCCAACTGGAGGTGTGCCGGTGCGGTATGAAAGTATGCCTATATGGCCAAACGTGCAGGATTATTCGGTTCGTTTTCTCCGAGCGATGGGCTGGGAGGGTGTGGCCCAGGTGGAATGGAAGGCCATACCGGGTACGCAGGATGTTGCATTAATGGAAGTGAACGGCCGCTTTTGGGCGTCACTTCCGGGATCGTTGCACACGGGTATGGAATTCCCATTTTGGCTTTATGAGACCCAAATGGGGCGTCCCATCAGATACAACCAGACCTATCCTGTGGGGATCGCGAGCAGATATTTATTGGCTGACTTGAAGCGGCTGGAGTTGGTGCTTCGCAATGATTATCTCATTAGCAGTGTGCCGTTGCCGCCAAAGCGTAGAGAGATTTTTGATTTTATTCTGGATGGTTTTCGCTGGTGGGTCAAAGGGGATATTTGGTCCTGGGACGACCTGCTGCCCGGTCTATATGAGTGTCACAAGATCGCTAAATATTTCTGGGGCCGCTTGAATCCGAAGTCAGTTTTTGCAAAGACGTAATGGTGAGACCATTAAGATGCATACGCGTTTTGTCCGACATGTTAGCCTGCCGCTGTACCATTGGTGGCATGGGTCTGATCTCTTAAAGAACATTCGGAAATTCCAGGAATCTCAGTGGTTCGCTCAAGAACGACTCCAAGCAATGCAATGGGAGCGGTTGAGCCGGCTTCTCAACCATGCCTATCGGCACGTTCCGTACTACCAGGACACATTCAGGGAGATTGGGGCCGAGCCCGGGGATTTCCGATCCCTTAAGGATTTCGCCAAATTCCCCACAGTCACGAAGCGGATTCTCCAAGAGAGACTTGCAGATCTTACCGCCTCAAACATCACGCGTGCTGAGCTGGTGAAGGGAGTCACCAGTGGCTCGTCGGGGCAGCCGACCCATTATATTCAAGAAAAGTCCAGCAACCGAATCCGGACAGCCGCAGGGAAAAGGCTCACCGGAATCGCTGGGTATGATCTTGGTCAGAAGCTGTTCTATTTATGGCGCGATAGCCCCTTTATCATAGAAGGAGATCAGGTCAGGCTTGCCACAGAAGTGCAAAAGAGGCCTTCTTCTGTCTTGGGGAAGTTTAAACAGGCGATACATAGCCGTTTTGGGGTGGAGAACCAGACCCTAAGAGTTGATCCCACTTTGATGACCGAGTCCGAGATGGCCAATATGTACGAACAACTGAGATTGTTTAAGCCGGACGTAGTGATCTCCTACGTCAGTACACTCTACATGTTCGCTCAGTATCTCGATAGCAATCGTTTGGTGGGAGAGATTGCACCACGCTCCGTGATCGTCTCCTCCGAGACACTGTATCCCTACCAGCGTGAGTTGCTGGAACGGGTCTTCAGATGTTCGGTCTACAATCGATATGGTCTCAGCGAGACGGGGATTGTGGCTATCGAGTGTCCCGTGCGTCAGGGGCTTCATCTCAATCAGGAGATTCTTCACATGGAGTCTGTTCCGGATCTGGCAGGGAGCTCGCAGCTGGTTGTTACGGATCTGATCAATCACGGGATGCCCTTGCTTCGGTATGAGACGGGTGACTCGGGTCGGGTTATCGAGGAGCGTTGCGCATGTGGCCGTGGTCTGAGCCGGATTGTGGATCTCAGCGGACGGATCATCGATCTGCTTCCAACTCGTATGGGTGGCTATGTCAACGGACAGCTATTTGCGACGTTTCACTGGATCGAGGGGGTCAAACAGTATCAAGTTATTCAGGAAAAGCTCGACGCATTTAAGATTCGGATTGTTCAGACCCCTGCCTTTGTCGAGACCAATCTAACCCCCATGATCGAGATCATTCGAAAACGGTTCGGTGGAGATACTTCGATTGCGGTCGAATACGTGGAAAGCATCCCCTTCACTCGGGGGGGGAAGTACAAACTTGTCGTCTCCGAGGTGAAAACGCAAGAGGTGCAGTGATGATCAGGGCCGCCTCAAGATCGCTCAAGTACTATTCCTCCTTCATCGACTATGAACTGCTCAAAATCTATCTAGCTAGGTCGCGATCTGAAGATCAGAGTTCCATGAGCCATATCGCCGCAGCAGCCCAGTGGATTTGCAGGGCCCAGGATGCGTTTGAATGCGGAGGAGTCGCCCGCAGCTACTCCATAATCTACCATCCCTACTTCGAGAGAAGAGGCTGGGCTGCTCCGTATCCGGAGACCACCGGCTATATCATTCCAACTCTCTTCAACTATGCTCGCCTGGTTCACAGACAAGAATTTGCCGATCGGGCCGTTCGGATGGCTGATTGGGAATGCCGGGTCCAGATGCCAAATGGAGCGGTCCAAGGTGGCGTAATTGATCAACCGCCCAGTCCTGCGATCTTCAATACAGGCCAGGTAATCTTCGGCTGGATTCGAACATTCCAGGAGACTCGGAAGCCGGGGTATTTGGATTGTGCGATCAAGGCAGGACAATTCCTGATTTCGCAGCAGGATGAGGACGGCGCTTGGAG
>Ga0209824_10000188_pt1 | contig 42806 bp, 42 predicted proteins | sample VDWuncwatermetaG_FD_184124 | JGI IMG/M metagenome (GOLD analysis project Ga0209824, IMG submission 184124) | Wastewater microbial communities from Netherlands to study Microbial Dark Matter (Phase II) - VDW unchlorinated drinking water (SPAdes)... ...
GAGTTCTACTTCGAAAATCTGCCTGAACTGCCAAAAGCGGCTTAGGCTTTAAACGCAAGGTTTCCACTTAAGAAATGGAAAAAACTGTCCAGTTAGGCGGTGCCACCTCTAAGACAGCTTCAGTGTTGTTAAACATTCGCTTATTTATCATTAAGGAGTTACACCATGTTGAATGCCAATATTTTTGATGACATTTCCGCAAAACTAAATGCCGTGGCAGAAAGTGGTCCTGCAAAAGACATCGAAAAAAATATGCGCGCCCTGCTGGCACAAGGCTTTAGCAAACTTGATTTGGTGACAAGGGAGGAGTTTGATATTCAGGCGCAGGTACTAGCTCGTGCGCGAGAACAACTGCTGGTCCTTGAAATACGAGTCGCTGAACTGGAAGCACAGCGCAACATAGCAAAACAGTAATATGAGTCTCGCGGTGCTCTATAGCCGTGCCTTATCCGGTATGGAAGCCGAGCTTGTAACCGTAGAGGTCCATTTGGCGGGGGGCTTGCCCAGTTTTACCATCGTCGGATTGCCTGAAACAGAAGTCAAAGAGAGCCGGGAGCGCGTACGTGCCGCCCTGCAAAACTGCTGTTTTGATTTTCCGGCACGGCGCATCACTGTCAATCTTGCGCCTGCTGACCTGCCCAAGGAAAGCGGACGCTATGACCTGCCGATTGCACTGGGAATTCTTGCCGCAACCGGCCAGATTCCGGCTGACAAGCTTGCAGAGTACGAATATGCCGGGGAGTTGGCATTGACCGGAGAGCTGCGCCCGATACGCGGCGCTCTTGCTATGACTTACCGTGCTGTCCACTCGGGCCGTGCATTCATTCTTCCCGCTGTAAACGCAGCCGAAGCTGCGTTGGTACAAGACGCTGTTATTTATCCGGCCAGAACATTATTGCAGGTAGCCTCCCATCTGGCTGGCAGTGAACCCATAAAACCTTACATCAGTCAGCCGCAGCACATCGCGCCTCACTATCCTGACATGTGCGAGGTCAAGGGGCAGGAGCAGGTTAAGCGCGCGCTGGAAATAGCCGCTGCCGGCGGGCATAGCGTTCTGATGGTGGGGCCGCCAGGTACGGGAAAATCCATGCTGGCCGAGCGGTTTCCCGGAATACTGCCAAAAATGACTGAACAGGAAGCTCTGGAGAGTGCTGCATTGCAATCTCTGGATGGCAGTTTCGATGTAAGTCGATGGAAAACGCGCCCCTACCGTTCCCCCCATCATACCGCTTCAGCTGTTGCGCTTGTCGGTGGCGGCAGCAATCCACGCCCGGGTGAAATTTCCATGGCGATGCACGGTGTGTTGTTTCTGGATGAATTTCCGGAGTTCGACAGAAGTGTGCTGGAGGTGTTGCGAGAGCCACTGGAGTCAGGACATATCACTATTTCACGTGCCGCGCGACGAGCTGAATTTCCGGCACAGTTTCAACTGATCGCAGCGATGAATCCCTGTCCTTGCGGCTATTACGGACATTACAATGGCAAGTGTCGCTGTACACCTGATCAAATCGCACACTATCGCGGAAAAATATCAGGTCCTTTGCTGGATCGCATCGACATTCAGATCGAGGTGCCGGCCGTTGCACAACAGGATTTGCTAAAACACGCCGATGGAGAAAGCAGTTCAACGATACAAGCCAGGGTGGAGATGGCGCGGGAAAAACAGCAGGCAAGGCAGAAAAAACCAAATGCCCTTCTTTCAGTCAGCGAACTGGACTGCTATTGCGCGCCGGATTCGCAGTGCGAGGCGCTGTTAAGACAGGCAATCACGCGACTGGATCTCTCCGCTCGCGCCTATCACCGTGTGCTGAAAATGGCACGAACCATCGCCGATTTGGCTGAATGCGATAAAATACAGTCTCAGCATATTGCCGAAGCCGTACAGTATCGCCGTATGGATAGAATGTTGTGATTCACCCCTGCCAGCGAACAAATCGCCGCCTGGCGGAAGCGATTTGAATTGTGATCAGCCAAATAGCCGGCCGAAAAACCCCTTTTTCTTTTCTACGAAAGCGCCCTGCTGAATATTGCTTTTAACTGACTCGACATAATCCGCATCATCACGTTTGATATGGTTATACAACCAGGTGAACAACATTTTATGCAGCTCAGCTGAAACGTCTTCACCGAGACTAAAGCGATGCTGTAATTCGGCGACTTTTTTGACGAACATTTCGTGCACTTTTTTGTGCGCTTTCAGGAAAGGATATTGCGCTTCCTCCTGCATGCTTTCCTCAAAGGCGAAGTGCGAGAGCGTGTAATCAACCATTTCATCGATTACCCGGCCGACGTCTTCCATTTTATGACCGCTGGTGCGTGCGTCATCCAGTTCGTTTATGTAATCAACAATACGTTGATGTTGCTTGTCGATTATATCGATACCGGTATTGAGATCGGTCGTCCAGATTAGCTTTGCCATAAATTCTCCAGGGTGGTTATTTAGCGGTAACTATCAACAAATTCGCTATGACTGGGGATGATATGCTTAAGTGTCAGGCTCCATATTGATTTGGCTCAAGTTTTTTGACTGACTGTGCTGATTGCCTCATGGTAAAATGAAAAAGTCACTTTTACAGTAGCAGGCCATGACCCAACATCTGATCGAAAAAATTATCCAGCAACGCATCCTGATTCTTGACGGTGCGATGGGCACCATGATCCAGCGATACAAACTGAGCGAGGCGGACTATCGCGGCGAACGTTTTGCCGACTGGCACCGCGACCTGAAGGGCAATAACGATCTGCTGGTGATAACCAAGCCTGAAGTTATCAAGGCCATACACTGCGAGTATCTGGAAGCGGGCGCCGATATCATCGAGACCAACACCTTCGGTGCCAATGCAACCACGCTGAGTGCCTACGGCATGAGCGAACTTAACTATGAGCTGAACGTTGCCGGCGCACGCGTCGCACGCGAGGCTTGCGATGCCTTCAGTACAGCCGACAAGCCGCGTTTCGTCGCAGGTGTATTAGGGCCAACCGATAAGACCGCCACCATTTCGCCCGACGTAAACGACCCGGCGGCGCGCAATATTACCTTTGACAAACTGGTGGCGGATTATTCCGATGCGACGCGAGGCCTGATGGACGGTGGTGCAGATACCATCCTGATCGAGACTATCTTCGATACGCTGAACGCCAAGGCTGCGATTTTCGCGGTGCAATCCGTATTCGAAGAACGCGGTACATCACTGCCTGTCATGATCTCCGGCACGATCACCGACGCGTCGGGCAGAACGCTCACGGGGCAAGTGACCGAAGCATTCTACAATTCACTGGCGCACGCCAAACCGTTGTCCATTGGCCTTAACTGTGCGCTGGGCGCGGAGGAATTGCGACAGTATGTAGAGGAACTGTCACGCGTCGCCAATTGCTATGTCAGCGCACATCCCAACGCCGGTCTGCCCAACCCGCTGGCCGAAACAGGATACGACGATACGCCGGAAAACATGGCCGGCCATATCAAAGAGTGGGCTCAGAGCGGCTTCCTCAATATCATCGGCGGTTGCTGCGGCACTTCGCCTGCATTCATCAAGGCGATTGCCGAAGCGGTGAAGGGTATTACCCCGCGCAAAATCCCGAGCAATCCGGTCGAATGCCGCTTGTCAGGACTGGAGCCGTTTAACATCGGAGACGAATCCTTGTTCGTCAACGTGGGCGAGCGCTGCAATGTGACGGGTTCTGCCAGATTTAAACGTCTGGTACTGGAAGGCCAGTATGACGAGGCGCTGGAAGTCGCCAAACAGCAGGTGGAGACCGGCGCTCAGGTGATCGACGTCAACATGGACGAAGCGATGCTCGATGGAGAGGCCGCGATGGTGCGATTCCTCAATCTGATCGCCTCCGAACCTGATATCTCCAAAGTCCCGCTGATGATCGATTCCTCCAAATGGAGCATCATCGAAGCGGGTCTTAAATGCGTACAGGGCAAATCCATCGTCAACTCGATCTCACTGAAAGAGGGCGAAGAAAACTTTATTAAGTATGCCCGACTGGTCCGTCAGTACGGCGCGGCGGCAGTGGTGATGGCGTTCGATGAACAGGGCCAGGCTGACACTTTCGCGCGCAAGACCGAAATATGCAAGCGCAGCTATGACATCCTGGTAAATGAGGTTGGTTTCCCGCCTGAAGATATCATTTTCGATCCGAATATCTTCGCGATTGCGACCGGCATAGAGGAACACAACAACTACGCGGTGGACTTCATCGAGGCGTGTAAGTGGATAAGGTCAAATCTGCCCTTCGCCAAGATATCCGGCGGAGTCTCAAATGTGTCCTTCAGCTTCCGCGGCAATGAGCCGGTGCGCGAAGCAATCCACACCGTATTTTTGTATCACGCGATCAAAGCCGGTATGAATATGGGTATCGTGAATGCCGGACAACTGGGTGTTTACGATGAAATTCCGCGTGAACTGCGCGATGCAGTCGAAGATGTGGTGCTCAACCGCCATCCCGATGCAGGAGAAAAGCTGGTCAAAATTGCCGAGAATGTCAGAGGCGGCGGCAAGGTTATCGTTGAAGATCTGGAATGGCGCAAAGGGACGGTGCAGGAACGCCTGACTCATGCGCTGGTACGGGGCATCACGACGTTTGTTGTAGAGGATACGGAAGAAGCGCGTCTGGAATCTAAACTGCCGGTCGATGTAATCGAAGGCCCGTTGATGACAGGTATGAATGCAGTCGGCGACCTGTTCGGTGCGGGCAAGATGTTCTTGCCGCAGGTGGTGAAATCTGCACGCGTGATGAAACAGGCGGTCGCACATCTGATCCCCTATATCGAAGCGGAAAAGCTGCGTTCGGGCGACACCAGTACCAAGGGAAAAATACTGATGGCCACGGTCAAAGGCGATGTGCACGACATTGGCAAGAATATCGTCACCGTGGTATTGCAGTGCAACAATTTTGAGGTGGTGAACATGGGCGTGATGGTCCCGTGTCAAAAAATTCTCGAAACCGCACGCGAACACAATGTGGACATTATCGGCCTGTCGGGGCTTATTACTCCGTCTCTTGAAGAGATGGCCCATGTCGCAAAAGAGATGGAGCGTCAGGGTTTCAAGATTCCACTGCTGATCGGTGGCGCGACCACTTCCCGCGTACATACCGCAGTCAAAATCGAGCCGCACTATCCATCCGGCAACGTCGTCTACGTCGTCGATGCCTCGCGCGCAGTAGGCGTATGCAGCAACCTGCTATCCGATACGCTGGCAGATGAATACATCTGCGGTATTAAAACCGACTATGCGAATGCCCGCGAACAGCACGAAGCGAAGAAGTCCAAAGCCGTGTACGTGTCGCTGGAACAGGCGCGTGCACACAAATTCAAAACCGACTGGAACAATTACACGCCGCCTAAACCCGCTTACACGGGCGTGAAGGAACTATGCGATTACAGTCTGGCCGAAATCGCAGAATACATCGACTGGACACCCTTCTTCCAGGCCTGGGAGCTGGCCGGGCGCTATCCGAAGATATTGCAGGACGAATTGGTCGGCGAAGTCGCCACCAAGCTGTTCGCCGACGCCGAAGTCATGCTGAAGAAAATAATCGACGAGAAATGGCTCACCGCGAACGCCGTGTTCGGCCTGTTTCCGGCAAATACCGTCAATGACGACGACATCGAAATTTACACAGACGAGACCCGACAGAAGCCTCTGATGACCTGGCACAACCTGCGCCAGCAGACCAGGAAGCCGGAGAGCATTCCGAATTTCTGTCTGGCAGACTATGTCGCGCCTAAGGACAGCGGTGTTGCTGATTACATCGGTGGTTTCGCCGTGACTGCCGGCATCGGAATCGACGCGCGCGTAGAAGAATTTGAGAAAAACAACGACGACTACAGCGCGATTATGCTCAAATCGCTTGCTGATCGTCTGGCCGAAGCCTTTGCCGAGCTGTTGCATGCGCGTGTACGTCGAGAATTCTGGGGGTATACAATCGATGAAGGTTTGGATAACGAAGCCTTGATTAATGAAGCCTATCGCGGTATCCGCCCTGCCCCAGGCTACCCGGCTTGCCCTGAGCACAGCGAAAAAGGCCCGTTGTTTGAGATGCTGGATGCGCACCGCCGTGCCGGCATCACGATTACCGACAGCTTCGCGATGCTGCCGACTGCAGCCGTTTCAGGCTTCTATTTCTCGCACCCGGACGCAAAATATTTTGCGACCGGCAAAATAGATCGCGATCAGGTGGCAAGCTACGCCCAGCGCAAGGGCTGGGATATCGAAACGGCCGAACGCTGGCTGGCGCCGGTGTTGAGTTATTAACGCAACAAGTAATCTTAATAAATACCTGCTAAGGAAAGATCTGATATGACCACCCTCATCAAAAATGACACCAAACTGGGCGAAGGCGCAGAAGCCCGGGCTGGACAGACCGTCGTCGTGCATTACACCGGCTGGCTGTATGACGACACCAAACCGGACAACAGGGGCGCAAAGTTTGACAGTTCGCTCGACCGCAACGATCCGTTTGATTTCCCGCTCGGTGCGGGGCGGGTCATTCAAGGTTGGGATGAGGGGGTGCAGGGGATGAAGGAAGGCGGTCAACGTACACTGATCATCCCGTCAGAGATGGGCTATGGTCCTCGCGGTGCAGGCGCTGACATACCGCCGAATGCGAAGCTGCTGTTCGACGTGAAGCTGCTCAAGGTGATTAAGGTCGATATCGTGGATACCCGGGAAGGTGAAGGCGAAGAAGCTCAGGCCGGGCAGAACGTGTCTGTGCATTACACCGGATGGTTGTTCGACAAGAAAGCGCCTGCAAATAAGGGCACCAAATTCGACAGCTCGCGCGACCGCAATGAGCCGTTTGACTTTCCATTGGGTCAGGGCCACGTCATACAGGGTTGGGATATGGGTGTGCAGGGTATGAAAATCGGCGGTCAGCGTACACTGATTATTCCGCCCGAAATGGGTTATGGGCGTCGCGGTGCAGGCGGCGTGATCCCTGCTAATGCAACACTGGTGTTCGATGTTGAATTGCTGGACGTGCGCTAGAGTGCTCCACCCTGTTGCATGAATTATTACATCGAGGCATAAATGAATCTGATTCCCAAGCTATCACTCGCCCTGTTGCTGTCAGCGGCGTTCATTTCAACCGCGTGCTCTGAACAAGCCACGCCCCCCGCACCTAAAATGGAGAAAAACAACATGACTGAACTGATTAAAACTGACGTAAAACTGGGCGACGGCAATGAAGCCTTCGCAGGTCAAAACGTATCCGTGCATTACACAGGCTGGCTGTATGACGAAGCTGCAGCCGATCACAAGGGCAAAAAGTTTGACAGTTCACGCGATCGCGGCGATCCGTTTCAATTTCCGCTTGGCGCAGGAAGTGTTATCAAGGGCTGGGATGTCGGCGTAGCAGGCATGAAAGTAGGCGGTCAACGCACGCTGATTATTCCCTCCTCCATGGGTTATGGCTCGCGCGGTGCAGGCGGCGTGATTCCTGCCAATGCAACACTGGTATTTGATGTGGAATTACTGGGCATAAACTAACAACCTGTGGACTGAACAGGCGTAGAATTCTAGCTCAGTCTATACAAAACAGGAGGGCCGGATGTTCCAGATTCGTGTTCATGGTCGTGGCGGTCAGGGCGTGGTGACAGCTGCAGAGATGTTGTCAGTCGCCGCATTCGAAGAAGGACGCCATGCGCAGGCCTTCCCCAGTTTTGGTTCTGAGCGCACGGGAGCTCCGGTCGTGGCGTTCTGCCGCATCAGTGGCCGTGAGATTCGCCTGCGCGAACCGATCATGGAGCCCGATGCAATCATCGTTCAGGATCCCACGCTGCTCAGTCAGATTGACGTGTTCGCCGGTATGAAAGCGGATGGCTACGTACTGCTCAATTCCCGTCATAGTTTTGAGACCTTAGGTCTTGCCGATTTGCTCAAGGATCGCAACGCTGCGCGCTTTTGCACGCTGCCTGCCACCGAGCTAGGTCTAAAACATGTCGGTCGCCCTATCCCCAATGTGCCGCTACTGGCCGGATTCGCCGCCCTCTCAGGCACGATCCAGCTGGATTCGGTTATCAAAGCTATCAACGAAAAATTCTCCGGTAAGGTGGCGCTTGGTAATATCGCAGCAGCCGAAGAAGCATACCTGCTGGTGCTGGCCAAGATGAAGGAGATTGCAGATGCTTAAACAGACTGAAGGTTCTAAAGCCGTCGCCGAAGCTGTCGCGCTGTGCCGTCCTGAAGTGATCTGCGCCTATCCAATTTCACCTCAGACTCATATCGTCGAGGCGCTGGGCGAGATGGTCAAATCGGGCAGTCTTACGCCGTGCGAATTCATCAATGTGGAAAGCGAATTCGCAGCGATGTCGGTCGCGATCGGTGCATCCGCTGCCGGTGCTCGTTCTTACACTGCGACAGCCTCACAGGGGCTGCTGTTTATGGCCGAAGCAGTCTATAACGCCTCCGGTCTGGGTTTGCCCATCGTGATGACGGTAGCTAACCGCGCCATCGGTGCGCCGATCAACATCTGGAACGACCATTCCGATTCGCTCTCGCAGCGCGATTCAGGCTGGATGCAACTGTTTGCCGAGACTAATCAGGAAGCACTCGATTTGCATATTCAGGCATTCCGTCTGGCTGAAGAATTGTCCATGCCCATCATGGTGTGCATGGACGGCTTCATTCTCACTCACGCCTTTGAGCGCGTGGACATGCCGTCACAGGAACAGGTGGACAGTTACCTGCCACGGTTCGAGCCGCGTCAGGTGCTCGACCCCGCAGAGCCTGTTTCCATCGGTGCGATGGTCGGCCCAGAAGCCTTCATGGAAGTGCGCTATCTGGCGCATGCCAAGCAGATGCAGGCGCTCGAGCGCATCCCGCAACTGTCTGCCCAATTCAAGGAAATCTTCGGACGCGACAGCGGCGGTCTGGTGCGGACCTACCGCACCGAGGACGCAGAAACCATCATCATTGCAATGGGCTCGGTGCTGGGAACCATCAAGGATACCGTAGATGAGATGCGCGCCGAGGGGCACAAAATCGGCGTGCTGGGCATCATCAGCTACCGGCCTTTCCCGCTGGAACAGGTCAAGGCCGCATTGATCAACTGCCGTCGTTTCGTGGTGCTGGAAAAAAGTCTGGCCGTGGGCATGGGCGGAATTGTCGCGACCGATGTGCGCATGGCGGTCACAGGAACCGGGCTGAAAGGGTATACCGCTATTGCCGGTCTGGGTGGCAGGCCGATTACCAAAGCTTCATTGCACCAGCTGTTCCGTCAGGCGGAGCTAGATGAACTGCCACAGGTTACCTTTCTCGATCTGGACTGGGATGCGGTAAACAAACAGCTGGAACGCGAGCGCAAGACGCGACGTTCCGGCCCTGCTGCCGAGAATATACTGCATGATAAGGGTCTCGTTTCGGCTAAATTCGGTTAGGGGGGGCGCATGGGTTTTCAACCAGTAAAATTTTATCAGACAGGCACATTTACCGTCGGCAACCGACTGCTTGCAGCTGATGAGCGCAGTCTGCAGTCGGGAGAGACACGCAGTAACTCGATCAACTCTGGTCACCGTGCCTGTCAGGGATGCGGTGAAGCGCTGGGCGCGCGTTACGCGATCGATGCTGCGATGGCGGCGAGCAACAACCAGGTGATCGCGGCGAATGCCACCGGCTGTCTGGAAGTATTTTCTACCCCCTACCCCGAGTCCTCCTGGCAGGTGCCGTGGATCCATTCGCTGTTTGGCAATGCGGCGGCAGTGGCCACCGGCATCGCGGCGGCGATGAAGGTGAAGGGACGTACTGAAGTTCGGGTTGTCGCACAGGGGGGAGATGGCGGCACCACCGACATCGGTTTCGGCTGCCTGTCCGGCATGTTCGAGCGCAACGATGATGTACTGTACATCTGCTACGACAACGGGGGATACATGAATACCGGCGTGCAGCGCTCCAGCGCCACGCCGCCGGCCGCGCGAACCGCGACCACTATGCCGGTGGGGCCTGAGCCCGGCAACCCGTTCGGCCAGGGCAAGAACGTGCCGGAAATCGCCATGGCGCACAACATTCCCTACGTCGCCACAGCGACCGTGGCCGATTTGCGCGATCTGGAATACAAGGTGCGTAAGGCCATGAGCATGCACGGTGCGCGCTACATTCAGATATTCGTACCCTGTCCGCTGGGTTGGGGAAGCGCTTCGCACGACACCATCCGTCTGGCGCGTATGGCCAAGGAGTCCGGCACCTTCCCTGTATTTGAAGCCGAATATGGCGAAGTCACCGGCGTGCTGAAGATACGTCACAAGATTTCGGTAGATGAATACATGAAGCCGCAGCGCCGTTTTGCGCACCTGTTCGGCAAGAACGCTAACCCCGAGACCATTGCGCGCATCCAGTCCATCGCAGATCGCAACATCCGTAAATACGGCTTGCTGGAAGAGGAGTGCAACTGACATGCAAAACAGACCTTTTGCGATTACCCTGAAGCCTGGAACATCGCTGTCCAATCTGACCGGAACCTGGCGCACTGCGCGTCCCGTTTATCTGAGCCGGTTGCCTCCGTGTAATAACGCCTGCCCTGCCGGTGAGAACATTCAGGGCTGGCTGTTTCATGCCGAATCAGGCGATTACGAGCAAGCCTGGCGCGTGTTGGTGCAGGACAACCCCTTACCTGCCGTAATGGGGCGCGTGTGCTATCACCCATGCGAGGGCGCATGCAATCGCGGTCAGCTCGATAGTTCTGTCGGCATTAATTCGGTTGAACGATTTCTAGGTGATGAAGCGATTAAGCAGGGCTGGAAGTTCGATGCACCTGCTACTGCCAGTGGTAAACGAATTTTAATTGTAGGGGCCGGGCCCTCCGGATTATCTGCCGCCTACCATCTGGCTCGCATGGGACATCAGGTTGAAATTCAGGAAGCCGGCCCGCTGGCGGGCGGCATGATGCGTTTTGGCATCCCGAAGTATCGCCTGCCCCGTGAGGTGCTGGATGCAGAGGTTGCGCGCATCCTTGATATGGGTGTGACGCTCAAATTTAACACCAAGGTTGAAAATATCGAGCAAAGCATGAAGCTGGGCGGCTTTAATGCGGCATTCCTCGCGGTCGGCGCGCATATCGGCAAGCGCGCTTTCATCCCCTCGGGCGATGCGGCACATATCATCGACGCTGTTTCCGTATTGCGTTCGATGGAAGGCGAAGACAAGCCCATGCTGGGCCGCCGAGTCATCGTGTATGGCGGCGGCAATACCGCGATCGACGTTGCGCGCAGCGTCAAACGCATGGGTGCCGACCCTGTTGTCGTGTATCGCCGCACGCGCGATAAAGCGCCCGCACATGACTTTGAGATCGAGGAAGCGCTGCAGGAGGGGGTGATGATCAAGTGGCTGTCCACCATCAAGCAGGCCGATGCGGGCGAGATCATCGTTGAAAAGATGGCGCTGGACGAAAAAGGTTTCCCGCAGCCGACCGGTGAATTTGAAACACTGGAAGCCGACTCAGTGGTACTGGCATTAGGGCAAGATGTCGATCTTTCCTTGCTCGAAGGCGTATCGGGGCTTGCGATTGTGGATGGCACGGTACAGGTGTCATCCAATATGATGACCGGGCATCCCGGCATCTTCGCCGGAGGTGACATGGTACCCTCAGAGCGCACCGTCACCGTGGCCGTGGGGCACGGTAAAAAAGCTGCACTCAACATCCATGCCTGGCTGCAGGGCAAGACCTATCAAGCTGCGCCCAAACCGGAACTGGCGGATTTTTCCAAGCTCAATCCGTGGTACTACTCCGATGCCGACAAAACGGTGCGGCCGACGCTCGATATGATCCGTCGCCAGACCAGCTTCGACGAAGTACAGGGCGGACTGGACGAGAGCACCGCGCTGTTTGAGGCACGTCGATGCCTGTCGTGCGGCAACTGTTTTGAATGCGACAACTGCTACGGCGTATGTCCTGATAATGCAGTGATCAAGCTGGGACCGGGTAAAGGCTTCCAGTTCAATTATGACTACTGCAAGGGATGCGGCATTTGCGTGACGGAGTGTCCATGCGGATCAATCAAGATGGTGCCTGAAGAAACCTGATGGGACTGGTTTCACATCCTTTGCTGGTCACCGCCTTGATGCTCGCCATCTCCAACCTGTTTATGACGTTTGCGTGGTACGGCCACCTGAAAAATATGGCAGCCTCGCCCTGGTATGTTGCTGCACTGGTCAGCTGGGGTATCGCGCTGTTCGAGTATCTTATTCAGGTTCCCGCCAATCGTATCGGCTATACAGCGCTGAGTCTCGGTCAGTTGAAGATCATGCAGGAAGTCATTACGCTGCTGGTGTTCGTGCCTTTTGCAGTGATCTACATGAACCAACCCCTGAAGTGGGATTATCTATATGCCGCGCTGTGCATGATGGGCGCGGTTTATTTTATATTTAGAAACTAAAATAACAATGAATAAACCAACACACATACACATCCTGGGCATTTGCGGCACATTCATGGGCGGCATTGCTGCGATTGCCAAACACGCCGGATATCGCGTCACCGGATGCGATGCCAACGTCTACCCGCCGATGAGTACACAGCTACAGTCGCAGGGTATTGAGTTGATCAGCGGATTTGGCACAGAGCAACTTGAACTTAATGCGGATATTTACGTAATCGGCAACGTCGTCACACGCGGCAATCCCCTGATGGAAGAAATTTTGAACCGTAATCTGCCGTATGTCTCCGGCCCGCAATGGCTCTCCGACACGCTGCTGCGGGATCGTTGGGTGTTGGGTGTCGCAGGGACTCATGGCAAGACTACGACCGCTTCAATGCTTGCCTGGATACTGGAACACGCGGGGCTCAATCCCGGGTTTTTGATCGGCGGTGTGCCGCAAAATTTTGATATTTCGGCCCGCCTCACCGACTCATCGTTCTTCGTCATCGAGGCGGACGAATACGATACTGCTTTTTTCGACAAGCGTTCAAAATTCGTGCATTACCGTCCGCGCACGGTGATTTTGAACAACCTTGAGTTTGATCACGCGGATATCTTTGCCGATCTGAATGCCATTGAGACACAATTTCACCATCTGGTTCGCACCGTGCCGGGCAATGGGCTGATCGTTGCCAATGGTCGCGAAGCGTCATTGCAGCGTGTATTGAAGCGTGGCTGCTGGACGCCGGTTGAACACTTTGGTGCTGAGGACGGCTGGAATATTGATGAAAATAATCTTGTTACGCTAAACGGTGAACGGCAAGGGGTGCTCAACTGGGACCTGATGGGCGAACACAACCGGATGAATGCGCTGGCAGCCCTTGCTGCAGCGCGCCACGTTGGTGTGCCGGTCGCGCTTGGACTGGATGCGCTGGGCATGTTCAGGAACGTGAAGCGTCGTATGGAAGTGAAAGGTGTCGTGAACGGCATCACCGTCTACGATGATTTCGCCCACCACCCTACCGCTATCGACACTACCGTCGCCGGTTTGCGCCACAAAGTTGGCGCTGCGCGCATCCTTGCCGTGCTCGAACCGCGTTCCAACACCATGAAGCTCGGTGTAATGAAAGACGCGCTGCCCGGCAGTTTAAAAGAGGCGGATCTGGTGTTCTGTTATTCGGGCAATCTGGGTTGGGATGCGCAAGGGGCACTGGCCCCTATGGGTGCGAAGGCGGTTGTCATCGATGATCTCGATGTGCTGGTTGCGGCCATCAATGCTGCTGCGCTGCCCGGTGATCAGATTCTGGTGATGAGCAACGGCGGTTTTGGCGGTATACACGACAAGCTGCTCAAGGCGCTGGCATAATTATCAATTTTGAGTATCAGCTGACGATGCTGCTTGTCGCACGCTTGCCGGGCCTTGAATGCGGCACCAACGTTTATCAGCGTGCTTTTGGTGCAGCATCGGCACCATCAGGATGACCTGGCACGCCTTATCAAGCGAAGCCGGAAACAGATTACATACCTGCGAGCCATTTTCGCAGCCTGAGTCCTAATTCGGTCGTATAACCGACCTCAATAAATTTGATCTCTCCGTCCGGCGAGATAATGAAACTGACCGGGACGGCATGTACTCCCCATGCACGGGCAATACGGCCATCGGGATCATTAAGTACAGGGAAAGATATCCCCTGTTCCCGCATGTGGCTGGCAACGGCTTCAGGCGCGCCGCTCTGCATCGCAATGGTGATCACAGTCGGATCATCCTGCGAGAGGGAATTGATTGAATCCTGTTCGGTACGACAGACCGGGCACCAGGTTGCCCAGAAGTGCACCAGCACGGGATGTTCCGGATGCGCTGGCAACAGATAAGGCATGCCGGTAAGAGTGATACCTTGCAGATGCGGAGCGGGCCCGTTTGCCATGTCGCGATGCTGCCATAGGCGGATACCGGCAATCACCAGTACAAACAGCAGAATTTGCACGATTGTCCGTAGTTTCGGACGAAGTCTATTCACCACGTCTGAGTTTCTCAATTTCGCGCCGGTCGCGTTTAGTAGGACGCCCCCTGAAAGTGAACACTTCGGGCTCCAGTTGGTGCAGGGCGGCTATGGCCGCTCGCCGTTCACGGCTCTCATCAGATTCGCGGTAGAGTTTTTGTGCAACCGGTGCAGAACCGCGCTGGTCTGACAGTGTCAGAACTTCAATATCAAATCGAGCCTGTCCGAAATGCAGCACAAGACGATCTCCCGCCCCTATGGTTTTTGCAGGTTTGATGCGCTCGCCGGCTATCAGCACCCGGCCATTCTCTATTGCGTGTACTGCCAGCGAGCGCGTTTTGTAAAAGCGCGCCGCCCACAGCCATTTATCGATACGCAGTTTATCGGCGGAGTCGTTCATCTTCCACTGGCCTGCCTTGTTCCGCTCAGTGCAAATTCAACATCGGCATGAATCCGAGTTTATCCCTTAACCCTGTACGACTGCTGCGTGCTTCGGCCAGTGTTGCATAGGGGCCGATATGAACCCTGATCTTGTTGCTTTGCGTGAACAAGGAGAGTTGATGGCCTGCATCTCCGAGCTTTGCATGCATTTGAGTCAGAAATTTTTCAGCCGCGGCCTTAGTGCTGAATGCACCTAACTGCAAAAACACATTGCTGCTCACAACAGGTGATACCGATGCGACCTGTGCTGCAGGTTCGGCAGCAACAGGCTCCAGCGGTACGCTTTGTACCGCGTCGGCTTTCGCTATCGTACGGATATTGCTGTCAGCCGTCAGGCTTTCGATTTCTACTTCAGCACTGCCTTTGCCGATGATGCCAAGTTTGTAGGCTGCGGTATAGGACAAGTCAATCACGCGATCATGAAGAAACGGGCCACGATCATTGATACGAACAACAATGGATTTTTGCATGGTGACGTTGGTTATGCGCGCATAACTTGGAATGGGTAAAGTCGGATGTGCAGCCGTCATCTTGTACATATCGTACTTTTCACCGCTCGATGTATGCTGGCCGTTAAATTTCCTTCCGTACCAGGAGGCAATTCCCCGCTGTTTGAAATTGCCGGGCTGAGTGAGAGGTACATAGTTTTTATTCAGGGCAACATAGGGACGATTGGCATAGCGGTGCAAGGGTTCAGCAGCAGGTACCGCATCAGGAATCGCTTCGATATTCTCTGGTGGGTGATCTCCCGGACCATCGCCGGCAAGATAGCCGCCTGATACGGTCGTTCCGACATCATGCGCAGCTGAACGATCTTCAATCGGTGCCTGAGTGGTGCTCGTTTGTTTTTGCGGCGTCGTGCCACAGGCGGTAAGTGCCAGCGTCGCTAATGCTATAACAATAATATTGTTCTTCATATTTGCTCCTTCTTTTTAGCTCTTGACCAGTTTTTTATGTGTCTGAATGCTCATTAGCATACCAAAACCGAGCAACAAGGTCAGCATGGATGTGCCGCCGTAACTGAATAACGGCAGTGGAACGCCTACGATGGGTAAAATACCGCTGACCATACCCATGTTGACGAAGGCATAAGTGGCAAAAGTGAGTGTAATTGAGCCTGCCATCAACCTTGTGAAGTACGTTGATGCGTTGGCCGTGATGACAAAACCGCGCGCGATCACAAAACAATACATGGTCAATAATATCAAATTACCGACGAGTCCGAACTCTTCAGAATACACGGCGAAAATGAAGTCTGTGGTGCGTTCGGGTAAAAAATCCAGATGGGTTTGCGTGCCGTTCAGAAAGCCTTTACCTAAAATACCACCTGAACCGACCGCAATCATGCCCTGTATCGTATGATATCCCTTGCCTAATGCATCCTGCGACGGATCAAAAAGCATCTCGATGCGATGGCGCTGGTAATCGTGCAGCATTGACCACATCAGGGGGGCGCTGGCAATTGCCGCTACAAATAATCCGCCCATCACACGCCAGCTTAATCCTGCGAGAAATAATACATAAAATCCGCTGGCGGAAATCAGAAGCGCAGTGCCCAGGTCCGGCTGGCGAGCAATGAGCCCTACCGGCAGCAGCAGCAGCAGGGCCGCAATGGTGTAATTTTTCAGCGTCAAACTCGCTTCATACTTCTCAAAATACCAGGCCATCATCATCGGCACGCCGATTTTCATCAATTCGGATGGCTGTATGGTTGCGACCCCGATGTTCAGCCAGCGCCGTGCGCCGTGGCTGATTTCCCCGAACAGCGCAACGCCGATCAACAACAGCATGCCCAGTACATATATGGGGACGGCTGCACGCATTAAGTAATGAAGTGGCAGATTGGCTACAATCCACAGGCAGATAAATGCGACCAGTATATTCAGGCCTTGCGACATAACCCGTTCGAGATTATGGTCGCTTGCGCTATACAGTGTCAGCAGGCTCGCCGCCATCAGCAATCCCATTCCCGCCAGAAGCGGTAAATCAAGATGGCCGAAGAGATTTCTCCATAATTGACGCCTAGTCATGTTCAACCTCAACCTCAGCTTCCGGAACGCCTGATGCGCTCGGTTCTGCATGTGTCACTGATTTCTCTATGCTGACAGGAGTCGGCACTTTACCCAGCAGATAATAGTCCATCACCTTGCGTGCGATAGGCGCGGCTGTCCCGCCGCCGTGTCCGCCATTCTCAGCCAGTACAACCACAACGATTTTGGGCTTGTCGGCAGGTGCAAATGAAATGAACCATGCATGATCGCGATGCCGTTCGTCCAGCTTGCTGGCATCGTATTTTTCCCCCTGTTTCATCCCAACCACTTGTGCGGTGCCGGTTTTACCTGCAATCGTATAGAGCGCGCCTGCAGAGGCCGACACGGCCGTACCACCTGGCTGGGTCACGGCAGCCATGGCGCGTTTGACTAAATCAATATTCGCCGGATCAAGTTTGATATCGAATGACGGCTTGATATCCAGCTTACGAACTTCATTCGTGACGGAATTTTTAATTTCCCGAAGCAAATGAGGTTTATACCCTATGCCGTCATTGGCAAGTGTTGCTGTTGCCGCCGCGAGTTGCAAAGGGGTCACCAGACTATACCCCTGGCCGATGCCCACTGATACCGTATCCCCTGTGTACCATTTCTGTTTGAAGCGTTTCATCTTCCATTCCTGAGAAGGTAGCAGACCTGATGACTCACCTTCAAGATCAATGCCTGTTTTCTTGCCAAAACCGAAACGCGACAGAAAATTGAAAATATTGTCTATGCCCATGTCGACCGCAAGACCATAATAATAGGTATCACAAGATACAACGATGGACTTGAACATATCAACCGTGCCGTGCCCGCCGCTTTTCCAGTCACGGTAGTGGTGACTGCTACCGGACAACGTATAAAATCCCGGGTCACTGATCGACTGTTCTGGGGATCTGGTATGGTAAAAAAGTCCCGCCAGCGCCATGAAGGGTTTTATTGTGGAGCCGGAAGGATATTGCCCGCGCAACGCACGGTTATTGAGCGGATGATCGGGCGAATCGTTCAGCTCTTTCCAGCTGTCTGCATCGATTCCATCTATGAACAAGCTGGGGTCATATCCTGGCCGGCTGACGAAGGCGAGCACTTCACCGTTAGCCGGGTCAATCGCAACCAGCGCACCGCGGTAATTGCCAAAAGCCTGATCTGCAATATCCTGCAATTTAGCATCGATGCTCAGCACCAGTGTATTGCCTGATACCGGCGGGGTACGTGACAGAATCCGCACCGCGCGCCCTGCCGAATCGACCTCAACCTGTTCAATGCCGGTTGTGCCGTGCAATTCGTTTTCATAATACTGCTCAAGCCCCGTCTTGCCGATGTAATCTGTTCCCCGATAATTAGCCAGCAAGTCATTTTCATCAAGCCGGTCCTGATCAGCTTGGTTGATACGTCCGATATAACCCAGCAGATGAGCTGTTTTTTCAGAATATGGGTATTCTCGAAACAGGCGAGCCTTGATCTCAACGCCCGGGAAGCGATATTTCTGGGCTGCAAAACGCGCTACTTCTTCATCGCTCAAGCGACTGCGTATCATCAGCGTCTCGAAATCGTGACTCTCGGCCTGCAGTTTTTTGAATCGCTTGCGATCCCTGGGCTGAATGTCGACCAGTTTGGCCAGATCGTCGATGGTCGCTTGCAGATTATTGACTTTGCTTGGCGTGATTTCCAGCGTATATCCGGAAAAATTATGAGCCAGCACCACGCCGTTGCGATCCAGTATCAGGCCGCGATTGGGCACGATGGGCATGACCGAGATACGGTTTCTTTCAGCCAGCGTCTGGTAATATTCATGACGCATCGCTTGCAGATAAACGAAACGCGCCAGCAGAATTCCCAGTAACAACAAGGCGAAACCGATGCCAAAAAACAGCCTTAAGCGAAAATTGAATATTTCCTGCTGGTGGTTTTTTAATTCAATCCGGTTATTCATTCCCTATCCACGCGCATCTGCCGCATTGACTGAAACAGAAAACTGATCGGTATCCACAGTAATGTTGAAGTGACGCAGCCCAAAAAATACTCCCATACAACCTGACCGTTCACTTGCCAATGTACCATTGCGTACACGGCATAAGTCGACAGCAGTATCACAAAAACCTGGGTGGTTTGCTCACGCAGATCGAACATGCGTATGCGACGGCTTAAAACCACCCCGCCAAATGCCAGCACGGTGTAGGACAGCGCGTGTTGGCCAAACAAACTGGCATCCCCTACATCTGCCAAAAGTCCAACCGCCCATGACAGACCGACACCGATCCGCAACGGTTTATGGGTACACCAGTAAAGCAGCACGACGGCTACAAAGTCAGGGCGCAAAGACAGCCAGAGGCCTTCCCATGACAAGGCGTTGAGCAACAGCGCACCGACGATGCTCATCACAATGAACAGGTTGCTGACGGGACGCAAAATTTCCGGCTGGGTCTGGTCGAGATAAGGCATCAGTGTCCTACCGGCTTTCTGGTTTTCTGTCTGTCAGGTACTGGTTCGGGTTCGGGGCGTTCCACTTGCTTGGGCATTGAAGACAGAATCAGCAGGTGGCGAAATTTATCCACCCCGCCGACCGGCAGGCAAACAATACGAGCAAATGGATATGCCGCATCTCGCTCAATTTTTTCAACCTTGGCGACCGGAATGCCCGGGGGATAGAGCCCGTCGATGCCGGAAGTCACCAGAATGTCGCCATTTTGGATATCGGTGCTAACAGGCATATACCGCAGCGACAACTGACTGGTGTCCCCTGCGCCAAATGCGACACTGCGTAATCCGTTGCGCAACACTTGCACAGGCACGGCATGATCCTTCTCAGTGATCAGCGTCACTTCAGACAGCCATGGAAAAACGCGCGTAACCTGGCCTACGATACCCTTGTCATCCATTACAACCTGACCTGCCTGTACGGTGGAGGCGCTGCCTTTGTTGAGCAGCACTTTGCGCCTGAATACATCGCGTTCAGCATAGACAATTTCAGCAAATTGAGCTGTAAACTGGTTGCGCTGTTGCAAGGCAAGTATATTGCGAAGTTGCTGATTTTCCTGCATCAAGGATTGCTGTTGCAGCATCTGAATGGCATCCAGTTCATGTTGACGCTGGAGCGCTTTTTTTGCATTCAGCAAACTGTTCTGTGTTACGAAGAAATCGCCCGCTTCCTGCAAAAAGCTATAGGGCAGTGTTGCCAGACGCTGTATCGGTGAAATCAGCACGGACAATACGCTGCGGGTAGATTCAAGATAACGGAAGCGCGTGTCTACAAACATCAGCAGCAATGAGAGTACGACAAAAAACACAAGACGGGCCCCGGGACTGGGGCCCCGATTAAAAACCTGAAAAGTTTGCGTGCTGTCCATCTAGCTTGTGATTGGTAACTGGTGAATTGAGCGGCAGGTAGTGCCGAAGTGATGAATGGGCGTTGAAAAAATGGGGTAATTGTAGCAACTACCCCATGCCAAAACTTATTCAGTCGTAAAAATACCCGTCGATTTATCCATGTATTCAAGCGCATGACCAGAACCTCGCACTACGCAGGTCAGCGGATCATCCGCGATCAGTACAGGCAAGCCGGTTTCTTCCATCAGCAGGCGATCGATATCACGCAGCAATGCGCCGCCACCGGTCAGCACCATGCCCTTGTTCGCGATATCTGCACCCAGTTCAGGTGGTGTCTGTTCCAGCGCAATTTTCACTGCACTGACAATATTATTAAGCGGATCAGTCAAGGCTTCGAGGATTTCGTTGCTGGAAATGGTAAAGCTGCGCGGCACGCCTTCAGCCAGATTGCGGCCCTTTACTTCCATTTCGCGCACTTCAGAACCCGGGAAGGCAGAACCGATAGTCTTCTTGATTTCTTCGGCAGTGGTTTCACCGATCAGCATGCCGTAATTGCGGCGGATGTAGTTGATGATCGCCTCGTCAAACTTGTCACCGCCCACGCGCACTGAACCTGAATAGACGGTGCCACCCAATGAGATGACCCCGACTTCAGTCGTGCCGCCACCAATATCGACCACCATCGAACCGGTTGCCTCTTCAACTGGCAGACCTGCGCCAATTGCGGCAGCCATTGGTTCTTCGATCAGTTCGACGCGGCGAGCACCGGCACCGACTGCGGACTCACGGATCGCTCGACGCTCAACCTGAGTCGATCCGCAGGGAACGCAGATGACGATACGCGGACTGGGGCTGAAAATACTGGCCTTGTAAACTTTGCGAATGAATTGCTTGAGCATTTGCTCGGTCACGGTAAAGTCGGCAATCACGCCGTCTTTCATCGGACGGATCGCGGTGATGTTGGCCGGTGTACGACCCAACATTTGTTTGGCACCCAAACCAACTTGCTGAATGATCTTCTTGCCGTTTGGTCCGCCTTCCTGACGGATGGCAACCACTGATGGCTCATTCAGGACGATGCCTTGCCCGCGCACCCAGATCAGCGTATTGGCTGTTCCCAGGTCAATTGCCAGGTCATTAGAAAAATAGCCGTTAAAAAGTCCAAACATGTTGATTCCCGAAAAGTCTAAAATGGTGTGCTGAATAATCGCGGTATGATACCCTATCAGTCTCATTAATATAAAGCTTTTACTATGTCATTAAGTACAGCCGATGTTCAAAAAGTCGCGCGCCTGGCGCGACTGGCCATGAACAACACCGAAATTGAAGCCGCCAGAGCGCAACTCTCTGGCATTTTTGAACTGATCGCCGAAATGCAGGCCGTCAATACAATCGGTATCGAGCCGATGTCGCATGCACAGGATTTGTCGCAGCGTCTGCGCGAGGATATCGTCACCGAGACGAATCAGCGCGAATTGTTTCAAAGCATTGCACCGCAAGTCGAAGCCGGTCTGTATCTTGTCCCGCAAGTTATCGAGTAAATATACATGTTAAATCTCACCCTCACACAATTGGGCGCGGCGTTGCGCGCCAGACAAATATCCAGCGTCGAGTTAACGCAATCCTATCTTGACCGTATTGCTACACATAATCCTGTCTACAACGCTTACATCACGGTCGATGCCAAAACCAGTCTGGCGCAGGCGGCTATGGCCGATCAGCGGTTAGCCACGGGTGATGCGCAGGCACTGACTGGCATTCCTATTGCACAGAAGGACATTTTTTGCGCGAAAGGCTGGCGTACGACCTGCGGTTCGAAGATGCTGGGCGACTTCATTGCACCGTATGACGCACATGTGGTCGAACAGTTCAACAAGGCGGGTGCAATTAACCTTGGCAAGACCAACATGGATGAATTCGCCATGGGATCTTCAAACGAGACATCGTATTTCGGCCCGGTCAGAAATCCGTGGAACCAGAATGCGGTGCCGGGTGGCAGTTCCGGTGGCGCAGCTGCTGCGGTCGCCGCGCGCCTTTGCGCTGCAGCGACTGGTACTGACACAGGCGGCTCGATCCGCCAGCCGGCCGCGCTGTGCGGTATCACCGGCATCAAGCCGACTTATGGCACGGTTTCACGCTATGGTATGATCGCTTTTGCTTCCAGCCTTGATCAGGCGGGGCCGATGGCCAGGAGCGCCGAAGACTGTGCGCTGATGCTGAACGTGATGACCGGCTTCGACGAGCGCGACTCAACCTCATTGCAGCGCGAAAAAGAAGATTACACGCGAGACTTGAATAAGCCGCTGTCAGGCTTGCGCATCGGCTTGCCCCGCGAATTTTTTGCCGAAGGCTTGTCGTCCGATGTTGGGGCGCGTGTTCAGGAGGCGATCGCCGAATACCGCAAGTTAGGAGCGACCATTGTCGGTATCAGTCTGCCCAATACGAAACTGGCCGTGCCGGTGTATTACGTGCTGGCACCGGCGGAAGCCTCCAGCAACCTGTCGCGTTTTGACGGCGTGCGCTATGGTTATCGCGCCGATGAGTACACCGATCTGGCCGATATGTACGAAAAGAGCCGCTCGCAGGGGTTTGGCGAGGAAGTCAAGCGCCGTATCATGATTGGCACTTATGTGCTTTCGCACGGTTACTACGATGCCTATTACTTGCAGGCTCAGAAAATCCGCCGCCTGATCGCGCAGGATTTCACCGATGCATTCAAACAGTGCGACGTGATCATGGGACCGACTTCGCCTTCCACGGCTTTCAATCTCGGGGACAAGGGCGACGATCCGGTGCAGATGTATTTGTCTGACATTTACACCATCGCGGTGAATCTGGCGGGATTGCCGGGCATGTCTGTTCCCTGCGGCTTTGGCGACAATTCGTTGCCTGTCGGCCTGCAGATCATCGGCAACTATTTCGACGAGGCGCGCATGCTGAACGCAGCCCATCAATATCAACTGGCAACCGACTGGCACACGCGCTGCCCGCAAGGTTTTTAGGAACCAAAGGAAAATATGGCTATGTCTTGGGAAATCGTCATCGGGCTGGAAGTGCATACGCAACTGTCCACCCATACCAAAATCTTTTCCGGCGCTTCCACCACGTATGGTGCAGAGCCGAATACACAGGCGGATGCGGTCAGCATTGCGCTGCCCGGCGTGTTGCCGGTACTGAACAAGGGGGCGGTCGAACGCGCCGTCAAGTTTGGACTGGCCGTCGGTGCACACATTGCGCCGCGCTCGGTTTTTGCCCGCAAAAACTATTTCTATCCCGATCTGCCAAAAGGGTATCAGATCAGCCAGTTCGACCTGCCGGTCGTCGGCATGGGCAGCCTGACTATCCAGGTAGAGCCCCTGTCCGGCAACGCCAAGCCCTATGAAAAGGTGGTGCGCATCACCCGCGCCCATCTGGAAGAGGATGCAGGAAAATCGGTACACGGCGCATCGCAGGGGATGACGGGCGTGGATCTTAACCGCGCCGGCACGCCGTTGCTGGAAATTGTCTCTGAACCGGATATGTGTTCTGCCGCAGAAGCCGTCGCCTATGCTAAAACATTGCATTCGCTGGTGCGCTGGATCGGTATCTCGGACGGCAACATGCAGGAAGGCTCGTTCCGCTGCGACGTCAACGTATCGGTACGTAAACCCGGCGAGCCGCTGGGGACGCGCCGCGAGATCAAGAATCTGAACTCCTTCAAATACATGCAGCAGGCGATCGACTACGAGGTGCAGTGGCAGATCGACACGATTGAGAGCGGCGGGAAAATCCATCAGGCCACCATCCTGTTCAATCCTGACACAGGCGAGACGCGCGCGATGCGCAGCAAGGAAGATGCGCACGATTACCGCTATTTCCCTGATCCTGACTTGCTGCCGCTCGACATTACACCGGCCATGCTGGACGCCATGCGCGCAGAGTTGCCGGAACTGCCTGAGGCGCGTCGTGCACGTTATGTTAACGATCTGGGGTTGTCTGCCTATGATGCCAATAGCCTGACGTCTTCACGCGAAATGGCGGATTATTTTGATGCCTGTGTGAATGCAGCAGGCTCTGCCAAACTGTGCGCGAACTGGCTGATCGGAGAGTTGTCCGCTCAACTCAATCGCGACGCTCTGGAGATGGCGCAATGTCCGGTCAGTACTTCGCAGATGAGCGGCATGCTGGTACGCATTGCAGACAACACCATTTCCAATTCAGGCGCAAAGGAAGTGTTCCGCACCCTGTGGGCGGAAGGCGGTGATGCGGATGCGATTATCGATGCTAAAGGGCTGAAACAGGTTTCCGATTCCGGCGCAATCGAAGCGCTGGTGGATGAGATCATCGCATCTCAGGCCGACAAGGTTGCCGAATACCGCGCAGGCCGCGACAAGCTGTTCGGATTTTTCGTTGGTCTGGCAATGAAAGCCAGCAAAGGCAAGGCTAATCCGGCGCAACTGAACGAGGTGTTGCTCAAAAAGCTGGCGGGATAATTGATGAGGTTACGGACGCTCATTGTTGTCGGCATCCTGCTGTTCAGCGGCATGGCCGCCGCTGCCGAACCTGAAGTGCTTCCTGCGGAGCAGGGTGTAAGGTTGCCAGCTTCGGTGATGAATCTGCTAAATTATGCGCGCAACCTTGAAGGCGCTTTATACAAGCGCGGCGGCAACAATCCGGTCAGTGGCTTCGATTGCAGCGGGTTCGTGCATTATGTTTTTGATCGGGCCGAAGGTGTGATAATACCTCACAGTTCAGTGGCGCTGAGCAAGATCGGGGAATACATACGGAGACGTGAACTGCATCCGGGGGATCTGGTGTTTTTCAGTTTCATGCACAGCATTTCTCATGTCGGGATTTACCTTGGCAACGACCAGTTCATCCACGCCTCGAGCACGCAGACAGGCAGCGTGATGGTGTCCAGCCTGAACGACGGCTACTGGGCAAAGCATTTCACACTTGCCCGTCGGATTCCGGCATCAGCCGCCGACGCTGAAAAGGAAGCGCTTAGCCAATAAAAATAAAAAATAGGGTCAGACTTAAAAAATAGGGTCAGACTCGAATAATTCAGTATCCTGTATTTGAGCATTTACTACCCCCCATTCACCCGAGAGCACAAGCCAGGCTGAAAGCAGATTCGATACGCATTGGACGTCATCAGTTGACGTAACCGCCGCTGGAACTGGACAAGCGCGGCACTTGAATACAGCCGGTATTGTGTTAGTTCGGCTGTATTTCAGGTACTCAAGTTTATCTATATTTGACTATTCCCTGATACGGGTGAGAGGCGCAGCTAGTATAATTCGCACATTGCTTGTCAACGGGTTGTTCATTATGTATCTCTGGATAAAGGCTTTTCACATCATCATGGTTGTCTCATGGTTCGCGGGACTGTTCTATTTGCCGCGGATTTTTGTCAATCACGCGATGGCAACAGATGCGGCTGATATTGCGCGGTTGAAATTGATGGAAGGTAAGCTGTATCGTTTCGTCACGCCAATTGCCTGGCTGGCGATCGCTTCCGGCTTGTGGTTATGGTTAGGTGAGGGTATTGGCGGGAGATGGATGGATGCCAAATTCCTGCTGATAGTGCTGCTGTATGCGTATCATCATTACTGCGGTATTCTGGTCAAGCGATTCGCCGCTGATGCGAATGTTCGCAATCATGTTTTTTACCGTTTTTTCAACGAAATTCCTGTCATTGTTCTGACAATTGTTGTCATCCTTGTTACCGTAAAGCCATTCTAAATTTATGACTGATTTTTTTGCCCCCTGCCCGCGCGGTCTTGAAACCGTACTGTTTAACGACCTTGTCGAGATGGGCGCACAAAAGGTGCGTGCAACCGAAGGTGGCGTGCATTTTTCTGGCGACTGGCCACTGTGTTATCGCGTGAACCTCGAAAATCGCGTTGCCAGTCGCGTGTTGTGGCGTGTCAAGGAGACTTACTACCGCACCGAACAGGATATTTACAAAGCGGTGTTCGATCTGCAATGGCAGCGCTGGTTTAACGTCACGCATACGATCAGGGTGAACACCACCGCGATTCGCTGCGCACTGAAAAGTCTGGAGTTCATCACGCTACTGGTCAAGGATGCCGTCTGCGATCGTTTCCGCGCACATTGCGACGAACGCCCGAGCGTCGATACCCTGACGCCTGATGTGCGCATCCATGTGTTCATTGAAGACGAAAAACTGATGCTGTATCTGGATACCTCAGGTGATCCTCTGTTCAAACGTGGTGTACGTCAGAACACCAACATCGCACCGATCAGGGAAAATCTAGCCGCCGGTATCCTGCGCCTGTCTGGCTGGGCGCCGGGTACGCCGCTGCTTGATCCGATGTGCGGCAGCGGTACCTTTTTACTTGAAGCGGTGCAGATGTCGCTGAATATTCAGCCCGGCATTGCACGGCGTTTTGCTTTTGAGAAACTGCTCAATTTTGACAAGCCTGTCTGGCAGGCGATGAAAGATGCAGCAATTGCAGCACAGTTACCGCCAAAACCGCTGGAAATCTACGGCAGCGATATGTATGGCGACGCGATGAAAACCGCCTGGCGCAATCTGCATGACGCAGGGTTATCCGACTGTGTGGAACTCAATCAGGCTAATGTGCTGGAAATTTCCGCCCCCGCGGATCACGGCATACTGGTGGCCAACCTGCCTTATGGCGAACGCATGGGTGAACTGGATGAGCTGGCGGAACTCTATCCGAAGCTGGGCGATGCGCTCAAACGCAAATTCGGTGGATGGACCGCTTACTTATTTACTGCAGATAAAGCCATCCTGAAGTTGATGCGCCTGTCGCCATCGAAGCGCACGCCGCTGTTCAACGGTGCAATTGAATGCCGCCTGCTGGAATATAAAATGGTCTCCGGCAGCAACCGGCCAGGCAAATAGCCGCGATACGCTGTTGAAGTAAAAGAGCCGGTGCAAACCGGCTCTTTTACTTATGTCATCTGCAGATGGGATGTGCCGCTCATCACGTCACGGTCAACGGTGTGCTTGCTTTCCAGTTTGATTTTCAGGCGCAAATCATTGACCGAGTCGGCATTTTTGAGCGCTTCTTCGTAACTGATCGTTCCACTTTCATACAAGTCGAACAGGGCCTGATCGAAGGTTTGCATGCCCAGTTCACGTGATTTTGCCATCACACCCTTGATCGCATGCACTTCACCCTTGAATATCAGGTCAGAAATCAATGGCGTGTTAAGCAGGATTTCCATGGCTGCCGCCCGGCCTGAGCCGTCCAGTTTTGGAATCAGTCGTTGTGAAATCAGCGCTTTAGTGTTCAGTGACAAGTCCATCAATAACTGCTCACGTCGCTCTTCAGGGAAGAAGTTGATGATGCGGTCGAGCGCCTGATTGGCACTGTTGGCATGCAGCGTGGCCATGCATAAGTGTCCCGTTTCGGCAAAGGCGACAGCATATTCCATCGTTTCACGATCGCGTATTTCGCCGATCAGGATGACGTCCGGTGCCTGCCTCAGGGTGTTTTTCAGCGCTGCTTCCCAGGAAGTAGTATCAACGCCGACTTCCCGGTGTGTGATGATGCAGTGGCCGTGTTCGTGCACATATTCCACCGGATCTTCGATGGTGATGATGTGGCCGTAGCTGTGCTGATTGCGGTGGCCCAGCATCGCCGCCAGTGTCGTGGATTTGCCCGAACCCGTCGCGCCGACCAGAATGACCAGACCCCGCTTGGTCATCACGATGTCTTTCAGGATAGGGGGCATGCCCATTTCATCAAGAACCGGGATTTTGGTGGTGATGGTTCGCATGACCATACCCACATGCTGCTGCTGCATGAACACGTTGACGCGAAACCGGCCGATACCATGCGGACTGATCGCAAAATTACACTCATGTGATGCCTCAAACTCGGCCGTCTGGCGATCATTCATGATGCTGCGGGCGAGTTCCCGGGTGTGCTGGTGTGACAGCGGCTGACTTGAAACCGGCGTCATTTTCCCATCCACCTTGAAAGCGGGCGGGAAGCCTGCTGTGATGAACAGATCGGATGCTTTTCTCGCGGCCATACCGCGCAACAAACTGTGTATCAGCTCGGTGGCTTGATCTCTTTCCATGCTAATACTCCAAAATTAGTCTGACTTCGCTACGATAATGACTGTCACCCCGGGAACAAATCCTTGTTCATCGCCTTGGTGCGCGCTTCTGACGGGGCAATCATGTTGCTTTTGACCAGATTGGTCAGGCATTGATCGAGTGTCTGCATGCCCATGCCCTGCCCTGTCTGAATGGCTGAATACATTTGCGGGACTTTGGCTTCGCGGATCAGATTGCGGATCGCCGGCGTGCACATCATAATTTCGTGTGCAGCCACGCGACCTGTCCCGTCCTTGGTTTTCAGCAGTGCCTGAGAAATGACCGCGCGTAGCGACTCTGACAGCATGGCGCGCACCATTTCTTTTTCATCTGCCGGGAAAACGTCAATGATACGATCTATCGTCTTGGCCGCGGAACTGGTATGCAGCGTGCCGAACACCAGATGACCGGTTTCAGCAGCTGTCATTGCCAGACGGATGGTTTCCAGATCGCGCATTTCACCGACCAGTATCACGTCAGGATCTTCACGAAGTGCAGATCGCAGTGCGGCATTGAATGACAGCGTGTCACGTCCTACTTCGCGCTGGTTGATCAGGCATTTTTTGGATTCATGGACAAACTCAATCGGATCTTCCACCGTCAGGATGTGCCCTTGTTCTTTTTCGTTGATGTAATTGACCATCGCCGCCAGCGTTGTCGACTTTCCTGAACCGGTAGGTCCGGTGACCAGTACCAGACCGCGCGGAAAACTGGCTATGTCGGTAAATATTTTTGGACATTTCAGGTCTTCAAGGCTGAATACTTTGGAGGGGATGGTCCGCAGTACGGCTGCCGCCCCGCGTTGTTGTATAAAAGCATTGACGCGGAAACGCGCCAGATTAGGGATTTCAAAGGAAAAATCCACTTCTTTGTTTTCTTCGTAAAACTTGCGCTGCCCGTCATTCATGATGTCATAAATCATCGCATGAACTTCTTTGTGCTCCATCGCGGGCAAATTGATGCGGCGCATGTCACCGTGTACACGTATCATGGGTGGCAATCCGGAGGACAGATGCAAGTCGGAAGCCTTGTTCTTGACGCCGAAGGCGAGCAGTTCAGTGATATCCATTATAATGTTCCCGTTGAAGTGGCTGTCAGCTACAAGGCCAGATGAAAAAGCAGATAAGAGATTATGACAACTATAGCTTATAACTTGCAAGCTGTACGCACTCAAATTGCAGTTGCGGCAGCGTCCGCAGGCAGGGCTGTTGAAAACATTCGTCTGTTAGCCGTGAGCAAAACTTTTCCCGATGGTGCAATACGAAGCGCTTATCAGGCAGGCCAGATATGTTTTGCCGAAAGCTATCTGCAGGAAGCGCTGGCTAAAATGGCCCGTTTGCGGGATTTGCCGATTGAGTGGCATTTTATCGGGCCGGTACAGAGCAATAAAACGCGGGATATTGCCGAACAATTTACCTGGGTGCACAGCGTAGACAGGTTGAAAATAGCCGAGCGATTGTCTGTGCAACGTCCCGTTCATCTGTCCCCGTTACAATTATGCCTGCAGGTCAATATCAGCAATGAGGACAGTAAGAGCGGGGTTGATATCGCAGATACAAGCGTATTGGCTCATGCGATCGCCCAATTGCCCAATGTGAAATTGCGCGGACTGATGGCCGTTCCTGCGCCTAGTGAGGATATGTCAGAACAGCGGGTTGCGTTCTCACGGTTGCGTATGCTGTTTGATCAGTTAAAGGCGGAAGGTTTGCCGCTCGATACGTTATCGATGGGCATGTCACATGATTTTGAAGCGGCAATCTATGAGGGTGCAACCATCATACGTATCGGTTCAGCCATTTTTGGCAACCGGATTTACAAGGAAGGATAGATTATGAATATTTGTTTTATCGGTGGCGGCAATATGGCAACCGCCCTGATCGGCGGTTTGCTGGGGCAGGGGTTTTCAGCCGGGACGATCTCGGTGGTAGAAATCAATGCGGAAAACCGTACCCGCCTGCAGCAGGATTTTTTGGTGCGTGCCGTTGAAAGTCTGGCCGAAGGGGTGGACGGTAGTCAGGTCATCGTGCTCGCGGTTAAACCGCAACAGTTAAAGGAGGTGGCTGGGCAGTTAGCTCCGCACCTGACCGGACAGGTGCTGATTTCCATTGCTGCCGGAATACGTGCGCAGGATCTGGCGCGCTGGACGGAGAGCCAGATTATCGTACGCGCTATGCCCAATACGCCGGCATTGATACAAAGCGGCATGACAGGGATGTATGCAATGCCATCAGTGACTGCCGTTCAACGTGAACAGGCGCAGCGCATCCTCAGTGCGGTCGGCGAAGTGATGTGGCTAGATGATGAGGTGATGATCGATGCGGTCACCGCGATTTCCGGCAGCGGTCCGGCCTATGTGTTTTATCTGATCGAAGCCTTAGAGCTGGCTGCAGTCAGGCTGGGTTTTAATGCTGCAGATGCGCGCAGGCTGAGTGTGGCGACCTTTCTGGGCGGCAGCAAACTGGCGGCGGCAAGCGCTGAGGAGGTCGCGGTGTTAAGAGCGCGCGTGACGTCTAAGAACGGCACAACCGAGCGCGCACTGCTGAGTCTGGCGGACAATCAGGTCGCAGAGCACATCGTAGCAGCCGCTTTGGCGGCTGAGGCGCGTTCCCGTGAAATGGGCGATGAGTTGGGGCGTGCATGATGTTGAGCGAAGCGCTGCTTTTTCTGCTGGATGTGGTGGTGCAATCTTTTGCGGCCATCCTGCTGCTGCGTTTTCATTTGCAGTGGCTGCGTGCGCCGATGCGCAATCCGATCGGCGAATTTGTGATGGTGTTCACTGATTTTATTGTCCTGCGCGCGCGCCGTTATATTCCTGCGGCATGGGGGTTCGACAGTGCGACGCTGATATTGGCATTGCTGGTGGAAACACTTTATCTGAGCGGGGTGATGCTGATACAGGGGTTTGCCGGTTTCCCCCTGATTGGTTTACTGATGCTGGCCGCAGTCAAATTGCTGAAAATCAGTCTGTATCTGCTGATGGGCGCCGTATTTGCTCAGGCGATACTGTCATGGGTTAATCCCCATACCTCGGTTTCATCGGTACTGGATGTAGTGACCCGGCGTTTTCTTTATCCGTTGCGCCGTGTCGTGCCGATGCTGGGCAGTATTGATTTGACGCCGATGGTGCTGTTGATCCTTTGCCAGCTGGCGATGATCGTGCTGGTCGGCACACTCGAAGGTGTCGTGCTAAGACTCTTCTGATGGTTCAATGGTATCGAATCAATGGAGATATCATCACGCTGACCTTGCATGTGCAACCGGGTGCCAGACGCAGCGAAGTCACCGGATTACACGGCGAGGCGCTTAAGTTAAAGCTGGCTGCCCCGCCGGTTGAAGGCCGGGCCAACGACGCGCTGCTGAAGTATATCGCCGGACTATTCGATGTGCCGATACGGCAGGTAGAACTCAGACAAGGGGCGCAATCGCGTCATAAAGTGGTTGCGATTAGCGGCAGCAAGACGGATCCGGATAGTTTACTGGTCAAAAAATAGCCACCCGAAGGTGGCTATTGTTAACAGTGTGTTGCCACACCGAAGGTAAGCGCTTACTTGATCTCGGACAGCAGCTTGGCTGAGGTGACCAGCTTGCGAACGCCGTGGCCGTGGTCTTCTTCGAATGCGTTGTGCTCACACCACTTGCCTACGGTCGCGATATTGACCTTGGCGCATTGCGGGCGGACGCTCCATGTGACCTGGAGCGGCGAGCAGGTGTGTTCCGTGTAGATCGGGCCGGTCGTCGAGCCGATGAACTCGACGGGCTTGCCGGTATTGCTCGGGATCGCATCGGCCTGATGGTAGCCATCGACCATCTTGCCGCTGTAGCTCAGGGTGTTGAAGTCCTGGGCATTCGGATCGTTCACCAGCGTGAAGACCTGAGATTCTACGCGCAGGTCAGGATTCTTGTCGTTCTCGGACAGGCATGAACCAAGGCCTTTGCCAGGTTTCACGTCCGCTGAGGAAAACACCCAGTGCACTTCAATCGTATCGCCCGGTTTGAGTTCACCGTGCTCGCTCTTGCAGACAGGTGTTGCGGTAGCGGCCAGTTCGGCTTCGCTCAGATGTTTGCTCATGTTGCACTGGTATCCTTCCGCGTCATGCCCGCCTTCGGCATGGATCGAAAATTCACGGGACTTGTGCTCGGCGTTCAAATGGAAGTGGATGTTGCACAGATTCATCTGTTTGTAGCTGGGTGCCGCTGAAATGCTGCGGTGGTTTTCACCGTGATGGCTGTCGATGTCGCGCGGCGTCTGCGGGCCGAAACCGATACAGGCTTCGTCCGCAGAAGCGGTATACGCTGCATGGCTGTCATGGGCCTCATGGCCGTGCTCGCTGGCGAAGGCAGCAGAAGAAAGGCATGTTGCCGCAAGGGCAACCAAGATTTTTGTCTTCAACATATTTTTTCCCTGAATGTATTTTAATTAGTTTTATAACGCGCAATTGCTACGCGGTCGAAAGTCTAGCAGAGTCATATTGTCGGCGCGAGCACTACATTAAAATAACATCGTATTGTTCCTGATTGTATTGCGTCTCCACCAGCATCGAAATCGGCTTGCCGATGAAGTCGGATAAGCCTGCCAGTGCCTGTGATTCTTCTTCAAGGAACAGATCGATCACCTGCTGGGAAGCGAGAATCCGGTACTCACGGGCATCAAACTGACGGGCTTCGCGAACGATTTCACGCAAAATTTCGTAGCATACCGTCTGGGCAGTCTTGACCTCTCCACGCCCCTTACAGGTAGGACAGGGCTCACAAAGTACATGCGCAAGACTCTCACGCGTGCGCTTGCGCGTCATTTCAACCAGACCCAGGGTTGAGAAATTATTGACACTGATGCGGGTATGATCGCGTGCCAGCGCCTTTTTGAACTCCTCCAGTACTGCATCCCTGTGCTGCAGGTTATCCATATCGATAAAGTCACAGATGATGATGCCGCCCAGATTACGCAAGCGCAATTGCCGTGCAATGACCTGGGTAGCTTCCAGATTGGTTTTGAAAATGGTGTCATCGAAGTTGCGCAGACCGACAAATCCGCCGGTGTTGACATCGACCGTGGTTAAGGCCTCGGTCTGATCGATAATCAGATAGCCGCCTGATTTTAAATCAACGCGTTTGGATAAGGCGCGTTCGATTTCTTCCTCAATGTTGTACATGTCAAACAGCGGGCGCGCGCCGGTATAGTGTTCGAGTAACTGAGCCGCATCCGGGTTGTAATTTTGTGCAAATTCAAGCATCTTGTTACGGGTGCTTCGGGAATCAATCAAAATCCGTCCGCTGTCCTCGCCTACGAAGTCTCGTAATACGCGCAGGCTGATATCCAGTTCCTGATACAGCAGTTCGGGTGCACTGGCAGTTTTTGATGCGGTTTGCAGGCAGTTCCAGAGCTTGTCCAGATAAGCGATGTCGATTGCAAAATGCGCATCATCTTTCGCCTCGGCGACCGTACGGATGATGTAGCCTCCACTGTGTTCCGCAGGCAATATGGCCTGCAGTTTTGCGCGCAGTGCATCGCGCTGTTCTGTCCCTTCGATGCGTTGAGAAACGCCGATGCGCATTTCCTGCGGCAGAAATACCAGCAGTCTGCCGGCAAAGCTCAATTGCGTGGTGAGCCTCGCCCCTTTGGTGCCGATGGGTTCCTTGATAACCTGCACCAGCAAATTCTGACCTTCAAACAGGATCTTTTCGATCGGTTTTGCGTCAGTGCCGCTGTTGCTGTTTTCCCATATATCGGCCACATGCAGAAATGCGGAGCGTTCAAGGCCGATATCGATAAAAGCAGACTGCATGCCCGGCAAAACGCGTTTGATGCGGCCTAAATAGACATTGCCGGCGATGCCGCGATTACTGCTCCGTTCGATGTGCAGTTCCTGTACGACACCGAGTTGCATGACTGCAACGCGGGTTTCCTGCGGGGTGACGTTGATCAGTATTTCTTCGCTCATGGAGTGGGGTAATCAAATTGCTGCAGAAGTTGGACGGTTTCAAACAGCGGTAAACCCATGACACCGGAATAGCTGCCGCTTAAATGTTCGATAAAAGCGGCGGCCTTGCCCTGTATGGCGTAGCCACCTGCTTTGTCGTGGTATTCGTGGGTTTGCAAGTAGTGCTTGATACGTTCATCACTGAGTTTCGCAAATCGCACTGTGGAGGTGGAAAGACGCACTTCCACGTGTTCAGATTGGGCAATTGCGACGGAGGTTAATACCTGATGCTCGCGGCCTGAGAGTGCGTGCAGCATCTCAGCGGCCTGATTTGCATCCACCGGTTTGCCAAATATGTTGCCATCAAGTGTCACCGCAGTGTCGGCCGCCAATACCGGATAGGCGGGCAAATTTCGAAACTGCAGGGCATCAAAGCCTGATTTTGCTTTTTCCTGGCTCAAGCGCTGAACATATACTGCCGGCGATTCACCCGGCTGAGGCGTTTCATCAACGTCAATCTGACGCTGTAAATCTGAACGCAACAGCAAGAGCTCGAAATGGACGCCGATCTGTTTGAGGAGTTCTCGGCGGCGCGGGCTCTGTGAGGCGAGATAAATGCGTGGGTGACTATTCATGGTGCGAAAACCCCTCGCTATTCTCGATGATATGGATGATTGTGCATCAGGCTATGCGCACGATACAGCTGTTCAGCAAGCAATACTCGCACAAATGCGTGCGGCAGCGTGAAGGCAGATAAAGCCAGAAGCTGTCCTGCAGCCTGCTTTACTGTGTCATGTAAGCCATCCGCACCGCCGATAATAAATGCGACGTCATGACCTTCACTCATCCATTCTTTCATCTGAACCGAAAGATGTTTTGTGGTGGGTGTTGCGCCATGCTCGTCCATTGCGATACGGCGGCAGTATTGCGGCAACGCATTCAGGATACGTTGAGCCTCGGCTTCCATAATTTGCTGCGTGGTTTTGCCTGTCGTGCGAGGCTCTGGCTTGATTTCCACCAGTTCGATTCTCGCTTCGCGCGGCATGCGTTTACTGTACTCGTTAAACCCCGTCGTGATCCAGTCAGGCATTTTGTTCCCAACGGTTACGATCAGCAGTTTCATGCCTATTCCGGCAGTTGGGCCAGCTTAGGGCGTGCGGCCTGGGCCTTGCTCCACAATTCTTCGAGGTTGTAATAAGCGCGGGTGGCAGGTTGCATGATGTGGACCAGTACCTCACCCAGATCAACCAGCACCCACTCACCGGAATCTTCGCCTTCACGGCCCAGGACGATTTCACCCTGCTCCTTGAGTTTGACGACCACGTTGTCAGCCAGTGCTTTGGTCTGGCGCGTGGAAGTGGCCGATGCAATAATCATGCGGTCGAACAGCGAGCTGAGTTTGCTGGTATCGATGACGGTGATGTCGGTGGCCTTGATGTCTTCAAGAGCCGCGACGACGGCCAGAGTTTTTTCTTCAGTAGTTAGCATGGTGTGTATAAATGATGTTGATAAATGTAGTTTGCCACTGTTGCAGGCAGCAAATAGCGGATGGTGCGGTTTTCTGCCACGCGAGAACGGATCAGCGTGGCGGATATTTCAAGTTTCGGTATGGCCAGTTCAGCAATGCCGCCAAAGGCGTGTTGCGATAAATACGCCACGTTACACGAGCGGTCCTGATAGTGTTGACGCAGTTGGCGCGGTGCACTGTGTATCCTGTCTTCCAGCGTGTAACCCGGTCTATATCCTACGACGATGTGCGCCAGTTCAAGTATTTCTTCCCATTCGTGCCAGGTGTGCAATTGCAGGAACGCGTCTCCCCCCATCAGCAGGCACAAGGGTTGTAACTCACCTGCTTCCGCGCGTAATTCGCGCAGCGTTTCAACTGTATAGCATTTGCCTGCCCGGCAGACTTCGCGTTCATCGAGTACGAAAGCCGGCTGGTCAGTAATTGCCAGTTGCACCATTGCACTGCGATCATTCGCTGAGACCAGCGGAATATCGCGGTGCGGCGGATTGCCTGTTGGAATAAAACGGATTTGCTGCAATCCGGCTGATTCGAGCATCTCCTCGGCAAGTCGCAGATGGCCGTAGTGTATCGGGTCAAATGTGCCGCCGAGGATACCGATGGGTTTAACTTTCAACGTTATAAAGCCAGTCTGCGAATGTCGGATAACATTTGTGCCAGATAAACGGTGAAGCGAGCCGCCGCTGCGCCATCTATCACCCGATGATCATAAGATACGGACAGCGGTAACATCAGGCGCGGCACGAATACGCCGTCCTGATAGACCGGTTTCATCGATGAACGAGATACGCCTAATATGGCCACTTCCGGTGCATTGATGATCGGCGTAAAAGCGGTACCACCAATTCCGCCCAGACTGGAAATGGTAAAGCAACCGCCCTGCATGTCATTTGCGGTGATTTTCTTGTCGCGCGCGCGCGCAGAGATTTCGCCCAGTTCCTGAGCCAGCTGCACGATGCCTTTCTTGTCTACGTCGCGCAATACCGGAACCATCAGTCCATCCGGTGTATCCACGGCCACGCCGATATGGAAATATTGCTTGAGGATCAGATTCTCGCCATCCAGTGAGGCATTGAATTTGGGGAATTTCTGCAATGCAGCGACCACGGCTTTGAGCATGAAGGCCAGCGGCGTGATCTTGATGTTCTGTTTTGCGTACTCCGCACCCAACTGCTTGCGGAAGGCTTCCATGTCGGTGATGTCGGCTTCGTCAAACTGCGTGACATGCGGGATCGTCACCCAGTTGCGGTGCAGGTTCGCACCGGAAATTTTCTGGATGCGCGACAGCGGTTTTGTTTCGATTGCGCCAAATTTGGCGAAATCGAACGACGGCATGTCAAGCACCTGAAGCCCGTTGCCACCGGTCGCAGCGCGAGGTTGCGTTAGCGCGGACTTGACATAGTTCTGCACGTCGTCTTTTGTCACCCGCCCCTTTTCGCCGCTGCCTTTTACCTGAGAAATGTTCACGCCCAGTTCGCGTGCGAAGCGGCGTATTGCGGGGCTGGCGTGTGCCGTTCCGCCGGACGAGACGATTGGCGCGGCAGCAGGCGCTGCGATTGGCGCTGCGGCAACGACTACTGCCGGGGCTGAGACCGCTGCAGGCTGTTCAGTTGCACTGGCCGTGGCGTCGCTCGACTCCATGACCAGAATCAATGAACCTTGCGAAATTTTGTCGCCGATTTCAACGTGTAACTCTTTAACAACGCCTGCATAGGGCGAAGGTACGTCCATCGCCGCCTTATCCGTTTCAAGCGTCAGCAAGGTGTCATCGACATTGATTGCATCGCCAACTTTCACCATTACTTCAATGACGCTGACACCCTTATAATCACCGATATCCGGTACTAATACCTGTTTCATTTCTGCCACGAGTCTCTCCTAACCTTAAACCGTCACTGGATTGGGTTTGTCTGGATTGATATTGTAAAGTGCAATCGCACGACTGACTTCAGACGCATCGATTGTACCTTCGTCAGCCAGCGCCTTTAATGCTGCAATCGCGACGTAGAAACGGTCCACTTCAAAGAACTGGCGCAGGTTTTTACGCGTATCTGAACGACCGAAGCCATCTGTCCCCAATACCTTGAAATTCTTGGGAAGGAAGCCGCGAATCTGGTCGGCAAACGAGCGCATGTAATCGGTTGCGGCAATCACAGGACCGTCACGATCCGCCATGCACTGTTCAACATGGCTGAAGCGGGGCTGTTCTTCCGGGTGCAGCATATTCCAGCGTTCGCAATCAATACCGTCGCGGCGCAATTCGGTAAAGCTGGTAACACTCCAGACATCGGAACTGACATTGAAATCATTGGCCAGCAATTCACCGGCTGCAATCACTTCGCGCAATATCGTACCGCTGCCCATCAGCTGAACCTTGGGCTTGGTCTCATCTCCTGCGCCTTCGCTGAACAGGTACATCCCCTTGATGATGTTTTCTTCAGCGCCTTCCGGCATGGCCGGATGTGCGTAGTTTTCGTTCATCACGGTGAGGTAGTAGAACACGTCTTCCTGTTCGATATACATGCGACGCATGCCGTCATGAATGATGACGGCCAGCTCGTACGCGAAAGTCGGATCGTAGGATACGCAATTTGGAATGGTTGCTGACATCAGATGGCTGTGGCCGTCTTCATGCTGCAAGCCTTCGCCATTGAGCGTGGTACGTCCGGCGGTACCGCCCAGCATGAAGCCGCGTGCGCGCATGTCGCCTGCCGCCCAGGCCAGATCGCCGATGCGCTGGAAGCCGAACATGGAGTAATAGATGTAGAACGGCAGCATCGCTTTGCCGTGGTTGGCATAGGCTGTCGCCGCCGCAATCCACGAGGACATCGCTCCGGCTTCGTTGATGCCTTCCTGCAATATCTGTCCGGTCTTGACTTCCTTGTAGAACATCAGCTGGTCTGCATCCTGCGGGGTGTATAGCTGCCCTACCTGAGAGAAAATGCCCAGCTGGCGGAACATGCCTTCCATACCGAAGGTACGCGATTCATCAGGCACGATGGGTACAACTTGCCTGCCGATATTTTTGTCTTTGACCAGAATGCCCAGCATGCGCACGAATGCCATGGTTGTCGAGATTTCACGTCCTTCCGTGCTTTTTAGCAAGGAATCAAATGCGTCGAGACCCGGGATTTGCAGTGCTTCTGTGGCTGGTGTGCGTGAAGGTACCGAGCCCATTTGTGCGGTGCGCTCCTTCAGATATTTCATCTCCAGGCTGTCTTCGGGCGGACGATAGAAGTTAAGGCTGGCCACTTCCGCATCGTTCAGCGGGATGCTGAAGCGGTCGCGGAATTTAAGCAGCACCTGCCCTGCCATTTTCTTTTGCTGATGCGTGATGTTTTGCGCTTCGCCAGCTTCCCCCATACCGTAACCTTTGACGGTTTTTGCCAGGATAACTGTAGGCTGGCCGGTGTGCTTGGTCGCGGCTGCGTAGGCGGCAAATACCTTGTGCGGATCATGGCCGCCACGGTTCAGGCGCCAGATTTCGTCATCCGACATGTCGGCAACCATTTCCAGCAGCTCAGGATATTTGCCGAAGAAGTGTTCGCGCACGTAGGCGCCATCCTTTGATTTGTAGGTCTGATATTCACCGTCGACGACTTCCTGCATGCGTTTTTGCAGCAGGCCGTTTTTGTCCTTGGCAAACAGACGATCCCACTTGCTGCCCCAGACGATCTTGATCACGTTCCATCCCGCACCGCGGAATACGCCCTCGAGTTCCTGAATGATCTTGCCGTTGCCGCGCACCGGTCCGTCCAGACGCTGCAGATTGCAGTTCACCACGAAAATAAGGTTGTCGAGCTTCTCGCGCCCTGCCATGGAGATTGCACCCAGGGATTCCGGCTCGTCCGTTTCACCGTCGCCCAGGTAGGCCCAGACCTTGCGGCCATCGGTCTGCACCAGGCCGCGATGCTGCAGGTAGCGCATGAATCTCGCCTGATAAATCGCCATCAACGGGCCCAGACCCATCGATACGGTCGGGAACTGCCAGAAATCCGGCATCAGCCAGGGGTGCGGGTAGGACGACAGTCCGTCTCCTGCCGCTTCCTGACGGAATTTGTACATCTGTTCTTCGCTGATGCGACCTTCGAGATAGGCGCGTGCATACACACCCGGGGAGGAGTGCCCCTGGAAATACACCAGATCACCGCCATGAGTGTCGGTCTTGCCGTGGAAGAAATGATTGAATGCGACGTCATATAACGTGGCGGCAGACGCGAAGCTCGCGATATGGCCGCCCAGTTCGGATGAGTCGCGATTGGCGTTCAATACCAGCGCCATCGCATTCCAGCGCATCAGTGCGCGAATCCGGTGTTCAAGTTCACGATTGCCGGTCGAACGTTCTTCATCGCCCAGCGCAATGCTGTTGCAATAAGGCGTGGTGGCGCTGAAAGGCACACCTGCGCCGGAACTTCTTGCCTTGTCTATCAGTTGACCCAGCAGGAAATGGGCGCGTTCTGCACCCTCATTTTTCAGGACTGATTCAAGGGCATCCAGCCATTCCTGGGTTTCTTGCGGATCGTTATCGGGTAAGTTCGCCATCTTCCACTCTCTCACTAAAGTTATTCTGATTGAAACACTCAGTTGTTCCGGTTTGTTGGAATCTGACCTGAGGAAATTATGTTGCGCTACAGTCTATGGTTTCTGTCTCGGTGACGATCCACCCAACGCGGACATCCGTTGACTCCTGCGGAATCAGTGCCACGATTTGCAATCCAAACGCGGCTGTCGCCAGCGTGGTGTCTGCCGGCACATATGCCAGCAGTTTGTCGTAAAAACCGCCACCGTAACCCAGACGTGCGCCATCTCGGCTAAACGCAATTCCGGGCAACAGGACGAATTCTACCTCATTTATTTCATTGAGCCGTTCACAGCGTTCAACGATGGGCTCGCGTATTCCCCACAAACCGGCGGCCAGTTGATTTTTCAGGTCGTTAACCCGATATAAATCGAGTCTGTTGGTGTGGCGATTCACTCTGGGCAGGATCAGACTTTTCCCATCCCCCAATACTTTTTCCACCCAACTATCGCTGGCATATTCACTGCCGAAATTCATGTATCCCAGCACCGTTTCCGCACGCTGATATTCCGGCCTCGCCAATAAACGCTGGGTGATTGCGGCGTTATGCGCTGCGCGAGTATCGGGTGTGAGCTGCTCTCGCAGCAGTTGGATCTGCTTTCGAATGGACTGCTTTGCTGCCTTTTCATCACCGGGCATGGCAGGTGTCAGCCAAGAAACAGTTTGTACGCAGGGTTGCCCGTCTCGTCCCAATAGCGATAGCCCAGCGTGTTGAGAAAATCGGTAAATGCCTGTTTATCGTGATCCGGCACCTGCATGCCCACCAGCACGCGGCCGTAATCAGCACCGTGATTGCGGTAGTGGAACAGGCTGATGTTCCAGTCATGACTCATGCTGTTCAAAAATTTCATCAGCGCGCCGGGACGTTCAGGGAATTCGAATCGATACAGGATCTCATCGGTTGCCTCCGGTGCATGGCCGCCAACCAGATGGCGCAGGTGCAGCTTGGCCATTTCGTTGTCGGACAGATCCAGCGTAGGCAGTTTGTGTGCCTGCAGTTTTTCGACCAGCTCCGTGGTTTCGGCCTGATCGCGCACCTGAATGCCGACAAATACTCTCGCCGCCTTAGGATCGGCAAAGCGGTAGTTAAACTCGGTGATGTTGCGTTTGCCCAGTTGTGTGCAGAACTTTCGAAAGCTGCCCGGTGTCTCGGGGATGGTGACGGCCAGAATAGATTCACGCTTCTCGCCGATGTCTGCGCGCTCAGCGACAAATCGCAGGCGGTCAAAATTCATGTTCGCGCCGCTGCATACGGTGACCAGTGTCTCGCCTTTGAGTTTTTCGCGTTTTGCATACAGTTTAGCGCCGGCAACGGCCAGTGCGCCGGAAGGCTCGAGGATGGAGCGCGTGTCCTGAAAAACATCCTTTATCGCCGCACAGACGGCATCGGTATCAACCAGCACGATTTCATCCACATATTTTTGGCAGATGCGCAGTGTTTCTTCGCCCGCCAGTTTGACCGCCGTACCATCAGCAAACAGGCCGACATCGTTGAGCTGTACGCGTTTTCCGGCTTGCATGGACTGATTCATGGCGTCTGAATCGACGGACTGCACGCCGATAATTTTAATATCTGGACGGACTTGCTTAACGTAGGCCGCCACGCCAGCGATCAATCCTCCACCGCCAATCGCGCAAAAAATCGCGTGTATGGGCTGGGATCGCTGCCTTAATATTTCCATGCCGATGGTGCCCTGACCTGCGATGACATCCGGATCGTCGAACGGATGCACGAAAGTCAGCTGGTTTTTTTCTTCCAGCGTTTTTGCATGGTCGTAGGCGTCATTGTAACTGTCGCCATGCAGAACAATTTCAACTGCGTGCCGGCCAAAGTGCTTTACCGCTTCGATTTTCACCTGAGGTGTGGTGGTTGGCATCACGATAATTGCACGGCATCCCATTTTGTGTGCAGAGAGCGCAACCCCCTGAGCGTGATTGCCGGCTGATGCAGTAATCACGCCACGTTTCAGTTGTTCCGGGGTGAGGTAAGCCATCTTGTTGTACGCGCCGCGCAGCTTGAACGAAAATACCGGCTGCATATCTTCGCGCTTGAGCAATATGGCGTTGCCGGTGCGCGAAGACAGGGTAGGTGCTGCGTCCAGCGGGGTTTCAATCGCCACGTCATATACGCGAGCGTTGAGGATGCGTTTCAAATAACCGTTCATATTTACCAACCTTTCAGTTGCAGAGATTAGCATAAACCTGGTTTGTTTTTAGCCGTAATCATCGCGGACCTGTAACAGATGGCATTATTTTCGCGGGATTAACACTGCTTTATCTCTTGCGATACAGAGTGAAATCGGTTCAAATGCGATGCATGGAAAAACAGCATGACATCATCATTCAAACCAAGGTGAGATACCTCCCCGATCAGTCCGATGAGGCTGCTGATCGGTTTGTATTCTCCTATACCATTACGATCACCAATCTGGGACAGGTAGCGTGCAGATTGATCAGCCGGTACTGGCTGATCACCGATGCGTACAATCATATACAGGAAGTGCGCGGCCAGGGTGTGTTGGGCGAGCAACCCATGCTGCAG
>Ga0209824_10000189_pt1 | contig 42700 bp, 14 predicted proteins | sample VDWuncwatermetaG_FD_184124 | JGI IMG/M metagenome (GOLD analysis project Ga0209824, IMG submission 184124) | Wastewater microbial communities from Netherlands to study Microbial Dark Matter (Phase II) - VDW unchlorinated drinking water (SPAdes)... ...
AAGCCCGCCCGCGCCGAACACCTCGGGGAGCATCCAGCCCTCGGCCGGCTTGCCGGCCCCGCCCAGGGCGACGAAGTCCGAGCCCGCCATCTTCTCGTGCAGGCCCGCCAGGCCGCGGTTGTCGGTGAACTTCGTGTCGGCCGAGCGGCGCGCGGCGTCGGCGGCGTCGACGCCGCCGATCACCTCGAACTTGCCGGAGATCTCCTTGCCGGTGACGGGATCCACGGGGCGGTCGATGAAGAACTTGCCCTCGCGCTTGACGATCACGCCGAGCCCGCCGGGATTCTTCACGCCGGCGTCCTCCAGGCCGCGGAACTCCGCGTCGGTCATCCACTGCTCGACCGTCCAGGTGCGCCGGCCCTGGCCGTCGAGGCGGGTCATCGCGTGGAGCGGCTGGATCCCCGGGCCGACCTTGCCCGAGGTCCATTCCGCGCGCTTCTCCTTGAGCCGCGACAGCGCGTCGGCGATCGGGTCGATGCGGGCCGGGGTCTGCCGCGTCCAGCGCGCGGCGCGCAGGCGCGACTCCTCGAGCATGATCAGCGCGTCGAGCGAGGCCATGCCGCGGCCGTGCTTGGCGGCCGCGATGGTGCGCGTGAGCACCTCGTGCCCGCCGTAGAGCCCGTCGAGCGCGCGCACGACCGCCGGCGAGGGCTTGTCCGCGAGCGCGCGGGTGAACTCGGCGTCGAAGGCGGTCTGGGCCTTGAGGAAGGCGTCGAGCTGCAGATCCCGGAGGATGAACTCGTCGGCGCCGCCCTTATCGGCGAGGTATTTCGACAGGAGGTCGTCGCGGGCGTCCTCGAGCGCGGCGTGGAGCTTGTCGAGGCGGGCGAAGGTCGCGGCCTCAGCGGCGGTGGGCTCGTGCGCGCGCCAGTAGGTTTCGCTCAGCGCGCGGTCGATGCGCACCCGCTCGCCGCGCTCCAGCGAGAAGGCCTTCGACGCGGCGGCGAGATCGCCGCGCATGAAGGTAAGGAAGCGGGCCCCGACGGGGTTGGACGTCGGGTCGAGCATGCCGATCCCGCGCAGCGCCGTCTGAAGCTCCGCGCGCAGGTTCAGCCGCTTGCCCTCGATGTCGATCTTGATCAGGCGCTCGAATTTTTCGCCCGACGTGTAATCATTACTGTTAAGCGCGTCCGCGTCGCGCAGGGCGGTGCGGTAGGACGCCGCGTTCTCCGCGATGCGCGAGCGCACCTTGGCGGGCACCGCCGCGCCCATCTGGGCCAGCAGGGCGTCGGCCTGGGCCTCGAAGGCGGGGTCATTGTAGCGGCCGGCCCAGTAGTCGAGCAGCTGCTCCTTCGGGTCGATCCCAGCGGGCCGATCCGGGCGCTCCTGCAGCGGGAGCGGGCGCAGGGAGCCCGCCGACCCCTCGCCGAGCGCCTCGAGCTCGGTCACGAGCGTAATGAAATCGGCCTTCGTCGTCGTCATCGAGCGCGTGAAGCCGTCCCAGGCCACGACCAGGGCGTCCTGCGCGGCGATGAATTCGGCCGACCCCGCGCCGTTGAGCTCGGAGCGCACGCGCAGGTCGTTCTCCGCGGATTCGATGAGCTTGCGCCGCGCCTCGAGGCCCTTCGCGCCGTCCTCGACGCGGAGCATCAGGCTGTGCAGGCGCAGGGTCAGCTGCTGCAGTCGCCCGGAGGCCTGCATCTCCTTGCGCAGCACGTCGCCCATGACCTTCTCGAGGCCGGCCTCGATCTGACGGGGGTCCGGCGCTTCGAGAAAGCCGCCGCCGATCACCGTGCCGCGGAACATGCCGAAGGTCGCCACGGGCGTGAAGCCCTTGTAGCTCATGCGCTCGGCGATGGTGTTCGCCTTGATCTGCTGCATGATGCCGTCCTCGCCGCCCCAGCTCGCGGGCGTGCCGCCGTCGAACAAGGTGCGTCGGATCGAATCGATCTGGCGGTCGCGGATCTCCTTGATCAGACGCGCGGACAGCCCGCGCAGGTCGACGGCCGGCGTTTCGTGCTCGGTGACCAGGGCCAGCAGGGACTCAAGCGAGGTGTCCGACGACAAGCCCAGGCGCGCGACAAGAGCCTGGCGCTGGGCCTCGAGCCGCACGATCAGCGCCGAACGCACTTTGCTGAGGTCCATCGGCTTCTTCTCGGCGGTCAAGGTACGGATCTGCTGGTCGATGAAGCGCAGGAGGCGGGCGTCGCCCTCGAACTGGGCGGCCATGATGTCGGCGCGGGAGGCGGCCCCGACGAGGGCGTCGCGGTACAGGCGGTCAGCCTTCGCCTCGCGCAGCTTCGAGAGCGCCATCAGAACCTCGGGAGGCGTGCCCGGGTCGCTCAGGCGCAGCTCGATCCAGCCCTCGATGAAGTTCTGGTTGATCGGCTCGTGGCCCAAGGTCTGCTTGGCGATGTAGTAGCGCACGAACGCCGCGGAGCGGTGCTTCAAATTGTCGGGAGTGAGCAGCTCGATTTGGTTCTCGGGCGCCACCGTCGTCAGCGACTGCTCGGACGCGGCGAGGCGGCGGGTGAGCTCCGACCAGTTCGTAGGAAGCTCCCCCTTCGTCGCGGCCAGACGGGCGTCGGGGTCGACGCCGCGCGCGAGCAGGTCCGCCTTGAGCGTGAAGACCGCGGTGGAAAGGCGGCTCTTGCGCAGGAGGGATTCGGGGTCGGTGCCCCGGATGGACTCCAGCTCGTCGCGCGCCTTCTGCAGCTGGATGACGAAGCCGGCGACCTCCCCCTCGCGGCGGCCGTCGTAAGCGGCCTGCTCGCGCTCCTCGTTCAAGGTCTGGATGCGGGCGGCGGCGGCCAGCTCGGGGTTATTGATGGCGCTGTCGGTCATGGCGCCCAGCAGCCGGCCGAAGGAGCGCACGACGAGGCTGACGGGCTCGAGCTGCAGGAGCTCGACCTTCAGATTTTTGTCGACGAGCTCCTCCACCGCCTTCGAGGTCGCCACGCGCGCCGCGAGGATCCTACGCTGCGTGGCGACGGGGTCCTTCGCGGCCAGCAGGCGCGAGAGCGCCTCGAGCGACTGGCGCTCGTCCATCGCGATCTCGATCTTGGACTCGGCGGGACGGCCGAGCAGATAATTGATCGTCTCGCGCGACTTCGCGAACTCGAGCAGCGCGGCCTCGCGCGCGAGCTTGGCCTCGTCGTAGCGGCGGACCGCGCCGGGCGCGCCCGCCGCCGCCAGGTCGCGCAGGTGTGGCAGCACGCGGCCGTCGTACACCGCGATCTGCGACTCGGCCGCGCGCAGGGCGACCATGTTCTTGTAGAACTGCACGGCAAGCCCGCTCTCAACACGCTCTTTAAGTGCTTTGTAATACTCGGATTGTTGAGCGTGCTCCTTCACCTGGAGCTCGCGCATCTCCTCGGGCTTGAGCTCGAAGCCGAGCACGGGGGTGATCGGGATGCCGGTGATGCCCAGCGAGGGAATCCAGCCCACGCCCTGCGCGGTCAGGCCGATGCCGACGTTGATGTCGAGCCAGGCCTTGATGCGGTGGTCGGCCGCGCGCGCCATCTCCTCGGCCGCCTCCTGGCGCTTGGCGATCTCTCCCAGGTTGTGGGAGCTGGCCGACGCCGCGGCGAACGCCTCGTCGATCGAGGTCAGGCGCAGCGGCGCGCCGTCGTTGCGCGTGGGCCGCTCGAACGGCGCGGTGACCCCGGCCTGCGCCCGGAGCAGCTCGGCGCGCGACATCGCCTCGAGCGACTTGGACATGTACCAGTTCCAGGCCGCGAACGCCTCGCGCAGCTGCTCCGGCGGAATCAGGCCGTTGCGGTAGGCGCGGATCGCGTCGGACAGCGCCGCGGCGGCGGCCGGCGCGCCCGGCTCCACGGCGCGCGCGCTCGCGTCCCAGACGCGGGCCTGCTCGAGGGCGGCTTGGCTGGCGAGCGAGCGCTCGGCGTAGGCCTGCCTCATCTCCTGCACGACGGCCTGCGTCTCGAGCGCGTACGCCTTGTCGGCGCTCTTGCCGGCGGGGTCGTAGATCGGCAGGCGCACCGAGCCGCCGAGAGTGAGCGCTTGGTTGGCCATCATGTCCTGGTACTGCACGCCGAAGCCGATCGTCAGGCGGTCCACCCAGGGAATCCAGTCCACGAGATTGAAGGGATTGTCCCCGTGGGACATCCTCATATTCTCCTCGTTGAGATTGCCGAGGATGGTGCCCATGCGGTCCGGGGAGGCGATCAAGCGGCGGATGTTGCCGAGCATGCGCTGCAGGTCTTGGGAATTGAGGTCCTGGAACGGCGGCGCGGACGAGGGATCGCGGCCGGTCAGCGAGTTGTAGCGCAGGACCGCCTGATGCAGGCGGGACTCGGCCTCGTTGAGGCGCACGGCCGCCTCGCTGCGGGAGGCTTCGGAGGGCGCGTTCTTGACCGAGAAATCCGCGAGCTTCAGCGCCCACTGCGCCTCGGCGATCTCGACGACGGAGGCCTGCCAGTCCTTCGTCAGGTTCAGCATGCGGTCCTGCAGGCGCAGGCCTTCACGGTACAGAATCTGCGCCTTGGATTCGATCAGCTGCTTCTGGGTTTTAGAGAGGCTCATCTCGGTGTACGTGCCGACCGTGAACCCGCCGCCGACCGCGCGCTCGGCCAGGTCGTTGGAGACCGGCCCGGAGACGAAGCCGACCATGCCGCGCACGCGCGAGTTCTCCATGAAAGCGCCGGCCTTGCGCAGCTCCTGGATCTCGCGGCTCAGATTGCCGATGTCCTGCGTGACGAGCTTGCGCGCGATGTCCTGTTCGTAGACCTTCTGCAGCTCCATCGCCGTGCGCGAGGACTTGGCCTCGTCGCCGTCGAAGAAGTTGACGAGATCGCGGTTGAAGGCCTTGAGCGTCTCGCCGCCGCGCAGGTTTTGGGCCGAGTTGTCGCTGACCTTCTGCCAAAGCTCGGCGAGCGTGAACGAGGTGTTCATCGTGATCGAGAGCCGGTTGTTCATGCCCACGTACTGCGAGCCGTAGCTGAGCGCGATGTTCGCGTGGTCGCTCATCTTCTTGGAGATCTCGCCGTAGTAGGCCGAGGCGCCGCCGATGATCTTGCCCTCGGCGGAGACGACCAGGCCTTGGTCCGGGAAGGACACCGAGAGCCGGTCGCCGATCTCGTTCTGCTTCTGGCCGATCTCGCCGGTCAGGCGGTTGTCGATGCGCATCCAGGTCTTGCCCTCGTCGTTCTTGATCGAGAAGCCTTTGAGGATGCTCACGCCGCCGAGCTGCTGATTGATGTCGTCCGTGCCCGAGGTCTTCGCCCAATAGAGATCGAGGGTGAAGGTGTCCCCCCCGCCGTCGGGGTTCATCAGGCGGTTGAGGTCGAGCTGGGGGCCGACCTGGGTGCGGAAGTAATTCTTCTTCTCGCCCTCGGCCATGATGGCGAAGTTGCGGTTGAGGTCCGGGTCGTAGCCCGTGAAGTCGAGGTTGACCTCCTGCAGGAACTTGCGGGGATCTTTGGCGAACAGGGCGCGCTGCTCAAAATTGAGCTTCATGACCTCGGTCAGCTTCAGCGAGCTCTTCACGTTGCCGCCGTAGTAGTAGGGCTTGTCCTTCGTGTCCGTCACAGCGCCGTCGGCGAAGCCCGCGAGCCCGACGTACAGCCGGTCGCCGAACATCATGACCGCGAAGTCGTCGAAGATCATCATGCGGCTCTCGCCGGCGCCGGTCTTGACGCTGTTGTCCTTGGGGATGTCGAAGGCGAAGCGATGCAGGTCGACGTTGAGGTAATTGACCCAGTTCTTGCCCTGCAGGCTCTCGACCTGAACCTCCACGCCCTTGTCGCCGTACGGGGCGTTTTCTCCATCCTTGCTGGGCGGGCTCGCGAGCTGGTAGCCGGAGACGCTGACGTTGCTGCCGAACACCTTGCCGATGTTGCCCAGGGTCACCCACGAGTTCGTCTCGAGGCCGTGCGGGACGGAGAACTTAGACTGGTACACGAGATAGAAGCCGTCCGCGGTGTCGCCGAACTCAAGCACCTTGGAATTAGGAATCAACGAAGCCAGCCCTTGCGGGTTGCGCAGGAGGTCTTCCTTGATCGCCGACACGTGCGCGGCCGAGTTTTGCGCGTCCGGCGTGATCATGCCCAGCAGGGCGTCGACGAAGGCGCCGTACTCGGACTTACGGATGACGAGAGAAGCAGGATCGGATTTGCTGCCGTCGCTGGCCCAGCCCGAGCGGCCCAGGCGCAAGGCCTCGATCCGCCGGACGAGCTCCGGCGAGAGCTGGCCCTGGATCCGGTCATGGGCGAGGATCGCGGCGAGCTCGGTCTGCTTATCGTCGATCTGGGTGAGCTGGGCCTGGATGATCTCGCGGGAGCGTCCGAGCTGGTCCGTGAGGCGGTGCCAGTCGATATTGGACTCGAGGACGGCGCGCGTCTTGTCCATGATCCTCGAGATGTCCTCGCTGACGTTGTTGAGCGCGCTCTTCTCCTTAGGGTTCAGCTGGCTGAGCCAGGCGGCGATCTTGACCCGCTTGTCCTCGAGCTCGCCCATCGTCTTGCGCAGCGCCGCCTGCATCTTGTCGAGCGCCTCCACCTCGCTGGCGTTGGCAGTCTGGCCGCCGCTGTAGACGTCGTGCATGGCGTTGTAATAGTCCGCCACGCTATCGATGGTGTCGAACTTGTCGCGGTTCCAGCTCTGCTTGAGGTTGAAGAACGCCACGCCCTCAAGCAAGACCGCGTTGATGTCGTTAAACACCTTAATCTTGCGCGCGAAGACCTGGTCGGCGGTTTCGCTGGTGCCGTTGGATTGGGCGTAAGCCTCGTCCTTCGGCAGCAGGGCGATCGCGTCGCCAAGCACGGCCGAAATCCGGCCGAGGAACTGTTCCGCGGCGGGCACCTGCACGGTGAGGCCGGTGTTCGCCGCCTTGATCACCGAGTCCGAGTACAGTAGCCGGGCGATCGCATAGGCGGCCGGCGCGCTGTCGGGCTGGTTGAGACTCGTCGGCACCAGGCGCTTGACGGCCTCGAGCGCCAGCAAGGAAATCTGCTGGCTCTCGGAGATCGTGATCGCCGGCTGGGTGCCGGAGGGCACCGTGCCGTCGCCGCCCCCGCCGAGGTCGATGCCGCCCGCGCTCGACTGCTCGGCGGCGATCGCCTTGAGCTTGTCGACGAGGTTCTGAATGACCTTCGCGTCCACGGCCGCCTGCACCTGGGCGACGCCGCCCGCATCCGGCGTCACGCCGACCGGCAGGCGGAAGGAGGACATGACGTACTTGCCGCGGGAGATCGTCTCGATCTTGCCGATGATCTCGTTGATCTGGGCGTCCTGCGTGTTGATCTGGGCGGCGCGCTGGGCGCGCTCGGCGGTGTACTGCACGATCTTCTTGGGCAGGCTGAAGGGCTGGGATTCGCCGTAGACGACCTCGGTGCCGTTGAAATTCGGGTCCTTGCGGTTGTTCAGCTCGACCCGGAACTCCTCGATGCCCTTATGGTGGCCCGAGGCGTCGTCGTAGCCGTCGAGGTTCTTCTGCAGGCTCTTGCGCCAGTCGTCGATGTTCTTCATCGCTTCGGCGACGTTCCCGTCCGCCGCGCCGAAGGTGGCGATGGCCCACGGCAGGGTGCGGTCGTAGAGCTTGACGGATTCGGTGATCACCGTCTTCTTCGAGTCATAGAGCTTGAAGTAGGCGCTATCCGTGGCGGACACGTCGTCGATGGACTTCTGCTGAAAAGGAATCAGGGTGTCGACGAGCATCGACTTGGCGCCCTGGAGCGCAGGAAGGATCTTGTCGCGCAGGAGCACGGTCTTGCGGTCGATCATCGCCTGGCCGGCGGACGTGCCCGAATTGACGAACGCGACGTCGGCGTCCACGTCGCTGAGCACCGCGTCGAACATGTCGGAGAGGCCCTGCAGCCCCGCCCTGGCCTTGGGCAGGACGTTGGCGACCGCGTCGTCGATGGCGACCACGGTCGCGTCGGCCTTGGCCCAGCGGATGATCTCGCGCGCCGCGCGAGGCACGAGCTTGGCCGAGGAGATGAGGTCCATCTGCGCCTTGTGCGCCTCGAGCGTCTCGCTGTCCGGGAATTTCACGGCGCGGAGGCTGTCGCCGTAGTTTTTGAGGGCGTCCTGGAGCTGGACCAGGCCGAGGCCCGAGAGCATCGGGATGCTCGAGCCGGCCTCGCGATTGATGTTCGCGGCCAAAGCGTCGAGCTGGGCGGTATATTGGCGCGTCGCGCTCTGCGCGGCCGAGATCTCGTTCTGCTGCTGCGATTTCCACTGGATCAGGGACTCCGGGTGCGGATCGCCGAACTCGTCGACGACCGTGCGACCGTTGCCGCCGTCAAGCATGCGATTGACCGTGTCGAGGGACTTGCCGAAGTCGGTCCGCTTGGCCTGCCAGTAGACCTTGCGGTCGGCCAGGATCTGCAGCATCTGCTCGCGCGTAGGGTTGCTGACCGAGACCGAGGGGCCGGGAACCTCGACGACCAGCACGCCGGCGAACTCGACCGGGACGGTCGCCAGGCGGGAGAGGCCGGACTGGGCCTTCGCGATGTTGTCGTCGAGCTCGACGAGGTTCTCGTTGAACTTCTTCAGGGAGAACGCGTCGGGATCGTTCGGGTTGCCGCCGTTCGCGCGCCAATCCTTGATCCGGGGCAGCAGGTCGATGCGGCGCTGATACTCGGTCGCCGCGTCCGGGCTCGAACCGCGGTCGGAGGCGTTGATCTCGTCGATCAGCGAGCGCATGTCGCTCTGGAAGGAGGCGAAGCGCTGCGCGGCCATGCCCGACTTGGCCTCGGACTTGCGGATGGTCTCCATCGTCGCGTCGTCGTCCTTGATGTCCTTGTCGATCTCGTCGCGCCAGTCGTCGATGTTGCCCAGGTTCTGGTCGGCGCCGCCCTGGTTCTGCTGGTTAGACGAGTTCGACCCCGCGATCTTCGCGCGCTTGGCCTCGAGCAGGTCCATCATCTGCTTGATCGCGGTCTGGGCGGCATTGATCTCGTTCATCGAGAGCGCCAGGTCCATCACGCTCGCGAGCTTGGCCATGTCGGTGTGGAAGCGGAGCATGTCCTTGCCGTCGCGGCGCTCGCGCAGGGCGGCGTTGCGCACCCGGTTCGACGAGGCGAGCAGCTGGGCGGTCGCGTCGCGCTGGGCGACCTCACCCTTCGCCTCGGCGCGCATCGCCTCGATCTCCCCGACGAGCCTCTCGATCTGCTCGCGCTGCTCCGGGGGCAAGGTCGAGGTGACCCGGCCGCCGGTCGTCAGGTCGGGCCGGCCCTCGACGTAGTCGGCCAAGCGCGAGGAGAGCGCCTTCATCGACGCGTCCTGCGCGGCCAGATCCTCCCAGTGGCCGTTGCGGTCGGGCGGAGGCGGAGGCATCATGGCCTCGTACTCCTTCTTCAGGGCCTCGAGGCGATCCAGGGCGGCCTGGTCGCTCGCGGCCTTCGTCTCAAGCAGGTCGCGGCGCTCCGCGAGCTTCTCGCGCACGGCGACCTCGTCGGACTTAACGCCGAGCTCGCGCAGCAGGCGCTCGTACTCCGCGCGCTCCTCGTCGGTCACGGGCTTGCTGAGCTTCTCCAGGCGCGCCAGCTGGGCCTTCCTGTCGCCGAGCTCGGAGAGCAGCTTGGTGCGGTGCTCCTTGACCGCGGCGATCTCGGCGTCGAGGCCGCCCGCCTGAGCGGTCAGCTCCTTGATGCGGGCCACGACCTCGTCCATCGGCTTCTTCCACAGGTCCGCGTCGAAAGGCAGGGCGGCCTTGCCTTGCTCGGGCGTCCGCTCGGTCGAGGCGGCGATCAGGCCCTGCGCCGTGAGCATCGCCATCGGCAGGTCGGTAGCACTTCCTCCGGTCACCGCGGACTTGACCATGATCGTCGTGCGCATCACCGCGTCGGAGATGTCGAAGCCGGCGAGCATCGTGAACTTATGGAGGAGGACGTTGCCCCAGGTGATCGCGCCGCCGAAGGCGATCGGGCTCTCCCCCTCGCCGCGCTCGACGGCCGCGCCGATGGTGTGGAACACGTGCAGCTCGCGGCCCACGACCGCCTTGAACGCCGGATCGATGGCCGAGTCGATCTGGCCGGCGTAGGTCATGATGCCTTCGATCTCGGCGCCGACGGTGATCAGGCCGAAGAACGACTTCAGGTTCGACTTCCAGAACTCCCAGCTCACCGCCGCGCCGATGATCGCGACGGCCATGCCGCGGATCGGCACGCTCGCCAGCGGCGCGTTGTCGCGCAGCTGGGCGATGCGCTCGCGCGCGGCGCGCGGGAAGGTCAGCAAGGTCGACAGGATCAAGGTGTTCAGCAGGGGCCCGAGGACCAGGTCCTTGACCAGGGCCGTGACCGCGGCGGCGATCACCGGCGCCAGCGCGTCCCCGACGAAGGGCACCGCGGCGACGGCGACGGGCAGGCCGTTGAACACGGCGACGATCGCCGGGCCGAGCACCGGTATGGACGTCAGCGCGAAGGAGAGCGGCAGCACCGGCGCGAACGCGCCCAGCAGGCCCATCGCGATGGCGCTCATGATCGCGAGCGTCAGGCGGCGCGCGAGGAAGGTCGTCATCGGGGCGGCGAGCGGAACTATGAACCAGCGGTTGAGCCCCCGGAACCAGCTCTTCGCCTTGAGGCCCGCGAGCATCCCCGCGCCGTCGAACGCGTCCTTGCGCATCGACGACTCGAGCCACTGCTCGGCGAACTTCTCCCGCCCCGACAGGGCCATGAAGTCCTCGCCCGAATGGCGGAACTCGAAGGAGATCGCCTGGCGGAAGTAGCCGAACAGGAACATGTCGAAGAGGTGGTACGGGAAGCGCACCGCGGCGCCGACGAAGTGCTTGTGGAACTCGAGCGCGCGATGCAGCGCCCCCTTCCAGCCGGGGGCATAGGTCTTGTTGGCCAGCTCCCGGAAGCTCTTCCAGCCGGAGTACTTCTTATGGTCGAGGCGCTTGAACTGGTCGCGGTTGGCGGCCTGGAGGCGGTCGTAGACGCCGATCCAAGACTCGAGCGGGCTGAACTCGTTGAGGCGGTACTTGACGCCGAGCTCGATGACGCGCGCCTTGGGGATGTTGAACTGGCGCGAGATCTGGTCGACGACCTGATCGATGCTCGTGATCTTCAGCAGAGGCTTGAGGGTCGGATCGTGGCGGACGCCCTTGACGGTGCGGAAGCCGAGGAAGTCCTCGTGGATGTGCTTGATCGGTCCGGCCGGGGCGTAGGGGTCGGCGGGAGGCGTCTCGGGTTTCGGGGTTTCCGTCGCGGGAGGGAGGGTCTCGGGAGGTGCTGGCTTCGTCGTTTCCGGAGGCGTCGGCTCTTTCGTTACCGGCGGTACGGGCTCAGTACTCGGGGGCCCTCGTTCGTCCGGAATTTCGGGCTGGGGCACAGGCGCCGCGGGCTTCGCGACCGACTCGACCGCGGTGCCGCGGCCGCGCGCGTCCTTAAAGGACCAGGACGCGTCCCCCTTCCAGGTCGGGATCAGCTCAAGACGCAGGGGCTTGAGGCCGGGCTTGGCGGCCTTGAGCGCGGCGTAGGCGGCGGCGACCGAGGATACCTTCTCGAGACGCGCGTCGTTGAGCGTGGGAATGCGGGGCGTGCCGGGGCGCAGGCGCTTGGTCTCGATGCGCTTGGTCCACACCGTCAGCTGCGTGCGGCTCTTGTCGGAGCGGAAGATGAAGATCCAGTGCGAGCGCGGATCGTCGAGGTTGATGGCGACCTTGACCAGGCGCGCGTCGGGCGAGATCGCGCGGGCGCGGGCCTGCGCGTCGCGCTTGAGCTCAAGCAGGGACTTGCCGTCGGCGCCGCGCGCGTCCTCGGGCAGGTTCGCGAAGCTCTTGGGCGGCTTGGCGTCGGCGCTGACCGGCAGGGCCGGCGCGTCGAACACCGGCTTGCCGTCGACGCCGACGAACGCGGCGCGGCCGAAGGCGTCCAGGAAGCGATAAGAAGCGGCGCCGGTCCACGCCGGGTCCACCTCGACGCGCACGGGGCGGAAGCGAGGATTGGCTTTCTTGAGCGCGGCGTAGGCGCGGTCGAGAGGGCCCACCGCGGCAAGCCGCGGCTCCCAAAGAGTCGGCGCTTTCGTCGCGCGGGGCCCGAGGTTGCGCACGGAGACGCGCTTGGTCCAGACCGTCAGCTCGCGGTTGCTATTGTCCGAGCGGAACACGAAGATCCAATGGGAGCGCGGGTCCTCGAGATTAATCGCGACGCTGACGAGGCGGGCGTCCGACGCGATCGCGCGGGCGCGCTCCTGCGCCTCGGCCTTCGCGGCGAGCATCGCCGCGCTCGTCGCCTCGCGCGCCTCGGCGGGGAAGCGCTTCCAGCTGCGGGGAAGAGCGGGCTCGTCGGAGGCAACCGGCGCTTCGGCCTTCGAAGTCGCCATCGGAACCCGTCCGCGAGGCAAGCCGGGGAACTCGTCATGGATCGGACCGTACTCGTCCACCAGTCCGTCGTCCTGCGCGGCGGGAGCTTCGGCGACCGGGGCGGGGATTTCGGCGACCGGAGCCGGGGCCTCGACGACGGGAACCTCGACCGGCGCGGGCTCCGCGACGGGCGCCTCGATGATAGGCTGAGGAGCCGGCGCTTCCGCCGAAGGCGGCAGAGGCATTTCGCGGGAGTTCTTCTTCTTGTCGAAACCGATTACCTTGAAGCCGCCCCGGCCGAGGGCGACGATCTCGGCGCGCTCAGGGTTGAAGCCGGGCTCCGTCTGCTTGAGATGGGCGATGCGGGCGGCGAGGTTGACGGTCGGCAGCTGCTCGGGGTGGAGCATGGGCGGGCGCTCGGCGTGCTCGAGCTTGCGCGCCTCGACGCCGTCCGGTCCGTAGGTCAGGATCTGCTTTTTGGCCGGCGCGTGGAACCCAAACACCCATCGAGGGCCGTTGCTCTTGAGATCGACGCCGACGCGCATCAGGCGGACGTTGCCCGCGCGGGCACGGGCGGAGGCGTAGGCGCGCGCGGCCGCCTCGGGCAACGCGTCGAAGCGAGAGGACGGCGGAGCGCGCGGCGAAGAGGCTTCCTCGACCACGGCGGCGGGAGCGGCCGGTTCGGCCGGGGGAACGACCGCGCCGATCTTCGGCTGGCGGCGGCCGATCCACCAGCTGGCGCCCGAGACCACGACGTAAGCCGCGTTGAGGGCGGCGTAGAGGCCGAACTGGGCGCGCTGGGACGAGCCGGGCTCGGCGAGCCAGGCCTGCTGTCCAGTCCAGACCACGAAGCCGACCGACGCGAGAAGGAACAGCAGGGAGAAGCCGGGCGTGAAGCCCTTCGGAGCCTGGCCGCGCATGATCGAGATGATGTCCGGAAGGAAGAGCAGGAAGTAGGCGCCGCCCGTCACCGCCATGATGCCCAAGGTGATGCTCCCGACCGCGGCCGCGCCGAAGGCGGCGCCGAGCGCGGCAGGGATCACCGCGGCCGCCGCGTAATACACCGCGGCGGAGATGCCGAGAGAAAGGGCCACCGTCGCGATGGTCGCCGCGGCCGTCTTCTTACCGTCGAGCTTGCCGGCCTCCGCGGTCTTCTTGCCCCAACGCGCCGCCGGCCAGGCCATCAGCATGACCGTAGCGGCAAAGATGTTCTGAATGCCCCAGAACGGCATGCCGGCCACGGTCGCGTTGACGAGGCCCAACGCCAGGCTCGCCGAGACGAGGATGCCGGCGCGCCAGGTCTGCACGCCGACCTTGCCGCCCTTGATCGCCTTGTGCACCTCGGGAATCGGGAAGATGAAGGCGAGCGCGTTGCCGACCCAGTATCCCGCCTGCCCGAAGATCTGGGTGAAGGCCGAGACGTTCGCGGCGTCGGCCACGGAGGCCGGGATGGCGCCCGCGGCCTCGGAGCCCTTGTTGGCGACGGCGAGCACGCCTCCCGCGGCGAGGCTGCCGACGGTCAGACCGAGGCGGCGCTTCCAGCTCTTCGGCGCCGGAGCGGCGACCGGGGCCGCCCCCGAAACCGCCGCGTCCGCGCCCGCGCCGAGGCGACGGAACTCGGCGTCGGCGAAATCCTTCGCGTCGCCGCCGGCAATCTCGGCGGGAAGCGCGGCGCCGGCGACCGAGGTCTTTGCGGCCCCTTTCGCGGCCGGGCCCTCCGGAGCAGCGGGAGCCGAACCGGCGACGAGCGCCTTGAGCGCGGCGAACGGACCGGCGGGCGCGACGGGTGCGGCGACCGCCGGGGCGGCGCGCATGGACGGGCTCGCCAGAGCGGGCAGCACGCGCGCGTGGCCGCCGAGGGCGGAGACCGACGGCGCGAGCGACGGCGCCGAGAGGCCCGGGACGAGGGACGGCGTCAGCGAGGCGTTCAGCGCCGACGGGGAAAGCGGAGCGAGGACGTTGGGAAGGGCCAGGGCGCCCGCTTCACCGGCGTAACCGGGCGCCTTCACCCGGCCCGAGATTGCGCGAATCTCCTGGGCGTAGATCGGGCCGGACCCGGACAGCACGAGGGCGGCCGCGAGGGCGGCCGCCGTGATTTTCCGTCCCAGCCTACAGAGGGAGCGAGGGGTCACTTCCTATAGCTTATACCCACTTCCCCGAATTGTCAGCCCCTTGGAGGCCTAAAAAGGGCTTATTAAATGGCCCAGGGGTCCTTGGGACTAAGGACCCCTGGGTGCCAGGCTTTAAGTAATTAAAGTAAAATCAGCGTTTTTTCAGTTCATCGACGGCGTTCCGGCCTCCAAAGACCGGATCAGCTGGCTGATCGCGCTAGGGGTGCGCTGAAACAGGCGGGCGAGCTCGGACACCCCCATGCGGGTCTCCTTCCAGACCCGATGGATGGCCTCGCGGCGGACCGCGGAAACCTCGCGCCACTGCACCCGGCCGAGAATCTTCTCCTCGGTAAGGCCATGGCGGCCGGCCACCTCGGCGATGATCTTGCGGGCGGCCTCGATGGGCACCGGCCGCCGGACCGTAGGGGCCTCCTGATGGGCCGAGATCTTGCCCAGGAACGCCTCCCCGCCGATGGCCACCCCGCCCATGACGGGCAGAATCTGGTCGCCGGCGGTCTTCATGCGGTCCTTGATGTATTGAAGATAGCGGACGGACTGCTTCAGCCGGCTGTTGCCGAACTTTCGCAGCACCAGGTCGGAGTCGACGAGGGGCTCCTTGTGCTCCGCCTCGACGTAGGCGGCGCAGGAGGACCACTGATAGCGCCAGGGCTTATCCTTGAGCGAGTCGCGCACGCACGCGAGGTGAACGTAGCGCGTCATCTCGGCCAGATGCGTGTCCTTGTCGACGACGAAGGCCTTGTATCGGCCCTGGAACACATGACCGACGGCGTTATGGGCCGCGTTGAAGTACTTAGTGTACTGGGTGTTGAAGCCCTGCATCACGGAGGACAAATTGGGCTGGGCGGTCTCGATGAGGAGGCTGACCGAGTTGCCGAGGAGGCTGTAGGCGAACACCTCGAGGCCGTGGCGCTCCTTGTAGGTCTTGAGCAATGCGAGGAACTGCCTTCGGTCCTGGTTGGACAGGAACAGGTCCTGGCGATTATTGCCCTGCAAGATGACGAGATAGCAGGCCCCGGCGTACTGGATTCTCTTCGGTCGTCCCATAGTAACCGAATACTACCATAATTCGCGGGGCCAGTGCCAGGCTTTTAATGATTAGGATGAGATTACGTCCCCCGAGCGAGGAGAAATATCACGAAAACTCTTCCCGGCGGGATTTCGCCGCGGCATCGACACAAGCGCGACCGGACAGCCGCGCAGGGAAAATGAATCCAACAAAAAATTAATTGCCCCAAAGTCCTAGTTATGGTATAGGTCTTTTGGTCCCAACGGCAAAGGTGTAAGGCCGGCGGGAACTCCTGGTGGAGGAACTAATGATCAGACGAACTCTGTTGGCGGCCTTGGCCGTCATTACGTTGTGCGCGCCGCGCGCGCTCGCGGCGCGGTCGGAGAAGGGAATCGAAAACCGCATCATCGTCGCGTTCAAGCTCGGCACGCCCGCCGACGAGCAGCGCCGGATCGTGGAAGCTCAAGGGCTCGAGGTCGTCGACGCGATCCCGTCGTTGGCCGTGCTGCTGGTCAATGCTCCGAATGGACAGGCCGCCAAGGCCCGCTTGAGCCTGCAGTCGAACCCGAAGGTTTTCCGCGCCGACGCCGACGTCTGGCGGAAGTGGATCGAGACCGCGCCGGCCTCGGTGAACTCGGCTCCGTTCGCCATCGAGCCCGCCGTCGCGGCGATGAAGGCACTCGCCGCGCAGGCCCGCGCCGTCGCCGAAGCCGCGGTTCCCGAGAAGATGGCCGAGGAAATTCCGTGGGGCATCACCCGCGTCAACGCTCCCGCCGCTTGGGGCACCAACCAGGGCGCGGGCGTTAAGGTCGCCGTTATCGACACCGGCATCGACGACAAGCATCCCGACCTGAAGGTCCTCGGCGGCTTGAACGCCCTCGACGCCAACGCCTCTTGGGCGGACGACCACTCCCACGGCACGCACTGCGCCGGAAGCATCGCCGCGACGATGAACGACAAGATGGTCGTCGGCGTGGCGCCGAAGGCCGAGCTGTACGCCGTGAAGGTGCTCACTAAGGAAGGCAGCGGCGACATGTTCGGCATCATGAAGGGGATCATGTGGACCGCGCAGAACGGGATGCAGGTGGCCAGCATGAGCCTCGGCGCTCCGCAGGCGATGCCTCTCATTCAGTACGCCCTTCAGATGGCCGTCAACGGCGGAGTCACCATCGTGGCCGCCGCCGGCAACGACGGCAAGGCCGTGAACTGGCCCGGCGCGTACCCGGAGGCGATCGCGGTCTCCGCGCTGTGCCCCCCCGGCGTCACCAACGCCAAGCTGTGCCCCAACACGAACGAGGGAATCTCGACGTTCTCGAGCCGCGGGCCCGAGATCGCCTTCATCGCCCCCGGCGTGCTGGTTAACTCGACGGTTCCGCTGTTTGCCGACGCTAGCGGCATGAAGGCTTACTCGGGAACCTCGATGGCCTGCCCTCACGTCTCCGGGCTGGCCGCCTTGGCCATCGCCAAGGGCGCGAAAACGCCCGCGGCGGTACGCTCCGCCCTGGCTGCGGCCGCGACCAAGCTCACCGGCCTGTCCGGCGACGAGCAAGGCAACGGCTTGATCGACGCCGCCAAGCTCCGCTAACGGACGAGTCTAAAAAAAAGAGGCCCCGGTCCTAATCGGACCGGGGCCTTTTTATTTTTGATTGCTCTTCCCTGGAGCAGCAGCGCTCCATTCCGGCAGATGCCCGGAAAAATCCCTGATATCGTCAAAACAGCGCAGCACCTAGGCTCGTCGCCGGGAGCGGGCGAGCAGGGCGAGCGCGGCGGCCATCCCCAGGGCCGCCGCCAGGAGCAGCCCTTCGTGGGTGACCGAGCCGGAGCCTGTGACCCACCGTGACCAGGCGATAAAGGGGTTGGCGTCAAGCCAGCCCAGGACCGGAGGCAAGGAGCGGCCCTGCAGCCAGTAGTAAAGGAGATCTTCCCAGCCGGTTAAAAACAGGAGCATGCCGGAAAGCATGCCGCGCGACCGGGCAAGGCGCCACCCGCTGACGCCCAGCAGCGCGAGGCTGGCGGGGATGAAGCACAGCCACCACTTCAACACGGTTAGGCCCATGAACTCCGTCATGAAGGAAGACCAATCGACCCCGGCGGCGTGGAGAGGGTGCAGATAGCCTTCGAGAACGCCGATGTCCAGCACGGACAGCGCGGCGGTGGCGCCGACAAGAGGGACCATCGCCTTGGCCGCCCTAAGCAACCCGCGCCGGGGAGGATGCGGCGCTTCAGGCGCAACCGGCACGGCGCCCTCGCCCAACGCCGCGGCCGGGCGCGGCGCGAGGCCGTCCCACAGCGCGGAGGCCTTCGCACCCGCCGCGGAGATCGCCTGCAAAGCGGGCACGGCGGCGAGCGGCACGACGCGCGCCGATAGCGCGTGATTCGATGCGATGAGCGGAGGTGCGGCGACGACGGGCCGCTGGAAAGCCGCCGGCAAGGTCGAAGCCAGAGTCGCGGCGGCAGGCGCCAACGACGCGGCCGCAGCGACGCTTCCCGCCTGCGCTACGATCGGCAGCGCGCTCGTCACGACCGGGATGGGCGCACGGGACACGACCTGCGCGAATACGGAGGAGACAGACAATCCCAGAAGAAGCGCGGCAAGGCTCACGACTGAACAATAGCAACCCCTTCCCCCTGTCTTGGTGAGACCAAAGTCCTAAATGGGGCTCGACATTGGCCCTAGGGCTGGGACCTCATTATGGCCGAGGATCCCGCGCGAACCCGGACGCGATTTTAGGAGAGCACGCGCTTGCGCAGGCCGCCGAGGGCCTCTTTCTCGCCGAGGATCACGAGACGGTCTCCCGACCGGACCGGCCGCGCGACGGGCGGATTGAGCTCGTATTCTTCGGAGCCGGCGGCGACGATGGCCACGACGAGCGGCGACCCGCCTTCGCCGCCCTTGATGTCGCCGAAGGGCTTGCCGATCAGCGAGGAATTCGAGGGCACCGAGATCTCGTCGAAGCGGAAGTGCGCGTCCTTGGCGCGCAGCATCGAGTCCAGGAAGCCGACGGTGATCGGCCGGATCATCTCCGAGGCCAGGCGCAGCCCCCCGATGTATTCGGGATCCACGACTCCGTCGGCTCCGCTGCGCAGAAGCTTCTCGCGCACGCCGAGGGACTTCTGGCAGGCGAGGACCTTGGCATTCGGATTCAGGCCCTTGGCCGAGAGCACGACGAAGGCGTTGTCCTGGTCGGTGGCGAGCACGGCGAAGACGCCCGCCGCGCGCTCGACGCCGGCGGCGAGCAGGGCGGCGTCGTCGGAGCCGTCGCCGACGATGTGAAGAAAATCGAATTCCAGACGCAGCCGGAGCGTCTCAATAGCCTTGGCGTCGCGGTCGACGACGACGAACTGACGCCCGGTCTTGTGCAGCTCGCCGCAGACGACGCCGCCGGTATGGCCCGCGCCGCAGACGATGAAGTGCCCCGACAGGTTCGCGATGCTGTGTTCCATCCTCATTCTCCTAAACGCCTTCGCCAGCTCGCCTTCGACGACGATCTGAGTGATAGTGGTGAAACCGTACGTGAACAAGCCGATCCCGCCGAGGATCAGGAAGATCGTGAACACGCGGCCACCGTGGCTCAGCGGGTGGGTCTCGCCGAAGCCGACGGTCCCGATCGTGATCACCGTCATGTACAGCCCGTCGAACCACGGCCAGCCCTCGATCCAATGGTAGCCGAGGGTTCCCGCCCCGAGGCAGGACAGCAGCAGCGCGAAGACGAGGAGCAGCCGGTTGCGGACTCCAGCCAATTGGCTCATGGGTCAATTCTAGTCGATCAACGAGCGGTACAGATAGGAATACTCGAGCGAGGTGCGCTTGGCGCGCTGCTCGAGGTCCGCGGCGCCGCCGTGGCCGCCCTCGATGTTCTCGTAGTACAGCGGATCGTGCCCGAGCTCGCGCATGCGGGCGACCATCTTGCGGGCGTGGCCGGGGTGGACGCGGTCGTCCTTCGTGGAGGTCACGAAGAAGGCGCGCGGGTAGGCGACTCCCTTCTTGAGATTCTGGTACGGGGAGTAGCCCAGGATCGCCTCGCGCTCCTCGCCCTCGGGATCGCCGTACTCGCCCATCCAGCTGTGGCCGGCGAGGAGCTTGTGGTAGCGCATCATGTCGAGCAAGGGCACCTGGCAGACGACCGCGCGGTATAAGTCGGGCTTGCGCGTCATCGCGGCCCCCACGAGCAGGCCGCCGTTGCTGCCGCCCATGATGCCCAGGCGCCGGGAGCTGGTGAGCTTGCGCGCGATCAGATCCTGAGCGACGGCCTCGAAGTCCTCGTAGGCGCGCGGGCGGTTCTTCTTGAGCGCGGCCTGATGCCACCCGGGGCCGAACTCCCCTCCGCCGCGGATGTTGGCGAGCGCGTAGGCGCCGCCGCGCTCGAGCCAGGCCTTGCCCGCGGTCTCGAGGTAGAACGGGCCGTAGACGACCTGGAACCCGCCGTAGCCGTACAGCAAGGTCGGCGTCGAGCCGTCCACGGGAGCGTCCTTGCGGCGCACGAGGAAGTAGGGAACCTTGGTGCCGTCGGCGCTCGTCGCCTCGAGCTGGGTCGCCACGAGGCCGTCGGCGTCGAAGCGCGGGGGCAGGCTCTTGAGGGCCTCGGCCTTCGCGCCGGGATTGGGGATCAAGGTGAGCGTGGACGGAACCAGGAACGAGGTGTAGGTCACGAACAGCTCGGGCCGGAAGGGGTCGGACGCGGCGATGCCGATCGTGCCGTTGTCGGGCAGGGGCACGAGGGTCCGCTTCCACGCGGCGCCCTCGCGCTCCGCGGTGTAGAGGCGCGTCACCACGCTCTCCCGGATCAGCAGATGCAGGGTTCCCTGGACGAAGAACGCGGAGGCCAGCGAGGAGCGCGAATTCGGGAAATACACGGTCTCGACCTTGCCGGCGAGCGCTTTTTCGTCGTAGGCGTCGTCGGGGAGCGAGATCAAGGAGCCGGCCTTGCGCGTGGCACCATCCACGGCCCAGTCCTTGAGCACGCGCACGTACAGGCGCTTGCCGTCCCAGTCCTCGAGCTCGGTGTCGAGCGGCAGGGCGAGGCGGCGGAACTTGCCCTCGGGCGTCAGGCGGTGATACTCGGTCTCGAAGAAGGTTTTGCTGACATGGACTATCACGAGCCTGCCGCTCTCGTTATCGTACGACGACGGCACGACCATCACGTCGGACTCGAGCCCCTCGAAGACGACCGGGGCCGAGGAGAGCGCCGTCCCGCGCGCCCAGCGCTTGATCACGCGCGGGTAGCCCGACTTGGTGAGCGTGCCGGGGCCGAAGTCCGAGCCGACGAGAAGCTCGTCGTCATTGAGCCAATCGAGGCGGTGCTTGGCCTCAGGCAGGACGAAGCCCCCAGGGACCCAGGTCGAGCGCGAAGCGTCGAACTCGCGCACGACGATGGCATCCTTACCGCCTCGCGACAGGTTCAGCAGGCAGCGCTCCGGGCGACGCGCCTGGCAGTTGGCGCCCTTGTACACCCAGGACTCGCCCTCGTCCTTGCCGAGCTTGTCGTAATCGAGGATGACGTCCCACTTCGGATCCTTTTTTCGGTATTCGGCGAGCGTCGTGCGGCGCCACAGTCCGCGCACGTGCTCGGCGTCCTGCCAGAAGTTGTAGATCTTGCCGCCGCGCCACGCCGGCCAGGCGATCTTGTCCTGAGCGTTGAGGATCGCGCGCATCTCCTGTCGCAGCGGCTCGAAGCGCTTGTCGCTCTCGAGCTCCCCCAAGGAGGTCTTGTTGCGCTCCTTGACCCAGTCGATCGCCGTCTTGCCCTCGACGTCCTCGAGCCACAGGTGCGGATCGGCGACGGGGGCGGCGGAGACGGACGCGCCGCACAGGACGGCGAGAACCGGGAGCAGGCGAATGATGACCATGAAATCCTCTCTGTAGCTAGCTTTTCTGTCCGGCGACGCCGATCAGGCGCGCCACTTCGTTTCTCAGCTCGCCGATGCCCGTGCCTTCCTGGGAGCTGACCCAGGCCAGCGCCTCCGGCGTCAGGCCGACGGCCTGGGCCACCTCGCGGCGGCGGACGAAGGCGCGCGAGGATTTGACCTGGTCCGTCTTGGTCGCGACCACGCGCCAAGGCAGGCTTTCGGCCTGGAGCCAGTTCAGCATCTCCGTATCGAGCTTGGTCGGCCCCAGCTTCGCGTCCACGAGCACGAAGATGCCGGCGAGGGTCTTGCTCCCCATGAGGTAGCCCTCGATCATGGCGCCCCAGCCTTCCCGCGAGGAAGCCGGCCCGGAGGCAAATCCATAGCCGGGAAGATCGACGAGACGCCGCTGCGGCGCGGCCTCGTAGACGTTGATCGTGCGTGTGCGGCCGGGAGTGCTCGAGGCGCGAGCGAGGTCCTTGCGGCACAGAGCGTTGATCATCGTGCTCTTGCCCGAGTTCGAGCGGCCGACGAAGGCCACCTCGGCGAGGCTCGGCCCGAGCTTGGCGGGGTCGGTGTCGCTGAGCAGGAAGCGAACGGCGTCGAGGGCGTGCGCCACTAATCCTCCCCCCGCCAGGAGCCACGGCCCTGCTTGACGTTCGAGCGGCGGCGCTTGGCCTCGACCGTGATTTTCTTCGAGTTGCGGGAGCGGCCGCGCTTGGCGCGACGGGCCTTTTCAGAGGCATGCTGGACGCGAGCGGCGCGCTCTCGTTCCAGGCCCTCCAGGCGGTCCGCCAGACGCGCGCGGGCGATCAGACGGTTCTGGCCTTGAGAACGCTCATCAGAGCAGCGTATCGAGACGCCGGAGGGCTTGTGCGTGAGCTGCACGGCCGTTTCCACCTTGTTGACGTTCTGGCCTCCAGCGCCGCCGGAGCGCGTGAAGGTCTCCGTCAGGTCGCCGGGGCGCACGCCAAGCTTGGCCAGGCGCGCTTCGACTTCATTCCAAGAGGGCACGCCCGATTCTAGCTGTTTAGCGGCTCGGTCTTCAGGTAGCGGTGCAGGGCGCCCAGCAGGCCTTCCTCGTTTAACGGCTTGCCCAGGCATTGGACGACGTTGGGATCCATCAGCGCGGCGCTGACGGAGGGATGGCGCTTTTCATACGCCGTGATCACGATGATCGGCGGCACCGGCCCGGGAAGGGTCTTCAGGTGCGCGAGCAGGCCCAGCCCGCCGCATCCGGGCATGATCAGGTCGGTGACGATCGCGTGAGGCTTCTCCGAGAGCTGACGGATCGCATCCTCCCCGGAAGCGCCCTCGAGCACGCCAAAGCCGGCGTTTTTGACGATCAACTGAAGGTACAACCGGATGTCCGCGTCGTCGTCGACAATCAGGACGCGCTTGCTGCGCGGATCCGAGTCCCCATATGCCGTTGCGCTCATGAGGCGAGAATAACAGTCTGGGTGGTGACCGTCAATGCCTAGGAGAAAAGCCGGCGCGCCCGCGCTAACGGATGCGTTCGAGGGCGGGGTTCTTGCCCATGGTCGTGGGCGCGTCGGTCAGGACGTTGGACTGGCGCAGGAGGTTCTCCTCGACTTCGAGGTTGCGGCGCAGCAGGCTCTCGCGCACGGCCTTCTCCCCCTTCTGGGCCAGGATCAGGCCCTCGCCCGTGCCGTCGAGCGAGCGGGCCAGCAGGTAGTTGTTGGCGGTCGACCATTCGATCTTGCCGCCCTGGCTCCGGACGAACTCCTGGAAGGCGGGGTCCTTGCGCAGCTCGAGGAAGAAAGGCTCGCGCTCGAACATGCTCTTGAACACCGACTCCGCACCCGCGGTCTCGATGTCCATGAGCAGCGAGAACTGGCGCGGCGCGCGGTTGAGCGTGCGGCCGGTGTCGATGCGGCCCATCGCCTGGACCATGTGCACGCCCGACATCTCCTCGGGGCCGAGCACGAGCATCTCGAAGTGGGTGTAGCCGCGGAAGGCGCCGGGGGCGGTCGAGTTGCGCTCTCCCTTGAAGTTCAGGTCGAGGCCGCGGCCGCCGACGCGCGTGTCGAGGATGAGGACCTTCACCCGACCGGTGTTCAGACCCTCGATATTCATCTGGGTCAGGACGTTGGCCTCGGGCACGTTCAGGCGCAGGTATTCGGTATCGGCGAACACCTTGGCGATTTCATCCTGCTTGACGCCGGACTTCTTGAGCTCGGTCTCGACCTTGCGAAGGGCGCGCGTGTCCGAGACGCTGAGCACGATCAGGCCGGTGTTCTTCTGCGTCTGGCGGATGCCGTGCAGCCACTGCTGGGCCGCGGGGCTGTTGACCTCGCTGATCTTGATCACCAGCGGATCGTCGAGCTTAAGATTGCGCGCGGACATGTATTCTTCAATGCCCTTCTTGGCCTCGGCGGGAATCTGGTCGGTCACGCGCAGAACCGCCTCGTCGGCGGTGGACGTGCGCAGGGTCTCGAGCGAGCGCGTCACGCGCGCCAGCCTCTGCTCCGGCGTCGAGACGATCTCGAGCAGGACGTTCTTGGGCATCGCCGAGCCTTCGCCGACGATCGAGATCTTGTTGGCGCGCAGATGGGCCTCGAACTTGTTGCCCGAGGTGCCCGACAGCGAGATGAAGTAGGACTTCTTGTTCGTGGTGACGTCCTTGATCGTGCTCATCGAGTTGTGGGTGTAGGGCAAGGTCAGGTCGGTGCCGTACTCGAGCTCCCACCAGCGGCGGGAGGCGTTGTCCATGGACTCGAACCACTGGCCGTTGTGCACGACGTTGAAGCGGCCGGTGCGGTTGTCCACGCGCACGCCGGCCGCGCTGTCATGGAAGCCCTGGACCATGTTGATGATCTCGGAGCGGACGTAGGAGCCGCGGCCCGTCATGCCCTTGGGGAAGAACATCGAGCCGAGGTAGGACCACATCAGGTTGTCGCGCTGGTGCGCGGGCAGCAGCGGGTCCTTGGAGAGGGCCTCGAGCATCTTGACCGCGTGGTAGCGGGTCAGGCCCACGCTCGACGAAGGCGTCTTCGGCAAGGTGCCGGTCAGCGCCTGCCAGAGGAACTTGGGCATGCTGGGCAGGAACCCCGCGAACGAGGCGCCGTCGATCTGGCGGAGCATCACCTCCGCGGTGTGGAAGCTGTCCGCGCGCCGAAGCTCGAGCTCGAGCGTGCGCATGCGGTCGAGCGCGGCGAAGTACTCCGGAGATTCCTTCGCGGCCGAGAGGCCCTCGATCTCGGAGCGCGCCTTGACCAGCGCGCCCTCGAGCTTCGCGTCGCCCTTCTTACCCGCGATTTCGCGGGCGCGGCCGATCAGGAAATCGGCGCGTTTGAGCACGGCGCCGGGCTCCATGCCCTCGCCGCCCGGAACCTCGTAAGGCTTCTCCGTCAGGCGCGGATTCTCGCCAATCGGGCGCGCGTTCTCCTTCATCTCGCGGTAGGCGCCGTACAGCGCGCTCTCATCGCCCGCGTAGGACTCCTGCAGGGCGCGGCGCCGCTCCAGCAGGCGGTTGACCTGGGCGTCCCAGCCGGGCTTGCCCTCGCGCGTCAGCTTGACGATCTCAGCGCCCACGTCGTCGAAGCGCTTCATGATCTCGGCCCGCGCCTCACGGCGCAGGGACGCCTCTTCCCGGCTCAGCCGCTTGATGTCCGCTTTGGAGCCGCCCGTCCGTTCGAGGCGGCCCGCCTCCGACGAGAGCAGCGAGATGCGGCGCAGCATCCCGCCCAGATCGCCCTTGGCCGGCGCGGCGCTGAGCTCCATTTCGATCGAGCGCAGACGCGCGCGGACGGTCGCGCGCTCCGCCTCGAGGGCGGCGCGGTTGCCGGCGGGCGCCTCGCCCATCTCCGCGCTCAGCGTTTGCGACTTCTCCAAAAGGCTGCGGTACTCCTGATGGCTGGCGCGGCGTTCCGGGGTCATGCCCGCCTCGAGCGCCTCGGCCTCGCGGGAGAGCCCCTCGAGCTTGGGCGTGGACTTGACCGCGCCCAGGCCGAGCTCGAGCTTGCGCAGAGCCCCGAGCGAGGTCTCGCGGCCCGCCTGAAGCTCGGTCAGGCGCGCCTCCAGGGCCTCCGTGGGCTGGTTCGTCTTTTTCGCGGCCTTGATCGCCGTCTGCGTCTCGCCGATCTCGCGTTCAAAGCCCATGGCTTCGAGCGTTTTCATACGATAAGCCTTTAGCGTGGCGGCATCCGCCGTGCCCATCGATTTGACCAGCTGATCAAGCCGGCCGTCCACGACGGTCTTGCGGGCCGCGCTTTCCGGCGTCGCCTGAATCTCGAGCTCGATCGACTCGCGCATGAGGCGGGACAGCTTCGGATTGACTGAGAGCTTCTCCGCCGGGGCCTGGCCCGAGCGGATGGCCGAGATCTGCTCGTCGACGCGGACCAGGCGGGCCGAGGCGTCCACCCCATCGAAGCGCTCGATCATCGTCTTCTCGATGCGGGCGAACTCGAGCTGCTCTCGCAGAAGGCTGGCGCGCCGCGAGCCCTGCGGGCCGCCGGTGGCCTCGGCCTCCGTCAGGTTCTTCTGCAGGTTCTCGATCTTGGCCTCGAGCGCCATGCGCGCCTTGCGCGCCTCGCCCGGCAGGCGCGAGAGGCCTTCAACCGTGTTGGTGAGGTTCATGAGCCGGGTCTGGCTGAGGAAGGCGCTCTCCATCTCGCCCGCGAGCCGCGCGCGGACGGCGGCATTCATCGCGGGGCGCTCGGCCAGCGCCTCGGTCATGCGGCCGAGGCCGGAGAGGATGGTCGTCGCCGCTTCCGATTCGGTTCCGGGCAGGCCTTCGCTGAGGCGCCGCAGGGCGCTCATGCTCTTGTTGACGGAGGACTCCGCCAGATCGATTTCCACGGTGCCCTTCGCCCGCTTCAGCTGCCCGACGGCCGTCATCACGTCGTCGGCGGCGGTCTTGATCGCGGCCAGGCGGCCGCGTTCTACATGCGCGTCGGAGATGCCCGACGTCACCTTCTGAATGCGCTGGGCCTGGACCTCGGCGGCCTCGACGCGGATCGTGTTGAGGCGGCTCATGCCCCACGCGAGGCCCGCGTTGCTGTCGTTGAGGGCGGCCGTCTGGCCGTTGAGCTTCGAGACGCGGCCGGAGACCATGCCGATCGTCAGCGCGGGCTGCTGGCCCGCGGCGTCCATCTCATCCTGGAGCATCAGGTACTCTTCGACCACGTTGGTGCCCTTGGTCTTGCCCTCGGCGATCATGGTCTTGAGGCCTTCGTAGGTCTCGAACTTGACCGTGGAGCCGAGCTTGTTGAAAGCGAGGAAGTCGAACTCGGCCTGGGCCTGGAGCTTGGTGTTGAAGGTGAGGAACATGACCTTGCGCCCGCTCGCGGCGGCCTCGGCCTCGAGGTACGGGAGCAGGCCCTCGTAGGCCAGCAAGGTCTTGCCGAGGCTGGTGGGGGCCTTCACGAAGAGCTGAACGTCGTTGCCTTTGCGCCCGGAGTTCAGGATGCCCTTGTGCAGGCCCTGGCGGTCGAGGCCGACGATCGCGTCCACGAGGCCGCTGAGGGCCTCGCCCTCCTTCGGAGTCAGCTCGGCGGGGCTCTCCTTAAGGCGCAACTCGAGCTTCTCGATCAGGGGGCCCATGCCGGTCCCCTCCGCCTTCGGTCCCGCCGCCTCGCGGCTCTTGACCCAGGCGACGACGTCCGCCTCGATGCCGTCGACCGCGCTCAGGAGCTTGCTGCGCCCCGTGTTCTCCGTGCGCACCGCTTCGAAGATGCTTTCGGTCGTGGACTTGACGAACTTGGCGTGGCTACCTTCCCCAAGGAATGACTGCATCAGGCGCACGTACTGCTTGGGACGCCAGCCCGGGATCGCCCCGCCCTTCGCGTCGCGCACGACCCAGGCCGAGGATTTGACGGATTGGAGGGACGCTTCTAGCGCCGCGCGCTCGGAGGGCCCGAACTGGCCCGGAGACGCCTCGAGCTTCGTTTTGAGCTCTCTTTCCAGGCGCTCGACGAGGACCGAGAGCTTGCTTTCCTTCGCCGCGGCGGGGCCGTCGGCGGCCTGGCCCTTGCGCCCCTCGGCCCACTGACCGACCTCCTTGCGATAGCCCTCGACCATGCGCAGCATCTCCGGGCGCTCGGCGAACTTGACCGCCAGGGCGTCGAAGATCACGTCGGAGCGGGAGCGGACGATCTCGGTGCGGTTGAAGCTGTTGAAGCGCTTGTCGCCGGTGATGATGTAATCGTAGAGGGCGGTCAGCGCCTTGCCTTCCTTGGGCGTGAGCTCGCCGGCCTTGACCTTGGCCTCGGCCGAGGCGCGAAGCTCCAAGGTCAGCTCCGCGTAGGTCGGCTTGCCCTTGCCCGGCGCCCCCTCCCAGGCGAGGACGGTCTCGATCGCCTCCTTCTGCGCCGCGTCGAGCTTGGGCGACTCGAGCGGCAGGTCCACCACCGCCGCGCGCAGGGTCTTGCCCGCCTCGCCGATCGGCAGGTTCGCCTGCAGGTGATCCTTGAGCACCTCGCGGACCTTGAGGCTCACTTCATTAGGAAGTTTCCGGCCAAGGTTGGATTCGGCGCGATACAGCGCCTTGGCGATCTCGATCTGAATCTCCGGCGTGATCTCGCCCCAGCCCTTGACGGTGTTTCCGGGCTTGACCGTCAGCGCCTCGAGGGAACGCTTGGGCTGGGAGACGAGGCCCTCGGTGGCGACCTCGTAAGCCGTCTTCTGCACCTCTTCCGTAACGTGCAGGGTACGGAAGGTGTCCTTGCCGGCCGTCATGTCGCGCACGGCCATCAGCTCGATGGGATTGACGAGGCCGCCCTCGTTGGCGAGGCGCGTGACTTCCTTTTGCTGGCCGATCTCCTTGGCCTGCTTCGTCACCGTCCACTCCGCCGGCTTGCGCTCGCCGAAGAAGCGCGCCTCGAACAGGCGCTGGGACACCGGGGGCTTGACGGCCTCGAGCTTCAGCACGGTGCCCTCGGGGGCGTTCGCGTATTCCTTCGTGCGGCCGGAGGCGTCGTACTGGCGCATGCCCTCCTTCGTCATCATGTAGGGGCCCGCGTCGCGTGCGCCGTGCGCCGCGTGGGTCGGGATCAGCAGCCAAGCCGGGGACTCGAGCCAGGCATTCCCGGTCTGGTTGCTGCGCTTGATGCGGCGTTCAACGTCCTCCTCGGGAGAATTGATCTGGCCGACGAAGGGCAGGGCGATCGGGACGTTGGTCTGCGCGTACCAGGAGTATTTCTGGCCGAGGAAGCCGGCGGCCTGGGAGAAAAGGACGTACTTGGACACGTTGTCGGCCATGCTCAGGGCGAACGCGGCCGCGGGCTTGCCCGTGTACCACTTGGCCTCCATCAGCTTCTCCAGGAAGCCAGTGCGGCCCGCGGCCGCCGCGGCCTCGAGGGACGCCGTGCTGTTGGTCATGACGCGCAGGCCGTGCGAGGTAGAGCCGACCACGCCGCGGGTGCCGATAATGTCCATGAACCCGGCGAGCTTGGTGCCCTGGAAGACGGTCGAAGGCAGGCCGATGTAGCCGAGGGCGGGGTGGAAGGACTCGTTGGCCCACCAGACGCCGCCCTTAAAGCCCATCGCGGCGGCCTTGCCGGCCCCATCCCAATCTTCGGAGAACATGGTGTGGCCCTTGCGCAGGATGTGCGTGTCGCCGACCTTGAGCGACGACATGTCCCACAGATGGGTGCCGACCGTGAATCCCGCGGAGATGCCGCCCGACAGGGCCGTGAAGGTCGCCTGGCGCGTGGCCACGCTGAGCGCGCGGGCGCCGCTGGCCGCGAGGTACTGCGCCACGGGGTTCGAGCCCCCGAAGCCCGCGCGCGGCTCGAGCGATTCGAGGCGGGCCGCCGAGTGCTTGGCGATCTCGCCGACGACCAGCAGCGAGCGGCCCATGGCGCGCACGGCCAGGCCTCGGGCTCCGCCGATCGCGAGGCCGTGGTTGATCATATTGATGCCGGTGCCGCTGAGCTTGCCGACCAGGTTGAGCGAGGCGCGGGCGACGGGCGCCAGGAGCGCGATGCTGACCGTCCAGGTCACGAAGGTGGCGGCGGCGTCGAGAGACTTGTTGGTCTCGGTGACCGCGCCGATGCGGTCGTGGGAGGCCTTCAGCGCCGAGCTGATGCGCAGGGCGTCGGTGAGCTTCGCGGGATCGCCGCCCGCGGTGCCGGCCATCGAGTATTGGACCGCGCCCGGGTTCATCGCGATGATCCGGCGGCGCGCCTCGGCCCAGTTCTCCTTGCCGCCGCCCGAGATCAGCACGGCGATGTCGGTGTAGGTCTTCGCCATCGCCGGGTTCTTGCCGTCGCCCTCGATCGCCTTCATGTTCTCGGCGTACTTGGCGCCCCATGGCGTCATCTTGTAGCCGCCGCGGACCGTCGCCGAGACGCCGTTGTAGAGGTGCTTGAAAGGATTGTAGCCGCGGTAGCTCTGATGCGCCTGCTGCTTGGCCAGGAAGGCCGTCGAGGGCGCCTCGAGGTAGATCGAGTAGTCCACGGACAGATCGCCGAGCTCCTTCTGCGTCGACGCGAGCGCCGCCTGCACCGAGTCCAGGCTGCCGGCGTAGTCGGCGTTGTTGAGCGCCTCGCGCGTCTTGGCGAGGATCTTATTGAGCTCGTCGAGGCGCGCCTTCATCCTGCGCCCCTGATCCTTGTAATTCCGCTTCTGCTCGGGCGTCATGTCCGACCCATCGACGATCTTCATGATCGCCTGCGCGTCGGGGGAGGTCGGATCCACGCGCTCGCCCTGGTTCTTGACGTGGAACACCTGCGTCTCGAGCACGGTCAGGCTCAGCCAGCGCAGGGCGTTCTGCTCGTTGAGCGACATCGTCGCCACCTGCGCGTCGGTGATCGTGGGAGACGACTTGAAGCGGTTCATGTCCGTCTCGAAGCGCAGCACCGCCTTCCGCGCGCCTTCGAGGTAGACGCGCCGCTGCTCGAACTTGGCGTCGACGATGTCGAAGACGCTGTAGGTCTTGCCGCGGTGGTCGTAGGTCTTCGCCTTGGCCTCGCGGATGAGGTCCTCCTCGAGGCCCTTCTCGTTGAACCACATGTCGGTCGGATACTGCTTGCCGAGCAATTCGGCCATGCCGATCATGCGGTCGATGCGCGTCGCCTTGACGTACTCCGTCTCCTGGTTTTTGAGGCGCCAATAGCTGTACTGGAGCATCTCGAAATTGTAGCGGCCGGTCTCGGGGATCGCCGCCACCTCGGGAGGCCGGTTCAGGTTCATCTGACGCTGGGTCTTCTGCAGCTCGCGGTTGTAGGTCGTGACCTGATTCTTGGTCATCCGGAAGGCGAGGCCGTCCGCGTCCCAGAATTCAAATCCATCCTTGACCTCGACCTGGGAGAAGGCGCTGCCCTTGGGCGGATCGGCGATCGCCGCACCCGTCATCAGGGCCTCGCGCATCGCGCCGACGCGGAAGGATTCCTCCATGCTGCCCGCCTGCGCGTCGGCCAGGACTCCGAACTTCTCCTCGAAGATCTTGAGCGCCCGGGCCGCCCCGTCCTGGCGCGGCTGGGTGAAGGCCCCGTTGTCGCGCAGGCGCTTGAAGACGGGCTGCATCGACTCGACCTCTTCGGCCGCGTTGTAGCGCATCTTCAGGGAGAGATACAGCGTCCGGCCGATCGGGGTGAGCTTTCCGTCGGAGAGCAGGTAGGACTTCAGGGGGTCCGCGTCGTCCTTGTACACGCCCAAGGTGCGCAGATATTTCATCGCGTCGGCGGGGTTCGGCTCAGCGCCGCCGGCCGCCGCCCACGCCGACGCGGGCCACTGCGCCGCGAACATGGCGGCGCAAACGAGCAGGGCGGCGGTACGGCGCGCGAGGGGTTTCATAACGGCGCGACCTGGCTCCAGTGTAGCAGAGGGAAGCCCTCCTGTCAGGGCCTATGGACCCACCCAAAAAAGAAGGCCCGGGACCCAGGCCGTATAGGCCCAAGGTCCCGGGCCGCTCAGGCGCTCAGAACTTGTCTTCCTGACAGACCTTGAGGGCCGCCTCGCGGTCCGCGAGGCCCCACCAGACCACCGGCCCGACGCAATTTTCGGGCTTGTCCTTCTGGTTGTCCCCGGAGACCTGCTTGTTCTGGAACACGGCCAGCACGCCCTTCTCCTTCGTCGAGCCGGAGACGAACTTGTAGCCCGAAGCCACGCGATCCTTGACCACGATGCCTCCGACCAGCCCCTGCATCGCGAAGCTGCCCGGAAGCGGGTTCGTCGAGCTGAACACCTCGAACGGCTTCTGACGGAAGCGCTTCTTTTCCTTCGCGCCGTCGGGCTTCGCCGCATCCTTCGGATCGAGCGCGTCGTACTTGAACATCACGAAGTACTTTTTCGGCTCGGGCTTGCCGGTGACGTCCTTGCTTTCGTACATGGCGATGTCGGCCTGCTTGCGCCCGCTCATGACGGCCGCCTGGCGCGACTCGGGCAGGTCGATGACGTCCGGGAACTTCTCGTCCACCGAGCTGACCGCGCCGTCCATCGCGTTGGCGGGCCCGCTGAGGGTCGTGTAGGGGCTGGTCGCGGGCGCGGCGTTCGAGCCGCCCGGCAGCTCGAGCTTCGGCCAGAACATGTACACGTCTCCGCCCGAGACCCCGTTGACCACGAGCTCGCCCTTAGGGAAGGCGGCCGTGAGGTTGTAGGGCTTGCCCTTGAGGTGCTCCTCCACGCGCTTGGGAACCTCGCGCAAAGCCTCGGCGCTCGTCACGCCCATATAGACGCGGAAGGCGTCCATGAGGACGCCGACATCGGTGAAGCGCGACGCGTTCTTCTCCGGGAAGCCGACGATGCCGGAAACGGCGAAGCCGGACTCCTTACCGTCGGGGTCCTTATCCTGCTTGAGCAGGTCGAGATACTGGACCTGCTTGTCGAACTGAAGGACGAGGTAATGATCCACGAACCGGGCACGCTGAAGCTTGTAGCCAGGGACGCTCCCGTAGGCCAGCTGCTGGGCCGGGGCCCTGGCGCTCTTCGGGACGAGGACGATCTGCTGCAGCCCGTCGATGGCGCTGGTGCAGGAGACGATGCCGTACTTGCCCTTCAGGTCGGCGGCGAGGTCCTTGACGTCGTCGGGGTTCTTCTTGCAGTCGGGATTCTTGAGCAGCAGCGCCTCGAGATCGGCGATGGGCATGCTGCCTTCGGTCGGCGTGGTGCCGCCGCCCGGGCCGGTGGTGCCGCCGCCCGGGCCGGTGGTGCCCGTGCCGCCGCCGGCGGGGGCCTCTTCCTTCGGCTTCCACCAGGTGCCGGCGCCTTCCTTCACTTCCCAGACCCCGGTGTCCTTGTTGAATTCGAGGCGGTACTCCTTGTCGCCGACCTTGCCCAGGTGCGGGCCGGTTTTCCCGTCGGAGGGCATGTTCACGTTGCGGCCATCGGGGCCGCGCACGCCGATCTCGGCATAGAGCGTGGGCTTAAGGTCGCGCGCGTCCTTGACCGGCCCGTCCAGGAGGCCCTTCGGAAACAGCGCCAACGCGCTGCGCACCCCGCCCTGGGGCAAGGTATAGAACTCCTCGCCGTTGACGGTGACGATGTTCCCCATCCCCGTCGCCTGCGCGGCGCGCATCTTGAACAGCTCGCTGACCGAGGTCGAGATTCCCGGCCCGCCGCCGGGACGGTTGAACGTGACCGTACGATCGCCGTCCGGCCCGGTCACGAACTTGAGCTCGTACTTCTTATGACCCGCCGTCCGGTCGTCGAGCGTGAACGACTGGTCGCCGGAATCGATCGGGAAGCGCTGACCGAAAATGTCGTTGCGGTCGGTGATATCGAAGATGCCGATCTCGTCGCGCGTCGTGCCGTCCGGCATGCGCTTCGTGTAGATCTTCATCGAGATCGTGCGCGAGTTCTTGTCGTTGGGCCCGGAAACGTTGCCCCACTTCGCGCCGGGATCCTGATACAGATCCTCGATGGTGTACTGCCGCGACGCGCCGTCGAGCGTCGTCCCGGCGCTGCGGCGAGTATCCGGCGGCTTCACCCCGGTGTTGTCGTTGCCCTCTACGCTCAAATCGATCTCTTTCTTCTCTCGCGCGTCGTCGAAGACCTTGGAGGCCTTGTCCGCAGCGTCGTTGAGAAAGGCCGTGACCTGGGTCTTCTCCTTCGTCTTGTCGATCCGGCTCTTCCCGGTCCAGTCGGCGAGCGCGAGGCGCAGGCGGCCCTCCCACTTCATTCCGGTGGTAAAGGTCTTCGACAGGATCGGGTCTTTGGCCGCCCATCCCGGCACGGCCAGGCCGGGGCCGGCGACGAAGTAGAACATGGCGACGCGGCCGGCGGCTTCCTTTTCGCCCCACTCGCGCGCGACGGCGCCGAGCGCGTTCGTGTTCACCCCGGAATCGACGAAGCTCTTCCCGTCGACGGTATCCAGGAGGAATTTCGAAGCGCGCTCGCCCGCGTCCTTGCGCGCCGCGCTGTTCTCGGAGAGAATCTTGGACAGGGCGTTGACCGGATTGTTGTCCGCGCTGGTCGCGGCGGTCTTATTGTCGCCGTCAGCGGCGAGCGTCCGAAGGGGCGAGGCCCCGACGGACGCGATCACCAAGACGGCCATGATGGGATTCAGGGGTTTCATGGCTTCTCCGGTCCTACTCTAATGCTGTGGCTATTGTAGCTCCATAATGCCTTTTTGCGCCTGGGTCTAAAGACCTACTGCGCCGCGGCCACCGTGGGGGTCACCGGCGTCGCCGGCTTCCCGGTCTTCAAGTCAGTGAGGGCGCCGCTGATCCCGCTCAGGACGCTGACCTGCTGCTTCTGGGCCTCCTGAAGGGCCGTCCACGCGTCGTGGACCGGCTTCTTGTCCGCCTCGGTCGGGACATAGGTCGTCGGAGGCTGCGCCGCCTCGGCCTCCTTCTTCTTCTTCTCCATGTCGGCGACGGCCTTCAGGGCGCCCTGCGACTCATCCTTGCCGTTTTCGCCGCCGATGGCGGTCCGGGCCGCCCTGACCTTCTCCATGACCGCCTTCGCGTCATCCTCCGGCGTGGTCGGCGCCGGCGGACCGACGACGGCCGGCGTCTCCTTGGGCTTGGCGCCCTCTCCCGGCTTCGAGCCCATTACCGCCTCGGCCCGCGTCGCCATCTGGGCGAACGCGCCGTTGGTGGCGATGACCTCGGGCACCGTGGGCGTCTTTCCCTTATCTCCCGCCAGCTCGGCGCCCTTAATGATAGGGTCGAGCTTGGTGAGCAGGGCTTTCTCATCCTGCGCGTACTGAATGATCCCCTTCTTGGCCGCGATGGCGTCGCGGGTCAGCCTCTGAAACTTACCGCCCGCGTCGCCCATGAACTCCCTGGTATTGAAAGGAGCGTCGCCGCCCGAGAAGGTGGCGATCTTGCTGTCCGCCTTCTGGAGAATCTCCAGCGCCTTCGTGTGCTGCTCACGCGCCGCCTTGATCTCCTTGTCGTTGACCTCGCCCTCGGCCTTGTCCACCAGCTTGACGAGGCCGGGGACGCCGGCGCTGCTCATCATTCCGCCCTCCTGCAGAAGCTTCGAGATGGCGGTGCCGTGGTACTCGTAGGCGGACTTGTCGGTGCGCAGCTTTTCGGCGCCGCACGAGTTGTCGGTGGACACCCCGTACAAGGCATCGCGCGCCGAGATGATCTTACCCACCTCGGTCTGCATGGAGATGGCCGCGTCGCGGCGCGGCCCGGAGGTCGTGTTGGAGGGATTCTTGGCGTTCTTCGTCTCCTCCTCGATCGTGTCCTTGAGGTCCTTGCAGAAGCCGCCCAGCGACGCCGCCGCGGACGCGCCCGGCTCAGGAGCCAGGCCCGCCACCACGCCGCCGGCGCTCGACGGAGCGGTCTCGGCCCTGCCGGCCGGGGCGTCTCCTTTTCCGTCCTTCTTGACGCACTGATAGGTCACGGCGCCGCCGCCGTAAGGGACGTAGGTATTCGGCTTGCCGCCGATGGTGCCGATGCAGTCCGTGTCCCCGGGCTTATCGCAGGTCTTGTGGCTGAGAGGTAGGGTAAAAGGACCGCACACCCACGACCCCGCCGCCGCGCCGCTGCTCGGATCCATGAAGCCGAGAACCGACTTGGTCAGGGATTTCGTCACCTCGGACGCCATGGCCTTCAGCGAGTCGTTGCGAATGCCGTAGAGCAGGAGCTCCGGGTCCTTGAGCTTGCGCTTCTCGAACTCGAGCTTGAGGTTCTCCATCATGCGCTCCTTCGCCTCGATGAAGGCCAAGGACTCGCCGACGCTCTTGCTGCCGGGGGGCCCGCCGCCGCCGGGCGCCTTGTCGTTGGACCCCGCGCCGCCCTGCCCGCCGCCGCCGAAGCCGGAGGCCCCGGTGGGAATCTGTTCGCTGGCCGCCGCGTTCAGGCCGCCCAAAGCGCTGCCCGTGCGGGAGAACGCGTCGCCGGCGTTCTGACCGGCCTTCTTGGTGCCGTCAAGCCCGGTCGGGTTGCCCGGACCGCGGGCGCCGGCCACACCCTTATAGTTAGGCGCGCCGCGAACCAGATTCAGGCCGCCGCCGCCCGTGCCCGCCTGGCCGAGGTTGCCGCTGTTGATGGGACCGAGGCCGCCCGAAGCGCTGGTGCCGCCGCCGGCCACGCCCAGGCCGCGAAGGCCCGAGCCGCCAAGAGCGACCTTCGGCACCGGCAGAGGCGCCTTCTTCGTGGCCGCCGAGGCCGCGCGCGACGCCGAGTGGGCCAGCGCGTCCTTCAAATCTTCCGAGTTGCTGGCCGGAGCGGTGGGCGGAGGCGCCGCCGGAACCGCCGAGCCCGCCGGAGGCTGCTGAGACTGGCCGGGGCCCATCACGAGGGCGCTGGGGTCGCGCACGTTCAGAGGCGTAATGATGTCGCCGGAGCCGCCGATGGCGCCGCCCTGGGCGATGCCGTTGTTCCCGCTCTCGTAGGGGCTGCTGCCGTTGCCGAAGAGGTTCGCGCCCGAGCCGGGCCCGCGAAAGCCAGAGGCCATGCTGGAATCCCCGTTCTCGGGAGCCATCATGAAATGCTCCGCCAACGGGGCCATGAACAAGGTCCCCAGGCCGGCGAGAATGAAGGCCAGGTCCTTCTTCTTGAACTGCTTGAGCCGGTCGAAGAGGGTCAGGCCTGCGCCCATGCCCTTGATTTTCACCTGGGGCTTCTGAGCGTCCTTTAAAGTCGGAATCTTCGGTTGCTGATCCATGATCTTTCTCCTACTATTTCTCGTTAGCGAGCTCTTCGATGCCCGACAAATCGGTGATGACGCATTCGGCATTCGTTCTCGGACAATCGCCGTTGGCGCACGTGCGCTCGCTCTTGCACAGCTGGTACTGCAGGTTGTTGCAGGAGCCGACGACCTGATTTTCGCGTCCCGCGCACCTGCTCTGATATTTCAAGTTGGCGGCCATCTGGTCGAGCACGGACAGATTTCCGGCGAGCTTGATCGCGCGCAGGTTGACGCAGTCGTTGGACCGATACTCGGAGACGGCGTTCTGCGTCGCCTGCCGCGCACCGGGAATCTTATCCCGATTGACCGAGCAGCCGTTTTCTTCTTCGCCCATGTCCTTGGTCGTGGTCCGGATGCCGTCGTTGACGTCGTTGATCTTCTTCTTCTGGCGGGCGGGACCGTCGCAGTAGTCGGGCGAGCAGTTGTTCTTCGCCGTCAGCGGGCACTCGCGCGTGTGCTTGCAGCGGACGGTCATGTTCTGGCGGCACATCGCCTTCATCTGATCGCCCATGCGCTGGCAGGCCTTGGCCTTCGACTTGCTGCAGCCGCCCTGGCCGCAGCCCATCGCATCGAACTGCCGGGAGAGCCTTTCCTGCGCCTGATCGCCGGCGAGCTCGATCGGACCGTATTTATCGTCAAGCTCGCGGCAAAGCTTGGCGTCGGCGTCCATTTTTTCGGCATCCTTGATGTAATCGTCGGCCATGCCCGTGTCGGGAAGGTTCGGCGTGGAGATGCCGTCGATCGTCGCGAGCTCCGGGGCCGTCAGGATGTCCGTCTTGTCGCCGGAGATCGAGTTGCCGTCATACACCGCGCCCGTGTTCGTCGCCGCGAACTCGCCGGGGCAACCGGAGCCCGGGGTGCAGTTGGGCGCCACCGAGATCGCCGCCCGGCCGCGTCCGGCCGCGAGCTGAACGAAGGCGCGCTGGCCGCTGATCGTGTGCGAGCCGACCAGGCCCCGGCTCGTGCGAGCCTGAATCGCGGACGCCCGCGCCGCCGACAGCTTGCCGTCCTTTCCGCCCTTGATCGGCACGCCCGCGCCGGCCTGCGGATTGATCCCGCCGAGCCCGCCCTTGACGATATCGCCGAGCTTGCCGCTGACGGCGCCTTTGCCGCCGCTGAAGAAGCCCGAGCTCGCGAACGCGCCGCCGGACAGCATGCCGCCGCCGGAGCCGCTCCCGCCTGCGCCCGGGCCGCCTCCGCCATTGGGGCCGCCGCTTCCAAAGCCGCCCGCGAAAGCGCTCTTGACCAGACCTTCGCCTTTGCCGGACACATCCTCATCCAACAAAGCCACGCCGTCGCCCTCGCCGCGGGCCTTGTCGTCGTCGGGGTTCAGCACGCCCGACACCGAGCCGGGCTTGGGCAGATTCGCGCCGCTGCCGCCCGTCGCCTCGAGATCCTTGGCGCTGCCCTTCACTAAGGAAAGCGAACCCGAGCCCGCGCCCCCGCCGGCGGCGCCGCCTTTGCCGCTCATAAACGCCGACCAACCGGCTTTGCCGCCGCCGTCCTTAGCCGCGCGGAAAGCCGCCAGCAGATCGCCGTAGTCGCGCCGGCCTCCGGCCAAGCCCCACTTAGAGGTATCCACGCCGACCTTGCCCGCGATCCACGCCACGCCCGCCGCCACCCGCGCGCCGCCCGGAAGGCTGATCAGAAGGTTGGAAGGGCTCACGAACAAGAACGAGGCGAGCGCCACCAACAGGAGCAGCGCGGTCACGGTCTTGCGCGTCCGAAGGAATAGAAGCAGAGCCGCCAAGGAGCTCTTTTTCTTATTCTTTTCGAGGAAAGTGGCCATATATTTCTCTTTCTCTTATGCCCCGTTAGTGTAGTGCGTCACATCCAACCTGTCAATGTAAACCGGCCTCTTTTACCGAACTTTATTCTCACGGCGTCGGCTGGCCGTTATTGCCCTCGACGCGGCCGGTCTCGCGAACCATGTCGTCATGCTCCTTGACCTGCCGCCGCTCGTCCGATTCGAACTTCTCGACTTCGCTCACGGAGTCGGGCGGGTTGCAGTTCTTGGGATCGCTGCCTTCTCTGTAGGCCTTCTCGATGCAGTATTTATTGACCCGGTCCTGGCTGACGTCGCCGGTCGCCGCGGCCAGGCCTTCGCTCATCGTGTCGGCCATCTGCTTCATCTGCGCGGCCATCTGGCTCATCATGATGCTCATCGCGACGAGCATCGCGCCGATGGCGATCAGCATGAGGCCCACGGCGGTCATCGGCCAGAACAGCAGGCCGACGCCGATCGCGATCAAGGCGATGCCCGCGATCATCATCATCTTCGCCTTCTTCTCCATCTCGCCCGCCTTCTTCGCCATGTCCGCGATCGCGTTAATCGCTTCGGTCTTGTCATGATCCACAAAGCCGGCGTCCGGCACGTCGACGCCCGGAGCCGTCATGTCGGGCGCGCCATTGGTGCTTCCGGGCGTGCTCACCGGGCCGGTCGGAGCGGTCGGGCCGCCCTCCACGTTTCCGGTGCCGGGGTTTGCGCCGTCGAAGGCGGTTCCGGCCGTCGAACGGGCGCCTTCCGCGGTGGCGGTCCCGGCGCCGAGCGCCGACATGCCCTTGGCCACCTTAAGCTGTCCGAAAGCCTTGTTCGCCTTCGCCTGCTGGGCTCTGCCGCCCGCGACCCGGCGCCCGGTTTTCGCGTTTTTCGAGACGGAGAGGCGGCCCTTCTGACCGCCCTGGATGCTCACCTTGCCCATGCCGGCGTCGAATTTCGGCGCGGCGCTGTTTCCGGCGAAGATGTTCTTGCCGCCGAAGCCGCCGCCGAGGCTCGACGACAGCTTGCTGCCGCTCAGATTATTCTCGAGGCCGGGCCGGTTCCAGTCCGAGCCCTTGCCGGAAGCGCCCTCGGTCGGAAGCGGAGGAACCTCCTCGGCCGCGGTCTGCTCCGCGGGCGGAGCCTCGGCCGCGGCCTTCTTGGCCTCCGCCGCCTTGATCGGATCGAACATGATCTCGCCGTTGCTGGCGACGTAACCCGTACGGTCGCCGTCGTTGCCGCGCACCTTCATGGTGGAGGCGATCGCGCCCAGGTCGCCGATGCCGCCCGCGCCCGCGCCGTCTCCCTTGAGCATGGCGTAGCCGAGCACGCCCGCGCCCAGCAAGAACGCCGCCACGCCCGCCGCCAGGATCGCCTTGCCCAGAACCGTGGCCGTCAGGCCCGCGATCATCGAGGACAGCCAACCGGCGCCGGCCGCCTGGGCCGCTCCGGCCGCGGCCGCTCCGGCCGCTCCGCCCGAGGCGCTCGCCGCGCTCGCCGCCGAACGCGCGACCGTGCCGCCAGTGGCTCCGGAGAAAGACCCGCCGCCGGGCTTGGCTCCGCTCCACGCGGCGCCCGCCTTCTTGCGCTCCTTCTCCTTCTTCTTGAGGTCCGGGATATCCGCCGCCGGCGCCCCTTGATTGGCCTGGTTCACGTCCTCGTTGTTAGCCATGACTGTTATTCTCCCAGAGCTATTGCTGCGCGGCCACCGGCGCCTTGTCCTTGCTGTCGCTCGGCCCGATCATCGACGCGACCTGGCTGAGCACCATGCCGGCGGCGGACGCGATGAGCATCGTTCCCGAGGTCAAGATCGATTCCGCGCCGGGCATGAACGCGACCGCCGCGATGAAGCCGCCCGTCAAAGTCAGAACCGTCCCCTGCATGTAATCTCCCATGCCCATGATCGCCAGACCGAGGCCGGTGATCATCAGGCCCATCACGCCGATGAGGGCGCCGAGCACGGGGCCGAACGCGGAGGCGACGAAGGATTTCTCGACCACCGCCTTGATCAGGGAGATGACCGCGATCGCCGCCAGAAGAGCCATCGCGAGCTGGCACATCTGGTGAACCGCCTTGTCCGTGTAATCGCCCTCGATCGGAATGAGCTCGCAGGTCCCGTCCGCGGTCTGATAATGATCCGCACCGCAGTCGGTCGGAGTCGTGCCGAGAGAGCCGCCGCCGCCGCCGCCGCCGGGATTGGGAGAGACTCCGCCGCCGCTGGACTGCCCCGCGCCGCTGCCCACTCCGGGGCCGCTGATCACGTTGCCCGCGCCCTGATTATTATCGAACGCGGATCCCGCGTCGGCCGCGGCGTTCTCCGCCTTGCCCGCCGCGGAGGCGCGCCGGGACAACGCGTTGGCGTTGGCCAGCTGCCGGCGCGCGAAGCCTTTCGTGTTGCTCTTGCTGGGGGCCGCGCGCGCCGATTTGGAGGTGGTCGGCCGGGCCCCGCCCTTCATCGCCGACATCTGCCCACCGGCGCCCTTCTTGACGCCGCCCGAAGAGCCGAACGAACGATTCACGCCGCCCGACAGGCCGGCGCCGCCGGACAAAGCGGACCCGCCGCCGAAGCTCGAGCTGAGCGAGCCGAACTTCTTGTCGAACCCGCCGCTGCGGCCGCCACGGCCGCCGTCGGCCTGAGCCGACGCGAGCATGGCGTTGGGATCCACGGCGTTGCCCGCCGTGTTCTCCGCCTCGGCCTTCTTGGCCGCCTCTTCATCCGCGAGGCGCTGCGCCTCGGCCGCCGCGGCCGCATCGGCCTCCTTCTTGGCGCGCTCCTCCGGCGTCAGGCCGTCGCGGCTGCCGGTGAGGTAGCCGAGCGAGTTGGGGATGCTATTGGGGTTCGACGGGAGATTGGACGTGTCGCCCTCGAGCTTGATGTCGCCCTTACCGGAGAAAATCGCCTGCTTCTTGCCGGCATCTCCGCCCGATCCGCCCATGCTTCCCACGAGAACGGCGGCGGAGGTAAGCCCGCCCACCGCCGCGATCATAAGAATGGCCTTGGTGAAGCTCATGCCGAACGCGCCGGCCAGGCCGCCGGCTCCGCCAAATCCGCCCGCACCGGATCCGCCCAAGGCGCCGTTCCAGGTGCCGCGCGCGCCCCCGCCCCTCAGAAACGAGAAGCCGGCGCCCTTGCGCTTGCGATCGTTGCCGACTCGCGCGACCTTAAAGGTCGGGACGTCGGAAACCGCGGAATCTTTCTTTGTGTCCATAATGTCGCTCCACCCTAAATATGGCCCTGAAAATCGGTATTTCGACGCCTAAGGCAGTGTAGCCCCACCCTAAATTTTTGTCAAGGAAATCGCCTCCCGTTACTGTTTTTTTACTTTGGGAGGGCCAAACGAGCGAGGCGCCGCAGTTTCATGCCGGCGCCTCGCGTAAAACAGCCGTTTCAGCTTAAGCTAGACCATGTAGCGTACGGGGTTTGGCTTCGCCTCATAACGGACATCGGGCCGCTTCTCCCCTTCCCGAAGCTCGATCTGCTTGGGCTTGGGCATCATCATGAGCGCGATGCCCGCGATCGCGGCCGCGCCGCCGCCGAGGTAAATCGCCGCCATGGCCCCGCCCCCGCCCGCCAGCCCCGACGTCGTTTCCGTCGTCGCAGCCGCGCCCGCGGCGACCGCGCCGGCCATAGTCAGGACGCCGAGGGACGCGGCGACGCAGACCATGCCTTGGGCCTTCTGTCCGTACGGCCCGCTCATGATCTGGCCGGCCAGCACCCCGACATAGACGCCGATCGCCCCGATGGCGGCCGCGATCACCCACAGAAGCATCTGCGCGTAAGGTCCCGGAGGAACCTTGCTCGCCGCGAAGGCGAGGGCCGCCGCGAGCATCACCAGCATCGTGGCGCGCTGACAGGCCTGCGCCCAGGGGGTGATCATCTCCTTGCCCTCAGGGATCTCCGGCTCGCGCTCGTTGGTGTCCTTCGTCGAGTTCTTCGCTATCGACTTCGGATGTTCGCCCGCGCCGGTGTCGGCGCCGTCCATGCCGATGGCGCCCCCGTCGGGACCGATGGCCCCGCCCCCGCCCGTGGTCGAGCCGTCGTAGGTCTTGCCGGCGGCGAAGCTCGAGCCGGCCCGGCCGTTCGCCTGGTCGCCCATGACCTGACGCGCCTGGCCCCGGGCGCTGCGCCCCCGGCCGCCCATCGCGGTCCGGCCGCTGGAAGCCTTGGCCGAGGCGCCGCCTTTCGAAAACGAGCTGGACGCTCCGTTCCTGGCCGCGTTCACATTGTTGTCGCCGAGACGGCCGGCGGTGCCGGAGCCAGCCGAGGTCGAAGCCCCTCCGCCCGTGGAGCCGGACAGCGCGCCCAGCTTCTTGACGTTGGCGAGAGAGCGCATCGAGCCGGTGGCACCGGCCCCGCCGCCGGAGTTGAGAGCGCCGGCGGTCGCGGCCCGCGCCGCGGCCTCCGCGGCCGTCGCGTCGGCCGCGCCGGAGCCCGCGACATTTTCGTCCGGGGCCGCTACCACGGCGGAGGCCGCCGCCTCGGCGTCCTCGGCGGCCTTATCCTTGGCCGCGGACTGAGCCATCATGCTCAAAGAAGCGGAGCTTCCGTCGCCGGCGGGCGCGACGGCCTCGCTCGAGGCCTGCTGCGGCTTCGGCGCGAAAAGCGAAAGATTGCCGCCCGTCCGGTCCGCGTCCCCGGGGCCGAACATCTTGTAGCCGGCCAGCCCGATGCCGCCCGCCACAGCCGAGCCCATGAGCAC
>Ga0209824_10000191_pt1 | contig 42595 bp, 45 predicted proteins | sample VDWuncwatermetaG_FD_184124 | JGI IMG/M metagenome (GOLD analysis project Ga0209824, IMG submission 184124) | Wastewater microbial communities from Netherlands to study Microbial Dark Matter (Phase II) - VDW unchlorinated drinking water (SPAdes)... ...
AATACAACACCTATAGGCCGCATGAGGCGCTGGGATATGATGTTCCAGCTAATTATTATAAACTTAATAACATGGCAGGGCTAACTTTAAATTCAAATTAGTTGTTCCGAAATCGTCGGGCAGGACAAAGGGGCAATGAGGCTTAATAATATCTGCTTTTTAAGAAAGGGGTCATCCTCCTTAATAAGTGAGTGGAGGAACGCCCATATCATCGTGAGCGTCCAGAAAAAGAGGAAGGGAAATGTGGTCCCAAAGGCTGTAATGCCGGATAGATAAAGAAGTGTTGTAAGCAGAAAATATCCATAAAAGATTATATAAGGCAAATATGGTGATTTCTCTATTATCTTTTTTGGCCTTGGAAAGACAAAGGCAAAATGGACAAGGGCAATCATCCCTCCTGCGGAGATATGAATGGACTTAATGAAGAGCTTGAAGCAAATTGGATGCAGGGTTATTTGTCTGCTGACAACCGGCGCTGAGCCAACGAGATATAGGCTGCCAGAGAGCAGAAAGAAGGCGAGGGCTGCGCCTGCTGTGGAGCGGTGCTTCCTGAAAATCGAGAGGGCGCTTATCATGAATACTAATGCTGAAAGATAAATAAGCCCTGTCTCCTTTATTACATCTATGAGGGGGATATATACAACATTGGCTTTAACATTTCTGACGGACCCGTCCTTTTCTGTATATTCAACAGCAACAGGCTCATTCTTAATGAGCGCCTTGTAAACACCATCCTGCATCTGCTGCCATTTATTCTCATCCTTTGGAAAAAAGAATTCAGGGAGGCGGAGAGAGAAGGTAGGGTCAAGTTTTATCTCCTCTATCTTATTGAGGTTATGCTCTTTAATAAACGGGGCAGAGTTTGAGTTAAAGGATAGGACAGGGGAGATATGGAGGGCGTAAGCCCCCAAGCTCCCAATGAATATGATAATCAGGCACAGGGATAAAAATATCCCTTTTTGCCACAGCCTGCTAAGATTGAGCTCCCTCACGGATTCCCCCGCCCCATAAAGGTAAGTCTTGCTTAATTATTGATTATGCCTTTTTTATTGTCACGAAAATTCTCATACAATGATTACCCGTCTGATCAACCGTCTCTTCTTTGGCCTTTTGCTGCTGATTAAATAAGCGCCTTGTAATTTTTTATATGCCTCAGCAAGTCTATCTTCTGCATTATAATGCAGCGCTGATAGTCTTTCGCCAATTTTTACTTTATCCCCAATCTTTTTATCAATTACAATGCCAACAGCAGGGTCAATCTTATCTTCTATCTTCTCCCTTCCAGCGCCGAGCATACAGGAAGCAATGCCCATTGCCTCTGTATCCATCTTTACAATATATCCGTTTCTCTTGCTTAACAATTCTTTGGTATATTTTGCGGATGGAAGCAGCGCAGGATTGTCTATTGCGCTAACATCCCCTCCCTGCAGCATCACCATTTCCCTGAATCTTTGATATGCAGAGCCATCAGATAAATGTCCTTTTAAAACATCCCTGCCTTTAGCCGCATTATTCACCTTTCCTGCTAATTTGAGCATATACGCCCCAAGCTCCAATGTAATATCAATCAAATCCTGCGGGCCTCTGCCTTTTAGAACTTCTATACATTCCTTAATCTCAAGGCTGTTGCCTATTGCATTGCCGAGCGGCTGATCCATATCAGTAATCAGGGCAACAACTTTCTTGCCCATCTTTTTCCCGATTGCAGCCATCACCTTTGCAAGCCTCACTGCATCCCTCTCCTTTTTCATAAACGCGCCGCTTCCTGTCTTAACATCAAGCACAAGGCTGTCTATTCCTTCAGCGAGCTTTTTACTCATTATACTGCCTGCAATCAATGGGATAGATTCAATAGTGCCGGTTACATCGCGGAGTGCATATAGTTTTTTATCTGCAGGTGCGATATTTTTGGACTGGCCAATCATTGCTACATTTATCTTTTCGAGATTTGATATGAACTCGTCTTTGGTAAGATTGGTTCTAAATCCTGGAATGGATTCTAACTTATCCAGCGTCCCGCCTGTGTGCCCAAGTCCCCTGCCAGACATCATTGGGACTGTAACGCCAGCAGAGGCGACAAGAGGCGCAAGTATTATAGAGACCTTGTCTCCAACACCGCCTGTGCTGTGCTTGTCTATTTTTTTTCCGGGTATTGAGGAGAGGTCATACACCTCGCCAGAGTTCATCATTGCCTCTGTAAGATTAGCTGTCTCCTCATCATCCATAGCCTGAAAATATATTGCCATCAAAAGGGCAGAAATCTGATAATCAGGAATCTCGCCTTTTGTATAGCTGTTTATAAAGTAGGCTATCTCTTCCTTTGTAAGCTTATTTGCGTTCCTCTTTTTAAGGATGATATCGTAGGCGCGCATTGTAGTATATCCCCTTATCTCATCATTCCCGCGAAACCTGCCTCAGCAAGCATTAAGCAGGAAGTGGAGATCCAGATGATTTACTGTTAAAAGTGCTTTATACAAATAAGCGGCTGAGGATTGGTGTTATAATACCATCTCAGATTTTAAACAACAGCAAAAAAGTGTTGTATTTACTTCAAAAAAAATATAATCTTATACATACACAGATTGACAACAAGGGAGATGCTGTGAATTCTTGCAGGCTATAAAGAAATAGTATTAGCCGTTAAAATTTATTAGAATTTTATTAAGAGGAGGCGAGATGCAAAAGTTTATTTTGATTTTAAGCCTTTTTCTGTTTTTATTAGTCTCTCCCTTAATCGCAATAGAAGAGATAAGTATTTCTAATGCCGCTGAAATAGGACGCATACCAGATATTGAGGATGCTGACGCTGTGCCTAAGGCCAATGTCCCTTTTGATATAAACTCCTTTAAAGGCAAATGGAAAGAAAGGATTAAAGCTATCCGCAACAGCGGCAAGCTTCCCATTATTGATATTGAATCAAGCTACAACCCTAAAAAGTTGAATGTCAGGAGTTTTGCTAAAATGATGGATAAAGAGGGTGTAGCCATGATTGCCTTCTCTCCACAGGTTGGCGAAAAGGGATTCAAAGAGGGCAAGCTCTGGACAGACAATATCAGACATTTAATAAGCGCTGACCCATGGCGCTACATTCCAACTACTGTTGCAGGCATTTACCCTGCATGGACTGAAAAATCAGAAGACTTTCTTAATAAACAGATAAAGCATGTAAAGGAAGACGGCTACCCGCTGATGGGAGAATTTGAGTTCCGCCATTATCCATCCCCCCTTGAATATAAAAGGGGAGAAATGTATCGGGATGTTGACATTTCGATTAATGGCAAGGTTGGACACAGGCTGTTTGCTTTCTCGCAGGAAAGCGGCATCCCCTTTCAGATACATTATGAGATTGAAGACAAATTACTTTCATCGCTGGAGGAGATGCTGACTGCTTATCCTAAGGCAAAGGTTATCTGGTGTCATCTATCACAGCTACGCTATCAGGTGCGCAGCGTTATCTACGGCCCAGATTATGTTGAAAAGCTGATTAAAAAATACCCCAATATCTACTTTGACACTGCCTTTGGAGGCCCAGAATCAGTATACCCCGGCAGCAGAGAAAGGCACGCGCGTATATGGGGTAATGAGCATGGCAAGGTGAAGGATGAATGGATACGATTAATAACAGCCTATCCATGGCGTTTTCTCGCTGCAATGGATTTAGGCGGTGATAGGATGGATGAACTGCCGGAAAAAAACAAAACGCTCAGGAAATTTCTTGAAAACCTTCCTGAGGATGTGCGTGAAATTGTAGCTTATAAGGCTGCGTGGAAACTATTATTCAATGAAGAGCTCTAACCTGCAAAAACAACCACCTAACATGACAGACTACGAAAAGGAGTACAGGGAGTTTTCTCTACAAGTCCCTGAAAGGTTTTCTTTTCCGATTGATGTATTTGATAAGTGGGAAAATAGGCTTGCCCTCTTCTGGACTGATGGTTCAACAGAAATAAAACTCACCTTTAATGAATTAAAAATCCTTTCATCAAAAGGCGCAGGCGCCTTTAAAAATATGGGCATTAATAAGGGAGACAAGGTTCTTGTGATGCTGCCGAATATCCCAGAGTGGTGGGAGATAATGCTCGGGCTGATGAGGCTAAATGCAATCCCTATACCTGCAACAACACTATTAACAGCAAAGGATATAAGATACAGGCTGTCAGCAGCAGATATAAAGGCAATAATTGCAGCAGATGAAGAGGCGCAGAAGATTGAGGAGGCTGTAGACATGCAGGGTCATGCGCCTATATTGATAATTATCAACCCCTCTGTGTTCCCCCTTACTAAGGGGGGAATTGAAGGGTGGTGTGAAAGGCAAGGCTGGCACAACTACATTAAAGAACGGAACAAGGCAGATGCAAATACAGGTAAAAGGGCATTATCAGATGAGCCTTCAATCATATATTTTACATCAGGCACAACAGGGCCTCCTAAAATGGTTTTGCATACTCAGGCGTCATATCCGCTTGCGCATATCATAACAGGCAAATACTGGCTTGATTTAAGGCCGGAAGATATTCACTGGAATATCTCAGACACTGGATGGGCTAAGGCAGCATGGTCAAGCCTCTTTGGCCCATGGAATATGGGCGCTACAATCTTTTCCTTTTACAAAAAAGGAAAGTTTGATCCAGCTTTGACAATAGAGATAATGCAAAAATATCCGATTACAACCTTCTGCGGTCCGCCAACAGCATACAGGATGATGGCTAAGGAAATCTCTGCTGAAAAATTCAGATTTAAAAGCCTGCGGCATTTTGTTGCTGCAGGTGAGCCATTGAACAAGGAGATAATCAATATATGGAAAGAGCGGACTGGGCTTTATATATATGACGGCTACGGCCAGACAGAGACAGTTAATGTTTTGGCAAATTTCAGATGCCTTTCTGTAAAGCCAGGTTCAATGGGTGTGCCTGCGCCTGGATTTATTGTAGATATTGTTGATGAAAATGGAAACATAGTTTGTCCTGATACTGAAGGAGACATAGCAATAAAGATAAAGCCAAAAAGGCCTGTTGGGTTATTCAAGGAATATTTTGGAAATCCTGAGGCAACAGAAAAGACCATTAAAGGCGACTGGTATTTAACAGGTGACAGGGCATATAAAGATGATGACGGCTATTTCTGGTTTGTTGCGAGGGCTGATGATATTATTCTAACATCAGGCTACAGGATAGGGCCATTTGAGATAGAGAGTGTTTTGATAGGGCATCCTGCTGTAAAAGAATCAGCAGTTGTTGCAAGTCCGGATGAGGTGAGAGGCGAGGTTGTAAAGGCATTTGTTGTCTTAACAGAAGCACACACGCCGTCTGATGCCTTAAAAAAAGAGCTTCAGGAATTTGTTAAAAAACATACAACTCCATATAAATATCCAAGAAAAATTGAATTCGTAGAAGAGCTCCCAAAGACCATAAGCGGAAAGATAAAGAGAAAAGAATTAAAGATGAGGGAGTTTGGAAGGTAACCCCACCAATTTTAGCTTATAAATCAACATATTATCCGCTATTGATTTTATTGTATATTTTTGTATATAATAATAACAGAAAATATAAAAATCTTTTCCCCTGCTGTGCCTTGGGGCGTAGCGCCGAGAGAAGCAATTTAGCAAGGGGAACCTAATACAGGATGTGGTGAGCATGCCCTGAACCCATACACAGGGGAAGGGACGCCTAAGCGCCTGTTGTGGCACCCACTTATACATAAGATCTCGAGCGGCTCGAAACCCCAAGACACAGCAGGGGCTTTTATTATTAATTGACACCTTCAAAAATCTCTGATAGATTACTCCCATGAAAAAATATCTAAAAGCCCTGACCTTTCTGCTGCTATTTTTTATAACAGGCTGCGCTGTATACATCTCACTTGCGCCTATTGAAAAGCCGCTTAAGGAACAGTTAGTTGAAGGAAAAGGCGCGCCAAAGATTCTGATTGCAGATGTATCAGGGACAATCACTGAAGGCGAAAAAGAGAGCCTGCTTAGTTCAAAAAATTTCACAGTAGCAATGATAAAGGAAGCGCTGCAAAAGGCAGAAGAGGACAGCGATGTCTCTGGCATAATCCTTAAAATCAATTCAAATGGCGGCTCTGTTTCAGCATCTGATACAATTTATCATGAAATACTCAAATTTAAGAAAAATAAAAACATCCCTGTCTATGCCTGCGTTACTGACATGGGGGTCTCAGGCGCGTATTACATCTCAATGGCAACTGATAAGGTCTTTAGCCATCCAACATCTATTAATGGAGGCATTGGGGTCTTTGTAATGAAGTTCAATATAGAAGGACTTATGTCAAAGATTGGTGTTGAAGGAGAGATTGTCAAATCAGGGGATAAAAAGGATTCATGGTCTCCATTCAGGCCAAGCACGGCAGAAGAAAAGGAAATATTTCAAAGGATAATTGATGAGCTCCACAGCAGGTTTGTTAGTGTTATATTTGAGCAGAGGAAAAACCTGCTGACAAAAGAAGACATCCAGAGGCTTGCAGACGGCAGGGTATACACAGCAGAGCAGGCATATAAGGCAAAGCTCATAGACAGAATCGGCTATCTTGATGATGCAATAGAGGAGATGAAAAAGAGTCTCAACATCAAAGAGGCAAGGATAATAAGATATTACAGACCGGGAACATACAAACCAACTGTCTATTCCTCCTATCCAGAAGGTTCAGAAGGAATCAATCTCTCCATTTCAGTAAATGACCTTTCAGCATTTAAAGGCATCAGGTTCATGTACATCTATCTTCCTTAAAGACTGGCATGATTATACCCTTGACGGTATTTGTGGAGTGTGGTTTAATTAAGGCATCAGGATAAATAACTTTTAAATGAAAATTTGTCAAATTTAGGAGGCGATCAATGGATACCCAATTTATTGTAGATGAATCAGGCATTAAAAAAGCTGTCATTTTGCCTGTGGAGGATTATGAAGAGCTTCTGGAAGATATTCATGATCTCACTGTCATAGCAGAGCGAAAAGATGAGCCAACAATTAGTCTTGAAGACTTGAAGAAAAGGTTAAAGGCTGATGGGCTTATATAAAATTGAACCAAAAGGCTCATTAGAGCATGACCTAAAGAAAATTGACAGGCAATATATTTCAAGGATTCTTGAAGCAATTGATGGTCTTGCTGAAAATACCTTTCCAGTTCAATCAATAAAAATGACGGGCTCAGAATCAAGCTATAGATTACGGGTTGGAGATTATCGTATAATTTATCAGGTTGACACTGAAAAAAAAGCTGTAACTGTTTATCATGCCCGACATAGAAAAGATGCTTACAAAAGATAAAATAATAAACTAACATCTTTAAATATCTATACGATAGTTGACCATGTGGAGAGAATATAAAGTTTGTTGTCAAAAGATATTTTTCTGGATATTCTACTTATGAAATAGATGCAGAAGATGAAAATACGACCTATGAAAAGGCCAAAAATATGCCTGTACATGAAGAAGAAATACTGGCTACCTTAGACGATTGGAAGGATTGCGATGAAGTAGAGCATTATGCAAACTGCGACACAAGCAAAAAACATTCAAACTGTTAACCCTTCAATGACGCAATAACAAAATGCCATCACAAATAAAAATCACAATCAGCAATGTAATATTATCTGCAAAGCTTTTTGATACGCCTTGTGCAAAGGCGGTTTTAGAAGCATTGCCTTTTGAGACGAGTCCTAATGAGTGGGGTGATGAGTTCTATTTTTCCATTCCTGTTAAGACGCCCCTTGATGAGACAGCTACAACAAAGGTCAGGGTTGGCGATATTGGCTACTGGCCTACTGGCAATGCCCTTGCCATCTTTTTTGGCCCTACGCCAATAAGCACGGGCTCTGAACCTATGCCTACAAGCGAGGTGAACCTTGTTGGAAAAATTATTGGCGATGTAACAATTCTGAAAAAGGCAAAAGGGGCAGGAAAGATTAAGATAACAACATGGTGTTAATATGAAATAATTGATCTCAATGACAATTTAAAATCCCTTTATTTTGTCTGTCTTGAAGACTGGTCTGAAGAGGTAAAAGAGGCTGGGAATCATAAAGAGGTCTGGTATAATAAAGTTAAGGACAAAGGCCTCAGGGTTAAACTCGCGATGGATGCGAATGGAGAGGTTGGAGGAATGATACAATATATCCCTGTAGAGCAGTCTTTTGTTGCCGGAAATGACCTATATTTTATTTATTGTATATGGGTTCATGGCCATAAAAAAGGAAGAGGAAATTTTCAGAAGAAAGGGATGGGAAAGACATTGCTTCATGCTGCTGAGGCTGACGCAAAAGACAGGGGCGCTAAAGGTATGGCTGCATGGGGGATACCATTGCCATTTTGGATGAAGGCCTCGTGGTTTAAAAAGCAGGGATATACCAGAGTTGATAAACAACAAGGTATTTTAGGACCTGTTCTTATGTGGCAACCCTTCACTGACAATGCAATCCCACCCAAATGGATTAGAAACTATACAAGGCAAGGTAATAGTGACAGCATTTTTGCATGGCTGGTGCCCTGCTATGAACATGGTTTTTGAAAGGGCAAAAAGGGCTGCCTCAGAGTTTAGTGATAAGGTGGTGTTCCAAAAGATTGACACATCTGATAGAAATGTCTTTTTAGATTGGGGTATTTCAGATGCCCTGTTCATAGACAACAGGCAGTTGAGAATAGGGCCTCCGCCATCCTATGAGAAAATAAAGAAAGCCATTGCAAAAAGGGTTAAGAAATTATAGGAGAAAGTTTAGCCATATAACATTTGTTATCCCTTTGATAAGATTTCTGATAGCCTTGCTGCATATCTCTTTCCATGCTCATCATCTGCCGCTATCTCTATATCCTCTGGTTTAGAGACTCCGAGACCAAGCTCAACTGCCCTTGCAATCTGCTCCTGCTCAAAGATTTTTCTCTCCATTATTGCCTTATTGCTTCCGAGCTCCTTTAAGATGGCAATGCCCACTGCATCTATCGCGATCCTGTCTGTGCCTGCAATTATTACATCTGCCTTTTTTCTTGTCCCTCTTGCAGGGCCTCCGTCTGTAAATGCCTCTATTGCATCAAGGAGTATTAATGATGGATTGTATGCCTGATTTATCTCTGCAATCATCTTCTTCATGCTTCGGAAAGATGTGTGAAGCTCTGTCATATTTTTCTTATGCGTAACGCCGACAGAGAGTTTTAATGACATGGTAAAGACGCCGCCGTATCCATGCGTCTTTAAACAGCAGGTTGAAACAATGCACTCTGAATCAATAACAGGCTTTGCTACATAGAAGCCATCGTTCCAGTGGCTCTCTTTTGGTTTTATCTTTACCCATTGGTCTGATGGCAGCTCTTCAAAATTTATAAGCCCAACACCAAGTTTTTTGCAGATATCGTATATGCCCTTATCCTTCAAGACATCTGCTGTATCAGGCGGCCCGCTCCTCTCTCCGATTATAATACCCTTAGCGCCCATCTTTTTTAAATGCAGTATCAAATTGATAAGTGTATCATTATGCGTAGAGCCGGGGAATGGGTCTGCTGTATTAAAATTGGGTTTTAGCAGAACATTTTTATCTTTTACAGGATTTATATTGAGAAGGTCTATTGCCCTTTTTATGCCAGATTGTCTGTCAGAGGTCTTGATAAGCGAGACCCTTGCCTTTTTATTTTCTGATGCAAAAACACCCTTATCCATTGCCATAGCAGACAACACACCTCCTGCAATTACCATAAACTCCCTGCGGTTGATCATTGTTTTTTCCTTATAACTGCCTTAGCCGCCTCAATGTCCTCATCCATCACAAGAATCTTTATCTCTCCCATCCTTCCAATATTAACAGGATATGGAGTAACCTTTGAAGATTTTATTACAACTGGTATGTCGCCGCTCTCAAGTAGGTCTTTTATCATCTCAGCCTCTATCTCGTCATAGGTCACAAGGAGTTCTGACCACTCAGCCACCCTTTATCTCCCTCCAGAAACTTACACCTGCCTTTAATTTCTCTACATTAAATATCTCTGCAATGGTCTGACCTAAGTCTGCAAAGGTCTTTCTTACGCCTAAATTCACGCCTGACTTAACGCCATCTCCGTAAACAAGCAGGGGCACATATTCCCTTGAATGGTCAGTGCTCGGTGTTGTAGGGTCGCATCCGTGGTCTGCTGTAATTATCAGGATATCATCCTTTCTCATCTTATCAAGTATCTTTGGAAGCTCTTTGTCAAATTCTACTAAAGCCTTTGCATAACCCTTTGCATCGTTTCTATGGCCGAATTTTGAATCATAGTCATTGAGATTTACAAAGATGAGCCCCTTTTCAATCTTAGCCATTGCATCTAATATCTTTTTAATTCCGTCTGCATTATCCTTTGTATGAATGGAATCGGTTATACCTTTACCTGCAAATATATCATCTATCTTTCCTATGCCCGATACCTGAATAAGGTTGTCAGTTAATATGTCTAAAAGCGTCTTATCAGGCGGTGAAAGCGAAAAGTCGCGCCTCCTTTCTGTTCTTACAAATTTCCCTGATGTCCCGACAAATGGCCTTGCAATTACCCTGCTTACATTATGAGGGTGTTTTAGTATTGCCCTTGCAATCCTGCACATCTCGTAAAGCCTTTCAGGAGGTATTATATCCTCATGTGCTGCTATCTGAAATACGCTGTCTGCTGATGTATATATAATTGGGCAGCCTGTTTTTATATGTTCATCGCCAAGCTTGTTGATAATCTCTGTGCCTGATGCAGGTTTGTTGCAGAGTATGTTTTTGCCAATCTTTTTTTTGAAGGGTTCTATTATCTCTGATGGGAAGCCGTTTGGATATGTTGGAAAGGCATTGTCTAAGATTATCCCCGCAATCTCCCAGTGGCCTGTTGTTGTATCCTTGCCTTTAGATGCCTCAGCCATAATGCCAAAGGAGGCTATGGGGTTTTTTATTTTTTTTATTCCGTCAAACTTAGCGATATTCCCGATGCCGAGCATTTCAAGATGAGGAAGCCTTATACCGCCCACTGCCTTTGCAATATTGCCGAGCGTATTGCTCCCTTCGTCTTTATATTCCCCTGCATCCGGAAGTTCGCCGATTCCAAGGCTGTCAAGGATGATTAGAAGAAGCATTTATAAATTCCTCTATAATCTTCACTCCTGAACTTGTTCCTATTCTTGAGGCGCCTGCCTGAACCATTTCTGTTACAGTTTTCAAATCCCTTATGCCGCCTGCTGCCTTTATATACGCCCTGTCGCTTACAGTCTTTTTTAATAAGGCTACATCAGCAACTGATGCGCCCTTTGAGCCAAAGCCAGTGGATGTCTTTATAAAGAGAGCTCCTGCCTCTACAGCAAGAAGCGCTGCCTTTATCTTTTCTTCATCAGTAAGGTAGCAGGTCTCTATTATTATCTTATGGACAACATGCCTTGTTACATTTATTATGTTCCTTATCTCCATACCAACCAGATTGTAATTCTCTGACTTTAATGCGCTAATATTTATTACAACATCAAGCTCGTCTGCGCCGTTTTTTACAGACTCTACTGCCTCAACCAATTTTACAGCAGTTGTATTTGCGCCAAAAGGAAAGCCTACAACTGTTGCCACCTTTACAGCAGAATCGCGCAGAAGCTCCTTTGCATCTGCTGTGTAACAAGGATGAATGCATACTGAGGCAAAGGAGTATTTTTTCGCCTCTTCGCACACCCTTTTGATGTCTGAAAAACATGCATCAGGGCTGAGGATGGTGTGGTCAATGACTCGCGCAAGCTCCTCTTTTGTTTTAAACATCATACTCCCCTTCTCTTCTTTATTTGATATTTCCACACAGCCTTGTTGTGGTCCTTCAGGTTAGTTGAGAAAAAATGCTGGCCGTTATTCATAGAGACAAAATAGAGATACGGAGAATCAGCAGGATAAAGCGCAGAATATATTGCCATTCTTCCCGGATTCGCAATAGGCCCGGGCGGCAGACCCTTTATGCGGTAGGTATTATAAGCCGTCTTTGTCTGGAGGTCTTTTTTAGTTATATTGCCGTTGTAATTTTTTATGCCGTAGATTACTGTTGGGTCGCTCTGCAGGGGCATCCCCTTCTTTAACCTGTTGTGATAAACAGCAGACACTATGGGCATCTCGTCTTTTGAACTCGTCTCCTTTTCAATTATAGATGCCAATGTTATTACCTCCTTCATTGACATGCCGAGCTGTCTTGCCCTGTTTTCAAATTCCGGGGTATAAACAGAGAAGAACTTTGATACCATTGCGCTGATTATCTCCTCTAATTCCTGATTCTTTGAAAAGAAGTATGTCTCTGGAAAGAGATGGCCCTCTAAACTCTCCCCTTCAACGCCAAATGCCTGTATAAATTCTTTATTATGTACAATCTTCAAGTAATCTTTATATTCTGTAAAACCCTCTTCCTCTAGTAGCCGTCCAATCTGCTTAATGTTATAGCCCTCTGGTATGGTAATCTTATGCTGGTAGACCTTCCCGTTTTTTATAATATCAAGTATCTCTAAGGGCAGCATGCTGGTATGCAGCAGATATTCTCCTGCCTGTATCTTTCTGTCCGCCCCTGTAGCTCTCGCAAGCAGCACAAAAAATCCCTTGCTTGCAATAACACCTTCAGCCTCAAGCTGTCTTGCCACCTCTTTAAAATTTTTGTTTTCATGGATTGTAATTACCTTAGAGAGCTTCTCTTTATTGGGCGGTGTATAAAGAAGCGTATATGTGTGTATGGTAAGGAAAAGGAGCGCAACGCCAAAGATAAAAACGAGGAATGAAGTCCTAAAAATAATAGTGTTTTTCTTTTTAACTTTGTCTATCTTTTTTTTCTTTGTCTTCATAAATAACAGCCTGTTATTAAATTTCTTCCTTCAACGGAGATCGTAAATAATCAAGATACCCCTGAAGTATTATAGAGGCTGCCAGCATATCAACCACATCCTTCCGCTTTCTTCTGCTTAAACCTGCGTCAATAAGATTCCTCTCTGCTGCAACAGTGCTCAATCTTTCATCCCATGTGTTTATCGGAACCACAATATGCTCTTTTAATAATAATATAAAATTATTTACCTTCTCTGCCCCTGGGCCTAATGTCCCGTTCATATTTACTGGAAGGCCTACAATAATCTCATCAGTCTCATACTCTTCAGCAATTTCCTTTATCTGCTTCACGTCCTCCACAGCGCTTCTTCTATTTATAGTCTTTATTGCCTGGGCGCTCCAGCCCATCTCGTCGCTTACAGCAACGCCTATTCTCTTGTCGCCAAAATCCAATCCTAATATCCGCATAATCTTAATATTGTGTTTCTGTCATTCCTGCATGCCTCTGGCAGAAATCAAGGGTTTCCCGTGAAACTTGTCCCTGCATGTCTTAAGCGAGAAACGGGAATCTATTTTATGGTTCCCTGCTTTCGCAGGGACGGCGTCTGGATTCCCGCTCAAAAACACTGCGGGAATGACACTAAAAAAGTGTTACAAACATTATCCTAATCTGTCTCTTCCTCTTTTATACCTTCCATCTTCTTTACCCTTGCAGACAAAGCCTGAACCTTTTTCTCAAGCCTCTCAAAATCGTCCTTTGAAGGGATATTCATCTTTTCAAATGCCTTTTGAACAAACTCCTTGACATTCTTTTCCATGGTCTTTGTATTCTCTTCTGTCTTTGAAACAAATTCCTTGAACAGCTTTGCGCCTTCACTCTTGCTCAACTCGCCCTTTTTTACAAGCTCATCCACAAGCTCCTTTGCCTTTTCCTGCGCGCCTAATCCAATCATCATTGCCTTTTTCATTACATCCAACATTGCCATAAAGCACCTCCTTTTTTAGCTCATCGGTTAATTTTACACCGTTAGAAACAAGGCACCAAAGACGCCTGACGGTTGCCTCCCTCTCTGCCGACAGGCAGGTGGCAACCTGTTTCTAACTGGGCTTACTGCTGAGTTTGCTAATGCCTTCTACCACTGAATAAACCTTTTTCATCGCCTCATCAAGCCTGGCAGCATCCTTGCCGCCTGCCTGCGCCATATCAGGCCTGCCGCCGCCGCTGCCGCCTACAATGCCAGCTATCTCCTTTATAATATCTACAGCGCTGTATCTTTCCTGAACATCCTTTGTTGCCATAACAACAATAGAAACCTTGTCGTCCTTTGAAGAGCCGAGCGCTATAATCCCTGATTTGATCTTATCCCTTAATGAATCGCCGAATGTCCTCAAGTCCTTCATATCAAGGCCGTCAACCTTTTTAGATAAAACCTTAACCCCTTCAATTACCCTTGCCTCTGCAATAATATCGCCTGCCTGAGAAGACGAGAGCCTTCCCTTTAATCTTTCTATCTCCTTTTCCTTTTCCTTTAAAAGCAGGTTCAGCTTCTCAACCTTTGCAACAACATCAGAAGGGGCAGCCTTCAGCGCCTCTGCCAGATTCCTGATCGCATCCTCCTGCTGCTTTATATATTTGTATGCCTCCGCACCTGTTAATGCCTCAATCCTTCTGATGCCTGCAGCAACACTGCTTTCACCAATTATCTTAAAAAATCCTATGTCGCCGGCAGCAGAGACATGCGTTCCTCCGCAGAGCTCCTTGCTGAAATCGCCTACTGAAACCACCCGCACCCTCTCCCCGTATTTTTCACCGAACAGGGCTGTTGCGCCTGAATTCACTGCCTCATCAATGGACATAACAGATACTGATGCATCTGCATTCTCCCTTATCCTCTCATTTACAAGCTCCTCAATCCTGTCCAAATCTCTTTTATCAATTGAGGAGAAGTGGGTGAAATCAAATCTGAGCCTCTCCTTTGAGACGAGAGAGCCTGCCTGCTTAACATGGTCGCCGAGCACATATTTAAGCACAGAATGCAGGATATGCGTTGCAGTATGATTCCTTGCAGCTGCTAATCTTCCATGCTCATCAACCTTTGCAATTGTCTTGTCGCCGGTCTTTATCTCGCCTCTTAAAACCTTTCCCTTATGCACAAAGATTGTTGGCACAGGCTTCCTGACATCTGTAACATCTACCTTCCAGCCATCGCCAGAGATTATTCCGCTGTCTCCGGTCTGGCCGCCGCTCTCTGCATAAAATGGGCTCTTATCCAAAACTATCTCTACCTCTGAACCTTCAGATGCCTTATCTACCTTTTTATCTCTATGTATAATTGCCAATACAATACCTTTATCTTCTAATCTGTCATAGCCGACAAATTCTGTTGGTTTAAGGCTGCCAATGGCCTCTTTATAAACAGATGCTGCCTTTGCCTCCTCTGCGCCGACCCATGACCTCCTCGCCCTCTCCTTCTGCTCATTCATCTCAGAATAGAAGCCTGCCTCATCAATAGAAAAACCATGCTCTTTTGCAATGTCATCTGCTAAATCAAGGGGGAAGCCGTAGGTATCATAAAGCTTGAAGAGGTCTTTGCCAGAGATATTATCCTTCTTTTCTGTTTTCAATCTGTTTATTATCTCATTGACAACCTTCAAGCCATAGTCCAATGTATTAATAAACCTATCCTCCTCGCTCAATACAACGCGGGAGACATAATTGTGCGCATCAGTCAATTCAGGATACGCAGCCTTCATCAAATCAACAACAACACCTGTTAGCCTGTACATAAACGGCTCGTCAATCCCAAGAAATTTCCCATGCCTTGCTGCACGGCGCATTATCCTTCTTAATACATAGCCCCTGCCCTCATTGGAAGGCATCACACCATCTGATATGGCGAATGTAATAGCCCTGATATGGTCAGCAATGACCCTGATGGATATATCTGTCTTGTTATCTTTTCCATAGTTCTTTTCTGACAACTCTGCTATTGAGGCGATTATGGGTTTAAAGAGGTCGCTGTCATAATTACTCTTCACACCCTGACATACAGCAGCAAGCCTCTCAATACCCATGCCTGTATCTATGCTCGGCTTTGGCAGAGGCATTAATTTTCCGTCCTTTAATCTTTCATACTGCATAAAGACGAGGTTCCATATCTCAAGAAATCTATCGCAGTCGCACCCAACCCTGCACTCAGGCCTGCCGCAGCCAACATCTGGCCCCTGATCAATTAATATCTCAGAGCAAGGACCGCATGGACCAATATCGCCCATCTGCCAGAAATTATCCTTTTCACCGAGCCTCACAATCCGTTCTGAAGGAACGCCAATCTTATTTTTCCATATCGCCTCTGCTTCATCATCCTTTTCGTATACACTTACATAAAGCTTATGCTTTGGCAATTTCAAGACCTCAGTCAGAAGCTCCCATGCCATTTCAATGGCCTCTTCCTTAAAATAGTCGCCAAAGGAAAAATTCCCAAGCATCTCAAAAAATGTATGGTGCCTTGCTGTCCTTCCAACATTTTCCAAATCATTATGCTTGCCGCCAGCCCTTATGCACTTCTGGACACTTACAGCCCTCTTGTATTCCCTCTTTTCATTTCCTGTAAATACAGATTTAAACTGAACCATGCCGGCATTTGTAAAAAGGAGCGTAGGATCAGAAAACGGAATGAGTGAAGAACTTAATACATGGGTATGCCCTTTTTGAACAAAATAATTTATAAAACTGTTTCTAAGCTCCTTTGATTTCAATCACCATCTCTCCCAAAATTTCGTTTATTATTTCGTATGAAAAGCCCCTTTGCGCTAAAAAGCTGTAAAGCCTTCTTTTCTTTTTCTCTTCTGGCATGTCCTTCTGCATCTTGGCTTTTGAATTTAGCGCATCAATTACAAGAGACCTTTCACTGTACTTATTATATATCTCTTTTAAAGTTTTATCTACAATATCTTTTGATATGCCTTTTTTTAGCAGCTCACTGCGGAGAATTATCGGGCCTATACGTCTTGTGCGCACCCTGCCCTCTGCCCAGTTGAAAGCAAAGTCAGCATCATTGATATAATTATATTTCTCTAAACCCTGAACTACATCTTCAATTGCCTTATATGAAAACTTCTTCTCTTTTAATTTATCAATTAACTCCTTCTTGCTCCTCTGCCTGTAGGAAAGGAATCTGTAAGCAGCATCTTTTGCTTTCTTTATTTCATCAGTCATAAGACTTTTCAAATCGCGGCTACTTTACTGAGCCGAATCTTTCTATCTTTACCTCCCCCTCATCAACCTTCTTTGGCCCCCTCTCTCCTTTGGAAGCAGCATCCCATGCAAGGTCAGAGGTTGACTGGATGCCCTTAACCTTTAATGCAAAATCCTCAGGTTTTGTGCATCTGCGAAGCGCCTCTTCATATGTGATAAGCTCCCTCGTATACAGGTTCATCAATGCCTGGTCAAAGGTCTGCATGCCATATTGTGATGTTCCTGCGGTTATATATTCATGAATCTTCCTTGTCTTGTCTGCATCTATTATACATTCCTTTATGGTCTCTGTTACAACCATAACCTCTGCTGCTGGAACACGGCCCTTGCCGTCTGCCCTTGGTATCAGACGCATTGAGATAACACCCTTTAAAATAGATGCGAGCTGCATCCTCACCTGCTTCTGCTGATACGGCGGGAAGACTGCAATTATACGGTTTATTGTCTCTGTTGCATCAACTGTATGAAGTGTGCTTAAAACAAGGTGGCCTGTCTCTGCTGCTGTCAAGGCAGTTGATATGGTCTCAAAGTCCCTCATCTCGCCGACAAGGATGACATCAGGGTCCTGACGCAGGGCGCTTCTTAATGCGCCGCTGAATGACTCTGTATCTGCTCCAATTTCCCTCTGATTAATAATGCTCTTTTTATCCCTGTGCAGAAATTCAATCGGGTCCTCAATGGTCATTATATGTTCTGTTCTGGATGCGTTGATATAATCAATCATCGCAGCCAAAGTTGTAGATTTACCGCTGCCTGTTGTGCCTGTAACAAGTATAAGCCCCCTCTGCTCATTTGCAAGCTTGTCAATAACAGGGGGAAGATTAAGCTCCTCAACAGTCATTATCTTCATAGGCACAACCCTGAAGACAATACCTATTGTTCCTCTCTGCTGAAAGACATTTACCCTGAACCTTCCAAGGCCCGGAACGCTGTATGCAAGGTCAAGCTCATTTCTCTCTTTAAACTTCTGCTTCTGGGAATTGCTCATAATGCCGAATGCAACTGATACAGCATCCTCCTGAGTAATCCTGTTATGCTCTATCATAGGCGTAAGCCTGCCATCAATCCTTAACACAGGCGGGCTGCCGACCTTGCAGTGAATATCAGATGCCCTGCGTTCTGAGGCAGTTTTAAGGAGTTCATTTATATTCATAATTAAACCTCCATGAAAAATCCTAAATCCAAAATCCTAAACAATATCAAAATCCAAATATTTAAAAGGTGTTTTGATCTTAGGTCATCTGGATTTGTTTAGGATTTAGATATTAGAATTTAGTATTCTTTCAAATTTTATTAAACAGTAACAGGTTTTGATGCTGTTGCTCCTTTTGCTGCTGAAGGCGCTGCCTGCTTCTTCTCCTCTGCCTTTGGCCTGTTTGCAAGGCCGAACATTTCTTTAATCTTACTCTCTATTTCATTTGCGGAAGCAGCATTATCTTTTAGATATTTTATTGCACTCTCCCTTCCCTGTCCAACCCTCTCATCTTTATATGAATACCATGCGCCGCTCTTTGCAATGATATTCTTTTCAACGGCTAAGTCCACAACCTCTCCCATTTTTGAGATGCCTTCATTAAACATTACATCAAACTCTGCCTGCTTGAACGGCGGCGCAACCTTATTCTTTACAACCTTTACGCGCACGCGGTTTCCTATAACATCCTCGCCCTCTTTTATTGCAGAGACCTTCCTTATATCAAGCCTTACAGAAGAATAGAACTTCAAGGCATTGCCGCCTGTTGTCGTCTCTGGATTTCCGAACATCACGCCTATCTTCATCCTAATCTGATTAATGAAGATAACAGTTGTCTGGGATTTGCTTATTACTGCTGTAAGCTTTCTTAGGGCCTGAGACATAAGCCTCGCCTGCAGGCCCATGTGGGCGTCACCCATCTCGCCTTCAATCTCTGCCTTAGGCACAAGCGCTGCAACAGAATCAATGACTATTACATCAATTGCTCCGCTCCTTACAAGCATCTCCGTAACCTCAAGCGCCTGCTCGCCTGTATCAGGCTGAGATATTAAGAGCTCATCTGTTTTTACGCCGAGCTTCTTTGCATAGTTAACATCAAGGGCATGCTCTGCATCAATAAAGGCTGTAGTGCCGCCTGCCTTCTGAGCCTCTGCTATGATGTGAAGCGTCAATGTTGTCTTGCCTGATGATTCAGGCCCGAATATCTCTATCACCCTTCCCCTCGGCATGCCTCCAACACCAAGCGCAATATCAAGGCCTAATGAGCCTGTTGATATAGCAGGGATGTCAGAAATAACCTCATCTGCCCCGAGCTTCATAATAGAGCCCTTGCCAAACTGCTTTTCTATCTGTGAGATTGTAAGCTCCAATGCCTTTAATTTATCCTTATTATCAGCCATTTTTGCATCCCTCCTTAAAAATATAAAATTAGTATTTTGCGCTAAACCCAAACCTTGCCAATTCAGTATAAACCGAACCCTCTGGCCTCAGCTCGCTCTTCATCAGCTTTATATCTTCTGCTGTAAAAGCCCCGAACTCTTTGTCCTTAACATCTTCCAAGAGCTTAACAAGCCGCTCCTTTCCCTTTTGCGACCTTACTCTGCCAAGTGTCAAATGCGGCTTAAAACCCCTCTTCTCTTTTTCAAAACCTATTTTTGATAATTCAGCATCCAACCTTTTCTGGAGGCTATCAAGAATACCATCATTCTCTATAACGTCAACCCACAGAACCCTCGGCACCTTTTGATTGGGAAATACACCTGCGCCATTTAATTTTATGTTAATTAAAGGCGTTTGTAAAGCAATCTCTTTAAGTATTTTTTTTATATCCTCGATCTGTTTTTCTTCAACATTGCCTAAGAATTTTAATGTAAGATGCATAGCCTCTATCCTTGTCCATCGGACATCAGCATCGCATTTTCTAAACATCTCCTGTAATGCCTTTATCGCATTTTTTAATTCATCCGGTATGTCAATGGAAATAAAAGAACGAATCATTGTATGTTAAGCAGTGTTCTCCTTATTATATTTAAGGCAAACTGCGAAGCCTTCATCCTTATCATTCCACGATTACCTGCAAAATTGTATCCCTTGCACCTTGTCTCTTTCCCTTTTTCAGAAATGGCAATATAAACAAGACCAACAGGTTTTTCAGGGGTGCCGCCTGTCGGCCCGGCAATGCCTGTTACACCGATGCCGAGTTCTGTGTTTGAAATCCTCCTTACGCTCTCTGCCATTGCCATTGCTGCTTGCGAACTTACAGCGCCATATTCCTCTATCAATTTAGACGAAACCTTTAACATCTGTACCTTTGCCTCATTACTGTAACTGACAATCCCTCTGTCAAAGCAGGCAGAGCTTCCTGATATATCTGTAAGCCTCTTTGAAATCAGACCGCCTGTGCAGGACTCTGCAACTGCCAATTTAGCGCGCTTTTCCATTAAAAGCCTTACAACAATCTCCTCCATCTCTTCATTATCAAAACCATATATATAATCCTTTAGCCTTGCTGTAATCTTCTCCTCTAATTCTGCTAATAATCTTGATGTCTCAATCTCCGAAGCCTTAGAGGATGTTATCCTTACATCAACGCCCTTCTCATCTACAGCAAGTCCAATCTTGATATTCTTATCTATAGTATATAAACCGCCGATTAACTCATCTACCTTAGCCTCTGCAATGCCGCAGGTTCTAATAATCCGAAGTTTAACAGCTTGTGATGCATCAATCCTTTTTTTAATAAGAGGGGCTGCGCCATCTTCAAACATCCTCTGCATCTCAGCAGGGACGCCTGGCAGGCAGATTACAAGGACTTTATCTTGCTCAATTGCAAAACCAGGGGCAGTGCCGATTGGGTTATCAATTACAACTGCCTTATTTGGCATCAGAGCCTGCCTTTCATTATTTTTAGGCATAGCCTTGCCCATTGATTCAAACCGCTTCTTTATCTTTTCAATGAGCTCCTCTTTTAAAACAAGCCCCCTTTTTAATGCCTTGGCAACAGCCTTTCTTGTTAAGTCGTCCTCTGTTGGGCCAAGGCCTCCTGTAATAATTACAACCTGCGAGCGGCTTACTGCAGCCTTTAATACAACTTCAATATCTGATTCAGCATCTCCAACAATTGATTTATAGCGGACATTAATGCCGAGGAGGTTTAACTGCTTTGAGATATACAAAGAATTTGTCTCTGTCTTATCCCATGAAAGGAGTTCCGAGCCTACAGCAATAAGCTCAGCCCACATAGAGCCTCACACCCTGCAGCAATATATTTGTATAAATCCCTGCTGCAATATCATCAAGCATAATCCCGAATCCGCCGTTGAATCTTTTTTCAATATCCCTGATAGGGTACGGCTTAAAAATATCAAAGAACCTGAAAAGAAAAAAACCAGCAATTATCCATCCAATCCCATTTGGGATAAGCGCCATAGCAACAAGAAGCCCTGCTATCTCATCAAATATAATCTGAGAGGGATCATCCCTTGCAAATAAAGCCTCTGCCCTGTCAGAGAGATAAACACCAAGGGTAAAAAAAAGAAAAAGGACACCCAGATAATAAACAGGAGACAGGCTATTTATAATGAAAAAGAGCCCGACTCCGATAAGGCTCCCGATTGTGCCAGGCGCATAGGGAAGATAACCTGCATAAAAGCCTGTGGCAAGGAAAATTATCAATTTATTCAAAGGCTTTTCAATAACCATTGACATCATCTGTAATTAATCTTATCACCTGCAATCAACTTGTGTCAAGGGGATTTGCTGTAAGGCAGGCTAAAGGTGTCAGTCTGTTTTAAAACAATAACCCATAAACTTATTTTCCAAGACACGACCCTCTTTTACTTTTTGTTAGGCTACTTTTTTGATTTCATTTCCCTCATGTTCGGGAAACATGATAATGGCAGGATGGATGCCAAATGCCCTTGCTATCTGCTCTGCACGCTTTTTTCCAATTTCCACCTTTTCGTTTTCCAGAAGGCTTATATTTGTTGCGTTAATACCGCAGCGATTTGCAAGTTCAGCCTGAGTCCAACCTTTCAATTCGCGAAGCATCCGAATAACTTCGCCGGTGGTAAGCGCAATATGCGGTTTTGCTGGAATAAATTCAGCATTTCTATGTGTTCTCATAAATCCTCCTAATAGCGGTGTGGCGTTATTTCTAAAACGAAAACAGTAACAATATCGCGTTGCACAGAATATATGAAGAAAAAGCTAGGGAACAATATCAGAGTGGCATAGATTTTGAAAAATCTATCAGCAAGCACGTAGGATATGTAGGGTTTGCGCCCTAAACCTAAGCCCTTATTAACTTGCATTTAACCACACTTCTTATTGGCTTTCAAGGGAATTTTGTCTTAAAAAAAGGAGAGGGGCGCGGAATGCCGCGCCCCTGTAATATTAGAAGTGATATTTTATGCCAAACATAAATATATCGCCGTCAAGTCCTGTTGACTGGCGGTAGCGCTCGTATTTTACCTCTGTGCTTATGTTTGGAGATCTGAGATAGTGGACAAGTTTTACGCCATAGAGATGGGAATGAAGCTCGCTGTATAAATTTGATGATGTAATAAACTGTTCGCTTCCTGCATAGCTGTCTTTATAGAAAAATGCCTTGTCCTGCGCATAATACCTGTATTCAAGCCGCACATATGTATCATCGCCTATATACTGATAATACTGGATGCCGTAGGTATTTGACTTTACCCACCAGTCATCCCTGTACCACCTGTAGGTTAGATGGACAGCGCTATTTATAGGTGTAATATACTGGGCAAGGCGCACACCTATTGCATCCCGCTTTCTTGAATCAGGCAGATATTCATCGCTATCGCCTCCGCCGGATAAGGCAACCTTTCTGTTTCCTGTGCCGAGATAGCCTGTTGCATGGGAATATGTATAGCCTATCTGCGCAACAGTAATGGGTGAAATGAACTGGGTTAAAGATATTGAGTAATTATTGGAATCCTTATCCTGCGCCTTTGACATATATTTTCCCAAAACATTGTCAAAGTTGTGGCTGTAGCCAATGGCCAATGTTGTGTTTCTTTCAAAGAAGTCCCTTGAAAGCTGGATAGACGGCGTCTGTGATGTATAGTCCTTTTCCCTGCTATAGTCATAACCAACATCTATCTTATATAAGCTGATTGCATGGGTTACGCCAAAGGTAAGATTCTTTCTATTATCCTCATCCTTTGTATTTGATGTAGATGTTGTTGTCTTTGTAGCACCGGATACTGCATCAACTGTTGTTGTCTGCGCCTCAACATTATCCAGTGTCGCCCTGAGAAGGATAGATGTATTTAATGACAAATCCTTATTCAGTGTAATCATTGGTTTGAGTATAGTAAGGCCGTCAAACTTATAATAGTTGATGTCTGTAGATACATATTCATCTGCCATTGCACTGTATGGCAAAGAAAAAACAAATAACATTACTACTAACAAACAAACGGTTTCGTAAAAAGCTCTTTTCTTAATTGCAGCCACAGCCGCCACCTCCTACTCCAAACCCGCCTGCAGAGCCTTCAAGTGTATTCAGCATGTGCTCCCTTGCTATTGCCTCTTCTTTATTATGGTCAAACTGCATAACAGGCTTTGACAGATGCTCCCTCTGCCACGGGCTTGTTGCTGCACAGCCAACGAGCATGGCTGCTATAATAATAAGCATCAAAAGTCTAACCAGCTTCATTTCTCCTCCTTCAGAAGTTCTTTAACCTCTTTTACCCATTTTATAGGATCGTTCTTTTCATCAAATCCAAAATGGATAAACCTCACAACCCCTTTTCTGTCTATAATATACGATGTGGGCATTGCCCTTGGGCCGTAAGAGCCGACAATCTTTGCACCCGGGTCTAACAGAACAGTCATTTTAGCAGGATACCTGGTCAAGAAATCTTCAACACTGCCCTTTTTAAGGTCTGAATTTACAGCAAAGACAACAAGGTCATTATCCTTATATGTTTCATAAAATTTATTTAGCTCTGGGAATTCCTTTTTGCACGGTGAACACCATGTTGCCCAAAAATTTACAAAAACCACCTTTCCCTTAAAATCCATTAGCGAAACATCTTTGCCCTCCATATCCTTTAAGGCAAAATCAGGAGCGGTTTCACCAATGGAGATAGAAAAGGCGGTTGCAGGTATCAGCAGCAATATTGATATTAAGATCCATCTCATTTTCATATTTTTTTCCTCCAAACACCCCTCCTAATTATTCTGTGCCCCTTCAACTATCCACTGCCTTATTGCCTTATAGTCCTCATCGCTTTCAGTCCAGTAGTGGCCGCCCCCATGGTTCTGTTCGCCTATCTTGGGCTTAAGCAGTAATGGACTCTGATCAGGGGCTGCGCTATAGCCTGCAGCATAATGGCCTGCTCCATATTTTGCCCATACTGTGCTGCTTACTGTAACTGTCTGATCATTATAAGCAGTCAGGTCGTGAGCCTTGCTATGGTCTATCTGAGTGGATTGGGGGTCTGGGTATTGGAAGTCTAAATCTGACTTCATTACTATCCTTGTCAATGTCGCCCCTGGCAGATGGCAGGATGCGCACCTGCTCATGAGTATAGGGAGGATGTGTTTTTTGAAGCTGAGCCCTGTTGCTGGAAAAGTAGATAGTGTGCCATTCCTTGATGCCCAGAGCGCGCCTCTGCTTCCAAACGGGGAATGATGCATACTGCAGCCCATCCTCGGTGTAGTGGTTGTTGTGCCTCCTATTGGAGCTACAGTAGCCATATAAACAACATGGCCGCCATTCTTTACCCATGTCTTATAAAGCCATGTCCTGCTATCATTAGGATCGGCCGGGGTAATGGTGACATCCGAGTTCTCAGTATAAAGCTTGGCAGAGCTGGTTGCAGCATAAGGGTGGCCAGCTATAGGCGCATAAGTCCAAAAGTTTCCTACCTCATTGCTGGTCATGCTTATCACATTTCCATCTTTATCCTGCAGTATTACCTCTCCGCCAGCGAGCGGCCTTCTCCCAACCTTATCCTCATAGAGTGTTCCAGCCATAGTAAAAACATAGTTTGACGCCTTCCCATTAGGGTTATGGCATATACCGCAATCCTCTCCCACCATATGAGCGCCTATTCCGGGTGAATTATCCTTACCCGGTGTATGTCCTGTTGGCGTAGACTGCAATACCCTGTCCCTGGCATTAAAATTTTCAAAAACGTAATCAACAGCCTTGATACGAATAGCATATCCAAAAACAGATAAGCAGACTATCAAAGATATAAAAATTTTCTTGGTCATCTTTATTCTCCTTTCAGAATTAAATTTAATCAATGCTGGTGGTCGCCGCCGCCGCCGCCACCGCCGCCGCCAGTTCCTCCTGTGGCAAGATCGCCTATGTAAAACTTGCCGCTATACTTATTAGACCAGGGCGCGCCGATTAGAATCTTGTCAGTATGGCCAGGCGCAAGAAAGGCTCCAAAACCCTGATGCATGGTATCGCCATTAAATACTAATGCGGCATTCGCAATGGTAGTGGCTGAACCTATAAGCTTGCCCGGAAATAAATATACCTTGCCGGACATGATGTGATCGGAATCTGCTGTTGGCGCGCCTACTGCAATGTCAGTCAGGCTGTCTCCATCAGCATCTACTGCGGCAATGGAAGAGCCGAAGCGGTCAAACAGATTTGCACCGTCTATGCGGACTATCAAATCCGCTGGAGCTGGGGAAGAATTCAGGTTAATGGTTCTGGCGCCTGTTCCACCCTTTATAATATACAAACTTCCTGTATCGCGATTTGAGACTATCCCGAGCGTAACAACAGCATTTGGCGCACCAATTGCTATATCTCCATATCCATCGCCATTCAAATCTCCAAGAACAGCTATGGTCTTCCCAAATCCAGCGGCAGAGCTGCTAATCGTTAAATCAGGGGAATTGATGTTAGGGGCAAACGACGCGCCTCCATAAAAGCCCAAAACCTTTCCATTCGCTGAAATCAGGAGATCCGTAATGCCGTCGTTGTTAATGTCGCCAGTGGCTGCCTTCCATCCGATTCCTTTATTCGTTGACGATGCATAGAGCGCAATGCGATTTGTAAAATCCGGCCCAAAATAGATATAAACAGCGCCGCTCTTATATAAGGCAGCTTCATTGGTGTGGTATAGGGCGCCTATGATTATGTCTTTATACCCATCGCCATTCAGATCGCCTGATGCAATGGAAAATCCAAATTTATCAATTGGTCCCTCACCTGCAAGCTTCTTGATGAGGGTCGGGCCGTTACTGCTGCCTTTGTAGATATAAACAGAACCGCAAAGGGATGAATCATCTCCATCTCCATTAATGGCTGTAACAGCAAAGACATCGTCATCAAGTTTTGCAAAGGAATAGCCAAAGTTGTCGTCTCCTTTCAGGGTAATGACAGGAGCAGAAGAGTACCCGCCTGATGAATTACCCTTATACACATAGGCAGCCCCCAAATTGGAAGATAAAGCTGCATCAGGAGCGCCTATTACCAAGTCTGCGATTCCATCGCCGTCTACATCAACAAAACCGCCTGATGAGCCCAGCTTAATGGGGGCAGGTGCTGCGGTCTTTCCATTATTTGGATTACTATTGCCTCCGCTCGTTGCAGTGCCGCCGCCGCAGCCTGCAGCAATAAAGATTAGTAAGATTAAACAAATTATTGTCCTCATATTACCCCTCCTAACAGGTTGTTGAAAAACTCACAAAATGCTCATCAATGTCATTCCCGCATGCTTTTAGCGGGAATCCAGTTTATTTGTATAGTTCCCTGCCTTCACAAAGACGGCTTCTGGATTCCTGCTTTCGCAGGAATGACAAAAAACATGAATAAATACTTTTTTAACAGTCTCCTAAACTAAAAGTTCCATGTTAGAGATGCAAAAACCCTCCAGTCAATCACCTGCTGTATGCCGTTCGCTTTCTGATATACCGGCGCCTGATATTTTATCTCGAGACTTCCGCCTGTATCCGGTATCTTTATCTGAATAGCAGGCGTTACATATACAGCAAAGAGCCCTGTATTGGATGTATCATCCAAAAGGGCTGTGTTTGTTGTAAACCTGTTGTCATGGTCTTTGTCCTTCCCAGAATAAATCCCATTTAACTCAAGGCTGATATTCATGTATTTAAAAATCTGATACCTGCTGACTATATCGGCTGAAAGCTGGTCACCGAATCTATAGCCTGAATCACCTTTTGTTGTAAGGTGATAAAATACATTTGCCTGAAGCCATATTGGGTCAAGAAATACCATCCCGTTCAGCATGAATAAAGGGTCCCATGAGCCTGTGCCAGGCTGCATCATGGCATGGTACAGCCTGCCGTTTTTATCCTTCTCATCATTTTTTCCTGTTGGCGTCTTAACGCCAATGCCGCCTGAAAATCTTAATGTCGGCCTTACAGGCTCATCCTGATAAAATGTATAATAGGCAACGAGCGATGCATCGCCGATTCCAGAGACTGTATCCATCTTCATATCCATTACCATGCTTCCGATTCTGTGCCTCATGGTCATGTCATTAATCACATACGGGACTATGCCTATAAGCATAAAATTGCTTGTTACAGGATAGCTTCCTATAAGGGAATACTTTTGCATTACCATCTCAGTTGGCACCTTGTATTCTGAGGCGCCCTCAGCAAATTTCTTGTCAAGCACATAGCCCGGCGTAACCTCTGTGCTTCCTTCCCTTAAAGGCTTCATATAGGAATATTCGTATTGAAGCGATATTCCGAACCTTGATGCAAGCGTTACACCTGAGCTTGATGCGCCTGCAATGCAGCAGGATAAACCGCACTCACCGGCAGCAAAGGCCTTAAAAGGAATAAAGAGAAAAACAAGAGAAACCAATAGTATCTTCTTTAATGTCATAAAAATATTAGACCTCCTCACACCCCTCACCTAACTCTTCTTAAAAGAGAAAAGGGCAAGGAAAAATCACAGACAAATAGAATACATGCGCAGATATACATAGACCTGTGCATGGCCTGTGTAAAAAAACTTTTTACTTTTGGATTAAAACAGAATTACTAAGGAGTTCATAAGTAAAACCTCACAGTTTGTCATTCCCGCAGTCAGTAAGCGGGAATCCAGACAGTTCAGGAACTGGATGCCCGATTAAAAACTTCGGGCATGACTGATAAAGTTTTATGTGTCTTTACTTATGAACTGATTAGCAATTTAGGATAGAATGGTTGGTGGTTTTTCTAAGGAAAAATCGTATACCTGAAATGGGATATTTAATTTTGCTGAATATAAAGAAAGGATATTTAAATTATCATCAAAGATGTAATTGCTGAGAAGATACGGGTCAACCTGTGATGCTGCCTGTGTTGCCGGGGTATCATGGCAGCTTGCCGGGACTATCTTGCAGTCAAACAATTCAGAAAGCCTCTTTTTTGTCTTTTCGTGATGCGGGCAAGGCTTATCTTTAGATATATCCTGAAGGTTGCAGAAAAGATTGCAGGTTGGCAGCCCTTTGCTGTTATAATCAGAACTTTTAATAACAGCAGCAACAGGACTAACAATATTAAGGGCTAATACTGCTGCTATTAAAAAGGAGAGTATTATCTTTTCGCTCTTTATAATCTTCATAATTATAGTTTAAACATTATAGTTATCTATGAATCTTTGTCAAGCAAAATGTCTCTTTGCATATTTTTGCAGTTTGTCATTAAACCTTTTGCCGAGCAGGGCTGTAATAGTCTTTTCAAGGCTCTTATACATCGGCTCGCCTGCCTTGTCCTTCATGCATGGTATATGCTCAAGAAACGGGGTATCCTGTATGGTAAGGACTTTTTCCCCATCCTTTATATACACTGATAATGGATACTGCACGCAGTCCTTCATCTTAAACGCCTCCCACTGCATGCCCTTATCCATTGCGTATGTATGGATAGCGCAGTATTTCAAACCCTGCTTATTTGTATAAAGAAAGACGCATGCGCCTTTATATATAAGAAAGCACTTAAACCCCTCGCCTTCTTCAAACAGCCTTCTTACTGCCCTTGCCTCATCAGGATGTATCTCACAGCCATTTGGACATTGTTTTTCACACTGCGCAACAAACCCCTTTTTCTCAATCGCATCTCTGTTCTCATTGTTTAGATAAGAAACTATGCCCTTCAGATGCTTTCTGACCTCTTTAATCTCGCTTTCAGGGACTATGCATGCCCTGTAGCAGCACATAGACTTGCACTCATACCTTGCAACATCGCACAAATATGGCGTTGTAAATATTCTTGGATCAATCAAAACAGAATCTATTTCTATAAAATTATTCTTATCCATATTTTTGTTATATTTTATTTCTTTTTTTTATAATTGCAAGAAAAAAAAATAAAAAAATCTTTTTGACATGGTTTCTGAAATTTTTATGATGTGTTTCTGTAAATCGGCTCTGAACGCTATTTTGCAATAAATCACGCCTCATATCGCTGAACAAATGCCTTGTATGGACAAAAAAATTATACAAGATATTGATTTTTCCTCTTGACAATTTAAAATTATTTGATATATTTCGCTTTAAGAGATGCAGTTAAGAAAAAATTGCATCAAAATTATCTGTCTTCTGTCTGGCGACAGGCAGGAAAGAAGGCAGAAAGGGCGCCCATAAGTTTTTATGGGAAGACTTTTAAACCATAGAGGAGGTGAAAAGTTTAAACCCTTCAGAAGAATAGATATCTGAAAGGGCAAAACAAAATTTCACAACTAAATATGGGTTTAGCCCAGAAAAATTGAAAGGGGGAAAAGAGTGCAAGCTTTAGGTACTCATTTATTAGTGGAGCTAAAGGACTGTAATTCCAAAATCCTGAACGACATAAAAGAGGTTCAGGATGCATTAATCACAGCAGCAAAAAAGGCAAAGGCAACAATAATAGAGACTTCATTTCATGAATTCAGCCCATTCGGCATCAGCGGAATGGTAATAATAGCTGAATCACATCTATCAATACATACATGGCCTGAATACGGATATGCAGCAGTGGATATCTTCACCTGCGGCGATCTGCTAAAACCTGAAAAGGCGGCCGATTATCTAATAGAAAGATTCCAGGCAAAAAATTCATCTCTGGTTGAGATGAAGAGGGGCACAATTTCATTAGGAAATCAAAAACTACCGCACAAGGTTGTTGAGGGAGAAGAAACAAGCTATGGAGCCAAAGAGCTTCAAATGGTTTAACGATTATCTGAGCCCTGACGAAGGCCATATACACGGCATAAAAGACATACTCTATTCAAAGCAGACGATATACCAGCAAATGGAGATAATGCAGACCGGAAGCTACGGCCGCTGTCTTGTATTAGACGGCAAGATGCAGTCAACTGAAAAGGATGAATTTATCTACCATGAAATATTGGTCCACCCTGCCATGTTAACACACCCAAATCCGAAAAAGGTATTTATAGTTGGAGGCGGCGAAGGCGCCACCCTCCGTGAGGTTTTAAGGCACAAATCAGTTGAACATGTCCTGATGGTAGATATAGATCAGGAGGTTGTAGAGGCATGCAAGAAGCACCTGCCCGAATGGCATCAGGGCTCTTTTGATGATAAGAGGGTAGAATTAAGATACCTTGACGCAAGAAAATACCTTGAAGAAACCGATGAGATATACGATGTGATAATAATTGATATTTCAGAGCCTGTTGAAGAAGGACCTGCGTATTTGCTGTACACTAAGGAATTCTACGGAATTGTGAATAAGAGGCTTAGCCCTGAAGGGACAATCTCTTTGCAGGCAGGCACAACAGCAATGCACAGCCTCCTCTGCTTGTCATCTGTTTATCAGACAATAAAAACAGCCTTTCCAATAGTATCCGTGCATGAGGCTTATATACCATCTTTTGGCCTGCCGTGGGGATTTATAACAGCGTCAAAGAAGAACGACCCGATGAAATTTACGATTGAAGAAATTGATAATGCTGTCAGAAAGAGGATAAAGGGAACATTGAAATATTATGACGGGGAAACGCACATTTCAAGTTTTCATCTGGCCAAACATATAAGAAAGAGTATGCAGGAATATGATAAGATTATTGAAGATAACGCCCCGATATTTACCTATCACTAAAACCAGATGAATAATGACGAACAATTAAGAACGCCGCTTTTTGATGCAATGGTGCAGCTTGCGGAGAGCAGAAAGATATCCTTTCACACGCCGGGCCACAAAAGCGGAAAAGGCATATCAACACGATTCAGGAAATTTGTAGGCAACAAGATATTCGCCATTGACTTAACAACCCTTGATGAAGTAGACTCCCTTCAGAAACCAAAAGGCGTCATAAAAGAGGCGCAGGCCCTTGCTGCAAAGGCTTATGGCGCAGACCGTTCATACTTTCTTGTAAACGGCACATCAGTCGGCAATCATGCGATGATTCTGACTGCATGCGACCCGAATACAAAGGTAATAGTCTCAAGAAACGCGCATAAATCTGTCATAGCAGGACTGATACTCATCGGCGCAGAGCCGATATTCGTAAAACCAAAGGTAGATTCCCAGTTAAAGCTCACCTTAAATACCACCTTTGATGATGTAAAAGCAATAATTGAAAATAATCAGGAGGCAAAGGTCCTGTTTTTAACAAGCCCTAATTATTACGGGATATGCTCAGATTTAACAAATATTATCTCCTATGCGCATGAAAAAGGCCTTACAGTGCTTATTGACGAAGCGCATGGCCCTCACCTGAAATTCCACAAAGATCTGCCTGTATCAGCATTAGAAGCAGGAGTGGATATATGTGTCCAGAGCACACATAAGATAATAGGCGGAATGACACAGGCATCCATGCTCCATGCAAGGGGAGAAAGGGTAAACATCAACATCCTTACAAACATACTCAAATTAGTCCAGACAACAAGCCCGTCGTATATACTTATGGCATCATTGGACCTTGCAAGGATGCAGATAGCAACAGAAGGTGAAAAGCTCCTTTCAAAGGCTATCAAGCTTGCTGAAGAGGCAAGGGTTAAAATAAACAAAATACCAGGATTATCATGTTTTGGCAAAGAGCTTATAAGTAAATACAACCTCGGAGACTTAGATATCACCAAATTGACCATTACTGTTAAAGATATCGGACTAACAGGCTATCAGGTGTCCCATCTGCTTAATACAAAATATGACATACAGGTGGAAATGGCGGACCCGTTTCATATACTTGTTATTGTCAGCATCGGAGACAGAAGGGATGATTTAAAAAGGCTTGTTTCAGCCTTAGAAGATATAGCATTGACTGAAAACCAGCTTAAGCTTACATCCATTGACGATATACAGCTTCCTGTGTTTGATAATAAGGTGGCAATGACGCCGAGAGATGCTTTTTTTGATAAAAACAAATTCGTCACAATAAATGAGTCTGAGGGAAGGATATGCTCAGAGATTATTACTGTGTATCCACCCGGCATCCCTATTCTTGTACCCGGAGAAATCATATCTGAAGAGATGGTGGCTTATCTCAGAAAAATGATAGACTTAGGCGCTACCATTGACGGCCTAAACGAGGACAATACGCATATTGGGATTGTGGACAGGTAGAAGCTGCCAGTTACACTTTTACATTCATGCGGCATAACTAAGAATTTCTACCTCCAAGTATTCATTACAATTCCTGCATTGTAAAAGAGGCAGAACCCCATTTCTCTTTTTCTACTAATGCGAATGAGCGGGTAAATCTCCGTGTGCGTGTTCAGTGATGCAATGATGTTCCTCACCTGATGCGTTCACAGGATCAATATGGATGGTGGCATTGGAAAGATATTGTAAATGATGTAATAGCTGGTGACGGACCTCTGTGGCGATCTCGTGTGCTTCCTCAACGGAGAGATCTGGACTTACGGCAATATTCACCTCTGCATGAAGCCGATGGCCTAACCATCTTACCCGCACTTCAGTGATATCACAAACCCCTGGGGTGTGATTCACCGCATGTTTAATTTCATCAATAACCTCTGGGTCTACCCCGTCAAGTAAGCGGGTGAAAATAGACTTGCCAGATTCCCATACGATTCGGAAGATTGCAGCAGTAATAAGAAGGCCTACGATAGGGTCTGCCAATGGATAACCCAGCCAAACTCCAACTGCGCCAAAAAGCACGGCCAAACTGGTTAAGCCGTCTACACGGGCGTGATGACCATCGGCGATGAGGGCAGCACTGCCAATTTCTTTACCAACCTTAATGCGAAAGATTGCTACAGCCTCATTACCAATGAAGCCAATCACCGATGCAATAATCACCGCCCACAGATACCCTACCGTCTGGGGGTGGAATAGGCGATCAATAGATACGTAGCCGGCAATGATAGCACTGAACAAGATGGTCAATACAACAGTCACACCAGCAAGGTCTTCCACGCGACCGAAGCCATAGGTGAACCGTTTATTAGGTTTCCATCGGGCAAGCGTAAAAGCAATCCACAGCGGGATAGCAGTAGCGGCATCTCCAATGTTGTGAATCGTATCGGCCAGAAGCGCCACACTTCCCGAAAATAAGACGATAACAACCTGAAACAAGGCCGTTGCAAACAGTCCAAGAAATGACCACTTGACAGCCCAGATGCCTCGTTGAGTGGTAAAAATAGATGGGTCTATGCCGCCGTGAGTATGTACATGAGCATCGTGTTGATTTTTATGTTCATAAGACTGTTTATTCTTTTGGGAATTTCTATGGCCAAACATATTATATCTTTCTTATTAATATTATCTTACTTTACCACTAATTTAAAAGTGTCATTAACCCCAATTGGGGTGTGACTTGAATCAGCCACCTTTAATTCAACCTCGTGTTCACCCTTTGAAAGCTTGACACCTGTTAGCTTATATCCCTTTGGCTGTTTTATAGGCTTCTTTTCTTTGCCATCTATCCACAGGTGGACATGGTCGCCCTTTGGCCCTTTTACAAGATTATATTCAAGCGTAAGGGACTCCTCTTTGTCGTTGTATTCGCACTTTGTAATCTTGATAGATGTTGCCTCTGCAGCAATTGTTGTTGTGGTAAGTAAAAAAAGACCAATAAAGAGTAGTGTTGTAATAACAGAAATTCTTCTCATCATAAATATCTCCTTCCTTTGCTTTAAATATGGTTAAGTAAACCTTTACTAAGCAGAGTAAAACTTTTTTTTATTAATGTCAAATGATTTCTTAACATTGGAGGAGCTATAGGCGGCAAATTAATTCACCAGCCTTGACACCGGCACAATCTCAATGCCGTCTGTTTTTAAGGCTGGCAGCATCTTTTCCAATGCTGCAATGGTCTCCGGCCTTGGATGGCCTATGGCAATAGCCCTGCCGTTCTTTTTGGCTGTGTTGATAAGAAGCTCTATCTGTTTTATTATCTCCTCCTCATCTTCAATATCATCAAGGAATACATTCCTCTCTGCTGACTTTAAGCCGAGCTTCTTTGCCACATCATAGGCAACTGTCTTTGATGTTGTACGGCTGTCTACAAAAAAAAGCTTCTTTCTCTTTATCTCACCGAGGATAATTGCCATAGCCTTTTTGTCCTGAGTTAAAAAAGAACCCATGTGGTTATTTACCCCAATAGCGCCTGGAACAGACTTTAAATCATTCTCAAACTCTTTTAGCATCTCATTTGGCGTCATGGAAGAAAGGATAAACCCCTCGCCATATATATTTTCGCTGTTTTCAGGCTCCATTGGAAGGTGAAGAAGGAGATCATATCTTTTCTTCTTTGCCTCTCTTGAGATGTATCTTGTATATTCCTGATGCGGCAAAACTGAAAACGAAAAGGGGATCTCCATCTTAAGGAGCTTATTAAATGCCTCTTTGTTGTTGCCAAGGTCATCAATAACAATAGCAATCTTTGCAGAAGCTCCTTTTCCCTTCATCTTAGTCCTCTCCTCAGCAAGAGAAGGTTTTTCTGCAGGAGGAACTTTTGCTAATGTCTCCTTTTTTGGTTCAACAGGAGGCAGTAAATGCTCTTTTTCCTTTGCAACAACAGCAGTGGGAGGTTTCTTATCTTTCTGAAGATAGAATAGAATGGCTGCGCTGAATAATATAAGAACTAAAAGAACAAAGATTGCATGCCATCGCTTTATCTTTGGCCTTCGTATCCTCCATTTCTTTTTTGTCTTCCTTTTTGATGCAGGTCTTTTTGCCATTATTTCTTATTCGCCTGGAGATTGTTCAGGTGTTTCTTTATCCGCTCTCGGAGGCCTTTGTCTCCATCAGGAAGGAGCTTTAAGTAGCTTTTATAATGACTCTTTGCCTCTTCTATCCTGCCCATCCTCTCCAGTGTAACAGCATAATTAAGATGGGAAACTGCATTATTAGGCGTTGTATCAACCGCCTTTTTTAAAAGCTCTGCTGCCTCTGTGTGCTTACCCTCATAATCGTAAAGCACAGCAAGGTTGTTCATTGCATCAACATATTTCTGGTCTATCCTTAATGCCTCTTTATACTCCTTCTCAGCCTCTTTAAATCTGCCGCTCTCTTTATATATCAGGCCGAGATTGTTATGTGCAAATACCATATCAGGTTTTAAGGATATTGCTATGAGAAGCTCTGCCATTGCCTCTGCAAGCCTCTTTTCTTTATACAATTCCAAAGCCATTTTATGACGCTCTACTGCCTCTTTTTCAATATCAGCAGAAGAAGGCTTGGATGGCTGCGGCTGGGCAACCTGCGCTGAAGGTGCAGCAGTTTCAGCAACAGGTTTTGGAATCCCTTTGCCTTTGTATAATGACAGCCTTCCCTTTAAAAGAAAGAGGGCAAGGGCAAGAATAATAATCACAGCGCCAATAATAACAATGGCGCTGTTGCTGCGGCTCTTGTCTAAAAAGACAACCCTTTTTCCTGTCTGTGCACTATCTTTCCCGATCTCTTTTGACGCCTTTTTTAATGCCTCATTAACAATGCTCATATTCAGCCTTTATAAGATTGTTGAAAAACTTTCCAATCTTTTATCTGTGTAATCATTTTTTTCTAATCTGTGTAATCAAGGCTGTTGATTGCTTTTTCAACAGCCTGTCCATAAAACAAAAGCCAGTAACCAACCAATAATTGGGTCAAGGGACATAGAATTAAGAGCCGAGCGAAAATAACTTGACCCTTGACCCTACACCCTTGACCCTTTGATATTATTGTGTATGACTACTGGCTAAGATAAATGTCTTTCTGTTTTTATGCCCCTGCCATTACCTCGTCTTCTACAAAGGCAGGGATGCCTTCTTTCATTATAACCTTGATTCTCTTTGCTTCCTTAAAACTTCCCTTTATAATCTCTTCTGAAAGCCTGTCGCCGATATTCTTCTGTATTACCCTTCTCATTGGTCTTGCGCCGTATGAAGGTTGATAGCCCTCTTTAATCAGCCACTTCTTTGTCTCCTGAGCAAGCTCTATGCTAATACCTTTTTCAGCGAGCTGTACATTCAGTTCATCTATAAATTTATCTACAATCATTAACAGGTGCTTCTTTGAAAGCTGATGGAATATTACAACCTCATCCAGCCTGTTTAAAAATTCAGGATTAAAGGTGCGCTTCAATTCGCTGCCAATATCATCCTTCATCTTACCATAGGTATCCTGCTCCGACGCCTTCTGAAATCCAAATGTGGTTGCCTTGTCTATTAATCTTGCGCCGATATTTGACGTCATTATCAGCACAGAATTTCTGAAATCCACCTTCCTGCCAAAGCTGTCTGTCAGACAGCCGTTATCAAGAACCTGCAAGAGCATATTGAAGATATCAGGATGCGCCTTCTCTATCTCGTCAAAGAGAACTACTGAATACGGCCTTCTCCTGACCTTCTCTGTAAGCTGTCCGCCCTCCTCGTACCCAACATAGCCCGGAGGCGCGCCAATCAGCCTTGAACTGCTGAACTTCTCCATGTATTCTGACATATCAATACGTATTAAGGCATTCTCATCATCAAACATAAACTCTGCTAATGCCTTTGCAAGCTCTGTCTTTCCAACGCCTGTCGGGCCGAGGAATATAAAAGACCCAATCGGCCTTTTACTCCCTTTTATTCCTGCCCTTGAACGTCTTATTGCCTTTGACATTACTGCAATTGCCTCGTCCTGGCCTACTATCCTCTTATGAAGCTCCTCTTCCATGTGAAGGAGCCTCTTTGACTCCTCTTCCTCAAGCTTAAAGAGAGGCACGCCTGTAATCTTTGAAACAATGTAGGCAACATCCTCCTCTGTTATAATAGGCCTCATCTTCTCCTGAACAGACTTCCAGTCCTTTTTTGTATCATCAATAAGCCTTCCAAGCCTCTCCTCATCCTCCCTGAATTTTGCTGCCCTTTCAAAATCCTGAAGCTTTATTGAAAGGCACTTCTCCTTTGTAATCTGCTTCAGACCGTTCTCCATCTCCTTTAACTCTTTAGGCAGGTTGTAGGTCTTTAGCTTTGCCCTTGAACCAGCCTCATCTATAACATCTATTGCCTTATCAGGAAGATGTCTGTCTGTTATATATCTGTCTGACAGCCTTACTGCTGCATCTATTGCCTTGTCTATTATCTCAACACCGTGGTGCAGCTCATACCTTTCCCTCAGGCCTTCTATTATCTTTATGGTCTCGTCAATACTCGGCGCATTCACATAGACAGGCTGGAACCTCCTCTTTAATGCCCCGTCCTTTTCAATATATTTTCTGAATTCATCAAGTGTTGTTGCGCCAACACACTGTATCTCGCCCCTTGCCAAGGCAGGCTTTAACATATTGGATGCGTCAATTGAACCCTCTGCAGCGCCTGCGCCAACGAGTGTATGAAGCTCGTCAATGAATATAATAATATTGCCGTTTATAACAATCTCCTTCATCACAATCTTTAAACGTTCCTCAAACTGCCCCCTGTATTTTGTACCGGCAACAAGCGCGCCAAGGTCAAGGGCAATAACCCTCCTGTTTAAGAGATTCTCAGGCACCTCAGAGCCTACTATCCTCTGTGCAAGGCCCTCTACTATTGCAGTCTTGCCAACGCCAGCCTCGCCGATCAGAATAGGATTATTCTTTGTGCGCCTTGTTAATATCTGGAGGACCCTTTCTATCTCGTCATTCCTTCCAATAACAGGATCAAGTCTCCCTTCCGTGGCAAGCCTTGTCAAGTCCCTTCCAAATTCATCCAATGCAGGTGTATTGCTCTTTTTATCCTTATCCTTTGTTGTATTTAGTCTGCGCAGCAGATTAATGGTAAGCTGTCTTGCTGCAAGGAGGTTCGCGCCGAGGCTCCTTAATATCTTTCCGCCTATGCCCTCTTCTTCGCGAAGAGCGCCGAGAAGGAGGTGCTCGCTTCCAATATAATTGTGGCCGAGGAGCCTTGCCTCCTCAACTGCATATTCTATAACCCTTTTTACGCGTGGTGTGAATGGTATCTCGCCAAAGGTGAGTGTGTTGCCGCTTCCAGGAAGGTTTCTTTCTATCTCAAGCCTGATCTGCTCAGGTGAAAGGCCCATCTTTTTCAGGACAGCAAGTGCAATGCCGTCGCCTTCCCTAAGGATGCCGAGGACAATGTGTTCTGTGCCAAGGTAGTCATTCTGGTGCCTCTCTGCCTCTTCCCTGGCAAGTATTATTATCTTCCGCCCTTTATCCGTGAACCTTTCAAACATCGGTTTTCCTCAAATATAAATATTTTTTGTTTATATTTCAGTAAGTTTCACCTTTGCTGCTTCCCCTTTGCTAAACCCTGCTGTAACTATTTTTATTATTATTCTACCTATTGGCAGATTGATTGTCAAGGGCTTTTTAAGCAGCAAAAAACTGTTTCCTCAGGTTTTTCCACAAGATTTTCATAGGTTCTGCATATTTATATTGACAATTAAGGCTTATGTAATATATAAAAATCTAATGAACAAGAGGATATTAAAAATTACTGACAATGTCCTTGCTGGCAAGAATATCTCCTTTGACGAGGCGATCTCGCTGATTGAGGATACGGATTCTGATTTCTACTCCCTTCTTACTGGCGCCAATGCCATCTGTAATCATTACAGGGGAAAGGATGTTGACCTCTGCGCAATCACAAATGCAAAATCAGGGATATGCCCTGAGGATTGCAAGTTCTGTGCGCAGTCATCCCATTTTAATACCCGTGCTGCAAGATATCCATTAATACCAATTGAAAAGATGCTTGAGGCTGCAAAAGAAGGGAAAAAGATTAAGGCAAGGAGATTTTGCATTGTAATAAGCGGCAAGGATGCAGATGAAAAAGAGCTAAATGTTATTTGCGAATGGATAAAGAGGATAAAGGATGAAGTAGGCATACACCCCTGCGTATCACTCGGATTTATAAACAAAGGGCAGTTGGCTATGTTAAAAGAGGCAGGACTTGAGAGGTATCATCATAACCTTGAAACTTCAAAGAGCTTCTTTCCGAACATCTGCACTACCCACACCTACGAAGACAAGGTAAAGACAATTGAACTTATAAAGGAGGCAGGGCTTTCAATATGCTGTGGCGGCATCTTTGGAATGGGAGAGGGCATGAAAGAAAGGATTGAGCTTGCCTTTGCATTAAAGGAATTGGATGTGGATTCTATTCCGATTAATTTCCTAATGCCGATACCAGGCACACCTTTATCAACATCAGACATCATAAACCCGCTTGAGGCATTAAAAACAATAGCAATCTTTCGGTATATCAATCCAAAAAAAGAGGTAAGGATCTGCGGCGGCAGGGAGCCTGTTCTGCGCGACCTTCAGTCAATGCTATTTACTTCAGGCGCTGACGGCATCCTTATTGGAAACTATCTGACAACACTGGGCAGAAACCCGAGAAGGGATTTGGAGATGATAAGGGATTTGGGGCTTAGTGTGTTACCGGTGTAGGATGTTCACCCTCCCCCTTGCCCCCTCCCGTCAAGGGAGGGGGAATTTCTAAATCCCCTCTCCCCTTGTGGGAGAGGGTTAGGGTGAGGGGTAGTTGTTTATGAAAAAACTTTACAACATCAGAATGCGTGCATCAAGAAATAACGAGCATATCTCAGGGGCAGAGAGAATTGCCTCTGCAAGTGATATGCACAAGACTGTATCAGAATTGATTAACAGGGCGCTCTCACACGAGATAGGAGAGCCTGATGAGATAAACATTTCTGTTGAAAGCCTCAAACAAGAAAAGATTAAAAAACTAAAGGCGCTAAATATTGCCACTATATCGGTGGCTGATTACAAACAAGGCAGGCTGTGCGCCTCTAAACTCCTTGAGCTTATCGGCATAAGCAAAAAGGCAATAAAAATGGCGGTGGATTATATGGAAAATGGCGCCCCGCCTGACAAGAAAAACATGCGCGGGGCAATGATAATTGATTGTAAAACAGGGAAAAGGATAGAGCCTGACAGATACAGGGGAATCAGGGCGTCAAGGATGGATATTGCAAAAGAGGCAGAGGCAAAACTAACCTCAACGTTAAAAAAGGCTAAGATTAATAATCCGTATATCAGAGAGGCGATTGTCTTAGCAACAAAGGTTGCAAATGCACCAGACACAATAGCAGAAATTTGCTGGTCTGATGACCCGTCATATCAGGCAGGATATATTGCATCAAAGAGATTCGGATATGTGAGATTCCCTTATCTTAAAGAAAAAGGCTCTCCCTTTGGAGGCAGGGCTTTTTTTGTGGATGCAAAAAAGATTGATTTAAAAAAGTATATAAACTTTCTTGAACAGCAGGCTATTCTGATAACAAGGATTGGAAGGTGCAAGCCTCCAGTTAATTGGAACACCTTTCTAAATGAAGCTGTCATTCCTGCCCCATAAGCCACGTAAACCGGGTCTGCCTCACCACCAGCCGTTCTTGGCCGTGTTCGTGGAAACCGATACGCTCTGGGCACCCTCAACACCCGTAAGAGTGAGTGCGCTCACTGAATAATTGTGAGTGCCGTTGATGCCGACATCGACATAGAAGGTGCCGCCGCGCGGCGAGATCGGAAGCTTCACACCGTCACGATAGACCACATATTCGTAAACATCCGCTTCGCTATTAGCATTCCATGTAATCATGTAGGAGTCTCGAGGAAATGCGTGATCTGCACGCTGGTCGGCGCCGCCGGTGATATCGTGGCGGGCGGCGACAAGACGGTGTTGCCGATGACAATCAGCGGATTGACCGCGTTGTGACAAAGCGAGGTTTCGTTGAATCCACCATGGGTAATGTAGCTGTTATTCGTGGCGGTGATAGAATCAGCGTAGTCGAAGCAGAAGACATAAGGCGTATCGGTAGGCACGGTGCCGCGCCGCGCAATAATGGTGTTGTTGCGCACCACGATGTTCTTCATGCCGGGATCGGCGCCGTCGCTGCCGATATACATGCCATAGATATCGCCTTGGATGTTGCTTGCGACCAATACCGTGTTGTATTCTATCAGATTGTCGCCGCTGGCATAACGGTCGCGGATACCATAGAGATTGTTTTCAACATAGGCCCCGTTCGTCGCGGTCGTCGAATACTGGACGTCGATACGATTGTTGTAGACATGATTATTGCTGGTTCCCTCGGTATTGTTCTGACCCCAGCCATCGAGATTAATGCCACGACCGTCGTCGCTTACGATCTGGTTGTCATGGATTGCGACATTGTGGCTCTTGCCGTCCAGAAGGATGCCGTAGGGGGCCTTGCTGCCCAGGCGGCGAACCTGCTGGATACGGTTGTTATAGACGGCCGAAGGATTGGCCTGGCTGGTGCCTACGGAGCAGGCCTGGATGCCGCGATGCCCGGCCACCAGGACATTGTCATGGATCTGGATGCCGCCGGTGTTGGTCGCACACACGGTGATGGGATCGCCGCCATAGCCGTCCATGGCGGTCGTGTCGCCGTGCAGCTCCACATAGGTGCGGTAAATCTGCGAGTTGTTGAAGCCGTAGCCGTTGTCAGCCTGAATGCCGTTCGTCTGGAAACCCGTTACGCGAATCACCATGTCGCTGATTGTGTGCCCGCTTGCCCAGGATGCCCCGTAGATGTAAATCGCTGGTGAGTCAGCAGTGTTGCCGGCGCCCTGCAAGATCGTGCCATTTTTGACGGTCACACGGCTCACGCCAACTGCCACGTACACACCGTACACCCGGCTGCCGCTGCTACTGGCATTGTAAGTGATCGTCTTGCCGTTTAGATCAAGTGTCACGTCGTTGGCTGATATAGAAACTGCTGTACCCGCAGTGGTCAGATCATCCGGAAGCGTGTAGTATTGTCCTGTGGTAGTAAGCAAGAGCGTGGCCGTCACCCCGCTGCCCGTGCCGCCGCCCGTATCACCGCCTGAACCGCCGCTGGAGTTGTTAGAGAAGTTAGAACTGTCGCCGCCTCCTCCGCTGCCGCAGGCAGCAATCTGTGCTAATAATACCGCAACTACGAAAAAGCTGAGGCCTTTGATCAAGGCGAAAAACGCGCGTCGCATCTTCAATCCAACAATAATTCTTCTTAACGCTATCCCTGCCAATGCAACAATCAGCATTACTGCAAATGTTGCCGCTCCGCCATTAGCCATTAGCCCTTTGCCTTCGTCATTTTTCACAAACCCGCACCCACCACCGCCTGACCCACCTCCTGAATCGCCTCCACTGCCTGATAATGGTGGTGGAGTATTGCCGCCTGTGTCGCCACCTCCGCCACCGCCCCCATCCGTTAATTGCCA
>Ga0209824_10000192_pt1 | contig 42585 bp, 41 predicted proteins | sample VDWuncwatermetaG_FD_184124 | JGI IMG/M metagenome (GOLD analysis project Ga0209824, IMG submission 184124) | Wastewater microbial communities from Netherlands to study Microbial Dark Matter (Phase II) - VDW unchlorinated drinking water (SPAdes)... ...
CGTATGAATACGCGTTTACCATTGAAACGGATTTACGTCGCCGCAAAATTCGCGATAAAGTTCCGATGACTTTTGTTACCTCTGAGCCTTACATCGGGCATCTCGGTTTGGGTGGGGTGGGCGACTCGAAAAGCTTGCTGGAATCAGCAATGCGCGAGAAACATATCAAATGGATTTGTAACGCAAAGGTCGATAAAATCGAAGCGGGCAAAATGTTCGTCACTGAATTTGACGATCTTGCAAAAGAAAAAGCCAAACACGAATTGCCGTTCTCTTACAGCATGATGTTGCCCGCCTTTAAGGGTATTGACGCGGTGTTTGGTATCGAAGGCTTGACCAATCCGCGCGGCTTTATTTTGGTGGACGAACATCAGCGCAATCCTAAATACAAAAACATTTACGCAGTCGGTGTTTGCATCGCGATTCCGCCTGTCGAAAAAACGCCTGTGCCAGTCGGTACGCCCAAAACAGGCTATATGATTGAATCGATGGTGACCGCCACCGCACACAACATCCACTCCGAATTGATGGGCAATCCGCCGACCAGCCATGCGACTTGGAACACGATTTGTTTGGCGGATTTTGGTGACACGGGCGTGGCATTTATTGCGCTGCCGCAAATCCCGCCGCGCAATTTGAATCGCGCCATGTCGGGTAAATGGGTACACGTTGCCAAGATTGCGTTTGAAAAATACTTTATGCGCAAAATGAAACGCGGCACCTCAGAACCGATGTACGAAAAACTTATCATGGATGCACTAGGAATCACCAAACTGAAATAGTTTATTAGTCTCGGTGAGGTTTGTCACAGACATCCACCCGCATTCGCTTTACTGTGTCATCCCGCTATCAACTTAGGAGAAGATTATGAAATGCAATTCAGGAACAATCGACCGCGCATTGCGCGTTGTTGCAGGCTTGGCGTTAATCGCTTTGGCGGCTACAGGCGTAGTGGGCATGTGGGGTTACATCGGTGTGGCACTGGTCGCAACCGGCGCAATCGGTTTTTGCCCTGCTTACACCTTGCTCGGCATGAACACTTGCGGTCTTAAAAAATAAACCGCATTAAATCAACGCAACACTTTGCCCGATAGTTTGCTATTGGGCATTTTTTTAGCTAAGGAATTAACCATGAAACTTAACGCTAGCAAATTGCAATGGATACTCATCGCGGTGTTCGTCGCGCTGTTTGGCTGGAATCAACTGCAAGCCGCGCAAGGCATCGATGTAAAACAAGCGCAAACCATGCAACAGCAAGGTGCGTTGCTATTAGACGTACGCGAGTCCAGTGAATACGCAGAAGTCCATGCGCCTAATGTCACGCTGATTCCGCTCGGTGAATTAAGTGCGCGCCTCAACGAAATCGCACCCTTCAAGGACAAGCCTATCGCGGTGATGTGCCGCTCAGGTAAGCGTTCCGCCAAAGCCGTTGCCTTACTCGAAGCCGCAGGTTATAGCCAAGTCAGCAACGTCAGCGGTGGCATGAATGCGTGGGAAAGTGCGGGATTGGAAGTGGTGCGCGGCAAGCCTTAATCATGCTACTACTGGCACTCACCTTAGGCGCGCTGATCGGCATCGTGTTGGGTCTCACGGGTGCGGGCGGCGGCATTCTCGCTGTGCCGGCATTGACGTTGGTGCTGGGCTGGTCGATGACGCAAGCCGCACCGATTGCGTTGTTGGCTGTGGGCGGTGCGGCGGCAATCGGGGCGTTGCAGGGTTTGCGGGTTGGCTTGGTGCGCTATCGCGCCGCGAGCTTAATTGCCGCAACGGGCATGTTGCTCGTACCACTCGGTCAACACTGGGCGCGCAGCTTAGATGAACGCTATTTAATCGCAGGCTTTGCGGCAGTGATGTTGCTCGTCGCGCGCCGCGTGTGGCGCAAGGCAAGTGGTGTGAGTGTGGATGAAGCAACGCTGCCGCGCGTGCGAAAAATACAAGTCGAAACAGGCTATATCGTTTGGAATCTGAGCTCTTTTTTGACACTCACCGCCATCGGAATACTGACGGGTTTGACCACGGGACTGCTAGGGGTGGGCGGCGGCTTCATTATCGTGCCCGCGCTGTTGCGCTGTAGCAACATCCGCTTAGACGGCATCGTCGCCACCTCGCTAATGGTCATCGCGCTGGTGTCAGGCGGGGCGTTTGTGTCCGCATGGAGCAGCGGTCAGGTCGTGTTTTCTAGCAGCGCGGGACTGTTCGTCGCAGGTGCGGCACTGGGCATGTTGCTCGCTCGCCATTACGCCGCACACCTGCCAAAACACTATGTGCTACGAGCTTTCGCGGGACTAATCGTGCTGGTGTCGTTGCTCTTGCTGTACAAGATTACTTACTAGCCACTCATCCCTGCGCGGGCGTGATGCCGCCCAATAAATTTGCAGGCACAGCTTCGTGGATGCGCTTCGGCGTGGCGAGATTTAAGCCTTGCATGATGGCGACAAATTCTGCGCAGCTTTTGCCCGCGATGCGGGTGTTGAGTAATTTCTCTTCACCTATGCAACTCACGCGCCGACCTTTGTAGTCGTGGCCGGGATAGAGCAAAGTTTCATCGGGCAAAGTAAATAATTTTTCGGTGATGCTGTGATACATCTGCTCGGCATTTCCACTTTGAAAATCGGTGCGTCCGCACGCGTTTATCATCAGCGTGTCGCCCGAAAATAAACGCTCGTGCCACAGATAACACAAGCTGCCCTGTGTGTGTCCCGGCGTGGCAATCACGCGTATTGTTTCCGTGCCGAACTGAATCAAATCCCCCTCTTCTAACAGCCTGTCGTAACCCGCTGCACCGCAATTTTTCGCAATCACGCTGGTCGCACCTGTGGCTTTTTTCAGCGCGTTCGAGGCGGTGATGTGGTCGGCGTGAACATGCGTGTCGAGGACAAAATCCAGCGTCAGCCCCAGTGCTTTAATCAAGGCTAAATCACGCGGCAACTGCTCTAGTACAGGGTCGATAATCACGGCGCGTCCGTCGTCGCCTGCCAATAAATAGCTCAGTGTCGATGAGCCATCATCAAAAAGTTGTTTGAATACCATGTTGGTGTCGCTCCCGATAAAAATTCTTAGAATAAGAAAATGCTAATTTACTGTATCATAGTGGGCTATCAAAAAGATTAAAAGTTAGGAAAAAACCATGGGTATTTCGGGACGCATCGCCAAACATTTTTTACGTTCTTCGATGACGCCGCTGCTGGCTTTGGTGGCGGTGTTGTTGGGGGTGTTCGCCGTTGCGGTCACGCCGCGTGAGGAAGAGCCGCAAATCAATGTGACCATGGCGAACGTGATGATTGCCTATCCGGGCGCGTCGGCAAAAGATGTGGCGCAAACCGTGGCAACGCCCGCCGAGCAAGTGTTGTCGCAGATTGCGGGCGTTGATCACGTTTACTCGGTGTCGCAACCGGGTATGGCGGTGATTACCGTGCAGTTCAAAGTGGGGCTGGAGCATGTGCCGTCAATCGTAAAACTGTACGACGTGGTGCATTCGCATTCCGATTGGCTGCCGACCACGCAGGGCGTGATGCAACCGATTATTAAAGCCAAAGGCATCGACGATGTGCCGATTTTGGCGTTGACTTTGTGGCGCGAGCAGGCGGTGGGCGGCAGTATTGAGCTGACTCAAGTGGCGCACGCGATTGAAAACGAGCTCAAGCGTGTGCCCGGTTCGCGCGAGGTGAATACCTTGGGCGGCACGCAACGCTTGGTCAAAGTGCAACTCAATGCCGAAAGTTTGAATGCGGTGCAACTGACCATTCAGGACGTGCGTGCCGCCTTGCAAGCCGCCAATGTGTCGCAAAACGCCGGCATGTTGGCGCAGGACAATCGCGAAGTGCTGGTGCAAACGGGTGGCTTTTTGACCAATGCGCAGGACGTGAAACAGTTGGTGGTGGGGGTGTTCGCGGGCAAGCCAGTGTTCTTACGCGACATCGCGCAGGTGCAAGATGGCGCGGATCAACCGAGTAGTTATGTGTGGTTGGGCGCAGGTGCAGCGGCCGCCGACAAAGGCATTACCGCCAAGGGTGAATACACCGCCGTGACGGTGGCGATTAGCAAAAAGCCTGGCGCGAATGCGGTCGAAGTGGCGGAAAAATTATTGGCGCGCGTCGAAGAATTAAAAGGCAGCGTGATTCCCGCCGATGTGCAAGTCAGCATCACGCGCAACTACGGCGAAACCGCCAACGACAAAGCGATGAAGCTGATTAAAAAGCTGCTGTTCGCCACCGCTGCGGTGGTGTTGCTGGTGTGGCTGACGATGGGGCGACGCGAGGCGTTTGTGGTTGGCATCGCGGTGATGCTGACCTTGGCGGCGACTTTGTTCGCGTCATGGGCGTGGGGCTTTACGCTCAATCGAGTGTCGCTGTTCGCGCTGATTTTCTCCATCGGAATTTTGGTCGATGACGCGATTGTGGTAGTAGAAAATATCCACCGTCGTCGCGCTTTAGCCGCGCATCAACCGCTCTCGGAAATCATTCCTGATGCCGTCGATGAAGTCGGCAGTCCGACCATTTTGGCAACCTTTACGGTGATTGCCGCCTTGTTGCCGATGGCGTTTGTGAGCGGGCTGATGGGTCCATATATGAGTCCGATTCCGATTAACGCCTCGATGGGGATGTTGATTTCCTTGGCGGTGGCGTTCGTGATTACGCCTTGGTTGGTGCTGAAATTTTCAGGCGCACAGCACGCGGAACTGCATGACGAAAAGGATACGGCGTTAAGCAAATTTTTCCGTAAACGTCTCACGCCATTTTTGAATGGCGAACACGGCAAAGCGGCGCGGCGCAAATTATGGCTAGCGATCTTGGCGGGCTTAGTTGTAGCGGTGGGCTTAGGCGTGGTCAAGTTGGTCATCTTGAAAATGTTGCCGTTCGACAATAAATCCGAATTCCAAATCGTCGTCGATATGCCCAACGGCACAGCTTTGGAGCAAACCAGCGCGGTGCTGCATGACGTAGGTAGCTATCTGGCAACTGTCGAAGAAGTCACCGATTACGAGGCTTACGCGGGTTCAGCTTCGCCGATTAACTTCAATGGTTTGGTGCGCCAATACTATTTGCGCAACGAGCCGACGCAAGGTGATGTGCAAGTGAATTTGCGCGACAAACATCATCGCAGTCGCAGCAGCCACCAAATCGCTACGGCGGTGTTAGCCCCGATCGAAGCGATAGCCAAAAAATGGCACGCCAATATCAAAATCGTCGAAGTGCCACCTGGCCCGCCGGTGATGTCGCCACTGGTTGCCGAAATTTATGGCCCTGATTACGACGGCGCGCGTAGCGTGGCGAACAAGGTGCGTGAGCAGTTTGAAAAGACCGAGGGCATTGTCGGCATCGACGACTCGGTTACCAGTGCCGCGCCCAAGGTGATGTTGCAAGTGTTACAAAGCAAGGCGGCGATGTTGGGGGTCGCACCCCGCGACGTGGTGGACGTGATTAGCGTGGCGTTGGGCGGGCAAGACGTTACGTCCTTGCATGACGAAAATGCTAAGTACGCACCACCGTTGCGCATTGGTTTGCCTGCTGAAAAACGCAGCAAAATTTCGGACGTGCTCAAGCTCAAAGTGCGCGCCCGTGATGGCGTATTAGTGCCGCTCGCGGAGCTGGTGCAAGTGCAAAAGCTGGACAGGGACTATCCGATTTATCACAAGGATTTACTGCCCGTGGTGTATGTCGTGGCGGATATGGCGGGCAAGCTGGACAGTCCGCTGTACGGCATGTTTGGCATCAATGCCAAGACTAGCGATATGCAGCTCGTCGAGGGCGGCGCGTTGGAAAGTTACTACTTTAATCAACCGAGCAATCCGTATGCGAATTACGCGCTGAAGTGGGACGGCGAATGGCAAGTGACGTTCGAGACGTTCCGCGACATGGGCATCGCGTATGGCGTGGGACTGATTTTGATTTATTTGCTGGTGGTCGCGCAGTTCAAAAGCTATGTCGTGCCGCTGATTATCATGGCACCGATTCCGCTGACGATTATTGGCGTGATGCCCGGTCACGCGCTGTTCGGTTCGCAATTCACCGCGACTTCGATGATAGGCATGATTGCCTTAGCGGGCATCATCGTGCGCAACTCGATTTTGTTAGTGGACTTCGTCAACCTGCAAATTCGTGATGGCGTGTACTTACAACAAGCGGTGATTGCGGCGGCCAGTGCGCGTGCCAAGCCGATTATTTTGACGGGGCTGGCGGCAATGTTGGGCGCGTTGTTTATTCTTGATGATCCGATTTTTAATGGCTTAGCGTTGTCACTGATTTTCGGCATTTTGGTTTCAACGGTGCTGACTTTGGTTGTCATACCCGTGTTGTATTACGCATCGTTATACAAAAAAATCCCGTAAAATCGCGCCGCTTAAATTTTAGTAAAGGAAGAAATAATGAATCAAGAACGCATCGTACGCATTGTGGCAGGCTTGTTTGTCTTGCTGTCATTGGCTTTGGGCGCATCGAGCAGCCCTGTTTTTGTCAGCAGTAATTTTTTATGGTTCACCGCCTTTGTCGGTTTGAATTTATTTCAAAGCGGCTTCACGCAATTTTGTCCGATGACTAGCATCTTGGCAAAACTGGGCGTTAAGGGCGGCTCGTGCAATTAAATTTTTTACGCCAGCTACGCGCTAGCCACCTCAGTTTGACCTTGGTCGGATTGATGTGGCTAGTGCCATTTCTGCACTATCGCCACGAAAATCCGCTCACCACTTTTCATCAAGAGTGGTGGGCGTTTTTTTTAGGCTTGCTCGCCGCGAGTAGCTTGCTAGTGAAAGATGGCGGCGCCAAGTTAGTGCTGCCGCGCATGGTGTTGTTACCCTTGGGCTTGGTGCTAATTGCCTTGCTGCAAATGGCGTTAGGCGATATTGCTTACGTCGCGCAGGGAAAACTATTTATCTTGTATTTGTTATTTGCCGCGCTGTTGATGGTGGTGGGTGCGAGCTTACGCGAGCGCGTGGGTTTGACTTGCGTGGCAAGCACAGTGGCGATATTCGCGCTAGTCGCCGCCGAGTTGAATGCGGCTTTAGGCTTCATCCAGCATTTTCACTGGCACACGCCTTTGGATAGCGTCATCGTGAGTAAAGCTGCGGTGAGTTTGTATGGCAATTTGGCGCAACCGAATCATTACGCCAACTTTCTGGCATTGGGTTTAGCGGCATTGGGGCTGCTTTATCAACAAGGTAAGCTCAAGCTGCTTTACGTCTTGCCGTTGCTTGCGCCGCTGTTGTTTGTGCTGACTTTGAGTGGCTCACGTAGCTCGTGGCTGTACTTGATTTTTATGGCGTTATTGAGCTGGGGATTTGCTTGGCGCGATGCACAATTTCGTCGCTTAAAAATTTACGGCGTGCTGTTGCTAGTCGGTTTCGCACTGATGCACGGCGTGGTGCAACTACCCTTTGTGGTGAATGCGGGCGACCACCTGAATACCTTGACCCGCTTGCTTGCTGAGGATAACGGCACGCGCAGCATCCGCGCTTATTTGTGGCAAGAAGGTGGTGCGGTGTTTATGCAAGCCCCATTATTTGGCGTCGGTTTCGGGCAATTTGCGCTACATCATTTTCAAATGCAGCCCTGGCAAGGCGCGGGTGTGGTGGGGCTTTATACCCATGCGCATAATTTAATTTTCCAACTCGCTGCGGAGACTGGAGTGACTGGCGTGCTGTTGCTGCTGGGCACGTTGGGCGCGTGGTTGTGGGGGTTTCGGCGTGTGACGCTCACCGCAGCGCATTGGTGGGCGTATGCCGCATTGGGTGTGTTGGCGATACACAGCCTGTTGGAATATCCGCTTTGGTACAGTTATTTTTTAGCCTTGGCCGCGCTGCTAATTGGCTTGGTGGATGAGCGAAAGTTTAAGTCGCTGAACCCCAATTTGGCGGACATGCTGTTGCTCGCTTTCATCATGCTGGGGGCGGTGTCGCTGTGGCAATTTGAACGCGACTACCAGCGGCTTAGAACCGCTATCGTGAGCTTTACTCAGCATAGTGACGCTGACCATGCCGCCGAGCATTACCGTGATGCTTTGTTGGCACTCGACGCGAACTCTTTGTTGCACGGCTATGCGATGTTTTATCTCAATTCGCTATTGCCGTTGGATGCGCAACATCTCGCCGAGAAATTGCAGCAAACCCGCAACGTGCTGCGCTTTTTGCCAACGGCTGAGGTGGCTTACAAATATGCGTTTTTGTTGGCACAAGATGGTCAACTTGCCGCTGCCAAAATCGCCTTGACCCAAGCAATTTGGTCGTACCCGCATCACTCGGCCGCATTGCAATTATTAGCAACATTGGCTGCGAATGACCCCGCGCACTTTGTGGCTCTGCTAGAATTCGCCACCCAAAAACAACAGGAGTATGACTTTGCAGTTCGTCCTTGATAACGTGTTCCCCATTGGCATCGCAATTTTTTCTGGCGTGATGTTGTTCTGGTCGATTTTCGGCAATCGCATTCGTGGCATTAAGGCGGTCGATACTGCCGCCGCCTTACAACTCATCAATCACAAAAATGCTTTCATCCTCGATGTGCGCGAACAGGCTGAATACGACGCAGGGCATTTGCTCAACGCCAAGTTAATTCCGCTCGGCAAGCTCAAAGCGCGCATCTCTGAACTAGATAAATATCGCGACAAAACGGTCGTGGTGGTGTGTCGTTCGGGCAATCGTTCGGGTTCGGCGACCGCCATCCTCACCAAAGCGGGTTTCACTGACGCGTACAACCTGGCAGGCGGCGTGTTGGCGTGGCAGTCCAGTAAACTTCCCTTGAGCAAATAACATGGCAAAAGTGTTGATGTACTGCACCGCAGTGTGTCCGTATTGCGTGCGCGCCGAGCAGTTGCTGCAACGCAAAGGTGTGACCGAAATCGAGAAAATTCGCGTTGATTTAGCACCCGAATTACGCCTCGCGATGATGGAAAAAACGGGTAGGCGCACCGTGCCGCAAATTTATATTAACGACCAGCATATTGGTGGCTTTGATGATTTAGCCGCGCTCGATTTAGCTGGCAAACTCACCCCTCTTTTAGCTCAATAAACTTAAGGAATTAGCATGACCGAAGCCGCCGCAGCACAGCCCGTTTTTAGTATGGACAAAATCTATGTGAAAGATATTTCACTGGAAATTCCGCACGCACCGCAGATTTTTTTAGATCACAGCAGTCCACAAATTGATGTGCAACTGCATAGTCAAGCGGCTGCGATTGAAGACGGCGTTTTCGATGTCACCATCACCTGCACCGTCACGGCCAAGCTGGGTGAAAAAGTGATGTTTCTGATTGAAGCCAAGCAAGCGGGGATTTTCCAAGCGCGCCATATTCCTAATCCAGAACTGGAAGCTGTTTTGGCAGTGATGTGCCCGAACATCTTGTTCCCGTATTTGCGCGAAGTGGTCTCGGACGTGTCTGTGCGTGGCGGCTTTGCTCCCGTGTTACTTAATCCCATCAATTTTGAAATGTTGTATCAACAGCAAAAGCAGCAACAAGCTGAAGCCTCGACTGCAACGACTCACTAATGTTTAATTTTTCCCGTTTTGGCTTTCTCGCTGCCTTGCTCGCGCTGAGCGGTGCAGCGCACGCGGTCGAATTTATTTCGGTGTCATCAGCGCACGCCACCTTGTATGACGCGCCCTCGGCAAAAGGCAAAAAACTGTTTGTGGTTAACCGCTACATGCCCTTCGAGGTGGTGGTGAATTTAGATTTGTGGGTCAAAGTACGCGACCGCACGGGCGGTTTGTATTGGATAGAAAAACGCGACATTTCTTTCAAACGCTATGTGTTCGCGGTCGCACCTTTAATCGAAGTGCGCAAACAGCCCGAATTTGCCGCGCCGCGCGCCTATCAAGTACGCCAACAAGTCGCTCTCGAATTGCTAGAAGACAGCGGCACAGGCTGGTTAAAAGTGCGTCATCAAGATGGCGACATTGGCTATGTCAGCAGCAAAGACGTGTGGGGCAGTTGATGAACATTACGGTACTTGGCGCAGGCGCATGGGGCACGGCGATGGCAAGCAGTCTCGCGCTGCATCATCAAGTCATTTTGTATGCGCGCAACGCCCAGCAAGTCGAGATGATGCAAGCGACGCGAATGAACCGCGCTTATTTGCCTGACATCAATTTGCCTGCTGCATTAACCTTCAGTGCGGATTTAAGCAGTGCGGTTGCAAGTGCCGAACTCATCATCTTGGCGGTGCCACTGGCCGCTTTGCGCAGTACGCTAAAAGCCTTACCTAGCTTGCCTGACAAGGTGGGATTGGTATGGTTGTGTAAAGGTTTGGAAGCGGACAGCGGCTTGTTGCCGCATCAAGTCGTCGCTGAAGAGTTAGCGGATAGCGTGCCGCGCGCGGTGTTGTCAGGCCCTAGCTTCGCATTGGAAGTTGCCAAAGGGCTGCCGACCGCGCTGACCTTGGCGAGCAGCGATGCTGAGTTTGCGCGACATACTGCCAAAGCCTTGCGTGCGCCGCATTTACGCGTGTATGCCAGCACCGATGTGGTGGGTGTAGAAATCGGCGGTGCGGTGAAAAATGTGTTGGCGATTGCCGCTGGCATTTCGGATGGTATGGGCTTAGGACTCAACGCCCGCGCGGCATTGATGACACGAGGTTTAGCAGAAATTTCACGTTTAGGTGTGGCACTCGGCGGCCGTGCCGAAACCTTGATGGGCTTGTCGGGTGCGGGCGATTTGATTTTGACTTGCACGGGTGATTTATCGCGCAATCGCCAAGTGGGCTTATTGTTGACACAACAACATGCGTTACCTGAAATCATGCGCCGCTTAGGCCATGTCGCAGAAGGGGTGTACTCGGTGCGCGAAGTGTATCAACTGGCGCAGCGGCTCAACGTCGCGATGCCGATTTGTGCCGCTGTGTATCGGATTATTTACGAGCAAGTAGCTGTTAAAGAAGTGCTCGCCGAGCTGCTTAATCGCCCTGTGCATAGCGAGTTCGATCAGTAGTTTTGCGGTGCAGCTATCGCGCGATGAATCGCCTTCCATCAGTCCAGTTTTGAATGAGCGGCTACCGCTCCGCCCCCGTAAATCCCACCTGCCGCCAGGCTTCAAACACCGTCACCGCCACCGTATTGGATAAATTCAAGCTGCGATTATTGGGCATCATGGCTAAGCGCACACGTTGCTCCGTTGTGAATTTTTCGCGCACAGCATCGGGCAAGCCGCGACTCTCAGGACCAAATAAAAACGCATCGCCATCTCGAAAAGTAACGCTGTGAAAGGCTTGCGAGCCTTTAGTGGTCATGGCGAACACGCGTTGCAAATCAAACTGTGCCAAACATTCGTCTAAATTTTCATACACTTTCAGCGTAGCAAACTCGTGGTAATCCAGCCCCGCGCGGCGCAATTGTTTATCGTCCAGAGCAAAGCCTAGCGGCTTAATTAAATGCAACTGGCAGCCCGTGTTAGCGCATAAACGAATTACATTGCCTGTGTTAGGCGGGATTTCAGGTTCAAACAAAATGACGTGGAACATAGTTTTATGGAGTGAAATTAGTTGGGGCTGAGCATTCGGTAATGGCGTGTTTGCATCTCAATTAAACGGCTGCGCGTGCGGGCAAAATCGGCGGCGGATAAATCAGGCGCGTACAACGTTTCCGCGCTCACCGCCGCACTGGCAATCAGCTTGATGTGATGATCGTACAACACGTCTATCAGCCAACTAAAGCGGCGCGCCGCACTACCGCGTTCGGCATTGAGCAGTGGAATATCCGACACGAAAACGTAGCTAAATTGTTGCGCCAAACTTAAATAATCGGCTTGGTCGCGTGGCTGCTCGCACAGCTCGTAAAAATTTAGCCACACACTATTTCTCGCCGCGCGTTTAATTTTGAGCGTGCGTCCGTTAAGTTGCAGCGGCGCGTCATGGCTGCTTAGTCCCGCGCTAATTTGCTCAAATAATTTCGCTAATTTGTGCTCACTCGCATGATTATTCGGCGTGATAAAAAAGCTCGCTGCCGCACCCGCTTGCAGACGGTAATCGTGTCCGCCATCGACCTGTAGCACCTTGAGTTGCGTTTGCAATAAAGCAATCGCGGGCAGGAAATTTTGCCGCTGTAGCCCATGCGCATACAGCTCGTCGGGGGCTTGATTGGAGGTGGTTACTAGCACCACGCCGCGCGCCATTAACGCCTCCAACAAGCGCGCCAAAATCATCGCATCGGCAATATCGTCGATATGGAATTCGTCCAAACACAGTAAACGCGTGGCGTGCGCGATGTCGGCGGCAGCCGCAATCAATGGGTCGGCGTGCGCAGCGTGCAATTTCATGGCGTGATGCACTTCTGCCATAAAGTGATGAAAATGCAGTCGCCGCTTGCGCTGATAAGGCACGCAGGCAAATAAGCCATCCATCAAAAAAGTTTTACCTCGCCCCACGCCGCCCCATAAATACAAGCCTTGCGGCACATCTGGGCTGAGCAAACTGCGCCCTAAAAACTGATTGCGCTGCGACTTAAACTCAATCAGCTCGTGCCACAAAGCATCCATTGCCAACAGCGCGTGCGCTTGTGCTGTATCGGCTTGCAAGCCTTGTTCGGCATAGGCTTGCGCGTACCAGTCACTAGGGCTTTGCAGCGATGCAACGCTCATCAATTAAGTGTTTTGAATAACAATCTTGGGGAACGCCGCGCTATGGTCTTGCGCCATGTCGGCGACTTTGACGGCGATGCGGCGCGCGATGGTTTTGTAGGTTTTGCTAATGTCGCTATCAGGGGCGGCAACAACAGTTGGTTTGCCCGAATCGGCGTATTCGCGAATGCTGATGTCGAGTGGCAAGCTGCCCAAAAATTCTACGTCGTAATCGGCACACATTTTCGCGCCACCGCCTGCGCCAAAAATATGCTCTTCGTGCCCGCAGTTTGAGCAAATATGTGTACTCATGTTTTCTACGATGCCGATAATTTTGATGCCGACTTTCTCAAACATCTTGAGCCCTTTGCGCGCATCGAGCAGCGCGATGTCTTGCGGCGTGGTGACAATAATCGAGCCTGTCACGGGCACTTTTTGCGCTAGCGTGAGTTGAATATCGCCTGTGCCGGGCGGCAAATCTACAATTAAATAATCGAGATTATCCCAACGCGTTTGACGCAGCAGTTGGTCGAGTGCTTGGGTGACCATCGGACCGCGCCAAACCATCGGCGCGTCGTCGCCCGCAATCATGTAGCCAATCGACATAGATTGCAGACCGTGGTTGCTCATCGGCTCCATCGACTTGCCGTCACGCGAACTGGGCTGACCGCTAATGCCCAACATGGTGGGCTGCGAAGGCCCATAAATATCAGCATCCAAAATCCCCACGCGCGCGCCCTCAGCCGCCAATGCCAGCGCGAGATTCACGGCAGTGGTGGATTTACCCACGCCGCCTTTGCCACTTGCCACCGCGATGATATTTTTCACGCCCTCGACTAAAGCTACGCCGCGTTGCACCGCATGGGGTACGACTTTGCTACTGACGTTGACGCTGATTTTGCTCGCGCTGGGTAAAGCCGCTTTGAGGTGTGATTCAACTTGCGTGCGGATGTCGCCCCATACGCTTTTGGCGGGATAGCCCAGCAAAATATCGAGGCTTAATTGCGTGCCTGATATTTGGATATTTTTGACCGATTTTCCCGTTACGAAATCTTTTTGCGTATTGGCATCAATTAAATTTTTTAAGGCGGCAAGTACGTCGGTGTCGGTAAAGCTCATGGGAAAACTCCAAAAGAGGGAACAAAAAGAGGCGCGGATTCTATCCGAATTTACACCGACAAAAGTCGCTTAAACATTAGGGGAATGAGGCATGAACCAATTCAACTTGTTATGCAGAGCAACTACGCCGCCAATGATGATGAGCGTAGGCGCGTGCGGTTTTTCGCGTAACACGATGTCGGGCAAAGTCGCTAGCGTACCCGTCAAAACGCGCTGATTTTGCGTTGTGCCTTGCTGCACTAAGGCGGCGGGCGTGCTGGCGGCTAGACCATGCTTAATCAGCTCGGCACACAAAGTGTGGATGCCGAGCAACCCCATATACACCACCACGGTTTGCTGCGGACGCGCCAATGCATCCCAGTCCAAATTCATCGTGCCATCTTTAAGATGCCCCGTCACAAAAACGCACGATTGCGCATGGTCGCGATGCGTAAGCGGAATGCCTGCATACGCTGCCACGCCTGACGCGGCGGTGATGCCGGGCACGACTTGAAAGGGAATCTTTTGCGCGGCTAGCGTTTCGATTTCTTCACCACCACGTCCAAAAATAAACGGATCGCCGCCTTTTAAGCGCACCACTTTTTTGCCGTCTAAAGCCAGTCTCACCAGCAAATCGTTAATCGCTTCTTGCGGCAAGGTGTGCTGCGCGCGTTGCTTGCCGACGAAGATTTTTTCGGCATGGCTCAACGCCACAATCGCGGGTGCAACCAAATTGTCGTACACCAAAACTTCCGCTGTTTGGATTAAACGCTGCGCGCGCAAGGTTAATAAATCTGGGTCGCCAGGACCCGCGCCAACCAGTGCGACCGAGCCAATTTTCGGCTGAATTGCAGCCGCGACATCAGGTAAAAAATCTAAGCGGCGCGTATCCCACAACTGTTGGGCTAGCAACATTGCCGATGTCGTGTCGGGCGCGCGCAGCATGGCGCGTAAGGCAATTGCTGCGGTGCCGATGACCGCTGCGCGCGCGTATTCGTCGCTGATTTCGCCGCGCCATAACGCGCCTAAGCGCGACACATCCATCGCCTCATCTTTGAGGTGACGCCGGGTAAATTGCGCCGCCCACAATTCATCTTGCGTCTTACCTGCCAGCACGCTGCGCACCACACAATCGCTATCAGGATTGCGTTCCGCATCGCCGCCTTCGCCCTTGAATACGGCTAAATTCGCATCGCCTAACAACACCGCTGCCGCTTGATGAGCCGTGTCATAGCCTTGATGAAAAATGCCTAACATAGAGGTTTGTGCGCGCGCGGGATTGAGCATCCGCACCACGCTATGTACGGGTGAGCGCAAGCCTAATGTGGCTTTCAAGGCTAGTAATTGTTGTAAGCGCGGGCTGAGTGTGGCGACTGGCAGATAAGCAAAATTGCGTTGCTGTAATTGCGCTGCTGCTTCGTTTGCGTTATCGCAAGCAGTAAAACCTAGCTGCGCCAAAGCATCAGCGGCGTTTACCCGCCCTGCCATTGCGGTGCCGTGCATCAATACTTTGCTGCCGTGTTGCGCGATTAACAGCGCGGACAAAACGAAGTAAGGCAGTTGTCGCCGCTTGCCCGCATACGCCGCCCAATCCAGCTCCACAGGAGGGAAATTGGGCGGCAAAATGATGCTGTCGCGCGCCGCCTTGACCATGCCGGCTAGTTCGGCGGGCGTTTCTTCTTTGACGCGTAGCAACATTAAAAACGCGCCCAGTTGTTCAGGGCTGACTGTGCCTTGCAACACCATTTGCATGGCGTGCTCGGCTTCTGCAAAGGTTAAGTTGCGCGCGCCGCGCTGACCTTTGCCGAGTGCTTGAATGTAGACTGCGAAAGGATGATTCATAGTTAGGCTTAATTCAATAATAAGCGCGGCAATATACAGGGTTGGGGGCATAAAAAAACCAGCCTAAGCTGGTTGTTTGTTTGACCACATCGCTCTTTTTATTTGCTAGCGAATAGTTCTTTTACCATCCACGATGCAAAAGCAATTGCCATCAACAAAGTACCGACTGCACAAACTGTCGCGATGATTCCCATGTTTATCTCCCCCTAGAAGCACTACGTTAAAATTAAACCTCTTGTCCAACAGGGCGAATCGTAGCACACATTTTTAGTAGGGGAATAGCTGCAAATTAAAAAAGCCCAATGACTTTTCGTCATAGGCAAAACGGTAATACTAAAAATTAAATACCGAAGGGAGGATTACCCTTCGGCGTTCGAGTTAGTTGCTTTTGAACAAGTCACCAACGACTTCTTTAATCAACATAAAAGCGAAACCACCAATCAGCACAACAGTAACAAAAGCAGCAAACGTAGCGACATAAGACATTATTATTTCCCCTGAAAATTTAGTTAAATTCCAACTTAATAGTTGATTAAAACATTTCGTATTAGCTGACTAATACTTTGCGGATTATATAAGTGAATTTGTCGGAAATACACGCAAAATATTTAAGAGTATTACTAATTCCGCTGAGCGGCGCAGAGCGGTTTCGATTTAGCAACACTCCTATGCGAGTAATCACTTAAAATCTCGCCCCTTTTGTATCTGCAACATTACTTCTTAAGATAGGCAACAACGTGGCAAAAAAACTGTATATCAAAACCTATGGCTGCCAAATGAACGAGTACGACTCGGACAAAATGGCCGACGTGATGAAAGCCTATGACGGCATGGAGCAAACCGATAAGCCTGAAGAGGCGGATGTGATTTTGTTCAACACTTGCTCGATACGCGAAAAAGCAGAGGACAAAGTATTTTCTGATTTGGGTCGTGTGCGTCCTTACAAACTCGCCAATCCCAATCTCATCATCGGTGTGGGCGGCTGCGTGGCGAGCCAAGAGGGTGCAACCATTGCACAGCGTGCACCCTATGTTGACGTGGTGTTTGGCCCGCAAACCTTGCATCGTTTGCCGCAACTGATAGACGCGCGACGTGCCACAGGACGCACCCAAATCGACATCAGCTTTCCTGAAATTGAAAAATTCGATCACTTGCCCAAACAAGAAAAAGCCACGGGTACAGCTTTCGTTTCCATCATGGAAGGCTGTAGCAAATACTGCACGTTCTGTGTCGTGCCTTACACACGCGGCGAGGAGGTTTCGCGCCCCCTGACTGACGTGCTAAACGAGATACACGGCTTAATAAAATTGGGCGTAAAAGAAGTCACCCTGTTAGGGCAAAACGTCAATGCCTATCAGGGCGAAAGTGAGGATGGCGAAGTGGTCGATTTCGCTTATTTAATCCAAGCCGTCGCGGCGATAGATGCCATCGTGCGGATTCGTTACAGCACCTCGCACCCCAAAGAAATGTCGCAACGCCTGATTGATTTATACGGCAGCACCCCTAAGCTGGTGAGCCACTTACATCTGCCTGTGCAATCAGGTTCGGATCGCGTGTTAGCGGCGATGAAACGCGGTCATACCGCGCTGGAATACAAGTCGATTATTCGTCGCGTGCGCGCGCTGCGCCCCGATATTTGCGTTACCTCTGATTTTATTATTGGCTTCCCCGGCGAGACGGAACAAGACTTTGAAGCAACTATAAAGCTAATCGACGACATCGGTTTTGATAACAGCTTTAGCTTTCTCTACAGCCCGCGCCCTGGCACGCCCGCTGCCGAAATGCACGACGACACGCCGCAAGCTGTTAAAGCGGCGCGCCTCAAGCGTTTGCAAGATCGCATCAGTGAACAAGAAGCCGCGATTGCACTCGCCATGTTAGGTACGACACAGCGCGCGCTGGTGGAAGGCATCTCGAAAAAAGACGGCGCGGAACTCGCCGCCCGCACCGACAATAATCGCGTAGTGAACTTCGTCGGCACAGCCGATTTAATCGGGCAATTTATCGAGCTGAAAATCACGCAAGTAGTCAGACATACGCTACGCGGCGAGAAAGTTTAATGATGCCAACTAAACCGCAAAAATCATCCAGCAAAAAATTATCCCTCACCGTGCAATACGCCAGCGAGGCTAAAAATTTACCCACGCGTGCACAGTTTCGCCGTTGGTTTTCTGCGGCGATGCAAGGCGATATGAGCTTGACGTTACGCATCGTGGATGCCGATGAAGGGCGCGAGTTGAATAAAAATTATCGCGCTAAAGATTACGCGACCAATGTGTTGACGTTTGTGTATGACGACAATCCCGTCAGCGGCGATGTGGTGGTATGCGCACCCGTGGTGGCGCGTGAAGCGGCGGAGCAAGGCAAGGATTTATTTGCGCATTACGCGCACATGAGCATCCATGCTGCGCTGCATTTGCAAGGCTATGACCACGAGATTGAAGCTGAAGCCGAGGCGATGGAAGCCTTAGAAACTGCAATGATGTTAAAATTGCGCCTCGCTAATCCTTATCAAAATTAAACCCTCTGCAATGGACGTACCCACCAGTCACAAACCCAGCCTGTTAGAACGCTTATCCACTCTGCTACTGCGCACCCCCGAAGACCGCGAACAACTCGTGCAGTTGCTCCATGGCGCGTACGAAAAAAATCTCTTGGATGCCGACGCGCTGGCAATGATGGAAGGCGTTTTGCAAGTGTCCGAACGACAAGTGCGCGAGATTATGATTCCGCGCGCGCAGATGGATGTCATCGACATTAGCCAGTTGCCCGAAAAGTTCATACCGTTTGTCGTTAGCACCGCGCACTCGCGCTTTCCCGTTATTGACGGCGATAAAGATCACATCATCGGCATTTTGTTAGCCAAAGATTTGTTGCGTTATTACGCGGGCGAAACCTTCGACGTGCGCGATATGTTGCGTCCCGCCGTGTTTGTTCCCGAAGCCAAACGTCTCAATGTGCTGCTCAGCGATTTTCGCAGCAAGCACAATCACATTGCCTTGGTAGTCGATGAATACGGCGGCGTGTCGGGCATGGTGACCATCGAAGACGTGCTAGAACAAATCGTCGGTGACATCTCGGATGAATATGATTTTGATGAAGACGAAGACAACATCATCGTGCAAGACGCAAGCCATTGGCGCGTCAAAGCCGACACCGAAATCGAAGCCTTTAACGAGGTAATGGACACAGAATTTTCGGATGAAGAATGCGATACGGTCGGTGGCTTAATTTTGCAAGCGGCCGGGCAACTCCCTAAACGCCACGACACCATCATCCTTGGCAACTTGAGCTTTACTGTGCTGCGCGCTGATAGCCGCAGGCTGTATTCGCTGCTGGTAGAACGCGCAGCGGATATAAGCGTAAAGGAATAATCCCAACTTTTTTATTCGGAGTGCGCCATGAAAGTGACTCAGTTATTTACAACGACAGTGTGCGTCAGTTTGCTAATGGTGGGGTTTGTGGCTCATGCACACGCGCAAGAATTGACTTCGAGTTGTGCGACAGATTGCGCGCTTGAGCTCAAGGAATGCCGCCAACAAGCCGATGCGCGCGCCATCTCTGAAAGTGGGTTTATGCCCTACCAAGGCTCCAGCAATCCCGCCCCGAACTATAACCAACTTGATGCGCAGCGCGGCTTTCAAGCCGAGGTGCAAAAACGCCGCATGGATAATCAGCTGCAATGCGAAGCACAAAAAAATCGTTGCATCAGCGCGTGTACGACACCCGCTGATGCAACGAAAAAGAGTGTGATTTTTAAGTAAAAACGCCGACTTAAAACTGTTCGTTCTCACCCAAATAACGCCATTGTCCCAACGGCAAATCGCCTAGTTTAATTTTGCCGATGCGGATGCGTTTTAGCCCCGTAACCTTCAATCCGACCAGTTCGCACATGCGGCGGATTTGGCGTTTTTTGCCCTCTCTTAACACAAAGCGCAATTGGTCTTCATTTTGCCAAGTCACCTTAGCGGGCTTGAGATATTCGCCGTCCAATTTCAAGCCTTGGCACAACAACGCCAGACCGCTGTCTTCCAACTGACCTTGCACGCGCACCAAGTATTCTTTATCGACTTTAGAATCTTCGCCGATTAACTGCTTGGCGACGCGACCGTCTTGCGTGAGTACCAACAAACCTTGCGAGTCAATATCCAAGCGGCCTGCGGGGGCGAGACCTAAATGTTGGCTGCGATGAAAACGATGCGACGAAGTATCGCCCGCCCAGTGATTTTCTTCATCAAACAACACGCTGGCGGGACGATAGCCGTGCTCGGCTTGTCCTGATACATAAGAAACGGGCTTGTTAATTAGAATCGTCACGCGCTCTTGCTGAGTGTTTTGCGCGGCGGTGCGCAAGGTGATTTTTTGATTCGCTAACACTTTAGTGCCGAGCAAACTAACGGGCACGCCATCGACTTCGACCCAGCCTTTTTCGATATACACATCGGCTTCGCGGCGTGAGCACAGTCCGAGCTCGGACATACGTTTAGATAAGCGGATTTTTTCCATGATTTTGGGTAGGGCGTGAAGTGAGGCGGATTGCGCGGGGCGCGGATTATAGGCTATGTCTGAATGCAGACATAAAAAAATGCCCGCAAATTTCGCGGGCACAATTTATTTTAGCAATTAAATTTTCAAGCATCGCCCAGCCTGTGAGAGCGCAATTTATCACGCGATGCTTGACTGCGATGCCGCCAACAAAGCGCGTTAAAAGCTGTGATTCATACCCAGCGAAAACGACCAGCGTGCGGTGAGCTGACCGTACGCTGAACCCGCAGGATCAGGATTCGCGTATTGATACAACGGCAGTTGCACAAAGCCATATAACTTAGTGCGCGGCGCAACCGCCACACTTACACCAGGGCTGAGATTCAAGCTGCGTCCGCCGGTGTGCGGATTCATATTTAATGCCGTGCCGCTATCGGCTTTTTTGTATTGCGCATTGACTTGCAACAAGCCAGTGACCATAGGCGAAACGGCGTAATGCGCACCGACATCCACGCTCATTTCGTCACCTGGGCGATAGTCATTTTTAAGCTGCATCGCCATTTGTACTTGCGTGCTGGCGAACCAACCCATCGCGCTAGCTGCAAAATTTTCATGGTGATACGCGCCCAACACCGCATCGGTGCTGCCACTGCCTGGCTGTAAGCCCGCTTCCATTTGCGTCCCCGCCACCATTTCTTGCGTGGTGTTACCCGTCGGCAGCTTCAAACCAAAACGCACACCACTACCCATCAGATGATCGTCATAGCCGACGTTGTAATTACCGATTACGCGCACGTCGCCTAACTGAGAAAAACTTTTTTGCGCGGTCGTTACTAGCGCGGGATTCGGGTCGCCGATTTGATGCGAGTGATCGCGCATCACCAGCGGCACATCCAATGCCACACCCCATTGCGAATTGATGGCATAAGCCAAATCTAGATTCAGCGTTTGATTGACAGTGCGTTGATTCTCCACTTCCGCACCGACTAAAGCGGGATCAATCGCCAAAGGCTTCGCCACTTTGGATGAACCCACGCGCGGCGTATCCGCCTTGGCATAGGCGTAGCGCACATCCAACTGAAACCCTTCGTCATGCGCTAAACCTTGCGTATCCCAATGCGTATTCACCGCACAAAATGACGAACCGCAACCCGCATAAGCGTTGCTGGCAGTGGCGAGAAGGGCGAGTGTAAGCAGTTTAATTTTCATGGCGATTTCTCTGTGTCGTTAATTAAAGGAAAGTGATTGTAATAAATAATTTTCGCCGCCCCCTGCGACATTTTGTCGCACCCCTGTGCTCGTTGCGACAAGGCGCATCAGCCCGCATCGGTTATGCTGCGCGGCTTTGTTATTTTGGCGGCATGATGAATTTCATTTCTAAAAACTATTTTCTGGCGTTATTGGCGGGCGCGGCTTGCGTGTTGGGCTTTGCGCCGTTTGGCTGTTATCCCTTGCCGATATTGGCACTCGCGGTGTTGTTTACGCTGTGGTCACGCGCGCAATCGGTGCGCGCGCAAGTGACATTAGGCTGGTGTTTTGGCTTAGGTTTTTTTGCTAGCGGCGTGAGCTGGATTTATGTCGCGTTGCACGACTATGGCGCGATGCCGATGTATTTATCGCTGCCCGCCATCATTTTTTTTGCGGCATTTTTGGCTTTGCTGCCCGCGCTGGCAGGCTATGTGCAAGCACGTTTACACGGCACGCCCAGGCTAAAATTATTGCTGGTGATGCCGGCTGTTTGGGTGCTGGTCGAATGGTTGCGCGGCCTGTTGTTTACGGGCTTTCCTTGGCTGACCTTGGGCTATGCGCACAGCGACAGTCCGCTGGCGGGATTTGCGCCCGTGTTGGGTGTGTATGGTGTGTCGCTGTTTGCTGCGTTGAGCGCGGGATTATTGGCTTGGCTTTGGCAAGTGCGCGAGAGTGTGAAAATTTCAAAATCCGTTCGGACTGAGCCTGTCGAAGTCTGTGCCAAGTTGCTTAGCAAGCCTTCGACAAGCTCAGGACGAACGGTGTTTTTTTTAGTGATGCTGTTGTTTAGTTTATGGTTGCTTGGTGGAGCGTTGCGCACCGTGCAATGGACGCAGCCACAGGGCGAGCCGTTTAGCGTGGCGTTGCTGCAAGGCAATATCGCGCAAGATTTGAAGTTTAATGAAGATGCGTTAATCGGCACGCTGGAAACCTATCGCCGCCAAATTTTAAGCACGAATGCGCGCCTCACCGTGTTGCCTGAAAGCGCATTCCCGTTGTTGCGCAGCGAAGTGCCGCCGCAGTTGCTGGCACAAATTCGCGAGCACGCCAAACTCAATGCGGGCGATGTGTTGATTGGTTCATTCGACAAAGACAACGGGCGTTATTACAACAGTGTGTTTGCCTTGGGCGCATCGGAAAATGCGTACGCCGCCGAGCAGCATTACCGCAAGACTCACCTCGTGCCGTTCGGTGAATTTATTCCGCTGCGTGATGCACTGGGCTGGCTGATTAACGGCGTGTTAAATATCCCGATGGGTGATTTGGCGCGCGGCGGCGCAGCGCAATATCCCTTGGCTTTGGCGGGGCAACAGGTGGCGGTGAATATCTGCTATGAAGATGTGTTCGGCGAGGAAATTATCAACGCGCTGCCTGCTGCTACGCTGCTGGTCAATGCTACCAATGACGCTTGGTACGGACACTCCATCGCCGCCGCACAACATAATCAAATCTCGCAACTGCGCGCGCTTGAAACGGGGCGCATGATGTTGCGCGCCACCAACACCGGCGTGACTTCCATCATCAATGTGGATGGCAAAATTTTGCAGCAATTAGCGCAGCACGAAGAGGGCGTGTTGCAAGGCATGGCGCAAGGTTATACGGGCAGCACACCTTATGTTAGATGGGGTAATGCGGCGGTGCTGACATTGCTGATTGCCATGCTGGGCGTGGCTTTGCTGCGACGCATACGATGAGCTGGTATTGCTATTTATTGCGTTGCGCCGACGAGACTTTGTATTGCGGGATTACCAACGACTTAGCGAAACGGCTAGACGCGCATAACGATGGCACGGGCGCGAAATACACGCGCAATCGCACGCCCGTGGTGCTGGTTTATCAAGAGCTTTGCGAGGATCGTTCGGCTGCCAGCAAACGCGAAATCGCGATTAAAAAATTGAGCCGCGAAAAAAAATTGGCGTTGATTGCATCTAGGACTGGTTGGAACTGAATTTGAGCGAATTTAGTGTTGGCGCAAATTGCCGCTTTTAATCTGTTCGATTACACCATATTTCTTTGCCTACGAGCCTTTGCCAGAGTGGCAAGCACGCTAGTTCAGCACGGGGAATAAGCCGCGCAAGCCACCAGCAATAAATTCCACCGCAATTGCAGCGAGTAGCAAGCCCATCAAACGTGTGACGATGTTGCTCCCCACTTTGCCTAAGCGTTGCGACACCCATGGCGCGATTAAAAAAGTCAGCCACACGCTCACGCTGAGCAGCAACAAAATCATCGCCATCACGCCAATATGTCCCATGCCCGCGCCTTTGTGGGCATCGAGTATCACCGTGCTAATTGCGCCAGGGCCAGCTAGTAGCGGGGTGGACAGCGGCACGATGGCGACGGAGGCGGTGGCATCCCCTTCGTTGCTTTTTTCGCGCGTCATTTTTGGTTTATCGCCCAACAGCATGTTGATTGCCATGAGCAAAATCAAAATTCCGCCAGCAGTGCGGAAGGAGTGAATGCTGATGGCAAAGAAGTTTAGCAAGGCGGTGCCAACAAACAATGCAACCAACAAAATTAAGAACACCGTCAGCGATGCGACGCGCCCTACCTGCTCGCGTTTTTGTGCGGTATAGCCTGCCGTGAGCGCGATGATGATGGGGATGATGCCGATGGGATCGACAATGGCGAATAAGCTGATAAAAATTTTGCTGTATTCAGTGAAATCCAACATGGCGATGTTTAATACGGAGAGAAGCGGGCGCGCAATATACGAGAATTTTTCGCTCGTGTGGGGGCAACATGGGTTTTGTCGGCATGTGATTTCTTGCGCGATAGCTGCCCAAAAATCATCGCCCTGAGCAAACCGTGCAGGGTAAAACTCGGTAAAATGCGCGCCTTCTAAAAATGTCTCCTTCCTGCCATGCCAAATTTTGATTCCAATCTTGCGTCCACTCGCGCATCTGAGCCTGCCCTGCAACGCCGTGCCGGGCTGACCTTCCAGCAAATCATTCTGACCTTGCAAAGCTATTGGGACAAACAGGGCTGCGCGCTGCTACAACCTTATGACATGGAAGTCGGCGCGGGCACATCGCATACCGCAACTTTTTTGCGCGCCCTAGGGCCTGAGCCTTGGAAGGCAGCGTATGTGCAGCCTTCGCGCCGTCCGAAAGATGGTCGTTATGGCGAAAATCCGAATCGCTTGCAGCACTATTACCAGTTTCAAGTGATGCTCAAACCTGCCCCTGCGAACATTCTCGATTTGTATTTAGGCTCGCTCGAAGCCTTGGGTTTTGACCTGAAAAAAAATGACATCCGCTTCGTTGAGGACGATTGGGAAAACCCAACTTTAGGCGCGTGGGGCTTGGGCTGGGAGGTTTGGCTAAACGGTATGGAAGTCACGCAATTTACTTATTTCCAACAAGTCGGCGGGATAGATTGCAAGCCGATTACAGGCGAAATTACTTACGGCTTAGAACGCTTGGCGATGTATTTGCAAGGTGTGGAAAGTGTCTATGACTTGGTCTGGACGGACGGCGTTTCGTACGGCGATGTGTATCACCAAAATGAAGTCGAACAATCGACTTACAACTTTGAACACAGCGATGTGGAGTTCTTATTGCAGGCGTTTGCCGCGCATGAAAAACAGGCGAAACATTTAATGGACAATCAACTGGCGTTGCCCGCTTACGAGCAAGTGCTGAAAGCCGCGCATAGCTTTAATTTGTTGGATGCGCGCGGCGCGATTTCGGTTACCGAGCGCGCCACTTACATGGGGCGCATTCGTAATTTAGCGCGCAGCGTGGCGGCGGAATACTTGGCGAGTCGCGCCAAATTAGGCTTTCCGATGGCACCGAAAAATTGGGCGGATGAAGTGTTAGCTCAATTAGATTTGAAAGCCAATAAGCCCAGTAATAGTAAGCAAACAGGAGCAGTAGCATGACGAGCAAAAATTTATTAGTGGAATTATTAGTTGAAGAATTACCACCCAAATCGCTGAAAAAACTTGGCGAAAGTTTTGCTGCTGGACTGACCGTTAGTTTGCAAGAACAAGGTTTGGCGGCTGCCGATGCCGAGTTCGTTTGGTACGCCACGCCGCGTCGTTTAGCGGTGGTGGTTAAAGAAGTGTTGAACCAAGCCGCCGACAAAGCGGTGGCGCACAAACTCATGCCTGTCAGCGTGGGCTTGACAGCGCAGGGCGAGCCGACCCCCGCCTTGTTAAAAAAATTAGCCAGCTTAGGCGCGGATGCGAGCGCGTTGCCACAACTGAAGCGCGCGCAGGATGGCAAGGCGGAAGCGTTGTTCTATGACACGGTGGCGCGTGGCGCACCCTTAGCGATGGGCTTGCAAAAAGCCTTGAGCGAGACATTAAGCAAATTGCCGATTGCCAAAGTGATGAGCTATCAATTAGCAGATGGTTGGGAGACGGTTAATTTTGTGCGCCCCGCACAAGGCTTAGTGGCGTTGCATGGCGAAGATGTGGTCGCGGTCAATGCTTTAGGGCTGCTGGCAGGGCGCGTTACGCAAGGACATCGCTTTGAAGCCAGTGCATCCAAAATTATTCTTAAAGACGCGTATCACTACGCGCAACAGCTCGAACAAGACGGCGCGGTAATTGCGAGTTTTGAACAACGTCGTAGCGAAATTAGCCATCAAATGCACGCTATTGCCGCCGCTCAACAGCTCAAGGTGATTGAGGACGAAGCCTTGCTCGATGAAGTCACGGGTCTGGTGGAGCGTCCCAATGTGTTGTTGGGACAGTTTGAGACGAGCTTTTTGGAAGTGCCGCAAGAGTGTTTGATTTTGACCATGAAAGCGAACCAAAAATACTTCCCGTTGCTCGACAAAACAGGTCAGCTTAGCAACAAATTTTTAATTGTTGCCAATGTCCATCCTGCCGATGCTAGCTTGGTGATTCAGGGTAATGAGCGCGTGGTGCGGCCGCGTTTAGCCGATGCTAAATTTTTCTTTAATCAAGATCGTAAAAAGACCTTGGAGTCGCGCGTGCCAGGCTTGGCAAAAGTGGTCTATCACAACCAGCTCGGCACGCAACTAGAACGCTCCGAGCGCGTGGCAAAACTGGCGGGCACGATTGCACGTTTGCTTAATGCTGACAAAGAACAAGCGATACTCGCGGCGCGTTTGGCCAAGGCCGATTTGCTCACCGACATGGTCGGCGAATTCCCCGAATTGCAAGGCATCATGGGGCGTTACTACGCCTTGCATGATGGACAACATAAGCTCGTGGCGGACGCGATTGAAGGACATTACCGCCCTCGTTTTGCGGGTGACTTTTTGCCGCAAGGGCCGATTGCTTGCGCGGTGGCACTCGCTGACAAATTGGAAACCTTAGTGGGGATTTATGGCATCGGACAAGTGCCCACGGGCGATAAAGACCCGTTTGGTTTGCGTCGCCATGCACTGGGCATTTTGCGCATTTTGATTGAAACGCCACTAGATTTATCCCTAGCCGCTTTGCTTAAATTAGCCGCAAATAATTTCCCGGCGGGTTTATTAAATGCCAAGGTGGCAGAGGAGGTTGAGCACTTTGTGACGGAACGTTTACGCAATTATTTGCGTGAACGTGAGTTTGAAGTTGCGCATATCGACGCGGTGTTGGCGGTGCTGGCAGGCCGAACTCACGAAGTGTTGCCGCGCTTACAAGGGGTACGCACTTTTGCCGCACTCTCAACCGCGAAAGAATTGGCGGCAGCAAACAAGCGCGTGCAAAACATCATGCGTAAAAATGCCGAAGAATTAGGTGAGCAAATGCATACCGCAACGGTACAAACAGCTTTGTTGCAGGAAGCTGCCGAGCGCGATTTATACAGCGCGATGCAAGACATTAAACCGATGGCAAACGAGTATTTAGCGCGCGGCGATTATGGTCAAAACCTGAAAATTTTAGTCACACTCAAACCCTTTATTGATGACTTTTTTGATGGCGTGATGGTGATGTGTAAAGAGCCTGAGTTGCGCATCAATCGCGGCGCGTTGCTGCAAGAGCTCGGCGGCTTGATGAACCAAGCGGCGGACATTTCTAAACTAGCGGCTTAATAGCGCGGGTCGCTGCCAGCCTGTAGTGGCTAGCAGGTTTTGTAGAAGGCTGATTTATCGGGCGATGCTGACCGTGAGCTATCGCCCGATAAATCGACCTCCTACAAGCCAAGTCGCACTGAGGCATGCAGAGCTGTTCCACACAACATTTACCCTCTAAAAAACATGAAACTTATCATTCTCGACCGCGACGGCGTAATCAATTTTGACTCTGACCAGTTCATCAAAACGCCAGCTGAATGGCAACCTATTCCAGGCAGTTTGGAAGCCATCGCGCGCTTGAATCAGGCGGGTTATCGCGTCGCCGTAGCAACCAATCAATCAGGCGTAGGGCGCGGCTTATTTGACATGACCACGCTCAATGCCATACACGACAAAATGCACAAGGCGGCGGCATTAGTGGGGGCGCGCATCGACGCAGTGTTTTTTTGCCCGCACACCTCGGACGCGCATTGCACCTGTCGCAAACCCAAAGCAGGCATGTTTGAAGAAATCGCTGCGCGCTACAACGTCAGCTTAAAAAATGTGCCGGCGGTGGGCGACTCTTTACGCGACTTGCAAGCGGGTGCGGCATTGGGAGCAAAACCGTATTTGGTGTTGACGGGTAAAGGCACGAAAACCCAAGCGGGCGGCGGCTTGCCTGAGGGCACGCAAATTTTTCCTAACTTATCCAGCGTGGTCGTCGCCCTCTTATGAAACTGCTTCGTTCGATTATTTTTCTGCTCGCGCAAATTATTTATACCGTTTTATACGCGCTGCTCACTCCGTTCATTTTTTTGCTCAATGCGCACTGGCGGTATCGGGTTTTAATCGGTTTTGCGCATGGTGTGCTGTGGCTGTTGCGCGTGATTTGTGGCATCAAAATGCAAGTGCGCGGCGCAGAGAACATTCCCGCAGAGTCATGCGTGGTATTGAGCAAACATCAATCGGCATGGGAAACCTTAGCCTTGCAATTAGTCTTGCCGCCGCACGTTTGGGTGGTTAAACGCGAGTTGTTATGGCTGCCTTTTTTCGGTTGGTTACTGGCCTTATCCAGCCCGATTGCGCTCAATCGCGGCAAGGGCAAAGCGGCAATGCAACAACTATTAGCAAAAGGGAAGCAAAAATTACAGCAAGGTTTTAGCGTGGTGCTGTTTCCCGAAGGCACGCGAATGCCGTACGGCGTGCGCGGTAAATACAAAATCGGCGGCGCGTTATTGGCGGCACATAGCGGCGCAGCAGTGTTGCCTGTCGCGCATAACGCTGGCAAATTTTGGGGGCGCAATGCCTTTATCAAACATCCTGGCACGATTACCTTGAGCATCGGCAAACCCATTGCCAGCAAGGGTTTGGATGCGGCTCAACTTAACGCCCAAGTTGAAGCGTGGATAGAAGCCGAGATGGAGACGTTGGGCTGATGTCCTCTGCCGTGCGCCCCACGATTGAGCAACGCGCCACGTTGTTGGCGGGGCAGCACATTACTTACACCTTAAAACGTAGTAGTAAACGCCGCAGTATTGGGCTGCGCATCGACGATCGCGGCTTAACGGTGAGTATGCCGTTGCGCGCATCTGAGCTGTGGTTGGACAGTGTGTTGAATGAAAAAGCCGCATGGGTCGTAGAAAAATTACACGGCTGGCAAGCGCGTTTACCGCTGGCTAAAACGATCTGGCAAGACGGTGAGTGGCTGGATTATTTAGGCGAGCTGCTGACTTTGCGCGTCGAGCGCGGCAGCTTTGTGGCGGCGGCGCAACGACGTGATGACGCACTGCATGTTTTTGTAAAACCCCATGCGAGCGAGGTGCATATCGAGCGCGCCGTCACGCTGTGGTATCGCGCCCAAGCCTTGCAATTATTTACCGATCGTTGCGCGCACTACGCGGCATTAATGGCGGTCGTGCCGTTACGCATTGAGATTTCTACCGCAAAAACCTTGTGGGGCTGCTGCACCGCCAGTGGCACGCTGCGCTTCAATTTGCAGCTGATTAAATTGCCGCTGCATTTGATTGATTATGTGGTGGTGCATGAGCTAGCGCATTTGCGTGAGATGAATCACTCCGCCGCATTTTGGGCTGAAGTGAGATTGGCTTGCCCTGATTACCTTAAGCATCGCGCCGAACTCAAAGCGATTGCACTCGCTTAAGTTCGCCGCGAACACCTAACGGCCTAGATATTTTTCGCGCGCTCAGCCTGAGCATATTCAGGTATCTTCACGTCCATATTCAGCGTGTCAAAAATTTCCTACAAACTTTTTAGATGCGTTGTGTTTTTTGCCTCGCAACTAAAAAATGACAGGGTGGCGAACATGGAAAAACCAGAGTTGATGCAAAACACTTTGACGGGACTAGTGGTGTTGGTGCTGTTAGGCGTATTGGCTTTTCTCTATAACAAAACGCAAGCGGTCGATTTGCATGAGCAAAACGAAGTGATGGGTTTGTTAAGTGAGCTAAAAGATATTGATAATCGTTGGGATTTTGAGGTGCAGCGCGCGCGCATAGATTTATCTTTAGGAGCGGCTGAAACCTATAGCCGCGTTGATGCGGGCGATAAGGCGTTGCGTGACATTACGCGTATGGCGCAGCGCACCAGCAGTACGAGCTTGCGTTCGGGACTCACCGAGCTGCGTCAGGCAATTCACAATAAAGCCGACTTGGTCGAGCAATACAAAGCTGAAAATCAGCTCAACAAAACCGCTTTGCAACTGCTCTTGAAAAACGCGCACGAACTGAGTGATTTTGATAGCAACGCTTTGTCGCCTACTTATCAAGCGGCCTTAAACAAACTGTTAAGTATTGCGCCGCAATACTTTATTCAAGCGCAAGAAGCGCAAAGCAGCGCGCTAACTGAGGCGGCGCAGCCTTTGCAAGCTGGGGTGCAAACTGAGCGTGTCCAGCAGTTGCTCGATGCCTTGCATGTGATGCAAAAACATATCCCAATCGAGCTGGCTTTATATGGCCAGCTCGAAGTGCTGACCTCAGGACCGCGATTGGTCAATATGACGTTGTCATTCAATAACGAGCTCGATGAAACCTTACAAGAGAAAGAACGCTATCGTATTTACTTGGTGTATTACTCAGGTGCGCTCCTGATTTTGTTGGCGTATTTTGGGTTGAAAATTAAGGCGGCGAATCAAATGCTGGAACATCGTGTTGTGGCTCGCACTAAAGAGTTATCCGCCGCGATGAAGCATTTGAAAGAATCCGAATCGCAGCTTATCCAATCAGAAAAAATGTCCTCTTTGGGGCAGATGGTGGCAGGAGTTGCCCACGAAATTAACACCCCGCTTGCCTATGTTAAAAATAGTTTGGCACGCGTCTCGGAACAGATGCCTAGTATTGCCGCTGCTTTGCAGCATTGCCAAGAATTGTTGGGGCTGCTTAAGGCGGGCAACAATCCTGAGGCACTCGCAAAAAGTTTTGCGCAAAGTTCTGAGCAGCTGGTCAATTTGCAACAACAACATGTCATCGAAGATCTAAATGAGTTAGTTAAAGACGGTTTATTCGGTACCGCACAAGTTGCTGAAATTGTCGGCAATCTAAAAAACTTTAGTCGCTTAGATCGCAGTAAAGTCGCTAAATTTAATTTGAACGAAGGCTTGGATAGCACGCTGTTACTCGCCAAACATTTACTTAAGTCAGTGCGGGTTGAAAAGCATTACGGACAAATTCCCGACATTACTTGTTCTCCTTCGCAGCTCAATCAAGTTTTTTTGAATTTGATTACCAATGCCGCGCAAGCTATGACAAACGAAGCGGGGACAATTTCCTTAATCACTAAAGTGGCTGGCGATGGCGTTGAAGTCGTGGTGGTGGATAACGGCAATGGCATTCCCGCTGATATTTTGCCGAAGATTTTTGATCCTTTTTTTACCACCAAAGAAATTGGTAAAGGCACGGGCTTAGGCTTGTCCATTTCTTATAAAATTATTCAACAACACGGTGGCAAAATTAAGGCAGAATCAAAAGCTGGTCTGGGTACTAAATTTATCATCTGGTTACCATTAAAACCGCCCGCAGAAGCAGCATTAGAAGGATAAGCATCATGGTCGCACCGACACAAATTGGTAAGTATCAAATTCAAGGCGAATTAGGCAAAGGCGGTATGGGGGTAGTCTGGCGTGGCTGGGATGCCGCTATCGCACGCGGCGTGGCGATTAAGTGCATCGACAAAAGCTCGCATCAAGGTGTGGAGCTCGATGAGTTGCTGCAACGCTTTCGTCAGGAAGCGCAAGTGGTAGGACGTTTAGTTCACCCGCGTATTGTGCAAATCTATGACTACTTAGAGGACGAGCAAGGTGCGTACATCGTGATGGAGTTGGTGCATGGCAAACCGCTCTCTCAGCACTTAGCGCAAGGCGACCAATACGAGATACACGAAGTCGGTCAAATCATTGCGCAAATTCTCGACGGTATCGGTTATGCGCATAGCCACAAGGTGGTGCATCGCGACATTAAGCCTTCCAATATCCTTATCAATAATGATGGACGCATCAAAATAAATGACTTTGGGATTGCTCACGTTGAAGCCTCTACGCTCACGCAAATGGGCGATTTATTGGGTACGCCGCATTACATGTCGCCTGAGCAGTTCTTAGGTAAAGAGATTACGCCACTCGTCGATTTATTTGCCATTGCGGTCATCGCTTACGAATTACTGACGCGCAATCGTCCTTTCACTGGCAATGTCGCGACCATCATGCAGCAGGTGTTGGCGGTTGATCCCGTTAAACCCTCTATGCTGAATATGAGTTTGTCTGCTTCAATGGATGAGGTGTTGCTCAAAGCACTCTCTAAAAATGCGCAAGATCGTTATCCCAGTGCGCGCGAATTTTCTGACGCGTTTAAGTTAGCCGTGCGGGATTCGATTAGCCCAGGAGCGGACACGATGGCAAGTGTTTCTGCTGCGAAGCCGTTTGATGGCAATGCCTTGCTTAATGTGGCGCAAGCGATGCACACGGTGCAAATCAAAGCGGCAGCGTTGCAAGCGAGCGATGATACGGGCGGCTCAATTAGTTTGGATACCAGTGTGAAAAAGGCGCGCTTGCTCATTGTGGATGATGAAGAGCGCATCTTGACCGCCCTGAAGTCTTTATTTCGCGAGCGTTACCACGTATTCACTACCACCGACGGCAACAAGGCTTTGGAATTTTTACGCAAATATCAAATGCATGTGATTATCAGCGATCAACGTATGCCCTTGATGTTAGGGGTTGATTTATTGCGCCGTTCGCGTGAAATTTCGCCGCGTAGCGTGCGTATTTTATTGACGGGTTATTCCGACTTGTCCTCGATTGTTGGCTCAATTAACGACGGTGAAGTGTATCGCTTCATCAATAAACCTTGGGATAATGCTGCCTTGCACGGCGTGGTTGCCGAGGCTGTCACCATTGCTCTTGAGCTTGCCGATACCAAGAGTACGGCGATTGTCTTACCCGCCAAAATGAATGCGGCAGTGTTGGTAATCGCCCCTGATGAGGATATTTTCCGCGTTACACGCGAGCTGGTTGGTACGCTATGCCCCGTGTTATATGCCTCGGACAGCGAAGCGGCTATGCTGATTTTGCAACAACAAGAAGTCGCCGTGGTGGTGGCTGACGTGGAAGCGAGCCAGATTGAACTGACCTCAATGCTGAAATTATTGAAGCAAGAAACACCGCAAATTTTGACCATCGTCACCACTAAAAAAGCCGATTCAGAGTTGGTGATTGAGCTCATCAATCAAGCACAAGTTTTCCGTATCTTGTCCAAACCCATCAATGTGGCTTTATTAAAAGAGCATGTTCATGCTGCATTGCAGCGTTATTTAAGCTACAAGCAAACACCTAAGCTACTGCACAGTCATAAAGTGCAAACGATGCCAGAAGTGCGCGAATCAAATTTGGGTTTACGTATTTTGGATAGCCTAAAATTATTTCGCGGCAAGTGGTTCGGTGCAGCTTAGAAGGTCAAACGCTCACGCTGATCGGCGAATAATTCGATTAGCTTGCTGTATAGCTCACTGTCGTCGCGCCGACTCAACCAAGCCTGATTTTGATAAGAAAAATGAAAGCCGCCTGATTTAGCCGCGACCCAAATTTCTTGATTCACATCATGGCGATTGATAATAATTTTCGCGCCATTGTCGAACTCCACTTCCAGCACGTTGCCGCTGCGATTGCCTTCCACATCGCCACCGCAGGCATCAATTGCCGTTTCAATTTTTGCTAACGCCGCGTCTGCCAGTTGGTTGAATTCGCTCTCAGTCATTTATAATCCGCCTCTTTAATTTTTCGGGTTGCGCGCGATGTCGCTACGTCTTTGCATTATCGTGGGTTTAGTTTTGTTGATGCAAGGGTGTGGACGCAAAGGCGCGTTATATTTGCCCGCTAGCGCGCCCATTGCTAACGCCATACCTGCCAGCTCCGCTGTTCCTAACACTCCATCTGCGCCTTAACTTTTTTCAAATTTATGTCTAATTATTTCACGCAAAAAAACTTTCAACTGCACGCCGAAAATGTTGCCCTCACCGACATCGCGGCGCAATTTTCCACGCCGTGTTACGTCTATTCACGCGCCGCGCTGACCGATGCGTATCAGCAATTTAGTCAGGCTTTGCAAGGCCGCGAGCATTTGATTTGCTACGCGGTTAAAGCCAATGGCAATCTGGCGGTGCTGAATGTGTTGGCGCGTTTAGGCGCGGGTTTCGACATCGTGTCAGGCGGTGAATTACAACGCGTTTTAGCAGCGGGTGGCGCAGCGCAAAAAATTGTTTTTTCGGGCGTAGGCAAAAGCACCGACGATATGCGCATGGCGTTAGAGGCGAACATTTTGTGCTTCAACGTCGAGTCCGCACCTGAGTTGGATAGACTCAATGCGGTTGCTGCCAGCATGGGCAAAACTGCCGCGATTAGCTTGCGCGTCAACCCCGATGTCGATGCCAAAACTCATCCGTATATTTCGACAGGCTTGAAGCAAAATAAATTCGGCGTGGCTTACACCGACGCGATTGCGCTGTATCGCCATGCACACAGTTTGAAAAATTTGCGCATCACTGGCATGGATTGCCATATCGGTTCGCAACTTACCGAAACCAGCCCGTTCATCGCCGCCGTGGAAAAGATATTACTGTTGGTTGACCAACTTGCCGCTGAAGGCATTACCCTCACGCACCTTGATTTAGGCGGCGGTTTGGGCATTTGCTATGACGATGAAACACCCCCTGCGATTAGCGACTACATCGCTGCGTTACTCAAAGCCTTGGTGGGTCGCACCCATAAACTGATACTCGAACCAGGTCGCGTATTAGTTGGCAATGCGGGCGTGTTGCTAACTCGCGTGGAGTACCTCAAACACGGCGAAGAAAAGAATTTCGCAATTGTCGATGCCGCCATGAACGACCTGATGCGTCCCGCTTTGTACGATGCTTATCATCGGATTGTGCCTGTCAAACAAGAAAAAAATGCTGCTCAAAACTTTGATGTAGTTGGCCCAATCTGTGAAACAGGCGATTTTATCGGTCGTAATCGCAGTCTTGCCATTACTGAAGAGTCCTTGCTCGCGGTGATGTCAGCGGGTGCGTATGGCATGAGCATGAGTTCGAATTACAACGCGCGGGGACGCGCTGCCGAAGTGATGGTGGACGGTGACCAAGTTCATTTGGTGCGCGCCCGCGAAACTTTCGCTCACCTGATTGCGGGTGAATGCCTGCTTGCTTAATCCCTAGTCGGCGCGCGGTTGACAGCCCTTCGCGTTCTGGTAAATTTCGCCGCCTTTTTAAGATTTTTTAGTTTCATCAACCGTAACATTTTTAGATTGAGGAGTTCATCATGGCCGTATTAGTTGGCAAAACCGCACCCGATTTCACCGCCGCCGCCGTATTAGGCAGCAACGAAATTAACGAATCATTCAATTTGCACAAACACATCAAAAACAAAATGGCGGTGGTGTTCTTCTACCCACTCGACTTCACTTTTGTTTGCCCTTCTGAAATCATCGCGTTCGACCATCGTTTGGACGAATTCAAAGCGCGCGGCGTGGAAGTTATCGGCGTGTCGATCGACTCGCATTTCACGCATCTGGCGTGGAAAAATACGCCAGTGAACAACGGCGGGATTGGTCAAGTTCGCTATCCCTTGATTGCGGACATCAAGCACGACATCTGCAAAGCCTATGACGTGGAAGCTGACGGTGGCGTAGCGTACCGTGGCTCATTCCTGATTGATGCAGCTGGCGTGGTGCGTCATCAGGTGGTCAACGATTTGCCATTGGGTCGTAACATCGACGAGATGCTGCGCATGGTAGATGCGTTGCAATTCCACGAACAACACGGCGAAGTTTGCCCAGCGGGTTGGAGCAAAGGCAAAGCGGGTATGGGCGCATCGACTGAAGGCGTAGCAAAATACTTGGCATCACACGCAAAAGATTTGTAAAAGCTGCCGCTATACTTTTCGTTTGTTGGAAATTGAGCGCAATAAAAAACCACCTTCGGGTGGTTTTTTATTGCGCTCAATGAAAAATTTTTTACCGCATAATGCGCGCCTCGTTTTTTACCTTGCCGCCATGAACCTTTTCGCCGCGATTTCGTACCAGCTCCGCCGTACTGTTGCCCGCCTGTTTGACCGCTTGGCGCACAAGTGGCGCGGGGCTTTTTACTTGTATTTGGCGGCGATTTTTAGCGTGCTGATTATTGCCGATACCGCCTATTTGCATGTGTTTGCCAATATGAAACAAGGCGCGTTTGACTTGATGGTGCGCTATCGCGTGCATGTTCCGCCTGCTGATCCTGACATTGTGATTGTTGATATTAACGAAGCCAGTTTGGCGGCGATGGCGAAAGATTACGGGCGTTGGCCGTGGCCGCGTCAGGTGTTGGGCGAGTTCGTCGAGGGTATCGAGGCGCAGCACCCCAAAGCCATCGTGTTCGATATTTTGTTTAGCGATGCGGATGTGTATAACGCCGACAGCGACGCGTATTTCAACGCGGTGATTGCGAAAACCGACAATACTTTTTTCCCCATGTTGAGGCTCAATTCAGATGATGACGGCTTGAGCCAACTCACGCCGCGCATGATTCCTGGCGTGGTCGAACTTGCCGATGCACAAGCCGACGCGACGCTGGCGATGGTGCTGCCATTTTTCCCCGCTGCGTTGCAAAGTGGTCGTTTAGGCACGCACAACATTTATGCCGATAGCGACGGTATCGCGCGCCAATATCCTGTTTATCTGGACGACTATGGCTGGAAAATTCCGTCCTTACCGCTGCGCATCGCGCAGATTTTGCATTACCCCGAACCTAGTGCAGCGAACGTTTTGCTGAACTGGCGCGGCGCACCGTTTACTTATCACTCAGTGGGGTTTAGCGAGGTGTATGGTGATTTTTCACGCGAGAAAAAGCAGCGTAAATCTGACGAATTCACCAACAAAATTGTCATCATCGGCTCGACTGCGCCGAGTTTATTTGACATCAAAGCCACGCCGTTAAGCCGCAATCATCCTGGCGTAGAAATTTTAGCCACCGCGATAGACAACTTTAAGCACGGCGATTTTTTACGTTTTCCCGATGCCAAAATTATTTATTTGCTGCTCACGCTGAGCTTGATTTGGGCAACGGCTTGGGGCTTTTATCACGATGCAGGACGCGCCAAAATTGACCGTTTATTTGGTGCCTCGCAATTCATTTTGCTAGGCATCAGTTACGCCAGCATCAACTTTAGCAATACCTACATCAATCTCACTGGCCCCGTCACGCTGGGTTTGGCGTACTTTACGCTGGCGCGCGTGTACGACTTTGCCACTAGTAAAGCCTTGCAGGACAACACGGTGCGCGCCGCGCAGCTACATGAGGGCGCGTTGCAAGGCGTATTGATGTTGGTGCGTTTGGGCGGCAATGACGCGGTGCTGAACGACGCGTTGCGCGAAAAAATCCGTTTGGAAATTAGCGCGCTGGGCGGACAAAGCGTCGAGGTCATTAAGGGCAGTCAAAAGGGTTTGTGGGATTTGTTCGACAACATGTTGGCGATTTCTTGGTTGTGTGAGGCGCAAGATGAAGTCGCGCAAGCGCGTATTAGCAGCGAGATTAGCCTGATAGAACAAGGCTTGTACGGCATCTTGCGCCGCCATTGCAAAATTACTGAACGCGAAATTTTAAGTTTCGTGCATCGCGGCGAGATTGCAGGAGGGGCGGCGGCACGCAATAGTTGGCGGGCTTTATTCGGCAACGCTTTGGCAGCATGGCAACAACATAAAATAGCAACGTGAATTCCCCAGCGCGATCGCATCGCTACAGTAAAATGCGCAACTTTTTTCAGGAGTCGCTATGCAAACAATCCACCTAGACGGCGGCGAACATGCGGTTTTGCTGCTGCATGGTTTGCAAAGCAGTCCTGCCGAATTACAGCCGCTGGCAAAACGTCTTAATCAAGCGGGCTACACCGTACATGTGCCGCATCTGCGCGGCTATGGTTTTATTAAAGGTGATACGCCGCGCTCGGTCACGCCTTGGCAAGCCTGGCACGCTGCCGCCACCGCTGAGTTTTTAGCGTTAAAAAGTAAGCATAAAAGTGTCGCGATGGGCGGCTTGTGTATCGGTGCGGTGCTGTCTTTGAGTGTTGCCGCCGAGCAAGGTGATGAGGTTGCCGCGCTGACGCTGTTAGCGACCACCTTGTGGTACGACGGCTGGGGCATTCCTTGGTATCGTTTTCTGCGCTATGTCGGCTATTACACGCCCGCGCGTTATATTTATACCTATCGTGAACGTGAGCCATTTGGCTTAAAAAATGAACAGCTGCGTAAATGGATTGCGCGCGAAATGGCGCATAAAGATTCAACTATCGTCGGCGCGTCCAAACTGAATTTGCCCGCGATACAAGAAGCCGAACGCATGATTGCTCAGGTTAAAAAATCGCTGCCTAAAGTGACTGCGCCCACCCTCGTCATTCATGCCGAAGAAGATGAAATTTCATCTATGCGTAACCCGCGCTATGTGATGGCGCACATCGGTTCGCCGTGTAAAGAGCTGGTGGTGCTACATAACAGTTACCACATGATTACCGTCGATAACGACCGCGAACAGGTTGCTAGCGACACGCTGCGTTTTTTCGCTACGCACCGTGATTAGGTCGTAAGGTCTAGCCGTTAGGCTGATTAAAAGAGCGGGTAACATTCTGTTACAATGCGCGCGCTAAAATTTCAGGGTAAAAAATAATGAGCTCTCTCGCAACAATCCAACGCATGATGGTTGAACAATTTGACCTTAAATTAGAACAGCTCACACCGAGCGCGGAACTTGCGGGTTTAGGCGTGGATTCTTTGTCTATCGTGGAATTTATGTTCAATTTGGAAGATGAATTAAGCATCAAATTTGGCGACGAACGCGTCGATTTGAAGACCGTACAAGACGTTGCCAATATCGTTGATCAACTGGTCGCCGCGCAACACGGCAAGGCTTAACGTCCCAGCATGACACGACGCGTCGTTATCACAGGTTTGGGCGTTATCTCGCCCGTCGGCAATACCCCCAGCGAATTTTTTACGAATCTGATGGCAGGACAGTCAGGCATACAACGCTTGGATGTGCCTTTTATCGACAAGCTCAATACGCGCATCGGCGCGCCCGTCAAAAATTTCAATCCGTCTGAGCATTTTTCTAAAATGCAGCTCACCAGTTTAGATCGTTTTAGCCAACTTGCCTTGGTTGCTGCGGCACAAGCTGTCTCAGATGCCAAGCTGGAATTAAGCGAGGCGGAGCAACTGCGCGCGGGCGTGTATATGGGCTCATGTTTGGGTGGTGCGGCGACACTCGAAGATGGCTATGTGGAGGTGATGCAGCGCGACGTGCCGCGCGTTAAACCGCTCTCGGTATTGCTTAGTATGAACAACGCCGCCGCCTCGCACATTTCGATTAAATATGCTTTGCAAGGACCGAATGTGACCTATTCGACGGCATGTTCCTCGTCGGCGATTGCCATTGGTGAAGCCTATCGGCAAATTAAAGACGGCTATGCTGATGTGATGTTGGCGGGTGGGGCGGAAGCGATGTTGACACTGGGTGCACTCAAAGCCTGGGAAGCCTTGCGCACCTTAGCGACCGAAGATGAGCAAGATGCCCGTGCCTCGTGCAAACCATTTGCCAAAGACCGCACTGGCTTGGTGATGGGCGAGGGCGCGGCAGTGTTGGTATTGGAAGATGCTGAACGCGCGCTTCAACGCGGCGCGAAAATTTATGCCGAATTAGTCGGCTATCACAGCTCATCCGATGCCAGCCATCTCACCAAACCTGATGCCTTAGGACAAACTCGCACCATCCTTAAAGCCTTGAACGATGCGGGTTTGCAGCCTGCCGACATTGACTACATCAATGCTCATGGCACAGCAACACATGCTGGCGATGTACAAGAAACGCTGGCGATTAAAGCGGTATTTGGCGCGGATGCGCAGAACATTCCTGTCAGCTCGACCAAGTCTATGCACGGACATTTAATGGGCGCGACAGGCGCGGTGGAATTTATCGCGGCGGTGTTGGCACTGCAAAATAACGCCGTGCCGCCCACCATCAATCTGCATCATCCTGACCCCGAATGCGACTTGGATTACGTCGCCAATCAAGGTCGCACAGGCTTGGCACTCAATGCGGTGATGTCCAATTCTTTTGCCTTCGGCGGCAGCAATGCAGTGCTTATCGCGCAGCGATTTCCTCGCTAAGTTTCGAGCGCACAAGCCCACTTATTGCATAGTCTATTTAACCGTTCGGCTCGTTCTGCAAAATTGTCGAGCGTGTTTTGGTGTCGCTATCGCGCTCCCGCCTCGCTCATTTATCTACCAGCTTCAATACGCGTAACGTGCGCTCCCTCACTACCCGTAATAACGCTACATTTTCATCCAGAGATTCGCCATAAGACGGAATCATGTGCTTCAGTTTGGCTTGCCATTCAGGGCTTGCCATGCGTTCTGGGAAGCAGCGTTGCAACACTTCCAGCATGGCTTGCACCGAGGTAGATGCGCCAGGTGACGCGCCTAATAACGCCGCGAGTGAACCGTCTTGCGCGGCGACAATTTCGGTGCCGAGTTCGAGTTTTCCGCCTTTGACATCGCACTGTTTGATGATTTGTACGCGTTGTCCCGCCGAGGCTAATTCCCAATCTTGTTCGCGCGCATCGGGGTAAAACAAGCGCAGTGCCGCAACGCGTTGGCTATGGGTATTTAATGCTTCGCCGAGCAAATAACGCATTAAGTCAAAGTTGTTCAAACCCACCGACAGCATGGCTTTGAGGTTGTTGCCCTTGAGCGAGCCAAACAAATCAAATACCGAACCTTGCTTGAGAAATTTGCTGGTGATGCTGGCGAACGGACCGAATAAGAGGGCGGCTTCGCCATCAATAATGCGCGCGTCTAAATGGGGCACCGACATCGGCGGCGCGCCCGTTGGTGCTTTGCCGTACACCTTGCTGTGATGGCGTTTGACCACTTCAGGATTTTTACAAATCAGCCATTGCCCGCTAACAGGAAAGCCGCCGTAGCCATGACTTTCAGGGAGTTTGGATTTTTGTAGCAAAGGCAATGCGCCGCCGCCCGCCCCTAAAAATACACAGCGCGCGTGAACTGTATGTGCACTATTTTTATGCGCATCGGTCATGCGCACTTGCCAGTGACCATCGGATTTTTGTTTGAGTGAGTCAATGTGGTGGCTTAATTTCAGCTCGAAATTGTCGTTGCGCTTCAGTGCTTTTACTAATTTGCGCGTCAACATGCCGAAATCGACATCTGTGCCGTGTTTGACTTGGGTTGCCGCGACCGCTTGTTCAGCCGTGCGTTGACTCATTACCAGCGGCATCCACTCGCGCAACACCGCTGCGTCTTCGCTGTATTGCATTTCTTCAAATAAATGATGCGCGCTGAGTTTCTCAAAGCGTTGCCGTAAAAACGCCACGTCGGTTTCGCCCCACACCAAGCTCTGATGAAACACCGCATTGATGAATTTTTCAGGTGCGGGCAAGATATTTTGCTCGACCAAATATGACCAAAATTGCAGCGACACTTCAAACGCCGCATTGATTTGCAAAGCCTTGTCGATACTGACCGTGCCGTCTGCTTGTTGCGGCGTGTAATTGAGTTCGCAATAGCCCGCGTGCCCCGTGCCCGCGTTATTCAAACTGTGCGAGCTTTCGTGTGCGACGCTGGCTAAGCGTTCCACCATCAAAATTTTCAAGCTCGGATCAAGTTGCGAGAGCAGCGTGCCCAGCGTGGCACTCATCACGCCCGCACCGACTAGCAACACATCAACAGTATTATTTTGTTTCATATAGTTATTCCTGATTTATTTGCGCAAACTTTCCAACATCTTTTCTAATCTTTTCACCGACACAATCACGGGGGTTTTTAATTCTTGCGCGAATAACGAGACGCGTAATTCTTGCAGTAAATAGGCGAATTCGTCTAAGCGCGGATCGCTGTGATGACTGACGCGGAGCTTCTGCAAGGCTTGCAATAGCGGTTGCATTTGCGTCATACATTGCGCATCGCGGGCGGGGTTGCTGCGCAGTTTTTCGATACGCAAATTGATGGCTTTAAGGTAGCGCGGCAGATGTTGCAAGCGTTCAAACGAGGTGGTTTCTACAAAGCGTTTATGCACCAAAAATTCTAGTTGCGCGCGTACATCGCTGGCGGCTTGCGGATGCGTTTTGAGCGCGGGCAAACTTTTTTGCAGCGCGTGAAATTCGCTGAGAATCGTCGCTGTTAAGCGTGCTAATTCTTGCGCAATCAGCAGCAGCCGATTCTTGGCTTCTTTGCCACGCGCAGCGAAAGTCGTCTCGTTAAATGGCAGCGGTTCGCTCAAACAACAACGCGTAAAGGTCATCGCCAAAATCTGTTGCTGCAACTCTTGCGGCGTGCCAAGCGGCATATACAACATGCCCAGTTTTTGCGCATCGGGCAGGTTTTTTTCCATGTATTTGACCTGCTCTTTGAGCAGCAACATGAACAAACGATTCAGCCCTTTTTGATGCGCCGCGTGCGCTGCCTCGCGCGTCTCAAAAGCGCGCAACACCACCGCATCCACGTCATCGACCAGCGCGTTGTACAGCGTCACGCTTTGCCCTGCGCGTTGCACCGTGCGCGTTTCGCTAAACTCGCCAAAGCTCCAAGTCGCGCTGCGAATTTCATTGCTGGGCGCATCGACTTGTTTGGTCACCGCAGCGATAACAGGCGCGGCGCGGGAGCTAAGCTCGCTATGCAGTTGCGCAAAATTACGCGACATGCCGAGCTGCCGACCATGTTCATCTAGCACGCGAAAATTCATTAGCAGATGTTGCGGCAGTTGTTCTAAACGAAACGCATCGAGCGGCGCATCGAGTTGTTTTTGTTCGCGCAGATAACGCGCTAAAGCCTGTAACAGCGGCGTGTTTGCGGCGGGCACATCGCGCACAAA
>Ga0209824_10000193_pt1 | contig 42529 bp, 30 predicted proteins | sample VDWuncwatermetaG_FD_184124 | JGI IMG/M metagenome (GOLD analysis project Ga0209824, IMG submission 184124) | Wastewater microbial communities from Netherlands to study Microbial Dark Matter (Phase II) - VDW unchlorinated drinking water (SPAdes)... ...
AAATTGGAGAAATAACCGAAGAACAGGAGAATATCGTGCCTTTCGCACCTTAAATTCTGCGTAAACGAAAAAATTTGATCGTCGTAGATGAAATCGAGATTGGAAAGTGAATTTATAGAGGTGCCCTGTAGTGTTTCACGCTAAACAGCACATAAGAATGTCCAGATTGTCGCCATGCCGCGTTGCTCGTCGTTGCATATGAATAACTATGCGCCTCCTCGCGCCTTGCCTGACAACAATCTGGCCATTCTTGTTTAAGTGCCGCTTAGCGTGAAACACTACACTAGCGGTGTCAGGTAGTGTCAGGTAGCTTCGCAACCTGACCTACGCGACTACACCCATCCCCGCGCTTTCACGTCATCCAAAGTCTTATCCAGGCAACGGCGGATCAAGGCCATCATCTCGTCGATCTGCTCGCGCGTAATCACAAAGGGCGGGGCGACGATCATGCGGTCGCCGACGGCGCGCATCACCATGCCGTTGTCGAACATGTGGCCGCGACACACCATGCCGACGGCTTTGTCGGCGGCGAACATTTCCAGCGTCGCTTTGTTCTTGACCAGCACCAGCCCGGCGATCAAGCCGACCGCGTTGGCGACACCGACCAGGGGGTGATCGGTCAAGGCTTCGAACCGCGTTTTGAAATAGGGACCGATGTCGTCTCGGATGCGCGTCACCAGATTCTCGCGATTGAGGATGGCGATGTTTTCGAGCGCCACGGCGCACGCCACCGGATGCCCCGAATAGGTGAAGCCGTGATTGAAGTCGCCGCCTTTTTCGATCAGCACCGCGGCGACGCGATCCCCCACCAGCACGCCGCCGAGCGGGATATAGCCGGAAGTCACGCCTTTGGCAAAAGTGATGAGGTCGGGCCGGTAACCGAAAGTCTGGCAGCCGAACCATTGACCGGTGCGCCCGAAGCCGCAAATCACTTCGTCCGACACCAGCAAAATATCGTATTTGTCGCAGATGCGCTGTATCTCCGGCCAGTAGGTATCGGGCGGGATAATCGCGCCGCCCGCACCCTGCACCGGCTCACCGATGAAGGCGGCGACTTTGTCGGCACCGAGTTCCAGGATTTTTTCTTCCAGCCAGCCCGCCGCCAGAATGCCAAATGCGTCTTCAGACAAACCTTTGCCGTGTTCGAAATAATAAGGCTGCTCGATATGCGCGATGCCGGCAATCGGCAGATCGCCCTGTTCGTGCATGTATTTCATGCCGCCCAGCGATGCCCCGCAAACGGTAGAACCGTGATAAGCGTTGTGGCGCGCGATGAACGTTTTTTTGTGCGGCTGGCCTTGCAAATCCCAATAACGCCTCGCCATGCGAAACACGGTGTCCACCGCCTCGGAACCCGAATTACTGAAAAACACATGATGAAAATTTTCGGGGGCAATACCTGCGATGGTTGTGGCTAATTCGACCGCAGGTAAATTGGTGGTATTAAAAAAACTATTGTAAAAAGGCAGCACATTCATTTGGCTGTAAGCCGCGTCCGCTAACGATTTTCTGCCATAACCCACGTTCACGCACCACAGCCCCGACATGCCGTCGAGCAAGCGTTTGTCTTCCGAATCCCAAACATAAATACCCTCGCCTTTGACGATGACGCGCGCGCCTTTTTCCGCCAGGTGTTTGGTGTCGGTGAAGGGGTGCAGATAATGCGCGGAGTCCAGTGCCTGTATGGCTTGGGTGTCCAGGCTGGAAAATGAAGTTGTGTCGTTCATAGCGCGTCTTGAATTATCGTAGTTAAAACCGTCATTCCCGCGTAGGCGGGAATCCAGAAGTGGCAACTATACCCGTACCGCCCAATGCTGGATTCCCGCCTGCGCGGGAATGACGATTCGAAAATTAACGCCTTCCTACATCAAACATTCAACAGCAAATGTTGCCGTTCCCACGGGCTGATTACCGCGCTAAATTCGCCCAATTCCCATTCTTTGACGGCGGCAAAAACGGTCACGAAATCTTTTGAAAGAATATCGTGCATCTCTTTGCATACGATGATTCGATCCAGAGATTCGCGCAGGGTGCGGGGCAAAATATGCTCTTTTACATAGGCGTTACCGCGGGTCTCGGAGGTCGGCTTGATCTTGTCCATCATGCCGAGATAACCGCAGGCCAACGTCGCCGCGAGCGCCAAATAAATATTCGCGTCGGCACCCACCAAGCGGTTTTCGATGCGCCGCGCATCGGGGGTCGAATTCGGCACCCGCAATCCCACGGTGCGGTTATCGTTACCCCAGCACACGTTGATGGGCGCGGCCATATTTTTGACCAAGCGGCGATAGGAGTTCACGTAGGGCGCGAAAATCGCCATGGTCTCCGGCAGGTAACGCTGCAAGCCGCCGATGAAATATTGAAACTGTTTGCTCGCTTCGCCGTTCTTATCGCTGAAAATATTCGCGCCGCTTTCGCTGTCGAGCATGCTGGTGTGGATGTGCATCGCCGAGCCGGGCTGGTTGGCCATGGGCTTGGCCATAAAGGTCGCATACATGTTGTGGCGCATGGCCGCTTCGCGCACCGTGCGTTTGAAAATGAACACGCTGTCCGCCAATTCCAGCGCGTTGCCGTGCAGAAAATTGATCTCCATCTGCCCCCTGCCGGCTTCGTGGATGAGGGTGTCGATATCGAGTTCCTGCGCCTTGCAGTAATCGTAGATATCCTCGAACAGGGGATCAAACTCGTTCACCGCGTCGATGCTGTATGCCTGGCGGCCCGACTCGGGTCGCCCGCTGCGACCGATCGGCGGTTGCAGCGGCAAATCGGGGTCGGTGTTGCGCTCGACGATATAAAACTCGAGTTCGGGGGCGACCATCGGGTTCCAGCCCTGCTTCTTGTACAGATCGAGCACGCGGCGCAGCACGCTGCGCGCCGCATACTGCACCAGCTTGCCGTCGGAGTGAAAACAGTCGTGGATCACCACCGCGGTGGGATCGGCCGCCCAAGGCACGATGCGCACGGTGGAGGCATCTGGCTTGAGCACCAGGTCGAGGTCGATCATGTTGATCACATCGCAGTAGGGGCCGCTATCGGGGAAGTTTCCCGTCACGGTCATGCCCAGCACCACTTCGGGTAGCCGCATGCCGCGATCTTCGACAAATTTTTCGCGCGGCACGATCTTGCCGCGCGCGATGCCGGTCAAATCCGGCACCAAGCACTCGACCTCGGTGACGTGGCGCTCGTTGAGCCAGTTATCCATTTCGGCGTACTGCATTTGTTCGCGTTTTGACATGTGTGCTCCTTTTTTTTAGGGCGGGTAACACCCGCCCTGCGCATCAACCTCTAACCGCGCCGCAAGCCTCACCAAATGCTGCAAAAAGCCGCCGCGAATCGGGATTGTCCATCACCCGCCACTCGGGATGCCATTGTACGGCCAAGGCGAAATGCCGGGCGTTCTCGACACGAATCGCCTCGATCTGTCCATCCGGGGCGGTCGCTTCCACCGCCAGTCCATGCGCCAATTTGGCGATGCCCTGGCCGTGTATCGAATTCACGTGAATTTCATCTGCCCCACCAAACAACGCCTGCAACTGCCCGCCTACCGTCAGCACGACAGCATGCGCCACCCCGTATTGCAGATCCAAGGGTTGTTCCTCTGCCGCGCGATGATCGAAGCGCCCGGCAACACTTTGCACTTGCTGGTGCAGCGTCCCGCCCAAAGCCACGTTCAATTCCTGTAAACCACGGCAGATGCCGAACAATGGCAATCCCGCCTCCAGCGCGGCGGTAATCAAGGGGAAGTTGGTCGCGTCGCGCTCGGTATCCATAAGCATCTGCGGCGAATGTGGGTGCTGCCCATAACGCGCCGGTTCGACATTCGAGGCCGAACCCGTCAACAACAGCCCATCCAACATACTCAATAATTTCGCCACATCCTGACGATCCCCCAGCGCGGGCAGCAGCAGCGGTGTGCAGCCCGCCGCGGTCACCAGCGCATCGACGTACTTGCGCCCAACGACATGAAAATCATGATTGCCTATGGGCTTAACGCAAGCGGGTATGCCGACGATGGGGCGGGATGCGGCCACTATCAACCTCCTCTCGTAAGGGCACCTCTATAAATCCAAATTTCGTCGCAACACTTCGTTGCTCGCAATCGTGAGTTATCAGCAGCCATGTCGCAATTGTTCGCGCCTCGTTTTGCTTAGAACTTTGAATTTATAGAGGTGCCCGTAAATCGGTTGGGCGCGCACAGCGCGCCCCTATGGGATGGGCGCTTGCGGTGCGCTCACGCTATACACAAAATTTTCTTCGGCTCGGGTGATTGTTGTAGGGGCGAGCTGCGCGCGCCCAATTCACCCACGCGCAGCCCCGCTCACGCAAACGGCTCGTAAGCATAGCCGAGATCGCGCGCAACCGCTTCGTAGGCGACTTTGCCGCGATGTATGTTCAGGCCGCAGGCGAGGTGCGCGTTTTCTGCTAACGCCTTGCGATAGCCCTTGTTGGCGAGCTGCAATACGAACGGCAGCGTGGCGTTGGTCAGCGCCAGCGTGGATGTGCGCGCCACCCCGCCCGGCATATTAGTGACGCAATAATGCACAATGCCGTCGACGATATAGGTGGGCTCCTGGTGCGTGGTGGGGCGCGAGGTTTCGGTGCAGCCGCCCTGGTCGATGGCGACATCGACGATCACCGCGCCCGCGCGCATCAGCGACAGCATCTCGCGCGTAATCAGTTTGGGCGCGGCGGCACCGGGGATGAGCACGGCACCGATGATGAGATCAACGTCGGCAAGATGCGAGACGATAGCTTCGTGGCCAGATACTTGGGTGAGCAAGCGCGGGCCAAAATCGTTGTCGATCTGCGTCAGGCGCGGCAGCGACACATCCAGAATGGTGACTTGCGCGCCCATGCCTAGGGCGATGCGCGCGGCGTTGACCCCGACGACTCCGCCGCCCAGCACCAGCACCTTGGCCGACGGCACGCCGGGCACGCCGGAGAGCAACACGCCGAGGCCGCCGTGCGCTTTTTCTAAGGCTCGCGCGCCCGCCTGGATGGACATGCGCCCGGCGACTTCGGACATCGGCTTGAGCAAAGGCAGGCCGTTGCTGTTGTCGGTCACGGTTTCGTAGGCGATGGCGACGCAGTCGGCATCCAGCAGGCCCTGGGTTTGGTCGCGGTTGGGCGCGAGGTGCAAATACGTAAACAGCAATTGTCCCGGGCGCAACTGCCGGTACTCCACCGGTTGCGGCTCTTTGACCTTAACGATCATTTCGGCGCCGGCAAAAATCTCTGCGGCTGCGGCACTTGCGGCGACGACGCGCGCACCCGCCGCAGCATACATCTCGTCGCTGAAACCCACGCCGTTGCCCGCCTGCGTTTCCACCCATACCTGGTGGTCGGCGCGCACCAGCGCGGCCACGCCTGCCGGGGTTAGGCCGACGCGGTATTCGTGGTTTTTGATTTCTTTGGGTACGCCGATCAGCACGATGGCCTCTTGTCAAGATTCAACCCAGCTTCTCCGATGGCTAAGTGTAGCCGATATTGGTATGCTTACAAGAGCCACTTTGGCAAAAATGATGGGGCCACTTAGATGCCTTTTTTAACGTGATTGTGGAGCCTGAAATGAGTCCCCCTACCCTCTCGCAATGGCTTTTGGCGGAGTTAAACCAAACCGCACCCGGCAGTGCCTTGCCGCGCTATCGCAGCGTTTACGAAGCGCTACGCAAGGCGATCATGAGCGGTCGTCTGAGCGCGGGTAGCCGCCTGCCTTCGACCCGCTTGCTGGCGCATGAATTGGCGTTGTCGCGCAACACGGCGTTGGCCGCCTTCGACCAGTTGCTGGCCGAAGGTTATGTCTCGGCGACGCTGGGCAGCGGCACTTATGTGAACGACCTCAGCATCAATTCGGGAAGCTCGAGTTTCCGCAAGAGCGAGCCGACCCGCGATAAGCCGCCACCGGGCGGTTTCTTTTACGCGGGGTCATCCGCCAGCCGCACGTCTCGCCCGCCCGCCGCCGCCGCTGTTCGGCAAGCCCCGCTCTCTCGACGCGGGCAACGCATACTCGACGCGGGCGCGGTGGCCGAGCAAGCGATACAACCTTTCGTTCCCGGCATGGACGATTTTTCGGTGTTCCCGCTCAAGCTCTGGCAACGCTTGCAGAACAAATACTGGCGCGACGGACGCGCACAATTGCTCGACTACGATACGGCGGGCGGCTATCCCCCGCTGCGCGCTGCCATCGCCGATTATTTGAACGTGTCGCGCTCGGTGAACGTGACCGCGGATCAGGTGTTGATTACCGCCGGCACCCAACAATCGCTGACGCTGTGCGCGCAAATGCTCGCCAACGCCGGGCATCTCGCCTGGATAGAAAACCCCGGCTATTGGGGCGCGCGCAAAGCGTTCGAGGCCTGCGATTTGCAGTTGCGACCGGTCGCGGTCGATCGTGAGGGTATCCATCCCGATGCCGCCGATCTGGCCACCCAACCGCGGCTGATCTACGTCACCCCCTCGCACCAATATCCGACAGGCGTGGTAATGAGCCTGTCGCGGCGGCGGCTGTTGCTGGAATACGCTGCCGCGCGCCGCACTTGGATACTCGAAGACGATTACGACAGCGAGTTCCGCTACAGCGGTCGCCCGCTGTCGTCGCTGCAAGGGCTGGATACGCACGACCGCGTGATCTATCTCGGCACATTCTCGAAGATACTCTATCCCGGCATCAAAGTCGGCTACATGATCGTGCCCGACGCGCTCGTCGCGCCTTTCAGAACCGCGCTGCACGACCTGCAACGCCCCGGCCAAGTTATGCTGCAAGCCGCGCTCGCCGACTTCATCGGACAAGGGCATTTCGCCACGCACGTCCGCAAGGTGCGACAGGTGTACAGCGAGCGGCGCGAACTGCTGGTGCGTCACCTGCAACCCCTGTTACGCAAGCGCGCCGCGATCACGGCCGAAGCTTCCGGGATGCACTTGGTGATCGAACTGCCGGACCGCATCGACGACGTGCAATTAGCCCGTCACGCCGCCGCCCAGGGTCTGGTGGTGCGCCCCCTATCGGGCTACTACATCGGCCAGCCCGACCGCAAAGGCTTGATGGTCGGCTACGCTTACATGCCCACCGAGCGCATCGCATTTTTTGGGAAGCTGCTCGGCACGGTGATCAAAAACGGCGCGGCATGACGGCTCCACAAAAACAGTTCTGCGATTGACCGGGCTATTCGATTTATGCTTTAATTGCGCCCTCTCGTAGGTCGGACTTTAGTCCGACATCACACATCGTCGGGATAAATCCCGACCTACGAATTGGGCGGTTAACTCAGCGGTAGAGTGCCACCTTCACACGGTGGAAGCCACTGGTTCGATCCCAGTACCGCCCACCAATACGTAGGTCGGGATTTATCCCGACTTGCTCGCGATGTCGGGATAAATCCCGACCTACAACCCCGGCTCTACAAACCCCAGTCCATTGCTCGCCGCTCTCCCGGATTACGCTGCGCTCCATCCGGGCTACAAGACTCCCGGCTCCACAAACCCCAACAGCAGTTTATTTTTGAGCCTTTTCAGCTCGTCGCGGTGCTGCGCGGCTTTTTCGAATTCCATATTTTTTGCGGCATCGAGCATTTGTTTTTCGGTGAGCCGGATCGCTTTGGCCAAATCGGTCTCAGACATCGCGTCATACTTCGCCTGCATTTGTGCGGCTTTTTGTTGCAGATGCGCGTCCTCGTAATCATACGCGCCGTCGATGATGTCTTTGATGCGCTTGGTCACGCCGCGCGGGGTGATGCCGTGCGCCAAGTTGAACGCGATCTGTTTGACGCGGCGGCGGTCGATTTCGCCCATGGCGCGGCGCATGGATTCGGTGATTTTGTCAGCATACAAAATCGCGCGCCCGTTGATATGCCGCGCCGCGCGCCCCATGGTCTGGATGAGCGAACGCTCGGAACGCAGAAAACCTTCCTTGTCCGCGTCCAAGATCGCCACCAGCGACACTTCGGGAATATCCAGACCCTCGCGCAACAGGTTGATGCCCACCAGCACATCAAATTTTCCCAGACGCAAATCGCGGATGATTTCGACGCGTTCCACCGTGTCGATTTCCGAATGCAGATAACGCACTTTGATGCCGTGGTCGGAAAAATAATCGGTGAGGTCTTCGGACATGCGCTTGGTCAGCGTGGTCACCAACACGCGCTCACCTTTCGCGACGCGCAAATTTATTTCCGACATGAGATCATCGACTTGCGTTGCGACCGGGCGCACCTCGATTTCGGGATCGACCAGGCCGGTGGGGCGTGCCACTTGCTCGACCACTTGTCCTGCGTGCAGCTTTTCGTATTCCGACGGCGTGGCCGAAACGAACACCGTTTGCGGCATCATTTTTTCATATTCGTCAAAACGCAGCGGGCGGTTGTCGAGCGCGGAGGGCAGGCGAAAACCGTAGTTCACCAGATTTTCTTTGCGCGCGCGGTCACCCTTATACATCGCGCCGACTTGCGGGATGGTGACGTGGCTTTCGTCGATAATCAGCAGCGCGTTCTTGGGCAAATAGTCGATCAGCGTCGGCGGCGGATCGCCCGCGTTTCTGCCGGACAAATGCCGCGAATAGTTTTCGATGCCTTTGCAAAAACCGATTTCGCCCAGCATCTCCAAATCAAAACGGGTGCGCTGTTCGATGCGTTGCAGTTCGACCAGCTTATTTTCCGCCGTGAACGTGGCGACGCGCTCGCGCAATTCCTCTTTGATTTTTTCGATGGCCTGCAAGGTGGTGCTGCGCGGCGTAACGTAATGGCTGGCGGGATAAACGGTGTAACGCGCCAGCTTTTGCTGCACCCGCCCGGTGAGCGGGTCAAACAGCGCGAGGCTCTCGACCTCGTCGTCAAACATCGAAACGCGCAACGCCAGCTCCGAGCTTTCCGCCGGAAAAATATCCAGCACATCGCCGCGCACCCGGAACCGCCCGCGAGAAAATTCGATCTCGTTGCGGTCGTACTGCATTTCGGTGAGGCGCTTGATGATGTCGCGCTGGCTGATTTTTTCATGCTCGCGCACATGCAAAATCATGCCGTGATAATCCACCGGATCGCCGATCCCGTAAATGCACGACACCGTGGCGACGATAATGCAATCGTCGCGTTCCAGCAGCGATTTGGTCGCCGACAAGCGCATCTGCTCGATGTGTTCGTTGATGTTGGAATCTTTCTCGATGAACAAATCGCGCGATGGCACATAGGCTTCGGGCTGGTAATAATCGTAATACGAGACAAAATACTCGATCGCGTTTTCCGGAAAAAATTCGCGGAACTCGGCATAAAGCTGCGCCGCCAGCGTTTTGTTCGGTGCCATCACCAGCGCGGGCCGCCCCAGCTTGGCGATCACATTCGCCATCGTATAAGTCTTGCCCGACCCGGTCACGCCCAACAATGTTTGAAACGCCAGTCCATCCTCAAAGCCCTCGATCAGCTTGGCGATCGCCTGCGGCTGATCGCCCGCCGGCTCGAATGGCTGATGGAGCTTGAAGGGGCTGTTGGGGAAAGTGATTACATTCATAATCTGTGCAGACATTCGCTGAAAGTATTGGCAATGCGGAAATTCATCAGGCCGCTTACCAGAGATTGCGGATCGGCACGGCAAATAGCCTGTCACCGAACGGCACCGTGGCTTCGCCATCGTACAGCACCACGCCTGCCACAAAACGCTTATCCGTAGCCGCCATCAGTTTGCGTAAGCCGCGAAAATCCGCCGCTGACACGGTGGCCGCGGCCTTTACTTCCACCCCCGCCAAACGCCGTCCACCGCTTTCAATCACGATATCAACCTCCGCCCCATCCTTGTCGCGGAAATGATAAAAAGCCAACGCTTCATCTCGCCCGCTGGCTTGTCGGCGAAGTTCCTGAAACACAAAGGTCTCCAACAATTGTCCCAAGAGCGGGCGATCCGCTTCCAGCGCTGCGACATCCACACCCAGCAAGGCGCAGGCAAGCCCGGTGTCGCCGAGATGCAGCTTGGGTGTTTTGATCAGACGGCTCAGACGGTTGCTGTGCCAAGGCGGCAACTCTTCCAGTAGAAACACGCGCGCCAACAGCGTCACATAATCGCGAATGGTTGGCCTGCTCAATTGGAACGGCGCGGCCAGATCAGCCACGTTGAGCAAGTGCGCGGTCTGCCCGGCCGCCAACGTCAGCAGGCGCGGCAGAACATCCAGCGCACTGATGCGCGCCAAATCGCGCGCGTCGCGTTGCACCAGCGTTTCGATGTAATCTCGATACCAAGCCGTGCGCCGCCGCGCCAATGGCCGAGCCAGCGCAGCCGGGTATCCACCGGCAGCGATGCGTTCGAGCAACGCTTTCCCCAGCCGTGGTTGCCTGTTCACTTTGAAACCATCACCGAACAACGCGTCGAAAAAGCCTGGCGATGTCCCGGCCAACTCCGCCTGCGCGAGCGGATGCAAACGCAGTATCTCCATACGTCCGGCCAGAGAATCCGCAAGCTGCGGTGCCAACAGCACATTGGCCGAGCCGGTCAGGATAAATCGCCCCGGCCTGCGGTCGCGATCCACCACCGCCTTCAATGCGGTGAACAACTCCGGCACCCGCTGCACCTCGTCCAACACTACAGGACCCGGCAACCCCGCCACAAAGCCCAACGGATCGGCACGCGCCGCCGCGCGCAACACATCATCGTCAAAGCTCACATAAGCGTACCCCGCCCGCTCGCCCACCACCGTCGCCAGCGTGGTCTTGCCGCATTGACGCGGCCCATGCACCAGCACCACTGGCGTATCCGCCAGCGCTTCGACCAAACGGGGCTGCAAAAAACGGGGGTGAAAAAGGGTGTTCGTCATGCGGCCAATTGTAACTTATATTCCATCCAAATGAAAGGTTGCTCCTCGGCCAAATGAAAGGTTATTGCTCGACCAGATGAAAGGATGCGCCATCGTATAAGTCTTGCCCGAACCGGTCACGCCCAGCAGCGTTTGATAGACAAGGCATCGTTGATGCCCTCCAACAATTTCTCTATCGCCTCAGGCTGATCGCCCGCCGGCTCGAAAGGTTGATGGAGTTTGTAGGGGCTATTGGGGATGGTGAGGATGCTCATTAGTTTTGGGGGGGGTATTTTGAGAATTACAAATTGGCAATTCAATTTACAATTTGTAAATAGGCCGACATTACAACGATTGTTGATCGCCCGCTAGTTCGAAGGGTGGACGCTGCATGCAAGCGCTGTTGAAGAAAGCTTGCCATGCCGTTTCTTTTGTAACGGTTTGAAATCATTCATCCTTTCCAGGAGTTTTGGTAGGCAATTGCTTCACCATCTGATCGAAATCCGATTCAAACCGTTGGTCGTCCAACACCCGGAACTTGCCGAACTCCTGCTCGGCGTGAGACTTGGCCAATTCAGCCGACACCTTACCCGCGCCTTGCAAAATCTCACGATCGTTCAGAGTCAAAAAACCTTCCAGTTTGCTGATCCAATCCTGCATGGTCATGGCAATGCGCCGCACCGCCTGGCCTTCGGCAAAAATTAAATACTGCTCAGCCAGATTGTTCAGGGCGCGTAGCTCCTCCTCGCGCAGGTAATTCTTGGCGATGCTCACATCAGCCTTGCGGATGCGCGCTCCCTCCCAAGTCTTCAGCCCCATGTTCGGCTGGCTGCTATCGGCTCGGGCAGCAATCAGCTCGGCGGCAGTCTGTCCGTGAATGGCAAAATGCACCTTGTTCTGCACTGTGGCGAAAAAATTCTGGGTGAGCAGATGGTGCGCGTCGTAATCCACGCTGGTCGCGTAAATGTCGGTAATCTTCTGGTAGAAACGCCGCTCGCTGGTGCGTATGTCTTGCAAGCGGCGAGTCAACTCGTCGAAGTAATCCCGCCCCTTACCGGGGTTCTTTAAGCGCGCGTCGTCCAACACAAAACCCTTGACGATGTACTCCTTCAGCTTGTCGTTAGCCCACTGGCGGAAGCGCACGCCCACCGGGCTACGCACCCGGAAGCCCAGCGCCAGCACCATGTCCAGATTGTAATGTTCAACCTCGCGGGCCACACCACGCCCCCCCTCAGATTGAACTGTTCGGAATAACCGAACAGTTGCCGCAGGGGTTAGCTCGCCATCCTCGAAGATGTGCTTGATGTGCTCGCTGATCGTTCCCTTGGCCTTGCCGAATAACTCGGTCAACTGCTTCTGGCTTAGCCAAAGCGTTTCCGCCTCCAGCATCACGTCGATGCGGGTGGAGCCGTCTTCGCTTTGGTAGATCAGGAATTGGTGGGGGTCGGTCATAGCTTCATTTTGTTCGGCGCAATAACGATTCGCCCTACGCGGGCTTTGTCGGCTTGGCAGGGTCGACGGGCGGCTCCTGTGGCTTCTGCATTTGGCGATGGATTTCCTTGAGGTACATACGCACCCACTCGGACTCCTCCTTGCTGAGTGACGTTTCCTCCTGACCCAAAATCATATCTTCGCCCATTAATTTCCCACTCCAAATCAAGCCGACAAGTTCCTCCGGTCGCATTCCGAACATGCCCATAAATTGATTCGCCGTCTTACTCGTTGCATTCTTGAGTAGTCCATATGCTTGGTTGACCAGCGAAAACCAGTTCAGGCTAAGGGATTGCTCTGGGGGCGCAGGCAGCTCGCGCTGAACGGTCTCCCAAAAATCAGGCCAGTCCACAAAAACAATCCTGACACGGTTTTTCCAAGCCCACTCAACGAGTTCCGCTTTGGGGGGTGATGATGTGAACCACAAAACCTCTTGGACTTGCGGTCGGAAGTCGGCCAGTTGCGCCCGGAGATAGGCATCGTTGAGGCTCATGCCGACAATTGCGAGGTTAAGCTCAAAAGCAGAATGAACCGCCAACTGGAGTGCCAGAGTGCCCCTCATGGCGCGGTAGTCGCGTGCTCCCAAGACGCAGACCCCAGAGATATTCAGCGCACCGTGAGGATGGAAAACGTGTCGTTGAACTTTCTGTCGGTCTACTTCACTTTGATCGTGTCGCCAACTTTCAATTGCATCCGGCACCGGAGGGCGAAATACCAGCGGCTTCCAAGGAGGAAACGCGCCGACCAGCGCGCGACTGGAAAGTGTTTCGATATTGAAATTCACGATGGGATTGGCAATCGCCGCAAGATGCGCCAATTGCCGCGCGTGAACGGGAACCTCGATACCCGATGTTTGCGCTGCGCTGATGATAGAGGTGGCGAGAGGGGTGAGAACTTCTTCACGCAGTGCGCGTTGAAATTTCTCTCGTTGAAGCTTGAAGAAGCAGGCATCGATTCGATCAGGGAGTTCGGCAGCAAACAACGCAGGCGGCTGTATTTCTGCGCGCTGTTCGAGCGCGCTTACAAGCCCGTCCCAACCGTGAATCGATGCGCCCCCAGCAAGACCGAGCTGCGTCGATACGCCGGCACCTGCCCAAAGGCAGTAACTCTCGCGTGCAAGGAAGCTAAGTGCTTGCTGGGCATTCCATTCCTGAGTCATCGTAAACCTCCATCGTAAATCAGCGCACCCTCATCTGATTCAGTCATTTCAAGATACCTTAAAAACCTTCATCACCTCATCCCCCAAATCGTTGATGACTTTCACCGCAATCCGCCCCGACTTTGGTTTATCAAACAGGTGCCAAGCATCATTGATATTTTCAACCTTCTTTTTTCTTCAGTCGCTTGCGCGCCACGGATTCTGGCAGCACCTTGTAGTTTTCTTTACTGGCAATACGTTTCCCGGATTTTTTCTCTAGGTCGCGTCGCGCACGTCCTGCAACTGACCCACCTTTCAATGCTGCACTACGATTTTCGACATAGCCTTGCGCGTCTTTGTTGCGCGCAATCTCGGTGGTGGAGGCTTCGCCCAACATGGTAAAAATTAGCTCAAGATCATTCATGTGGTCGCGCAGATTGTCGGCAGGCTTGGTCAGGCTTTTGAATTCCTTATACTCGGCGGGGGTCATGCCGAATGTGGCACGGCTGATTTCGGCGGTGAGCATGGCGTATTCGATCTGTTCTTTCACGCCGCGTTTTTTCCATTCGTTGGTCAACTCATCGCGCACGGCGATGCCACGCACACGCTTTTCTATCCACTCGTCGCTGTAACCTTTATCTTTGTATAACGTGCGCATCCGCTGGGCGGCGAGTTCCGGATTTTCGATTTCTTCCAAGCGTTCGTAGCCCACCTTGGCGAGCCAGCGTTTGAAAGGCTCGGCTTTGGGTGAAGGGATGGATTGGATAATGCGGAGCAGTTGCTCGGCATCCGCCACATCGGCGAGCCGTTGCTTCCCATCAGGCGCGGTCATTTTCAAAGCGTTACAATTTGTAACGCTTTCATTGCCCTCTGCCAGCAGCCGTTTTTTAAGCACCCGCCAATAGACCTGTGGGTTCTGGCTATCCGTCAAAGCTGCGACCACATCCACGATAGCAAAAAACCAGCGTTGGACTTGATCGTCCCAGATTGAACGAATATGTTTCGATTCAAACAATTTAATATTGCTCATTAGACTTCCCCTTCCCACGTGATGCCTTCGATCATCCCAACCGTCACCCACATTCCGGGAATATACGTTTTGCAATAACTTCAACACTCACATTCTATCGTTATTTACGTTTACAAAAAGGGCTCTAGTTCATGCCGCCGAAATGAATCTCGACAAGTGCTGCCCCGAACTCGCTAATTTGGGGAAGCTTATTAGCACGATGTATAATTCCTCCTGAAACTCTTATTCACTCATACATTTAAGGACATTTCCGTGGAACCCCTCAGCCTTTCGCAGCGCGTTCAAGCCATCAAACCTTCCCCTACCCTCGCGGTCACTGCGCGTGCCGCCAAGCTCAAAGCCGAGGGTAAAGACATCATCGGCCTCGGTGCGGGCGAGCCGGATTTTGATACGCCGCAGCACATCAAGGATGCGGCGATTGCGGCGATCAACAAGGGTTTTACCAAATACACGCCAGTCGGCGGCACGGCGAGTTTGAAGTCGGCGATCATCGCTAAATTCAAGCGCGACAACGGGTTGGATTACACCGCCAAGCAAATTCTGGTGTCGTGCGGCGGCAAGCAGAGCTTTTTTAATTTGACGCTGGCGGTGGTGAATGCGGGCGATGAGGTGATTATTCCCGCGCCTTACTGGGTGTCTTATCCCGACATCGTGTTGATCGCGCAGGGTAAGCCGGTGATCGTTGAAGCGGGCATCGAGCAGCATTTCAAAATCACCGCCGCGCAATTGGAGCAAGCGATTACGCCGAAGACGCGCATGTTCGTGATCAACAGCCCCAGCAATCCGTCTGGCGGGGTTTATAGTTTGGACGAACTTAAGGCACTCGGTGAGGTGCTCCGCAAACACCCGCAGGTGCTCATCGCCACCGACGATATGTACGAACACATCTTGCTGGCCGAGGGCAAATTTGTAAATATTTTGAACGCCTGCCCGGATTTATATGCGCGCACCATGGTGCTCAACGGCGTTTCCAAAGCCTACGCCATGACGGGCTGGCGCATCGGCTATTGCGGCGGACCGGAGTCCATTATCACCGCGATGGAAAACGTGCAATCGCAAAGCACCTCCAACCCCACGTCGATTTCGCAAGTCGCCGCCGAGGCCGCGCTCAATGGCGATCAAGCGTGCATCGCACCGATGCTGGCGGCGTTCAAGGAAAGAAACCGCTATGTCACCGATGCCCTCAACGCTATCCCCGGCGTGAAATGCCTGCTGTCTGACGGCGCGTTTTACGCCTTCGCCGACTGTCGCGAGGCGATTAAAAATTTACATGCGAAAGGAATTATCAAGGACGGCAGCGACATCGCCTTCAGCGAATATCTGCTGGAACAAGGCGGCGTGGCGGTGGTACCGGGATCGGCGTTTGGCTCCGAGGGATGCGTGAGATTGTCGTTTGCGACTACGATGGAGAACTTAAAAAAGGCACTTGAGAGAATCGCCAAAGCGTTGGCTTGATGTAGGTTGGGTAGGTTTTTGTGTTCACGCACAAACATTCTTCGCTGACCGAAGCATTTATTCTAAAAATTCTTGGTACAGCAAAGTGATAAAATCAGCCCAGATTATTCGAAAGTCGTTATCAAATTATGCGGCAAAAGCGCCGCATAATTTATTTATAGTTAGCCACTAAAACTCTATGGGAGGAACCTGATGAATGATCTCGATGATCTACAAAAAAGACTCAAGTCCATTGCCGACGTAGTCAACACGTTCAAGAGCGAATCCGTTCAACTTCGCGTTGTGGAAGTGCTTCTTGGTCAACTCGGTGTTTCAGGCAGCACGCAAAACACGTCACCGCTGACCCTGCCTGCTCAAGGTAAACGTCGGCGACCTACCAAGAAGTCTCCAAAAGCAAGTGCCGAAACTAAAGCCGAATCAAAAGCTAATGAACAAAAGCGAAAACCCTCGCGCAACGCAAGCTCTCCAGGGGCGTTCGCGACGATCAATCAGTTGCTGACAGGCGGGTTTTTCAAGAATCCTCAAACGATCAGTGCGATCGTTTCTCACTGCAGCACGTCGAAGGGGCACCACTACAAGGCCAATGAATGTTCGCCCGGACTGCTTCGCCTTTTGCGTGAAAGCAAACTGACCAGAAAGAAGAATAAAGACGGGCAGTATGAATACACCAAAGTCTAAGTCACCGCTTCAAGATGCTTTGGCGAATGTCCCAACCGACTATAGAAATCGCATCATCAACTCCTATTTTGACTTGAAGTCGCGCCATGCGGAAGGGAAGTACGCCGCCGCCGGAGTCAGTGCTGGTAAGCTATGTGAGACGGTTATCCGCTTGCTTCAGCATGAACTTAAAAAGGCTGTCACGCCCTTTGGCCAGCAAATAACGAACTTCGCGGGCGAATGCGATAGTTTTTCTCAAACTCCAAAGTCAGTGGCTAATGAGTCACTGCGAATCGTCATCCCACGAGCACTATCCTACTTGTACACGCTTAGAAATAAGCGTGGAATCGGTCATGCTTGCGGAGATGTCGACGCAAACGCAATCGACGGAGCCACTATCACAAGAGTAAGCGATTGGATTGTTTGTGAGCTAATCAGAATCTTCCATAGCATGTCTCTCGAAGATGCAGACGCCCTTGTGGCCTCGCTGTCGTCTCGCGAAATTCCCGATATTTGGGAAGTCGGAGGCAAAAAGCGGGTTCTTCGTGACGACCTCGACTTCAAACAAAAGACGCTACTGCTTCTGTATTCGTCCATAGAAAGCGCTGTATTGGCTGAAGACCTATTCTCATGGACCAAGTACAGCAACTTTGCTGTGTACAAGAAGAATGTTCTTGGGCAATTGGACACCACAAACTTCATAGAACATGACCGAGATAGCGACACAGTCATCATTTCACCAGTAGGCATCAAGTACGTCGAAGAGCAAATACTCCTTCGTCCTGCAAACCCGGTGGCTTCGCTCAAGCGGATGTCCCGCAAGCGGGCTGCCATTTAGCTCCGATGCCGGGACTGTAAAAAAATCTCTGACAATCCGGCTATTGCGAGGGATCAAGCCCCCATGTAATAGGCAACCAAATGAACTTCATCACCCCACCCTCCCCGCCTTGATCGCATCGCTCGTAGTGTAGCCGTCTTCTTCCAGAATCAACTTCGCACTTTAGCGTTTTTGCGGGGCTTAGTCTTTTCCGTCACCGCATCCGCCGAAAATGCGCGGGCGAACACCATAATGACTTCACGCACTATTTTGCGTTGCGCGGCGGGCAGGCCGAGAAATGCTTCAAAGACTTCACGCTCCTGATAGCCGATGCCTTCTTCCCAACTCTTGCGTCTGGCGCGAACTGCCCGCGTTACTTCTTCACCATAGCGTAATACCTGCGGTTCAATTTTTAGCCATTCAGCCAGCACCTGCAATTTTTCTTGCGAAGGAATGGCATCGCCGCGCAACCAAGCGCGCACGGCCTGAAGCGTAATGGCTTTTCCCCAATACCGCGTATTGAATTCCCGCTCCAACATGGCAGGGCGCGCCTCATAACCTGCCCGTGTCATCGCGTTCCGTAGCCGCTCGGCAAATAATGCTTTTTCATTCATAAACTGTAACTTAACTTTTTAACCGAACAAAAGTTAAGTTATGTTTCAGTTATTAGGTAAACTATCGTTTTAGTTTATTGAAATAGCAACATGCCCAAAAGCCTGCTGGAACAACTCCCCGACATCGTCGCCGATGGGCGCAAAGAAGCGGAGCGCATATTGGAAAGTCTGGAGAGCCGCCACCGTGTTGCGTTGCAGACCCGCGAGATGGTGTTCCCCGCCAAGGACGCGCTGCAAAAAGATTGGCTGCGCCAACCTGCCGGAGTGTTCAATGCAGCACAAGGTTCCCTACTGCCCGAAACACAACCCAGCCTGAACCCAATCACCCCGTGGAGCAACCGCTTGATCTACGGCGACAACCTGCTGGCAATGGCGGCGCTGCTGGCAGGCGATGAACACACGCCTTCGCTGCGTGGCAAGGTGGATTTGATTTACATCGACCCGCCGTTCGATTCCAAAGCCGACTATCGCACCAGGGTGACGCTGCCCGGTGTGGAGTTGGAACAAAAGCCCACCGTTATCGAGCAGTTCGCTTACTCGGATACCTGGAGCGACGGCACGGCCTCTTATCTGGCGATGATTACCCCAAGGCTAATTTTAATGCGCGAGTTGCTGAGCGACAGCGGCTCGATTTACGTACATCTGGACTGGCATGTGGGGCATTACGTGAAGATTGTGATGGATGAGGTGTTTGGGAAAGAAAATCTGGTTAATGAATTGGTTTGGCGGAGCGCCAACGCTCACAATGATTCAAATCGCTACGGCAGCATTCACAGCACTATTTATTTTTTCCAGAAAACTTCTTCAAGAATTTGGAATGGCGCTTACAAGCCTTACGAAAATCCTGACAAAGTATTTAAACATCGAGATGAACGAGGGAGTTACCAGGATGTTGATCTGACAGCACCTGGAGGAAGAGGCCCTCGGTATGCGTGGAAGGGTGTGGAGCGTAACTGGCTGGTCACAGAAGACAACATGAAGAAGTTGGATGCAGACAGGCGATTGCATTACTCATCCAGCGGGCTTGTCAGGCGAAAATTTTACGAACACGAATCCAAGGGTATTTCAGTCCAAAGCATCTGGGACGACATTGGTACTGGCGCTGAAGGTCGAACTGCTGGTGCAGGATACGACACTGCTAAACCTCCATCATTATTGGAGCGCATCATTAGAGCATCCTGTCCAGAAGGTGGCCTCGTCGCCGACTTCTTCGGCGGTTCCGGCACGACCGCAGCCGTCGCAGAAAAACTGGGGCGCCGTTGGATCACCACCGACCTAGGCAAGCCCGCCTGCATGGTGATGCGCAAGCGGCTGATCGACCAGAACGCGCAGCCGTTCCTGTATCAAGCCATCGGCGACTATCAGGTGGAAAGCGCCAAGACTACGCTGGGACGCAAATTCAAAATAGGAGATTTGGCGCAGATCGTGTTGCAACTCTATGGCGCGTTGCCGCTGTCGCCGGAAGATAACCCGAACCGCAATCTGGGTCGCATCCCGGAAGGCAAGACGCTGGTGCTGGTGGATTCACCCGCCAAGATGACCGGGCTGGCCACGCTGAAAAAAGCACTGGCGCTGCGCGATACGCATCTGGGCGGTTGGGACAAGGTCGTGGTGTTGGGCTGGAATTTCGATCCGGCGATTGTGCAAGACCTGCTGGCTTTGAACGACAAGCAACTGGAAGTGCTGGTGATCCCGCCCGACTTGCTTGATCGCTTGAAGAAGAAAGGCGCACTGGAAAAGCTGCGCAAGGAAATTCGTTTTTCCACGCTGCAATATCTGACAGTGAAATTTGTGACGCGCTCCCTCTCCCCCAGCCCCTCTCCCGCAAGCGGGCGAGGGGAGGAAACGCTGACGGTGGAATTGGACAACTACGTGCTGCTTTCCCCCGATGCCATCAATCTGGATGAGGCTAACCGCGCCAAACTGCAACAGGTGATTAACCACGAGCCGCTGGCGTTGATCGAATATTGGGCGGTTGACCCGGATTACGACGGGGTGACTTTCCGTTCGCTGTGGCAGGACTATCGCGGCAACACCGCCAACGATGAGGATGCCTTGCGTTGCGTGACCCGCGTGGTGTTGAGTGTGCCCACGCTGGCAGGTGTGCGCCGCGTGTGTGTGCGGGCAGTGGATGTGTTCGGCTTTGAATCTGAAGTGCTGCAGGAGGTGGCATGAAGAACTCATACCTACCGCTGGCCGCCGGGCTGACTGCCAAAACCAATTCTGCGTGTATCGGTCTTGAAGACGGTGTAGCTGACATGCTTGATCTGGTTAGCCCGACCACGGCGGAATTGTTGAAGTGGTGGTTTCAGGCGGAATACTGCGCGATGCGCGGCTTCAATTTCCACGAGGGGCAGCGGCAGGCGATTCTGAATGTGATCTATGCGCACGAAGTATTGGGTGTGACCAGCTTGCGCGGGCTGTATGAGCAAGTCGCAGCAGAAGATTTATTAGAAGGTGGCCACTTGCTGGAGGTGGATCAAGCCAAACATCGCCACCCGAAATACTGTTTCAAGATGGCGACCGGCACGGGCAAAACTTGGGTGCTGCAAGCCTTGTTGATTTGGCAGTTGTTGAACAAACTCGCCGAACCCGGCAACAAACGTTTTACCAAAAACTTTCTCCTTGTAGCCCCTGGGTTGATTGTGTATGACCGTTTGCTGGATGCCTTTTGCGGCAAACTTAAAGACGGGGTGCGCGATTTTGCCATGTCCGACATCACGCAATATGCCGACCTGTTTATTCCCGAATCGTACCGCGAAACGGTGTTCCGCTTTGTGCAGTCCAACGTGTGCGACAAGGAAAACATCGGCACTAAAGCGACCAGCGGCGGGATGATCGCCATTACCAACTGGCATTTGCTGGCGGAAGAGGGTGAGGAAATCAACGACGAAGACGAGATCGAAACACCGGGCGCGGACATTGATCCGGTCAAGGTGGTGGAATCCGTATTGCCGCTGACACCGGGCAGGGCAACAGGGAACGTGCTGGATGTGTTGGATCGGCGTTTTACGCGCGGCGGGGTGCTGGATTTTCTCACTGGCCTACCTGATTTAATGGTGGTCAACGATGAGGCGCATCACATCCACGAGCTTAAAAAAGAAGGGGAGCAAACGGAGGTGGAATGGCAGAAAAGTTTGAGCCGTATTGCCGAAACCAAAGGCGCGCAATTTCTGCAACTGGATTTTTCCGCAACGCCGTATAACCAGATCGGCACGGGCGCGAAAACTCGCAAAGCCTACTTCCCGCATATCGCGGTAGACTTTGACCTGAAAACCGCGATGCGGCTGGGTTTGGTGAAATCGCTGGTGCTGGACAAGCGCAAGGAAATCGGCGCATTGCCGCTGGAGTTCAAGGCGGAGCGCGATGCGGAAGGCAACCCGATGTTGGCGGAAGGCCAGCGCGTGATGCTACGCGCAGGATTGTCCAAGCTCAAAAAACTGGAGGCCGATTTTGCCAAAATCGCGCCACACCGTTATCCGAAAATGATGGTGATTTGCGAGGACACCACGGTGTCGCCGCTGGTCGCGCAATTCCTGATGGATGAAGGCTTGAGCGAAGACGAAGTGATGGCGATTGATAGCGGCAGGAAAGGCGAGTTGAAACCAGATGAATGGGCAAAAATCCGGGAGCGGCTGTTCGATGTGGACAAGCATCAAACGCCGCGCGTGTTGGTCAGCGTGCTGATGCTGCGTGAAGGTTTCGACGTGTCAAATATCTGCGTGATCGTACCGCTGCGCACTACTGGCGCGCAAATTTTGCTGGAGCAGACCATCGGGCGCGGCTTGCGCCTGATGTGGCGCGAGCACGAATACGCCGACATCAAACGTGAAAACCGCGAACGCATCCACAACGGGCAGGAACCGCAAAGCCTGATCGATATTCTTTGCGTGATCGAGCATCCGGCCTTTCAGTCGTTTTACGACGAGCTGATGGATGAAGGGTTGGCCGGAACTACCTCGGACGATCAGGATGGCACAAGCAGCATTGGCGACTTGATTTCAGTGGGGCTGGTGGAAGACTACAAGGAGTATGACTTCGCCATCCCGTTTATTTTGAGCGAAGACGACGAAGAATTGACAGTGCTGAATGTGGATGTAGAAAAAATCACAGGCTTCGGCAGCTACACGCAACAACAGCTTAAAACCATGCTAGGCAAGGGCGACGTGTTCGCCTCGCACGATGTGCAATCCGGCACGCGTTTCGGCGATTATCGTGTGCAGGGCGGGGTGATGACCGCTGCGGGCTACAACGAATATCTGAGCCGCATGACCACCCGCTTGTCACAGGTGCTCAACCAACCGTTAACCGGCAAGAGCGGCGGCGGCGTGACGAAATTTCCCTACCTGCAAATACATGCCGCACAACTGGTCAAGGCGCTGGATACCTACATCCGCAGCAGATTGTTCGGCGAACCATTCGACCCGTTGATAGGCGAAAACTGGCGGTTGCTGTTGCTCGATCCGCTACTGCAACACATCATCCAAGTGTTTGCCGAAGCGATTTTAACGGCGGAAGAATCCGAACAAATCAGCGGTTTTGAAGTGGCGCATCGCTGGCTGTCGGAAGTGGAAAAACTGCCGATGCGCGAGTGTTTTTCCATACCCACGCGTAAATGTATTTATGAACGGCAGCCGTTCCCTTCACGCAATGGCGGGCTGGAAAAGGCTTTCATGGAATGGGCGCAGAAAGATTCTGCCGTGCAGGCGTTTTGCAAAATCAACGAAACCAAGCATGATTTTTGTCGTTTGCGTTATTTGAAAGATGACGGTCTACCCGCAATGTATTTGCCGGATTTTTTGGTGAAAGCTGACACAGAAATTTTTCTGGTTGAAACCAAGGCGCAAAAAGATGTTCGCGCACCGAATGTGCAGCGCAAATTAAAATCCGCCGCCGCGTGGTGCGAGCGCGTCAACACGCTGGCGGTTGATGATCGCATGGGGCGTAAGTGGCATTACGTCTTGCTGGGCGAATCACAATTCTACGAATGGCGCGATAAAGCGGGAAACATGGTGGAGTTGCTGAAGTTTGCGCGAGTGAGGATGAGTTCGATGCCAACGCAAGAGCGACTTGCGTTGTGAACTGTGATATTTTTAGGTGGACAATTTGAAAAACGCGCTGGCGCGGATCGCAAAAGCCTTGGCTTAAAATCAAGGATGGGTGAAGCGAAGCGCAACCCATCAGCGGTGATGGGTTGCGCTTCGCTTCACCCATCCTACAAAACCCTACCGCGCCGACATCAGCGTCGGCTGGCTCACGCTGCCACCGACAGCCAGCGGGCCGCTGGTCATAGCGAGTGCGCCTCTGAGGTCGGCGGTGAGTTTTCCGGAAAGGGTTTTGTTGGCGGCAACATCGACGTTGCCGGTGGCGGCGAGTATGCCGGAGGTGAGTTTGATCTGGCGCAACTGCAAGCTGTTGTTGCTGTATAACACGCTGCCGGAGAACTCGTCAAAGCGCGTATCGCCGCCGGTAATGCCGCCTTTGGTCATGGAGCGGATGGCACCATCGAGATCTACATTGACCCCACCCTGCTGCAAACGGAACACGCCTTCGGCGCGCGGCGCATCGAATAGCTGCTCTACCGCCGCCGCTTTCGCCGCAAAATTCACCTGACCCATGAGCCTGCCTTTGATGCCGTTATCCGCGCTGAAAGCTTTGGCGGCGGGGTCAAAGTCCACCCCGTCCAGACTAAAATCGCCTTTCAAACTAAAGTCGCCGTCCCATTTCAACACAGCGTTGCCTTTGACGGTGCCTTCGTGCAACCGGGCATTGATGTCGTTCAACTCCAGATGGCTGCGGCCAAGCTTCACTTTGGCATCGAAGTTGGCAAAAGTGAGCGCGGATACAAAAGGCGGTGCCCAGTCTTTCGTGGCCAGTTCCAGCGCGAAATGCTCGCCTCCGGGAAGCGCGTCGAGGCGGACCTTGCCATCACCGGTGGTAAATGCCGCGCGCGAGAATTTGCCGCTCTCAAAACTGATGTCGCCGCTTAAAGCGGGCACTTTGACCGCGCCCAAATCGAGCGCGATGTCGCTCAAATGAATTTGTCTGAGCTTGGCGAGCGCGGGGGCATCCGCGGTTTTTGCCCACTGCGGAATGCGCGCATAACCCGCTGCGGTGACGCGCACCGTGTGCAGTTCAGCCCCGGTTAAAGTCTCGCTGCCAAAAGATGCAAACATCGGGAAGTTCAATTTCACCGAGCCGATTTTGACGGTCTCGCCGATGGTCACATTGCCGAGGCTCAAATGCGTGCTCGGCAGAAATGAAACGCGCATACTGCCGATTTTGACCGGCTCGCCGATGGTGTCGCTCGCCAGTTGCTCCACTTTGCCGATATGGCTGCCCATGGGCATCACATAGGGTGCTGCAAACACGCCGACCACCACCAGCACCAGCACCGCCAAGATAATGGTAAACATCCCAATGGGTTTTTTGACACTGCCCGGGTGCGCGCCTTCCGGCCTCGGCGGCAAGGCTTTGAGGATCGCCTGCTGCCTGGCTTTCTCCTCAACTGCGGCCGCTTCGACTTTGACGCGCGCCGCCTCGGCCGCTTTGCTGCGCGCCTCGGCCTCGGCAAATTTTTTAGCTTCCGCCGCCGCCTGCTCTTTTAATTCGGCTTCTTCCTTGGCTTTTTGTTCTGCTTCGCGTTCCGCTTTGGCTTTCGCGTCCGCCGCTGCTTTGGCCTTGGCCTCGGCTTCGGCTTGAGATTTTTCGCGCGCTTCTTGTTCGCGTTTTTGCGACGCTTCACGCTCGCTACGCGCTTTGGCCTCAGCGGCTTCTTTAGCCTTGGCGATCGCAGCTTCTTCGGCTTTAGCGCGCGCCGCATCGAAGGCCAACGATTTTTCCAAATCGAATGCCGGAGCGGTGGTGCTCGCGCCGCCCGGTTCTGGCTGCCCGGGAGACTGGCTTGGGGGCAAGCTGGGGGCTGCGGCCACGCCGCCCACTTCCAGCGCGGAGAAATCCGCGAGACCCGCGAACATGTCGATTTCTGGCGCAGAACTTGAAGCAGGGCTTGAAGGCGCGGCAGGAGGGGCAACCGTTTTGACTTCCGTCTTTGTCACGGTCGCAGCATTCTCCAAAAGCTCGGCAGAAATCCGCTTGTGCAGCATGAAATCCGTAGAGCTGCTCAAGTCATACTCATTCATTTCGGATTCTTTCTTGGCTTTCGCGATCACTTGCGTCTCGGCGCGCAGCCTCGCCAATTCCGCCTCTTCGGCGCGCGCTTCCGCCTCTACTTTGGCGCGGGTTTCAGCCTCCAATTTGGCGCGGGCTTCTTCGGCAGCTTTGGCGCGTTGTTCCAACTTGGCGCGGGCTTCGCCGCCCATCTCGGCGCGGATTTTGGCCTCCACCTCAGCGCGGATGCGCGCTTCCATCGCCGCCATGTCTTCCGCTTCGGCTTGGGCGTTTGCTTCGGCATCGATTTTAGCGCGCGCCTCCGCTTCCGCCTGCCGCTGCGCTTCTTCCTCGGCGCGCGCGCGCGCTTCGGCCTCCTGCTGGGCGCGCGCGTCTTCCTCGGCGCGCTTGCGCGCTTCTTCTTCAGCCTGCAGACGCGCTTCTTCTTCGGCTTGGGCGCGCGCTTCCGCTTCTATCTTGGCGCGCATCTCGGCTTCGATGCGCGCTTTCATTTCAGCCTCGGCGCGCGCGCGCGCTTCGGCTTCCGCGCGGGCTTTGGCTTCGGCCTCGGCGCGAACACGCGCCTCTTCTTCGGCTTTACGCATCGCTTCCGCTTCGGCCTTGGCGCGCGCCTCTTGTTCCGCTTTGGCGCGCGCCTCTGCTTCAGCGCGCACCCTCGCTTCTTCTTCCGCCCTGCGCTTGGCTTCTTCTTCGGCCTTGCGCCGCGCTTCTTCTTCGGCGCGGGCGCGCGCTTCGGCCTCGGCGCGCAAACGCGCCTCTTCTTCGGCTTTGCGTCGCGCCGCATCCTCTGCCTTGGCGCGCGCCTCGGCTTCTGCTTTCGCGCGCGCCTCCGCCTCTACTCTGGCTTTTAATTCTGCTTCCAGCTTGGCGCGGGATTCTGCCTCGGCTTTAGCGCGCGCTTCGGCTTCGGCTTTGCTGCGTTCTTCGGCTGCTAATTTTGCCTTGAGCTCCGCTTCCAACCTGGCCCGCGTTTCAACTTCGAGTTTGGCGCGCAGCAGTTCCTCCTGCAATTTTGCGCGCGCTTCGGCTTCGACTTTGGCGCGCATCTCGGCTTCGACTTTGGCACGCGTCTCGGCTTCGATTTTGGCGCGCATCTCGGCTTCCGCTTTGGCGCGGGCTTCCGCTTCCGCTTTGGCTCGCGCGGCTTGTTCAACCCGCAACCTGGCTTCGGTTTCTGCTCTGGCGCGGGCCTCGTCTTCCGCCTTGGCGCGCGCTTCTGCTTCCGCTTTGGCGCGGGCAGCCTGCTCCGCCCGCAATTTGGCCTCGGCCTCCGCCTGCATCTTTGCTTCGGTTTGCGCTTTGATGCGCGCTTCAGCTTCCGCCTTGGCGCGCAGCGCTTGCTCGTCGCGCAAATTCGCCGCCGCTTCTGCTGCCGCCTTGGCTTCGGCTTCTGCCTTGGCGCGGGCTTCCGATTCGGCACGGGCTTTGGCTTCCGCTGCTGCCTTGGCGCGCGCGAGTTCTTCGGCTTTGGCGCGCGACTCTGCTTCGGCTTTGGCGCGCGTCTCCGCCTCCAACTTGGAACGCGCAGCGGCCTCTTGCTTGGCGCGCATTTCAGTTTCAGCGCGGGCTTTGGCGGCTGCCGCTTCGCGCGCTTTCATATCCGCTTCAGCGCGGGCTTTGGCTTCTGCCTGGGCGTGGGCTTTGGCCTCGATTTCGGCTTTCGCGCGGCGCTCCGCCTCAACCCTGGCGCGCGCCGAAGCTTCCGCCTTGGCGGTCATATCGGCCCTGCTGACCGAGCTGGTAAAATCCAGATCATCACCTTCATCATCCGTGCTGGCAGGGGCCGGGGCCGCTTTCGGCGGCAGCGGCGGTGCTTTGATATTCAGGGTGGGCTTGAGGATTTCGGGTTTTTCGACATCGCGGATGAATCCCTCTTTGGCGAGGTCTTCAAATAATCCGGGGAGGGACGCGCGCAGGCTGGGCGCGGCTTTCTTGAGCAAATCGCTGACGCGGGTTTTACCGTCAATAAAACTCAGCGCGACCCTTTGGTCGGGCAGAACATCGTATTTGCGCGAATTGATTTCTTCTTCGCCCTTGGCGGTTCGGATGAAAATTATTTTTTGATCCATTTTTATTTGAACCTAAAAACCGCAGTTGAAGGGCGACGCATTATCCCGTTCGCTTGTTCTGCACTGGTAGCGTGACTCATAAATAGCGAGACAAGATGAAACGGACAGATTTTTTCGCAGGGCGAGGCGCGAGGAGGGTGCGCGAACTCGTTAGCGGCGAAGCCGCCCGCCTGCGGGTAGCGCACCTTTGCCCCGCCTCCCGCCCCGGATGGCTTCGCCAACGCCGTGTCGGCGGGGCATAGTTATTCATATGCAACGACGAGCAACCCGTCCGCTGATAATCAATTCCAGAGTGAGCGGACTGCCATGCGGAAAAAGATGCCGTTTCATGTTTCGATATTTGTGAGCCACGCTACCAATTTCAAGTATAAAACGAAAATACGCCAGTTTTACCAATTCTCCAACAAAATTCTTTCCCAAATAATTTTTAGCGAAAATTATTTCCCAAATAATTTTTAGCGAAAATTATTTCCCAAATAATTTTTAGCGAAAATTATTTCCCAAATAATTTTTCTAGCGCGGCACCGGCTTTGACTCCTAAGCCGGTTCCCATTGGCCCCAGCAACATTGTCCCGGCCGCAGCACCCGCCAGCGCGCCCTTGGTGGGAAACAGCACCGGCTCCTTGACGCTACCGGACACATCCAGCGGTACCGCCACCAGCGAAATGCCCGCTTTTAATTCTGCGGTAACGCGCCCCTTGAGTTGTTGTTGCGGCGAAATATCCAGATCACCGCTGGCCGCCAGCGCACCCGAAGAAATTTGCAAATTACGCAAATGCTGGCCTGCCGCATCTGCTTTCAGATGGCCGGAAAGCGTGTCAAATCTAGTTTCTCCGCCACGGCTGCCACTTTTGAGAAACGACTTGGCGGCCTGTGCAATATCCACGTTATACAACACGCCGTGCAGCACCTTAAAATCCGCATCCAATTGCAAGGCATGAGCCAGTTTCCCGGCTGTGGCACTGGAGGCTGAAAAACGCGAATTGGCATCGAGCTTGCCGCTGACTTTGGCTTCGGCAGCCAACAGCGGCACCAGCGATTGCAGTTCGACTTTCGCCAGTTCCATGCTACCCGTCAACCGCCACACGCTTTTCCAGTTCAAAGCGGCGCTGCCCTTGAGGCTGCCCCCGTAGAGCTTGCCGTTGATGCTTGCCAGATTGAGGCTGCTCGCGTTCAAATTTACCTCGCCGAGCGCGTCCAGCGCGTCAAATTGTATCGCCGGATCGAGGGGCAGTTTCCAATTTTTGGCTGCAAGCTGTAAGGTGAAAATCTTGCTGTTGGCAGTAGGCTTCACCTCGACGCGCAATTTTCCCTCGCGCAACGACACGGATGCCTGCTGCAAATCGTTCCCGTCGGCGAGAAAAATATCCGCATCCACCGGTTCCGACATGGATTTATCGAGATGCACTTGCAAACCGCGAATTTGCAGATGCGCCAGCTTGACCTGACCCGGCGTGCCGTCCGCCTTGATCCAACGTGGCATTTTTTCAAAGGCAACTTGCCTGATCGTTATATTCTCAATCCGCAGACGAGAAATGATCTTGACATCATCAAACAACGAAAAAATATCGGGGGTCAGCGTCATCGCGCCGATTTCGATGTCGGTCTTTTTGCCGACGGTGATGCCGGTAAGCTTGGCGTGAGGAAGCGGTAGCAGACCGATGCTCAGAGAAGCAATTTTGACCGGCTCTTTGAGCCTGTCAGAGGCAAGCTTTTCAATTTGCGGCAGGTAGCCGTCGAGCGGGATAAAAAATGGCAAAGCAAGCAGCGCGGCCAATAAAATGGTCAGCGTGATTGCAAGATGTTTTATCCACCTCATCGGAATCGTCAAAAAAATTTCGGAGGGTTTTTCCCGTCAAGCGGGATCGAGATGTTGACCGATGCGCCCGCAGCCGTTATTATGTGCGCCTTCCAAGAAAGCACTGTTTCAATCAGTGCGCCTCAATTCCTCGATAGCTCAGCCGGTAGAGCGACGGACTGTTAATCCGCAGGTCCCAGGTTCGAGCCCTGGTCGAGGAGCCACTTATCAGAGGACAGAAGACAGATGACAGAGGACAGAATAGTTAGAACCACTTCGTGGTTTTTAATAACGGCACGAAGTGCCGCTGACGTTACAGTCCTCAGTCCTCAGTCCTCAGTCCTCGGTCCTCAGTCCCCCCACCTGCAAAAAAATTTCATCCGGCTTGACCAAGCCCAGCTCCATCCGCGCGCGCTCTTCGATGGCTTCCGTGCCCTGTTTCAAATCGCGCACTTCCGCATCCAGCGCGGCGTTGCGAATCTGCATTTTTTGGTTGGCGGCTTTTTGGGATTGAAGCTGTTGGTCCACTTCCCACACTTTCAGCCAACTGCCTTTGCCCAACCACAGCGGATATTGCAGCAGGGCGAGCAGCGCGACTAAAGTATAGGTGATGTGGGCGGGTTTCATCGCTATCGTTATTTACTTGATTCGCGTTAGCGAATTAAGCCGTTCTCACCCTCTCCCCACGGGGAGAGGGCCGGGGAGAGGGGGAGCCGCACTATCATTCTGAACCTCGTCCATTTTATGCCATGCCCGATAATCACTAGCCTCTGTTTAATTGGTAAAACGCCCCGCGTCCGGCGTAGCTGGCGGCATCGCCCAAATCCTCTTCGATGCGCAGCAACTGGTTGTATTTGGCGAGGCGGTCGGAGCGCGACAGCGAGCCGGTTTTAATTTGCAGCGCGTTGGTGGCGACGGCGATGTCGGCGATGGTGGTGTCCTCGGTCTCGCCCGAACGGTGCGAAATCACGGCGGTGTAGCCCGCGCGGCGCGCGGTTTCGATGGCCGAAAAAGTTTCGGTCAAGGTGCCGATCTGGTTAACTTTAATCAGGATGGAATTGGCCACGCCTTGCGCGATGCCTTCTTTCAGAATTTTGGTGTTGGTCACGAACACGTCGTCGCCAACCAGTTGCACCGACTTGCCAAGCCTTGCGGTGAGCAGCTTCCAGCCTTCCCAGTCGTGTTCGCTCATGCCGTCTTCGATGCTGATGATGGGGTATTTGTCGGCCCACGCCGCCAGATAATCGACGAACTGCGCCGATGTCAGGCTCAATTTTTCCGCGCCGAGCTGGTATTTTCCGTCCTTAAAAAATTCTGACGCGGCGCAATCCAAGCCGATCGCCACGTCCTGACCCGGCAAGTAACCCGCTTGCTCGATCGCCTCGACAATAAGTTGCAGCGCGGCTTCGTTGCTGGCGAGATTGGGCGCGAAACCACCTTCGTCACCGACGGTGGTGGCCATGCCTTTGCTGTCGATCAATTTTTTGAGCGTGTGGAAAATCTCCGCACCGCAACGCAGGGCTTCGCGGAAACTTTGCGCGCCGTGCGGGATAATCATAAATTCCTGCATGTCGATATTGTTGTTGGCGTGCTCGCCGCCGTTGATGACATTCATCATCGGCACCGGCATCGCCATCGGCCCGGCCCCGCCCAAATAACGGTAAAGCGGCAAACCGGACTCTTCCGCCGCCGCGCGCGCCACCGCCATCGACACCGCCAAAATCGCGTTCGCGCCGAGGCGCGATTTGTTGTCGGTGCCGTCCAAGTCGATCATGGTCTGGTCGATAAAATGCTGCTCCATCGCGTCCAACCCCATGATGGCTTCGGAGATTTCGGTGTTGACGTTTTCCACGGCTTTTAACACCCCTTTGCCCATGTAGCGCTGCTGGTCGCCGTCGCGTAACTCGACCGCCTCCTTGGTTCCCGTCGATGCGCCGGAAGGCACCGCCGCCCGTCCCAATACGCCGGATTCCAGCAAAACATCGGCTTCGACCGTGGGGTTGCCGCGCGAATCTAAAATTTCGCGGGCGATGACATCTACAATTGCGCTCATGTTGATTTCCTTAAATTTAATTTAACACAGAGGCAGCAGAGGTAACAGAGGAGAACTTTTTAAATGCGGGATTCCTCTGTTACCTCTGTTTCCTCTGTGTCAGGCCTTTAATAATTTGTCTTCAATAAACCCACGCTGTTTGGTCAGCGCGTCCAATTCTTTCAACGTATAGAGCAAATCTTTCATCAGCGGCAGCGGCCAGGCGTTGGGGCCATCCGACAAGGCCTTGGCGGGATCGGGATGCGTTTCCATAAAAATGCCCGCAATGCCCACCGCCACCGCGGCGCGCGCCAGCACCGGCACGAACTCGCGCTGACCGCCGCTTTTGTCGCCCTGCCCGCCGGGCAGTTGCACCGAGTGCGTGGCATCGAACACCACCGGGCAACCGGTGTCGCGCATCACCATCAACGAGCGCATGTCGGACACCAAATTATTGTAGCCGAAAGACGCGCCACGTTCACACACCATGATGTTGTCGGCACCACTGGCTGCACGGGCTTTATCGACGACATTTTTCATGTCCCACGGCGACAGGAATTGGCCTTTTTTGATGTTGACGGGTTTGCCCGCGCTGGCGACGGCAGTGATGAAATCGGTCTGACGACACAGGAAGGCCGGTGTTTGCAGCACATCGACGACGCTGGCGACTTGCGCGATTTCTGTCGCATCATGCACGTCGGTCAAAACAGGTACGCCGATTTGTTTTTTAACCTCGCTCAGAATTTTCAAGCCCGTATCTATACCCTGCCCGCGAAACGATTTGCCGGAACTGCGGTTGGCTTTATCGTAAGACGATTTATAGATAAACGAGATACCGACCTCGGCGCAAATTTCTTTCAACTGCCCGGCGGTTTCCATCGCCATCTCGCGCGATTCGATCACGCAAGGACCGGCGATCAAAAACAGGGGGTGGTTGAGTCCGGCTTCAAAATGGCAAAGTTTCATAATGGAATCTTGAATAATCAGTCATTCCCGTACAGGCGGGAAGTAGGGCGGAAAAGCGTAGCGCCTTCCGCCGCATGTGTGCTTCCATTCGGCGGATTATGGGCGTAGCCCGGTATCCCGTGGAAACGCCTTCGGCTCTCCACAGGATACCGGGCTGCGCCCATAATCCGCCCTACTTCCCGCCTTCGCGGGAATGACGGTGGTGAGATTTGTAGCAATATTCATAAACTGCTCTAGGCCGCGTGTTTTACTTTGTCGGTTATTGAAGCGGGGGCTGCCAGCGCACCAGCCGCTCGCTTCACCGAAAAATCCAACGCGGCTTTGACGAAAGCAATAAACAGCGGGTGTCCGTCGCGCGGGGTCGAGGTAAATTCGGGGTGAAACTGGCAGGCGACAAACCACGGATGGACGGTTTCTGGCAACTCTATCATCTCGCACAAATCTTCCACCGCCGAAATGCCGCTCACTACCAAGCCGGCTTCTTTCAGCTTGGACAGCAAGGCGTTGTTGACTTCGTAACGGTGGCGGTGGCGCTCGTTGATTTTATCCTTGCCGTAGATTTTCCGCGCCAGCGAACCTGCTTGGAGCGCGCATTCCTGCGCCCCCAAACGCATGCTGCCGCCGAGATCGGATTCTTTGCTGCGCGTTTCAACGATGCCTTCGCGGCTCAACCATTCGGTAATCAAACCGATGACCGGATGCGCCGTGTCGGGGTTGAACTCGGTGCTGTGCGCGTCGGGCATCGCGGCGCAATTGCGCGCGTATTCGATCACCGCCAACTGCATCCCCAAGCAAATACCCAAATAAGGAATTTTGTTAATGCGCGCGTAATTGATCGCAGCGATTTTGCCTTCCACGCCGCGCAGACCAAACCCGCCCGGCACCAATATCGCGTCCATATCGGCGAGGCAGGCCGTGCCATTTTTTTCGATATTTTCGGAGTCGATGTAATGCACCTTGACGCGGCTGAGCGTGTGGATACCCGCGTGGATCAAGGATTCAGATAGGGATTTGTAAGACTCGGTGAGATCCACATACTTGCCCACCAGCGCGATGTCGACTCTGTGCCGCGGGTTTTCGAGCGCGTCCACAAGTTTTTTCCACACCCTCAAATCCGCTGGCTTGGCGAGAATATTGAGTTTGTGGCAAACGATTTCGTCCAACATTTGCTCGTGCAGCAAACCGGGGATTTTGTAGATGCTGTCCACGTCCACCGCCGAGATCACCGCCTCTTCGCGCACGTTGGTAAACAGCGCGATTTTGCGCCGCTCCTCGGCGGGCAAATCTCTATCCGCGCGGCACAGCAGCACGTCCGCCTGGATACCGATCTCGCGTAACTCTTTCACCGAGTGCTGCGTCGGCTTGGTTTTCAGCTCGCCCGCCGAGCCGATATAAGGCAGCAGCGTGAGATGGATAAAACACGTCTCGTTGCGCGGGCGTTCGATCGACATCTGCCGGATGGCTTCCAAAAACGGCAGCGACTCGATGTCGCCCACCGTGCCGCCGACCTCGACGATCGCCACTTGCGCGTCGCCCGCGCCGGCGCGGATATGGTGTTTGATCTCGTCGGTGATATGCGGGATCACCTGCACCGTGCCCCCCAGATAATCGCCGCGCCGCTCTTTCTTGATGACCGACTCGTATATCTGCCCGGTGGTGAAATTGTTGCGGCGGGTCATTTTGCTGCTGATGAAACGCTCGTAATGCCCCAAGTCGAGGTCGGTCTCGGCACCGTCTTCGGTCACGAACACCTCGCCGTGCTGAAACGGGCTCATGGTACCGGGATCGACGTTAATATAGGGGTCGAGTTTGAGCAGGGTTACTTTGAGGCCGCGGGTTTCGAGCAGGGCGGCGAGGGACGCGGCGGCGATGCCCTTGCCTAACGAGGACACCACGCCGCCGGTAACAAAAACGTATTTGGTCATGGGGCGAAATGATACCGCAAAAGGGGCTGGGGTGCTCCATAAATTCGCGCGGCGTCCGCGCAGGATTTTGTTCCGCAGGGGAAATGTTATGCCCACCTCTACAAATCCAAATTTCGTCGCAACACTTCGTTGCTCACAAAAAATGTTTCCTTACATATCAGTCATATGCTGCGTCAACATTTTTTGCTCGCGCCTCGTTTTGCTTAGAAATTTGAATTTATAGAGGTGCCCATATTTTGTTGACTTTTGTGAATAATTCGTGATAATCAAGCTACGCGCTTGCTTCGAGACCCCACAAAAAACAGCGCGCGACAGAAAAATACAGCTTGGCATTTTCAAGCGATAAACAATCTACTTACCGGAGGACTGCGATGTTGAATATCGGTCAAATCGTTATTTTTTCTGCGGCCGGTTTGTTGCTCACCAGCCTGCCCGCGCTGGCCACGTACTGCCAACCCCACAAGGAAAGAGTCGACAAATCCCTGGCAGAAAACCCGCCGCTGAGCGAGGCGCAACTGAAGGAAGTCAAGCGGCTGCGCGAAGCCGGCGAGAAGTCAGACAAAGCCGGCCATCAGCAGGATTGCATCGACGCGCTGACGGACGCGGAAAAAATACTCAAGCTGCGCTGATTTTTGTAGGGTGCGAAAGCGGTTTCTTGTTTTGTTCACGCCGCCAAGCGCGCGAGCCAGTTCGCCGCGTCCGTGATCGTGACTCCGTTCCGGGACTCTTCCTGTCGCAGGTTGTAAACAAGCTGCACTGCCCCGGCATCGGGAAACTGCTCTGCAAACCTCGCCAATGCCCGGTGCGGTTGATTGTCACCCAATTTGCATTCGATCAACTGTTTCAGCTTGCCCGCCTCGCTATACGCGAAATCCACTTCCGCGCCATCCTTGGTGCGAATGTAATGCAGGCCGACCTCCCTGCCCGCGCTATCTTGCAGAAAATGCGCCTGTTTTAGCAGCATACCCGCGACCGCGTTCTCTAGGCGCACCCCCGGCTCGCCACGCACCAGCCCGTTATCGAAAAAATATACCTTGGGTGTTTGCAAAATGGCGCGCCCGACGTTGCGATGCCACGGATGCACTGCAAAAACGATGAACAACGCCTGCAATATATCCAAGTAGCGTTTCAAGGTCGCGGGCGCAACCGCCAGATCGCGCGCTATCGAGGCCAGCGATAACGGTGAGCCAACACGCTCGCGCAGCAATTCGACAAACAGCCGCATCGTATTGATCTCGTGCAAGCGCGAAAACTCCAACACATCCTCGCGGATCAGATCGGTGAAATATTGCGCCCGCCAGCGGTCGGCCTGAACCGGATCGGCAGCCAAACAAGGTTCTGGAAAACCGCCCCGCGCCAACAAATGATCGAGTGCCGCGGCGGGACTCCCCCCCTGCCGCTCGCACCACTCGCGCACCGAAATGGGATGCAGCCGAAACGCAAAATACCGCCCCGCCAACGAATCACCCGCCTGCCGAAATGTCTCCATGCGGGCACTGCCCGTCACCAACAACGCCTGCCCGGCCGGGCGAGCGTCCGCCACCCCCTTGAGCCACGCCTTCCAGTTTTTCATTTTGTGAATCTCGTCCATGACCAGCAACCCGGCACGGGGATTCCACGACTGCCGCTGCAATACCGCGCGGTCCGCCATCACGTCCCAGCTCAAATACTGGGCATCGCCAAACGACGGCATCAACCGCCTGCCCAAGGTTGTTTTCCCCACTTGGCGCGGCCCGGTCAACACCACCGTCTTGGCGGCCAGATCGCCCAACACCAGATCATCAAGATAGCGTTTCATGCCGACCAATATATCACTATATTCAATATAGTCGCGACTTTATTAAAATATTAGATCAATTAGTCGTAAAAACCCATTTTCATGGGGCGCACGGAATGCGCCCTGCGTGGCTTTCTCCGCTAATTTTACCGTGTTAAAAACAATCGGCCCGCATCACGCCCCGACCATCGTCGCAGATGCCAGATGATAGCCTGCGCGAATATCTTATAAATTTATTCGCGCAGCGCGTCAATTGAGCGGCACCAACCCGGGGTCGCTTACCGAAAAATCTAGCGCAATCGGATTTGGCTTTAATATCTGAAATTCGTTGTGTCCCCATGCATGTTCTTCAGGCGACTCCCGCCAACGCGTATAAACCACCGCGAGCAGCACTTTCCCTGATATTTTTGAGATCGGGCTGGCGACGCGACCAAACCACTTGAATTCAGCATAGCCGCGAAACATCCGATCGGCACCCAAGAAAGGCCAAGCCGACGCATAGGCCATCACCGGAGCCGGGCAGTAAGTCAAGTTATCGCATAATGCTTCGTAAGCCAATTTCGCAGCTTCCGCATCTCTTGCAAGTCCCAGTAGCGCACCCAAGGTCACATAGGGACGATCCCTAACGTTGTAGCTCAGGGTTGCGCCGGTTTCGGTGTTACCTGCGCCAAATACGTCCCGACGTGAAAAAATCAGCGGGGTCTGCGTAATAAAATCAAGCTCGTGCTTGTCAACCAGGGTCATGGCCGGGTGACAGTCTGCGGAACTTACCTCCAGCTTGAAGCTATCGGCTACCAATTTGAACGTTTTGAGCAATCCGGTCACTGTTGGCAAAATCTCTTGGCCGCCTTGATAAATCCGTAAAGGACATTGATCGACAGGCTCCTCGAACAAGGATGCCAACAAATCTGCCTCCGGTATTTCTCGCTGCACCGACAGCTTTATGCCCCGGCTTTCTGGAAAAGCTTGCGTCAGAACGACCAGCACTTTATCTGCACCGATAGCCAGCTTCCATGCTGTCGTTATGGGGAAACCGCTTTGCGGAATACTTTCTCTGAGCGGCTTTCCAAGCTTCAGCCGAGCAATGATTTCCCGCCGGATTACGCTGGCATCCGCATCCCGCGAACTGATTTCGCAACTGGTTAGCTGTCTCATCCTACTGATTTTTTCTGATACAGCGAGCCGGTAATCGCCGCCACTATCAACACCTTTCCAATTTTTGGCGCGCACCGACTCGCCCGCAGATGAAATGGGGGCAAGCTCGTCCTGTTCTATCAGCTTCATCAGCGCTGCGACCTTGTCGATGCGATCAAAATCGGGCAATGACTTTGTGCATAAAGACACGAAGCGGCTTGCCAACGCAGTGCTGCGCGCATCGGCGTGGGCCGGGCTGGTCAAACACCCGCACAGGCAGAAAACGGCGACTAACGCAATTTTTAGATTTTGCACGGAACATCTCCTTGGGTAGAAAAACACGGGGTGCATTCCATGCGCCATGGTGCGCGGCGCACCCTACTGAACTACTGTCATCTGTCATCTGTCTTCTGACGCGCCAGATACAACCAAGTATCGACCACCGTATCCGGGTTGAGCGACAAACTTTCTATCCCCTCCTCCACCAGCCATTTCGCCAGATCGGGGTGGTCCGACGGCCCTTGGCCGCAGATGCCGACGTATTTTCCCGCTTTGCGGCACGCGCTGATCGCCAGATGCAGCAAGGCTTTCACGGCGGCATCGCGCTCGTCGAACGATGCTGCAATCAAGCTGGAGTCGCGGTCTAGCCCCAACGTCAATTGCGTCAGGTCGTTGGAGCCTATCGAAAAACCGTCGAAGTGTTCGAGGAATTGATCGGCGAGTAGCGCGTTCGACGGGATTTCGCACATCATGATCAGGCGCAATCCGTTCTCGCCGCGCCGCAAGCCGTTTTCCGCCAGCAACTCGACCACGCGCCGCGCTTCGCTCACGGTACGCACGAACGGGATCATGATTTCCACGTTGGTCAGCCCCATGTCGTTGCGGACTTTTTTGAGCGCGCGGCATTCGAGCTCGAACGCATCGCGGAACGAATCCGACACATAACGCGACGCGCCGCGAAAACCCAGCATCGGATTTTCTTCTTTGGGCTCGTAACGATCACCACCGACCAAACTAGAATACTCGTTGGATTTGAAATCCGACATGCGCACGATCACCGGCTTGGGGAAAAAAGCCGCGCCCAGCGTACTGATGCCCTCGGTCAATTTCTCCACATAAAAGCTCACCGGGTTCGCATAACCCGCCGCGTGTTCCTCGACTTGCCCTTTCAAATCTGAGGGAATATCAGGGTAATCCAGCACCGCTTTGGGGTGTACGCCGATCATGCGCGCGATGATAAATTCCAGTCTGGCCAAGCCCACGCCATCGTTCGGCAACCGCTGAAAATCGAACGCCAACTCCGGGTTGCCGACGTTCATGGTGATTTTCACGGGTGACTTTGGCATGGTGCTGAGCGCGAGATCGGTCACCTCCATTTCCAGTAGTCCCTCGTAAATATTGCCGGTATCACCCTCGGCGCACGACACCGTCACCGCCTGATTTTCGGTCAACACCTGCGTCGCATCGCCGCAGCCGACCACCGCCGGAATGCCCAGCTCGCGCGCGATGATCGCCGCGTGGCAGGTGCGCCCGCCACGGTTGGTGACGATGGCGGCGGCGCGTTTCATCACCGGCTCCCAGTCGGGGTCGGTCATGTCGGTGACCAACACATCGCCGGGTTGCACCCGCGACATTTCTTTCGCGCTCATAATCAGGCGCACTTTGCCGCTGCCGATTTTCTGGCCGATTGCACGCCCGGTAGCCAGCACAGTAGAAGTCGCTTTGAGCCGGTAACGCCGCAATGTTTCCATATTGGCTTGCGCCTGCACGGTTTCGGGTCGCGCCTGCAAAATATAGAGTTTGCCGTCCACGCCATCCCTGCCCCACTCGATATCCATGGCGCGCTGGTAATGCGCTTCAATGATCATGGCGTAACGCGCCAATTCTTCCACTTCGGCATCGCTGATGGAAAAGCGTTTTTGCTCGGTAGCTTCAACGGCCAAGGTTTCGACAGAGCGATGCGCCGTGCGGTCGGCGGCATCCGCCGCAAACTGCATTTTGATCAATTTGGAACCGAGATTGCGCCGCAGAATCGCCGGGCGTTTTTGTTGTAGCGCGGGCTTGTAAACATAAAATTCGTCGGGGTTGACCGTGCCCTGCACCACGGTTTCGCCCAGCCCATAACTCGACGTAATGAACACCACCTTGTCAAAACCGGACTCGGTATCCAACGTAAACATCACCCCTGCCGCGCCCACGTCGCTGCGCACCATGCGCTGTACCCCGGCGGACAAGGCCACATCGGCATGGATGAAACCCTGGTGCACGCGATACGAAATCGCGCGGTCGTTGTAGAGCGACGCGAATACGTGGCGTATCGCCAGCAACACATTGTCCAAGCCGTGAATGTTGAGAAAAGTTTCCTGCTGCCCGGCAAACGACGCATCGGGCAAGTCTTCGGCGGTGGCGGAGGAACGCACCGCGACGGAGACATCTTTGCCAGACGATTGCGCCAACAAAGTTTGATACGCCGCAGCAATTTCTTTTTCGAGTTGCGGCGGGAGCGGCGCGGCCATGAGCCAGTCGCGGATTTCAGCCCCCGCCTGCGCCAGCGCGGTCACATCTTCGATGTTCAAGGTCTCGAGCCGCGCCTCGATGCGCTTGTCCAAACCATCCTGCCCCAAAAAATCGCGATATGCGTCTGCCGTGGTGGCGAAGCCGTCAGGTACGCGCACCCCGGCGTGGGCGAGTTGGCTGATCATTTCGCCCAGCGAAGCATTTTTACCGCCGACACGGGCCACGTCGGCCATGCGAAGCTCATTAAACCAAATCAGGTTGGGGGATACGCTCATATCAACTCGCTTTTCCTTATGTAAAAATGGAGGTGTCAGAATGAATGGATTGTGTTCGATTTGGAAACAAGGTATGTTTGCACGAGCAGTATTATATTGTTTTGTGCGGGGTACGATATGTCAACCACCGAAAAATTTTCTCCGCTGCAAGCGGCCACGCCCAAGCATACGAGCAAGCGCAGCGCGTTTTTTGTGTCCGACCGCACCGGTATCACCGCCGAAATGCTCGGCCACAGCCTGTTGCGGCAATTCGAAGGCACGGCCTTTGCCGAAACCACCCTGCCCTACATCGACTCGCCGGAAAAAGCGCGGGAAGCGGTGGGGCGCATCAACCGGGCCTTTGAGCAAGACGGCATCCGCCCGCTGGTGTTGAGCACCCTCATCGACCCCGACATCAGCGCGATCATCGCCACCGCCAACGCACTGCTGCTCGATTGTTTCAACATTTTTATCGCGCCGCTCGAAGCCGAGCTGGGGGTGAAATCCTCGCACACCATCGGCCACTCGCACCGCCTCAACGACCACGGCGACCAGATCGAGCATCGCCAGCGCATCGAAGCGGTGGGCTTCACCATGCGCCACGACGACGGTTTGGAAGCGGATGATTTGGGGCAAGCCGAAGTGATATTGATCGGCGTGTCGCGCAGCGGCAAAACCCCCACCTGCCTCTACCTCGCCTTGCAATACGGCATCCGCGCCGCCAACTATCCGCTGGTACCCGAAGATTTCAACACCTCGAATCTCCCCGACGCGCTCAAACACGCGCGCGGCAAACTTTTCGGCCTCACCCTGCAAGCGCAGCGCCTGCACCAAATCCGCGGCGAACGCAAACCCGGCAGCGAATACGCCTCGCTCAAAAACTGTCAGTATGAAGTGAATGAAGCGGAGAGCCTGATGCGCCAGCAAGGCATCCCCTACCTCGACGCGACCCACAAATCCATCGAAGAATTGGCGACGACCATATTGCAGAAAATGGGGTTGAAGCGCAGCGTGTTTTGAGCCACGCGGATGAGTGTGCCACTATCCGGGAACGCGAGCGTCTCGCTCGCACCACCGGACATCCATTAACCCGAGGCACTGTTGATGACTGGCTGTATGACATTAGCAAATGAATATAAAATCATACGACCCCAACGTTGAGGGGGTGGCGCAGTCAAAATTGCAGATTGAAAAATAGTTTACTGGATACCCCGTTTAACACGAAGCTGGCGGATGTATTCAAGCTGATTTCTTGCAAGTTTTTCGTTCGGGTCGATTTGGATACTTTGTCTATATTTGGCCTCGGCTTCATCGAGGCGACCGAGTTCGATCAGCGCATAACCTACTCCTCGATGAGCCTTTGCCAAATGGCTTTGCCTTATTTGCGGATCGGAAAACTGCGCTGCTTCCTCTGCGCCTATATATGTCTCCAAGGCTTTCACCCAGTTTTTTTGACGCAAATAAATATTGCCAAGTTCGGACAGGTACTGTGAATTCGCTGGCGCGAGCGCGATGGCGGCCTCAAGCGCGGATTGTGCGTCCCCAACGCGGCCCAGCTCTACCAATGCATAGGCTTTAAGGAATTGCGCATCGCACCATATGCGAACAATCCGAGCCTCTATCTTTGGATTCTGAGTGGCGTGCTTAGTCAGATAGAAAAGTGCCTCTACTTGGTTGTTCGCGCAATAGATTTGCACTGCACCGCCTCGATGCTTCGATTCGTAATATGCAATTACCTTTTCGAAAATAGAAACGGCATCTTGCGCTTTCTTTGTCCTTAGAAGTACTGCGCCCTCTTGAAGTAGCTTAGTCTGCTCTGTTTCTTCGCGCTGAGTATCAGATTGCGGTCGATCTTGCGCAACCGCAAAGGTGATCGAAAAACAGAGAACCAGCAACAAAATGTGCATTTTATACTTCAATTTAGCTCCCTAACATGAGCATGAAAAACGCGTTTAACAACATTCTCCGGCAATGTGACACGGTCGAACAAAGTGGCTGGATAGAGATAATCTTCGCCAGATTCATCAATGACCCGTATCTGATTGTGTTTTTCTGCGTCTGCATCCGCCACTATTTCATAAAGCTTACGCATTTCCAGCGAGACTTTATAGCTGCGGTTATCCACGCATATCGCAAATTCAGGTTTGCTCATGGTTATATGTCCGTATAACGTTTAATCTTAAATTCGCGCTTGCCGATACCCGTGGCTTCATACCAATGAATTTCTGCTTCACGAATTGACCCATCTGACAATCGTACTCTGGCAAAACCTTTACGCTTGCGCCAATTGCCGCGCCCATAAAATTTTCGAAGCCGAGGCAACTCTCTGATGCCTGAACCTCGGGCGAAGGTTTCAGGCTGTCTTAATTCACCAATAATTTCAAAGTCCATATGCGAATTCTAGCGCAACAATCTAAAACTGCCTAACTTCGAATTTGGAATTTTGAATTCTCAAAGGTGCTCTTCCGCCATCGCATCCTGCCTCACTTTCTCAAAAAAACATACCGCCGCTGCCGCCGCCGCGTTGAGCGATTCCATGCCACCGGGCATGGGGATGGTGACTTGCAGCGTCGCCGCTTGCAGCAATGCTTCAGACAACCCCTCACCCTCGTTGCCGAAGACGAAAGCGATGTTGCCTGGCAGCTTGCTCGCATAAAGGCTTTGCCGCGCCGCGAGCGCGGTGGCGATGACTTGGCCGTCAAAGCTTTGCGCGACGGCAATTAAATCCGCTTGCTCGTAAATCGGCAGCAAAAAATGCGCGCCCATCGCTGCGCGCAAAGTTTTGGGCGACCAGGCATCGGCGCAATCTGCCGACAAATACACCGCGCCCGCGCCCGCCGCCGCCGCCGAGCGCAAGATGGAGCCGAGGTTGCCGGGGTCTTGGATGGCTTCGAGCAGCACACTGAAGCCGCTGCGGGCGGGCATCGCTTGAGCGGGGGGGATGACGATCTGCGCG
>Ga0209824_10000195_pt1 | contig 42315 bp, 41 predicted proteins | sample VDWuncwatermetaG_FD_184124 | JGI IMG/M metagenome (GOLD analysis project Ga0209824, IMG submission 184124) | Wastewater microbial communities from Netherlands to study Microbial Dark Matter (Phase II) - VDW unchlorinated drinking water (SPAdes)... ...
CTGCGGCCTGTTTCAGGGACTGAAGGAGCTGAGATCGCGCAACTGGGGCTCTCTCCCCATTCGTGCCAAGGATCTTCAGGCGGTTATCCTCACTCACGCGCACATCGATCACTCCGGCTATCTCCCGAAACTCGTACAGCAGGGATTTCGCGGCGTCGTTTATGCGACGTCCGGCACCTGCGACCTTCTCGGAATCCTTCTCCCGGATGCAGCCCACCTGCAGGAGGAAGAAGCGCGGTACGCCAACCGACGCGGCTATTCCAAACACAAGCCGGCTTTGCCTCTTTATACGGTTGAAGATGCCGACAAGGCCTTGGAACTGCTCCGCCCGGCGAACTACACTAAAGAAGTGGAGTTAGCGCAGGGAATCTCTCTCCAGTTCTTCCGCGCGGGGCATATCCTCGGGGCCGCGGCTGTGCGCCTCGCTTTGCAAAACGGCGGAAGAAAAAAATATCTTGTCGATTCGGGCGATCTGGGACGGTACGGCCGGCCGATCCTGCGAGATCCTGACTCATTGGACCAAGCGGATTGGCTGCTCGTGGAGTCTACGTACGGGGATCGCCTCCATCCGGAGAAGCCGGAGGAGGAGTTGGTAAAAGCGATCCGGGAGGTAGCGGACGAAAAGGGCTGCCTGATTCTACCTTCTTTTGCCGTGGGCAGGACCCAGGAACTGATCTACTTCATTAGAAAGTTGGAGGATCAGGGAAAGATTCCTTCCCTGCCCGTTTATATCGATAGTCCCATGGCCATCAATGCGACAGATATCTACTGCGCGTATCCCGAAGAACACAACATCGAGATGAAACTTTTAATGGACGGGAAGCTTTGTCCCCTTTGCTGCCGGCAGTTTCATCTTGCCCGCTCCGTGGAAGAGTCGAAGGCTATCAATAACCTGTCGGGCCCTTTGATCGTCATCTCCGCGAGTGGCATGGCGACAGGCGGGCGTGTGCTGCACCATCTCAAGCTCCGGCTCCCGGATCCAAAGACAACGGTTCTTCTTGTTGGATTCCAGGCTGAAGGGACGCGCGGCAGGGCGCTTCAGGACGGGAAAAAAGAGCTCAGGATGTTTGGCGAGATGGTTCCGGTTCGTGCCAAGATCAAAACGATTGATGGCTTTTCTGCCCACGCCGACCAGCCGGAGATCTTACGTTGGCTAAGGAATTTTAAAAAAGCACCGCAGAAAACTTTTGTGATCCATGGGGAACCTGTCGCGAGTTCCGCCTTGGCGGGCCTTCTTAGGGAAAGATTAGGGTGGGAAGTTGAAATCCCTAAGAGTGGTCAGACAGTAGTTCTGTGCCCATCCAAGCACGCGGTAAAGCGCTGAACATGGTGCTTCCTTTCACTTTTGAGAATGTTGCTTCCTCTTCTTCCCAAACGTAGGAAAGCGAGCGCCAATCTAAGTAAAGAAATCCGGGAAATTGCCTGGCATAGCTCTTGCTGCTTGTAGAGAAGCCGTGCGGCGTGAATGCCATGAGGGCGGGCGCGTTCCTGTGTGAAAGGAGGGGTTCGTAAGATGGGCAAAAACAAGAAGGAGAATAAGCCTGAAAAGAAAGCGAGGAAGGCGACCTTTTGGATCGCCGGCTTGCTGGTTACCGGGTTGTTGGCCTGGGGTTGGATCGGCAGCAGGGTTCCAGCGGGCGACCCGAATAGAGATGTTGCAGCTGTCGGCGGATATGTCCGACGGGAGACAAGGACACCTCTTTCTCCGGCTCTTTTTGTAGGGCAGACCGCTCGCGCCTACCAAGTGGCGTGGGAGATTCCCGAGGTTCTGGATCAGCTCTATTGCTACTGTGAATGTGACAAGCACATGGGCCACGTGAGCCTGCTCTCCTGCTTTACGGACAATCACGGCGCAACCTGAATCAACATCTGTCAAGGAGAGGCGCTGGATGCGTCTCAAATGATCAAACAGGGCTATTCCGTAGCAGAAATCCGCCGACAGATCGATGGTAAGTACAGCCGCATGTAAAGCGGAGCGGGTTTGAGTAAGCCCGAGGGTGGTAGGAATCTGCGTGAGCAATGAGAAAACACTTTTTGGCATCACCATTTTATGGCTGGCTCTAAACTGGGCTGGCAGCGCTGAATCGGTTCTTGCCCATGGGGACCATGGTGACGCGGCTCCCAGCGAAGCCGGCGTCAGCGTGGTTGCCTTTGACGGCTTCCAGGTAGAACTCCTCACCTCGCCTCGTCCTCCGCAGGTCGGCGACGGAAACAAAATCGTCGCCAAAATTCTTCGTAGCGGTTCTCTGGAGCCCGTGCAAGGTGGCAGGGTCTTGATCAGTGTCGCTCCAGTCCAACCGTCCAACCACGCAAGTCCGCAGCAGCATGCTTCAGCCCATCCCAAGGAACTTTCTCCGTTGCTCCCGGCCCCGGAGATGGTTTGGGCCGGGGAATATACCCTCGTGCATCCTCTGCACCAGCGCGGTCCTCACCTGGTACGGGTGGCTCTCTTAGAGTTGGATGGAAGGCACTATCATCCTCCTGCGTCTGTTGAGTTTTATTTGAGCGTCTCTCCAGCTCCAGGATTCGCTCCTAGCTTCATCCTGGTTGCGCTTGCAGCTTTGGCTATCGCCTTAGTCGGGGTCTACGTAGTCGCGCTCCGCTCGGTCTCCCCTGGAGATTCCAGCGCTCCCATGAACCTTCTGGAGATCGCCTGGTTTTCTCGCTTGGTTCGATGGAAGGGATTCCTGCCGTTCCTGCAAATCCCTTTCCTCCTGCTCACGCTTCTTATCATGCTGCTGGGTTTTTTTGACATTCAGGACGGAGGGAAAAATCTGGCAACCAAGCTCACCTGGATTCTCTGGTGGCCGGGGATCATCTTCACCTTTATTTTGGTAGGTCGCCTGTGGTGCGTGATGTGCCCCTTTGGAACGCTGAATGAATGGGCAGCCAATTTGGTCCGGCCCAACCGGCTCTTTCCCAAGTCCCTGCGCAGCCTCTGGCTGGCCACTCTTTTGTTCGTCCTTCTCACCTGGGCGGACGAGCAGCTTGGAATCATCCGCTCGCCCCAGATGACCGCATGGCTCATCCTCATTCTTGCTGTTTTCGCCCTGGCTACGGGAATTTTTTTTCAGCGGCGTAGCTTCTGCCGCTATCTCTGTCCGATCACCGGTCTTCAGGGACTTTACTCCATGGTCTCTCCTGTGGAGCTTCGCTCTGAGGATCGAAGCCGGTGCCTGAAGGAGTGCCATCAGGACTGTTATCGGGGCAACGAAAAGGGCAATGGCTGTCCCATGTTTGAGTTTCCCATGACTTTGGAGCGGAACACCTACTGTAACTTCTGCTTCGAGTGCGTCAAGAGCTGCCCGCCGGGGAATATGGCCTTGAGGTTGCGTCCCTTTGGCAAAGATCTCTGGGCCTCTGGCAGGCGTTGGCTGGATGAGTCCTATCTAGCTCTGGCTTTGGTTGGAATCACGACCATTGTGACGGCACAAATGCTTTCTGGCTGGAGTTTCTGGATCTCCCAGATGGCTCGACTCATTCCTCTTGAGATCCGAACGCTGATGAAGCCTGTGACCTACCTGACCCTTACAGAGTCCGTGATCTTCTTCGGGGGCTCACTCTTGCTCTTTCCCCTCCTGGGCATTGTTGCTTCCTGGGCTGCTAATAGGATGGGCGAGCAGGGTCGAGGTATCAAGGGAACCTTTGTCCATTTGGGATATATGTTTATCCCGGTGGGATTGGCCATGCACCTGGCGCACAATGCCTCTCATCTCCTTCTGGAAGGGCCAGGAGTCATCCCAGCCTTGCAAGAGACTCTTAAGCGCACCATCTCTTGGGACGCTGGTGCTTCAAACTGGCAACCTCTCCCTTGGGTTTCCGCCGAGGTGGTTTACTGGCTTCAGATGGTTCTCATTCTGGGCGGCTTAATCCTTTCTCTTGCGGCGGGCTTTCGTCTTGCTAGAGTCTTCTGGAATCGGCAAATGACTGCTGGAAAGGCATTGATTCCGCTGATTGTCCTCTCGCTTCTCTTCACCCTTATCAATCTCTATCTGCTGAACCAACCTATGGGGATGCGCCATTCCCCATAGGCAGAAAAAAGGAATTCGCAATACGACTGTACTCAAATCGCTGCCCCAGACTCACTCGCCAGCCACAGCGACCATCTTGAGGGCGCAGTCGCAGTTCTTTAGGTGAATAGGCGCGTGGCAAGGCCGGAGATCGAGCGGAACCCGGCCTGGTGCCGGCTTCTCCTCGCCAGCTCCGATCTCTTCCACTGACCTAGCTTAGCGCGTAGATAGGAAAGGTTTATTCCGAGAGTTTCGCAGACATTTTCAAAGGAAAAGAGCCAGTCGCTGTCGTGCCCAAAGATCCACTGATCGGTCTCTTCGAAAATCGCCCTTCCCTTGTCGTCCGTGGCTGTGAGGTATCTGAAGAAGCAATCGATACCATCCTCCACGAGAGCAAGCATGAGCATTTCCTCCCCGCTCCTCGCCCTGCTTTTGTGCTGGCTTTCGAGGGTCGCACCGTCAATGCTGATTGCGGCGCGATGAGATAGGAAGGCCAACGCATTGTTCATAGAACCGTCTCGTCTTAGGTCGCTACTGCGGCTCTTTGCGATGCCTTCTGTTCTCTCTCGGGACGGATGGAAAGAACCGGACAGGGGGCATGACGGACCACCTTTTCGGTTACACTTCCGAGTAGTATGTGGGATAAACCGGTCCTCCCATGGGTGGAGATGACAATCAGATCCGGCCTTTCCTTCCTAGCCTCTTCGACAATGTTTTCATCGGGGCGACCTAGCTCTACCTTTTCATGAACCTTTACCGGCGGGATAAGGTCTGCGAAATGCTCTCTTAGAAATCGGCTCAGAACGGTTTGGGCCTTCTCTAAAATAGAATCGGCAGGGCGAGACGGACGGGTCATAGCCATCTTTTCGCCGTATTGTATAAGCTCCTCGTAGTTCACCACATGATAGACCATTACTTCAGCGCCGACGGCCTTGGCCAGATTGAGGGCGTAGCGCACCCCCGCTTGAGAGAGGTCGGAGAGGTCCGTAGGGGCGAGAATCTTTTTTATCTTTTCCATAGAGACCTCCTCTTGGCGGACGTTGCTCTTTCACTCGTCTAATTGCCTGAGCATAAAGCATGCCAGCATAAAAGTAAGATAATAGCAGTCTGTTCGTCGGTGGCTCCTCGTCTCTTTCCGACTTCTGCGATTATTCTCCGGCTTTCTTCTCAATTTCGAGAAAATTTATTTGCCAATTCGGCTAAAAATAAGATAAAATCCTTGGCATAAGCCTTGCTGGCTATCATTTTGCGATGATGAACAAAACAACGAAGAGCTGGAGCCTGTGGTTGAGCCCTTTACTGCTTCTTTTTTCTTCGTCTCTTGCCTCGGGATACGAAGAGATAGGGGTAACCAACGGCGGAACCATCGGCGGTTTCGTGAGGGTAGAGGGGAAGTTGTCCAAACCCGGATTTTTGCAGGTAACAAAGAACCGGGAGCTGTGCGGAAAAGTGCCGGACGAGAGTCTGGTTGTAGGAGTGGGGCAAGGGGTTCGTTACGCGGTGGTGACATTGGAAGGGGTGAGCCGCGGGAAGGCGGTCGAGCGGGAGGCGGTGCATGAGCTCGACAACGTGAAGTGCAGATTTGCGCCTCATGTTCAGACAGCCAGCGTGGGACAATTTTTGATGCTTAAGAACAACGATGCGATACTGCACACGGCGCATGCCTATATGCCGGACGGTCAACCGCATTTTAATGTCGGGCTTTATCCTGGGAAGGTGAGCCGGAAACCTCTTGTGACCCCTGGCGTAGTCAAGATCGTCTGTGAGGTGCATGCCTGGATGAGCGCGTATGTGGTGGTCACCGAGCATCCTTATCATGCAGTGACTGACATCTACGGAGAATATCTCATCAGCGATGTGCCTCCTGGGACGTATCGGTTAAGGGTGTGGCACGAGAGTTTAGGGACGCAGGAAAATCAAGTGGAGGTGAAGGGGGGGGCGACGTCAAGGATCGATTTTACCCTATCATTCCCCTCAGGAGCGAAGAGATGAGGAGATATTCTTTGCAGCTTGCCGTTCTGCTTGGGTTATTTTTCCCTGTGATCGTTTCAGGAGGTGAACCGGGGAAGGTGGGGATTGTCAAAGGTCTCATTACCATAGGAGGGAAGCCGACGGCCGATGCGGTTGTGTCAGTGGAGGGCCTTGTCCAAGGGAATCTCAAATCACAGATATCAGATTTAAAATCTATCAGAGCAATGATGGACCAGCGGGATATGAAATTTCTTCCCCGTGTGCTGCCGGTCGTCGTGGGGACAACCGTTGATTTTCCAAACAACGACAAAACCTTTCACAACGTCTTCTCTACCTCCGAGGCGAAGAAATTCGACCTCGGACTCTATCCCTCGGGCAAGAGCCGCAGTGTGGACTTTGATAAGCCGGGTGTCGTGAAAATTCTTTGCAACGTCCATCCCGACATGGAAGCCTTCGTAGTTGTTAAAGGGCATCCCTATTATGCAACCACCGACGCGCGCGGAAACTATCGCTTGAACGGTGTCCCGCTGGGAAAATATCGCTTGGAGGTATGGCATCCCGACTTCGGTACGAGGCTCGTGCCTTTTGAGTTGGTGCGGGAAGGTGAAGTCCTTGCGATTGATGTGGATCTCAAAAAGAAGTGAAATGTGCCTCCATGCTGGCTAGAGCTGAGGAGGGGGACTAGGAAGGAGGGAGTATGAGCGCCAATGAGAAGGGAGCCGGGATGTCCCAACTGACAAAGCAGGAAAATAAGGTGCTGGAGCTGGTAGTTAAGGCCAAAAGCAACAAAGAGATCGCAAGAGATCTGGGCATCAGCCCTTCTACAGTGAAGCGGCACATGGAGAATATTCTGGGAAAGCTTCACCTGAAAAATCGCATCGCCGCGGCCGTCTATGCCATCACAACCGAAAATTGTCCCCTCCATATCAGTGAAACAAAGAAAGCTGCCTAAATGGGCCATCTGGCCAATAGACACGGATATTGGAAAAGGTGTAAGAGCAAGGCAAACCTGTTAGTGGATAGCGAAAAATGCGGGTGCCGTGAAGAGCGGCGATAGTTAAAGAAATCCTTGTTACCGGAACAGCAAATGTGTAAAGCACTCCGTCTGTAAATTGCTGTAACAATAGTTGAGAGCGGAGGAATAAATTATGGGCCGCTCAGTTGCCGCCGCTTTAATGGGGTTCTTCCTTCTTTTCTTTGCCCATCCCCTTTGGCCCGCAGAAACGCAATCTCCTCAGAAAGAGAAAGCCACCTACGTCGGGAACGAAGTCTGCAAGGCTTGCCACGCCCCTCAGTTTGAAAAATTTTCCAAGACTTTGATGGGGAAGATTTTCCTGTTCAATCCCCGCAATGATCTTGAAAGACAAGCCTGCGAGTCCTGCCATGGTCCGGGGAGCGATCACGTGGCTAAAGGAGGAGGAAAGGGTGTAGGCGGGCTCATTGCATTTGGTAAGGATTCACCCGTGCCCGCCAGCGTGCAGAACGACACCTGCCTCCAGTGCCATCAGCGAGGAGTTCAGACCTATTGGCTTGCAGGCCCTCATGCCGGTCGTGGAATTGTTTGCACCAACTGCCACACGATCATGGAGAAGACCACCGACCGCTTCCAGCTCGCCAAGGTTGGCGACCAGACACCTTTCTTTAACAAGCGGGCACAGATAGAAGTCTGCGGCCAGTGCCACCTGCAGAGAAAAGCCCAACTCATGCGCTCCTCCCATATGCCTCTCAGGGAAGGAAAGATCACTTGCACCGACTGCCATAACCCGCACGGCACTCCGAATCCTTCCCAGCTTAAATGGGCGAGTGTCAACGAGACCTGTTACCAGTGCCATGCGGAGAGACGCGGGCCTTTTCTCTGGGAACATCCTCCGGTGATGGAGAATTGTGCCAACTGTCACGAGCCTCACGGTTCGCTCAACGACAGGCTACTTAAAGTCCGCGTTCCCAGGGTCTGCGCCCAGTGTCATGACCCGAGCTTTCACCCCGGCACTCCGCGGCAACGCAACACGGTTTTCTATTTTAACCGGGCCTGCACCAACTGTCACAGCCAGATCCATGGCACAAACCACCCCTCGGGGAAATTCTTCACGCGATAAGGAGGTCTGAAATGGAACGCACGAGAATTTACTTCGCGTTGAATTTAAGCCTTGCGCTCCTCTTCTTCCTGGCCTCCCCAACCTGGGCGCAGATAGACATCGGCGATTTTTCTATCAGTGGTCAAGCGGAGGTGGGTGGCCTGCCCAGGCACAAAGACGGCAAAGACACAAAGTTTGAGGAGTACAGGGATTTGCCTGAGACCGTCATTGTCCCTCAACTGCAACTGATGATTGGGGGCAAGAAAGAAGACTTTTACCTGAATTTTGATTCGACCAAGACCGGGCTCGCTGATCAGAACTATCGCCTCCGCTTCGGCAGATACGGCCTTGTGGATGTCGAATTCGAATGGGATCAAATCCCCCATCTCTTCAGCAGCAACACGGCTCGAACCCCTTTTGCTCGAGATGGTGGTGGAGGAACCTTCACGCTTGCCTCCAAGCCGCTGACAACGGCAGGAACGAGTGTCAGGAACTGGGTGAATGCCAATGCTCAGCCTCTGGATCTTAAACTTTTCGATGGAATTGGACGGTTCAAGCTCCGCTATACTCCGACACCGGGATGGACTTTTACGGGTAGCTATTGGTCTTATGATGTCAGTGGGAAGAGGGCCTTGGGAGCTTATATTGGGTCAAGTCCGGGTAACTTTAACATCATAGAGCAAACCGAACCGATAAGTTATCTAACTCATAACATCGAGCTCGGTGGGGAGTACGCAGGGAATGGATGGTCACTAGGACTAAGATACAATGCCTCACTTTTTCACAACAACATCAGCACCCTGGTCTGGGACAATCCCATTAACCTGTCCGGAATCGGTTCGGCATGTACGGACGCAGCAAACTACTCCAACACATCCACTGGCACTGGACTTGACCCGAATAGAGGACCCTGCCGCGGCCGAATGGATCTCTATCCATCTAACCAGGCCCACACCTGGACCTTAACTGGAACGGCAACGCTACCCTTAAAGAGCCAATTCTTGGGTACGGTCTCCTACGGCTTTAGGAGACAGGATGATTCCTTTCTTCCCTTCACCATCAATAGCGCTATAACCCAGCCCTCGTTGCCCCGGAGCAGTCTCGACGGAGATGTGCGTCCCACGATGGTCAACGCAACGGTGGTCAATCGCTACTTCGACCGTCTGGATCTTAAGGCCTATTACCGCTATTACGACTTCGACAACCGGAGCAGGAAGGTTCTTTTCTCAGATGGAATCGTCCTCAGTGATCAAGCGGGTACCGCGGCCATTCCCACCTGTAATCCGACCTGTCCCGAAGCTGGTTCAAGAACTTTTCCCTATTCGTACTCCAAGCAGAATATCGGCCTGGATGGAGGCTATAATTTCACTCGCTGGCTTACCGGCAAGCTTGGCTATGGCTGGGAGAGGATGCACCGCGACAGGCGGGAGGTTCTAAACGCGGACGAACATAGCGTCGGCCCCACGTTTGACATCAAGCCTAACTCCTGGGTTTTGTTTAGGGCCAGCTACAGACATTTCTGGCGCAGTGCTCCTAATTATGACGCTGGCAGATTCGTCGTAGTTGATACGGGAGATACGCCGGATGACGTTCGAGCAGATCACAATGCCGCTCTCAGAAAATATGATGAGGCGCAACGCCACCGGGACAAGTCTAGTCTCTTCGCGCAAATTAGCCCGTGGGATAGACTGACCCTCTATACTGGATTGGAGGTCATGAGCGATCGGTTCCCTAGCACCGATATAGGGGTTAAGAACGATTTTAACTATTCTCCCTCTATTGGATTTGTCTACACGCCATCAGATTGGATGAGCCTCTTTGCGGACTACAACTGGGAACGCTTTGATTGGAAGATGACGTCGATGCAGCGAACCGCTGCTAACGAGCCTTTTGTTCCTGGTTCCAATAGGATATGGAACAGCCGTGGCAGGGATCAGGTCAATACCATTAGTCTTGGCAGCGATATGAATCTCATTAAAAATCTCCTGGGATTCCGCATCCAGTACGGATTTTCGCTAGGCAGAGAAGAGATCCACGCTAGCGGCGCTACCTGTGTGGGATGTACCGCCGCCACTAACTTGCCCAGAGCTACCAGCCAGTGGCATGAACTGCTTGCGCGGTTCGAATACCAAGTGCATAAAAATGTCGCCCTGAGATTTGGTTACTATTTTAACCATTATACGGAGCAAGACGCTGGAGTGGACATGATGCAACCATGGATGGGTGCTCAAAACCTTACCGACGCCAACCTCGGGCACTCGATTTTCCTGGGCGATAGGATCAAAGCTCCCTTCACGGCTCACGTGGGTTTTATGACACTGAGATTGAGCTTTTAGGGGAGAAGACGATACATGGGTTCTACGCCGGCTTAGTGGACAAAGGAAACTTGAGGAGGGACCGAGGTATGAAGAAAGTAATTCTAGCTCTTGTTTCCCTATTTTTAGGATTATCGGTCGGGGTATCTTGGGATCTGGGAGGGTTTGCGCAGGAATCAAATGCCCTAATGGCGAAGAAAGTGACTAAGGCGCCTGTGTTGGACGGGAAGATTGATGCCCTCTGGAAGGACGCCAAAGCCGTGAAGATTCCGGTGACAGGTGGGGCGAATCTTCCCAACGGAAGTACCGAGGTGATTCTTAAAGCCGTGTATACCGAGACTGATATCTACTTCCTGGCGCAGTGGCGTGATAAGACCCAGAGTTACTATCGCTCTCCCTGGAAAAAGCAGGCCGATGGCTCCTGGATGCAGCTCAAAGACCCTAACGACAAGGGAGGGGATAATAACAAGTACTACGAAGACAAGTTCGCCATGTTGTGGAATATCAACATCGCGGGTTTCGAGTCTGCGGGTTGTATGGTGGCATGTCATGCAGGCGAGGCTGGAAAGGCCTTCGGAAATAAATACACTGCGAATCCAGGGGAGTTGGGGGACATCTGGCACTGGAAGTCTGTGCGCACAGGCCCTGTGGGCCAGGTAGATGACCAGTATTTGGACAGCACTCGGTATGATAAGGAAAAGGCACCAGAGGCCGGCAGAAAGAGCGACCCGAAAACAGCTGGTGGGTACTCTGACAACATCAATGAGGCCAAGAACGGGCCCAAGTGGGCGGCTAAAGGCAATAAGCCAGCTCCTCCTTATTGGCTCCTGGACTCAGAAAAGGAACCCTTTGACGGCAGCAAATACAAGGCAGGTGACGAGGTCGCTGGAATTATTGTGGCCCCGTTTGTCGGTGATCGGGGAGATATCAGCGCCAAGGCCTCTTGGAGCAACGGAGTTTGGACGCTGGAGTTTACCCGCAAGCTTAAGACGGGTAGCCAGTACGATGTCCAGTTCGATGACCTGAGCAAGCAGTATGCCTTCGGTGTCGCTGTCTTTGATAACGCCCAGGTCCGCCATGCGTTTGCAACCGTTCCCTACAAGCTGTCGTTTGCAAAATAATCGTTGCCATCTGGGGCTTGTGCGATTTCGGTTTAACTTCTAGCAGAGGAGTCATAAAGATGAGGTGGATAATGTTTCTTTGTGCCACGCTGATTTTGTCGGTGTTGGTTCCTGTTGTTGGCTCGGCTCAGTCGAAGGGCGATGCAAATGCAGGGAAGGCCAAATATGACACGTTATGTGTCGGCTGTCATGGCAAGACCGGGAAAGGCGATGGGCCGGCGGCTGCAAGCTTGAATCCAAAGCCGCAGGATCATAGCGACGGCAAGACTATGAATTCTCTGAGCGATAAGTATCTGTTCGACATCATTAAAGACGGGGGAGCTAGTATGAAAAAATCTCCCCTCATGCCGGCCTGGGGCAAGACATTAAAGGATCAAGATATATCGAACGTGATTTCTTATATTCGTAGTCTTGCCAATCCTCCATACAAGCCTGGAAAATAAACAGCGGCTTGCCTCCTGTTGATCCTCTGGACATCAGGGCGCAAGAGGTTTTTAGTCGTCTGTTTTCTCTTCGCTAGGTTACAGCTTCGGGGCGGGTCAGTAGTCTCTCCGAAGACGTCGGATCCAGTCGCTGCCGACTATCTTTTGCAACTTCCTTTCGTACTTCGAACCCCATTTGTCATTCCAAACTATGCAACTGTAATAGGGCATATTCCAAGATTTGGGAAAAGGCGACCTGCTTTCCTATGAAAACAGGGGAAAATGGATGGCATAAACCTTGCGAATTCGTAGGTGGGCTACCCCACCAAAAGGAGGGGTTCTGAGGGTCTGATGAGTCCATGGCATAGAGTGACACAGATCATCTTAATACTCGTGGCTGCGGGAGGAGCCCTGGCTTGGGGTTACTGGACGAGTTGGGTGGAGTTCGCTATTGAGCAGCCCATTGCCTTTCCCCACAAGACTCACCTGGCGCTTAACCTAACATGCACCACGTGTCATCAGCGCGCGGAGAAAGATGTCGTGGCGGGTCGCCCGCCCACGGCATTGTGTTTAGGCTGCCACATGGGCGGAGATACTAAAAGCGAGGAAATAAAAAAAATTCGCGCCTACGGTGAGAAGGGGCAAGAAATTCCATGGAGACGAGTCTGGCGTCTTCCCTCCCACGTTTTCTTTCCCCATCAGGTTCATGTGACGGCAGCTGAGGTAAAGTGTCAAACTTGCCATGGTCCGATGGAAACCCTTACGCGGCCGCCCTCACGGCCCCTGAAGAAGCTCGCGATGAACGATTGTATCGGTTGTCACGAGACGCGGAGGGCGCAAAGAAATAAAGAGAATGCAGTGCAACCGACAAGATTGGCGGCACAGCGGGTCCCTACGGACTGCATCACGTGCCATCGGTGAGGGATAGGATGCAATTCACGCGGAGGAGATTTCTTCAATTAGTGAGCGGGAGCGCCGGGGCGGCGGCGCTGATGCGAGACCGGCTATCCGGATTCGGCCAAGCGGCGGAAGATCTGCGGCGCTGGGCCACGCCGGAGGAGGTCTTAGTTCCATCCGTCTGCCAGCAGTGTCCGGGAGGCTGCGGTCTTCTGGTGCGCACGCTCGACGGGGAAGTGGCCGGGATTTCCGGAAACCCGCTTCATCCCATTAATCGTGGATCTCTTTGCCCGAAAGCTTTCGGCGGGCTGCAACTGCTCTATGATGCCAATCGCCTCAAGGGCCCCATGGCGCGCGCCGGCGAGCGCGGACGCTTCCGCGCCATTGGCTGGGATGAGGCCCTATCGATGGTGACTGCTCGTTTATCCGATCTCAGGGCCAAGGATCTCGCACACACCGTCGTGGTCCTGGGAGGGCAGTACCGCGGTTACCGGGACACACTGTGGAAGCGATTTTCCGAAGCCTATGGGACTCCCAACTACATCCGAGTGCGTTGCTTTTCCCCGGAAAAACCGGCCCTCGCGCATCGGCTCATGCAGGGAGTGACGAGTCCGCTCGGCTACGATCTCGCGGAAGCCCGGTTCATTCTCTCTTTCGGCGCCAGTTTGCTTGAGTCCTGGGTTGGGCCCGTCCACACCTCCCGAGCCTTTGCGCGACTGCGCCGAAGCAACGACCGTCCCCGGGGGTTACTCGTTCAGGTCGATCCGAGACGTTCGACTACGGCGATCAAAGCCGACCGCTGGATTCCCATCGCGCCGGGAACCGATGGTGTGTTGGCGCTGGGCATCGCCAACGCGATGATCCGCGAGGGACTTTACGACCAGGAATTTGTCGGGGAGCACACTTTCGGATTCGAAGATTGGGTGGACGGCGCCGGCCAGCGGCACCTAGGATTCAAGAACCTCGTTTTGAGGGACTATGGCCTTTTTACCGTCTCTGCTGCCACCGGTGTTCCTGTGAGAAATATTTTGCAGATCGCGCGGAATCTCGCAACACTCAAGCCGGCAATCGTCATAGGTGAGCGCGGCCCTGCGTACGGCCCCGACGACTTGCACATACGGATGGCGATTCATAGCCTCAATGCCCTGGCGGGGAACATCGGTGTCGCCGGCGGCCTTCAGATTCAGGGAGAACTGCCATTGACGCCGCTGCCGACGATCAACCGGGATGCCGCAGCGAAGCGCGGGCTAAACCAACCGAGAATCGACGGCGCCGGCGAGAAACAATATCTCTTGGCTTCCGACGCACCCCAGCTTCTGCCGGAACGGATCATGAGCGGGACTCCTTATCCCGTCAATGCCCTGTTTCTCTACGCTACCAATCCGTTGGCCAACCATCCGGCGAAAGAGGCCTTCGCCGGTGCAATGAAAAAGATTCCTTTCATCGTCAGTTTTTCGCCCTTCCTCGATGAGTCGAGCGCCATGGCCGACCTCATTCTGCCTGATCACACCTACCTGGAGCGGTGGCAGGACGATCAGGTAACGCACCTGGCCGGTTTCACCTGTTTCAGCCTCGCTCCGCCGGCTTCCAAACCTCTTCATCAAACCCGCAGCACCGCGGACACAGTACTTCAAATCACACAGGCTCTCGGCGGAGCCGTGGCACAAAATTTCCCGTGGAAAAAGTTCGAAGAGCTGCTGCGCGAGGGCGCCCAGGGTCTCTATAAGTCTGGTCGTGGCTATGTGGTCTCGATCCACGCTGAGGAAGCTCTTAGAAAAGTCCTCGAGCGCGAGGGCTATTGGGTGCCTGAGTTTAAGGACTACGACGCTTTCTGGAACGGCCTGCTTCAGCGCGGCGCCTGGTGGGATCCTACGGGTCTGCCGGTGAGCCGAAAGGCTTTGCTTAGAACAGCGTCCGGAAAGTTCGAGTTCTACTCAACGGCTCTCAAGCAGTTGGTTGACAAAGCCGCAAAGCAGGAAGGAAAGGCCGCATCCTTTATCGCCACGCTCGGCGCCGGAAAAACAGAAGATCAACTCTTTTTGCCGGCAGTGGCGATCCCGCGCCCGGGGCAGACCGAATCGTTTCCTCTGCGTCTTATCAGCTATCGTCTCATGAGCCGACCCGTGGGAGGCGGGAGAAACCAGCCTTGGCTGCTGGAGCAGCCCGCCGTCCATGTTCAGGCTGCTTGGGACGGATGGATAGAGGTGCATCCTAAAACGGCGGCCGCCCTGGGGATCAAGGAGAAAGATTGGGTTTGGGTTGAATCGGCGAAAGGGCGAATCAAGCTCCAGGCCAAGCTTTACTCCGGGACCCGCCCTGATGTGGTCCAGATGCCGCTCTTCGGCGGCAACGGCCCAAACCCTAACGACCTCATTGCAAATGAAACGGATATCTCCCGGGGCTTCGGTCTTCTCAATACTACTCAGGTCAGAATCAGGAGGGCATGACGTGGCGCTTTGGGGCATGGTGATCGATTTGGACCGCTGCACGGGGTGCCAGGCCTGCGTGGTGGCCTGCAAAGCCGAGAATAATGTTCCCGCCGTCGGGGAAAAAGAAGCAAAGAGAGAACGCGTCATCAGCTGGATGCAGGTGCTGACGGAAACGGACGAAGAACACCACGGCGAAAAGATGCGCTTCATACCGCGGCCCTGCCTTCAGTGCGACGATCCACCGTGCACCAAAGTCTGTCCTGTCTATGCGACTTACCGAAACCCTGAAGGAATCGTCGCCCAGATCTACGCCCGCTGCATCGGCTGCCGCTTTTGCATGGCCGCCTGTCCATATAACGCCAAATATTTTAACTGGCACACATACCAGAAGGAAGGGCCGGGGCAGAACCCGGACGTCTCCGTGCGCCCCAAGGGCGTCGTGGAGAAATGCACCTTCTGTCATCATCGCCTACAGAAGGCGCGCGAGCGGGCGCTTGCGGAAAAACGGGATTTCGATCCGAGGGAGTACGTGCCGGCCTGCGCGGAAGCCTGTCTCGCGCAAGCGATCGTCTTCGGTGATCTCTCTGATCCGAGCAGCGAAGTAGCGAAGCTTGCCCGGAGCCCGCGCGCCTTCAAGCTCCAGGAGGAGTTGGGGACAAAGCCGAAAGTGATCTACCTGACGGAAGGAGAAGGCGGTGGCTGATCTAGGCGACGCTCGGGAAGACACTCTTCTCGCGCCAATTGCACAAACCGGGCGCGGCTTCTATTGGGCTGTGGCCCTGCTGTCCGTCCCGATTCTGTGGGGAGTGATCGCCTATTCGGTGCAATTCTATGAAGGCCTGGGAGTAACCGGCCTTCATCAGCCGGTGAGCTGGGGTTTTTACGTCACCAACTTTGTCTTCTTTATCGGAATCAGTCACGCCGGGACCCTGATCTCCGCCATCCTCCGCCTTTCGAAAGCGGAATGGCGCCGCCCGATCACCCGGATGGCCGAGGTTATCACCTGCATGGTGTTGTTCATCGGTGCCGGCCAGATCTTGGTCGACCTCGGGCGGCCCGACCGGCTCCTGAATGTGATCCTTCACGGTCGCTATCAGTCGCCTTTGCTCTGGGACGCAACCAGCATCAGCGCGTATATGACGGCGAGCCTCACCTATCTATACCTGCCGATGATTCCTGACATCGCTATTCTGAGAGACCGTCTCGGCAAACGGAAGCTCTTCTACAGCGTGTTGGCCCTGGGATGGACCGGCACCGAACGACAGCAGCGCGTCCTCAACCGTGCCATCGCCATCATGGCGGTATTGGTCATTCCCATCGCCGTCTCGGTCCACTCGGTGGTGTCTTTTGTTTTCTCCATGACCCTTCAGCCCATGTGGCACTCAACCATCTTCGGGCCGTACTTCGTCGTCGGGGCAATTTTCTCCGGTATCGCTGCCCTGATCGTCTCTATGATTATTTTTAGAAAGGCCTACGGGCTTCAGCACTACTTGAAGCCGATCCATTTCCGCTACCTGGGGCAGCTCCTGCTCGTCATGGCGCTTCTGTGGTTTTACTTTACGTTTGCCGAATACCTGACGGGGTATTACGGAGGAGAGCCTGAGGAGATGAGGGTCTTCTGGGCTAAGTTCACAGGTCCGTTTTGGCCTTTCTTCTGGGTAATGGTGCTTTGCAATTTCGTCATCCCGCTTATTTGTTTGGTGCGGCTCGGGCGGCGCACAATCGGGAAAGTTCTCACGGCTTCGCTGTCCATCATCGTGGGGATGTGGCTCGAGCGCTTCATCATCGTCGTGCCGACGCTGTCCTTCCCGCGGTTGCCATTTGCGGAGGGAATTTATTGGCCAACCTGGGTCGAGTGGGGAGAGACTGCCGGGAGCTTCGGCCTCTTCGCGCTTTTTTATCTACTCTTCACCAAGTTCTTCCCCATCATTTCCATCTGGGAGATCCGCGAGGGTCGGGAAGTCGGGCTTAAAGAGGTAGAGGAGCGGCTCATCACTTACCTTCCGGACGAGGTCGAGGGAAAGACATAGAAAGCTGGGGAAATAGATGGAGCGTCCGGATTCAGATTTCAATCGCCTCGTGAGAACCTTGCAATGGGTATGGCTGGGAGCCGCCATCCTCCTTGTGGGAGGAATCATCAGCTGGATCATTCACTTGATCCGCACGGCCTGGGAGCTCGGCGATGTCCCCTCGGCCTCGATCGGCGTCTCGCTTGTGGCCATCCCTATATTCCTGGTCCTGGTGAGCGTGGTGTTATACGTTTTTTGGGGATTGCGATCCGACGGGAGAGAGCGATGAAGACCAAACTGCTGTTCATCGCCCTAGCGTTGATGATCGGGTTTGGTTATGCGCCTGAGTCAACCCTTGCTGCCGACGAAGGCGTTTCCTTTCTTCTTCCAGGCAACCCTCTCGAGGGAAGTCGGCTCTTTACCGGTAAAGGTTGTCTTCGTTGCCACGCCGTCTATGGCGTGGGAGGAGTTGCCGGACCTGATTTAGGTCAGGGAATCTTGAAGCGTCCCCTCCTCGACATCGCCGGCGTGATGTGGAACCACTCTCCCGGGATGGCGCATGTATTTCAGGAACAGCAGGCGATTCGCCCCCAGTTCAAGCCTTCGGAGATGGCGAGTCTGCTATCCTTCCTCTACTACCTCGGCTCCCTGGATCCGCCGGGAGACGCGGCTGCGGGCGCCCGCCTGTTTCGCGAGAAACAATGCCAGACCTGTCACTCGCTGGGGGGAAAAGGCGGCACACATGGCCCGAAGCTGGACAGCTACAGCCGGTACGCTTCTCCCATTTATTTGACGGCCAGCCTTTGGAACCACGGGAAGGCGATGGCTGGGGTTATGGAGGCACTACGAGTACCGCGCCCTACCTTTGAAAAGAATGACATCCCCGATCTTTTGGCCTATATTCGCAGCGCCGGTGGCAGCGTCGAGCGCATCTACGTCCAGCCGGGGAATCCGCAGCGCGGAGAAAAGCTGTTCGCGGAGAAACGGTGCATACAGTGCCATTCCACCGATGGTCGCGGCGGGCAGGTGGGTCCCAACCTTCAGGCAACGCTCAAGGGAAGCCTCATGACGATCGCCGGCGCTATGTGGAACCATGGTCCAAAGATGTGGGCGAAGATGGCTGAGCGCGGAATCGCAGTGCCCTCGCTAAGCACGGAGGAAATGTCGGATCTCACCAGCTACCTCTATTTCCTGCAGTTTATCGATCCACCCGGTGTCCCTGGGAGGGGCAGGGTCGTCTATCAAGAGAAGCGTTGCGGCAAATGCCACACCTTGCCGGGAATTGGAGGAACCGTCGGCCCCGATCTTACCAAAGCCGAAAAACTTAAGACCCCATTGGAAGTCGTTACCGAGATGTGGAATCATGCGAGCACAATGGAACAGAAGATGCTGGAGGAGTCTGTGGAGTGGCCGGTCTTCAAAGGGGGAGAGATGGCTGACCTGATGGCTTATCTGCTATCGGTCCGCAAAGGAGCCGATCAGCCGGTAAAGCGGAAAGTATCCGGGCGCAAGGTTGAGTGAGGCTCCGGCGAGGAACAGTGAATATATCGCCTCAAGGTTTCTGTCTTCGGCGGATGCTGCTTCAGGGCGGCTTGAAGATCATCCGATCTCTGACGTTGCTCATCTTGATCATGGCCTTTCCCCTCTCGATTCTGGAACAAGCTTTAGCTCAGCCGCTCTTCAGCCCGACTCAAGATCCGATCGTCGGCTCCCGAATCTTCGGAAACAAGGGCTGCTCGAAATGTCACGCAATCAATAGAGTCGGAGGGACAGTCGGGCCTGATCTCGGAAGCGTTTCGCGTCCCCGGTCGTTCTACGATCTTGCGGCCGCGATGTGGAACCATCTCCCGCAGATGGCAAAGCAAATGCAGAAGCTTGGCATCAGTCGCCCCCAACTGGGTCCGGCTGAGACCGGCGATTTGATAGCCTTCCTCTATACGCTTAATTATTTTGACCGTCCCGGCGATCCGAAAGCAGGGCGCCAGATCTTCGTCCAAAAACAATGCGTCGCATGCCATCAGGTGGGTGGAACCGGTGGGGTGGTTGGGCCGAGTCTTGACAGCTTGGCGCAACATGAATCTCCTATCTTTGTCGCCGCAGCTATGTGGAACCACGGTCCCTCCATGGCCGAGGCCATGCGGGCGAGGGGCATCCAGCGCCCCAACTTCAGTGGATCGGAACTGCAAAACCTGGTTGCCTATCTCAAGTCCGCCAATGCAGGGCAAGGACCGGAGCGGATCTATCTGTTACCCGGCAGACCGGATCAGGGACAAGATCTTTTTATGAGAAGACGCTGTAGTGAATGCCACAGCATTAAAGGACGGGGGGGAAAGGTGGGAGGAGATCTCGCTGAACGGCGGGTTCAACTAGGTCTGGTCGACTTCGCCGCGGCCATGTGGAACAAGGCGCCGATGATGATAAAAGAAATGAAAGAAAGAGATATCCCTGTCCCGCAACTTCGAGCGGAAGAGATGGCGGATATCGTAGCCTACCTCTATTCCGTTCAATACTTTGCCAGACCCGGAGATCCCGGCCGAGGCGAAGGGATCGCAAGGGCTAAAGGTTGTCTCAGCTGCCACTCGATCGGAGGTAAAGGCGGTGCGGTAGGCCCTGATTTCAAAAAAATCGCAGGGCTCGATCAGCCCGCAACAGTTGTTTCGGCGATGTGGAATCACGCCAGCACGATGGAGCGGAAGATGGCGGAGATGTCCTTGAAATGGCCGCTTCTCAAAGGAGACGAGATGGCGGACCTCGTGACGTTTATCCAGACGCTGGGGCCGAGCCGATGATCCTTGGAGGCCTAAGAAATAGTTGGCGTGAAAGAGACAAATTGGATAAAATGGAAATTGGTTCGGACTTCACTATTAGGGAGGAGATTTATGACAAGGGCATCGGCGGTGATTTTTGCCTTTTGCGCGGTTTTGATTTTGAGTCAGGTTTCATGGGCCGGCGAGGCTACCGACGGGAAGGAGACTTACCAAAAGCTCTGCGTTTCCTGTCACGGGGGTGACGGCAAAGGCAACCCGGCCATGACGAAGGTTTTTGGCGAGAAGGAATTGAATATCGCCACCAAGGGAACCGCCGGGAAGAAAGACGAAGAGCTGCTCAAGGCGATCACAGAGGGCAGAGGAAAAATGCCCGCTTCCGGCAAGACGCTGAGCAAAGCGGAGCAGAAGGCCGTGGTCGAGCATGTAAGATCGCTGGCGAAGTAGACTCTGCATTCTCATCACCACAGCGAAGGAGCAGCCAGGCCTTTGGTCCGATGGGTTCTGGCCGCAGTTGCCGTTCCCCTCGGGACTGAGCGCCCTGCTTTCGCTCGACCCCTCTTTAGCCAGAGGCAAGATCCAGTCGCGGGCTCCCGTGTCTTCGGCTCCAAAGGATGCCCGCAGCGTTGTAGCGTGGGGCGGGGGCAAAAGTGAGCGGAACGCGCGTGAGCATGATTCTATTATTCGTTGTCGTCGCGCTCGCGGCGATGGTTTCCTCTGTGCAGGCGCAACAGGAGGGCGACAGCTGCGTTGCCTGTCACCAGGCGATCGGCGTCGATCGGTTGACGCAACCCGTGAAAGATTTCGCCCAGGACATCCACTCCGCCAAAGGCTTCGGCTGCGTCGCTTGCCACGGCGGCGACGCCAAGGATCCGGGGATGGGGGCGATGGACCGCGCCAAAGGGTTCATCGGCAAACCCGGGCGGAAAGAGGTAGCGCAGGTCTGCGGACGCTGCCACTCCGACGCGCGCTTCATGAGGCAGTACAATCCCTCGCTGCGCGTCGACCAGGTCGCTGAGTACTACACTTCCGTTCACGGTCAACGTCTCAGGCAGTTCGGAGACGCCAAGGTCGCGGTCTGCATGAGCTGCCACCCCGCTCACTCGATCAGGCCGCCCTCGGACCCGAGATCCTCGGTGCATCCGCTCAAGGTGGCGGAGACCTGCGGCCGCTGCCACGCCGATCCGAAATACATGGCGCCTTATAAGATTCCTACCGACCAGCTCCAGAAATACAAACAAAGCATCCATTGGCGCATGATGTCGGTCAAAGGGGACCTCTCGGCGCCGACTTGTAATAATTGCCACGGCAATCACGGCGCCGCTCCTCCCGGGATCTCGTGGGTTGGAAACGTATGCGGCCAGTGTCACGTGCAAAATGAAGAGCTGTTCGCGAAGAGCGTTCATGCCAAGGTCTTTGTTAAAATGGGGATGCCGGGCTGCGCGTCCTGCCATGGGAACCACGAGATCGCGCAGACCAGCGACCAGATGCTGGGAGTCGGAGAAGGTGCGGCCTGCGCGGGTTGTCACACGGCCCAAGACAAGGGCGGGGCAACTGCCGTTGAGATGCGCCGGCTCATCGATTTCTTGAGGAACGATTACGAAAAGGCCGAAGCGGTATTGCTCAAGGCCGAGCAGGCCGGCATGGAGGTGAGCCAGGCCCAGTTTGAGTTGAACGGGGCCAAGACGGCACTGATAAAAGCACGCGCCGCCATTCACGCATTCAACGTGGACGGCGTGAAAAAGGAAACGGCGCCGGGGCTGGAGATCAGCAGCAAGGCCTATGCTCGGGGAGTAAAAGCCCTCGAAGAGCTTCAATTCCGGCGCAAAGGACTCGCGGTCTCGGTCATCATCATCGCAGCTCTGATCGTCGGGCTCGTTTTCAAGATACGGCAGATGGAGAAGCCGAAGTAAAGTGATCCTTACGGAGCCGCAGTAGGAGACAGGCGATGTCGGAGGAAACGCTTCATCACGAGATTGACCGCAGAAGATTTTTAAACTGGTTCCTCGGCACGACGGCGGGAGCTTTTCTCGTCTCCGTTCTATACCCGGTGAGCCGCTACCTGATCCCGCCCAAGGTCGAAGAATCGACCGCGCGAACGGTAGCGCTCTCGATCAAGCCGGAAGAGGTGAAACCGAACAGCGGTCAAATTTTCCGCTTTGGCAATCAAGCTGCCATTTTGATCCGGACTCCGGCCGGCGGGCTAAGGGCTTTCTCCGCCGTCTGCACGCATCTGGCCTGTATTGTTCAATACCGTCCCGACCTTAGCCACATATGGTGCGCGTGCCACAACGGCCATTACGATCTAAACGGGAAAAACATAGCTGGACCCCCTCCCAAACCACTAGAGGAATACGCGGTGAATGTTCGGGGAGATCAGATCGTCGCGAGTAAGAAGGCCTGAGAGGATGGAGACCCCGGATCCAAGACACGGCAAGCTCTGGTTGTGGCTCGACCGGCGAGTCGGCCTGAAAGAGCTGGAAAAGCTCGCCAAAAAGAAAGAGGTGCCCGCGCACCGCCACACGGTTTGGTATTATTTGGGCGGGATGACCCTGTTCCTCTTTCTGATTCAGGTCGCAACCGGAATTCTTCTCCTTCTCTACTATCGCCCCAGCGCAGGTGAAGCGTACGAGTCCGTTCAGTTTCTTATGACGGAGGTACAGTTCGGGTGGTTGATCCGCTCGATTCACGCGTGGTCGGCTAATTTAATGATCTTTACCCTGTTCATCCATATGTTCAGCACATTGCTTCTCAAGGCGTACCGAACACCGCGAGAGCTGACCTGGTTTTCGGGCGCTGCCCTACTGGGGTTGACGCTGGCGTTCGGCTTCACTGGATACCTGCTGCCGTGGAACGAGCTCGCCTTCTTCGCCACGAGAGTCGGCACCGAAATCCCGGGCGTGCTGCCGTTGATGGGGCCGTTTCTTCGCCGGTTGCTGCGCGGGGGAGATGACGTGACGGGTGCGACATTGACGCGCTTTTACGGTATCCATGTCGCAGTTCTCCCCGCACTAGCCACACTATTGATCGGGCTTCATCTTTTTTTGGTTCAGAAACATGGAATGAGCGTTCCTCCGGATGTGGAGCGGCGAGACGGCGTTAAACGGGTGATGCCTTTTTTTCCGAACTTTCTCTTGCGTGACGCGGTCGGTTGGCTTTCCGCGCTCGGTGTCCTGGCGGCGCTGGCGGCTTACTATCCCGCGGAACTCGGGCAAAAGGCGGACCCGTTTCAGCCCGCGCCGATCGGCATCAAGCCTGAGTGGTATTTCATGTTCATGTTTCAAACGCTGAAGCTCTTGCCGAGCTACATCCTTGGAATCGAGGGCGAGCTTGTCGGAATTCTGGGGTTTGGTCTCGGCGGACTGTTTCTAGCCTTGATTCCTTTTCTCGACCGGCGAACCGCGCGAGGTGAGCCGAGCCAGATGTTCACCTGGATCGGCATCGCCATCATCCTCTACATGGTCGTGCTGACGTATCTCGGTTATACCATGAGCCCGACGCAATAAGGAGAAGGCTGTTCTTTGGAAAATCATCGTTGCCATTCAGCAAGCGATTGTTGTATATGACGGTAATGTGTTCTTGCTCTAGGGACATGCCCGTTTTCTCTGGAGTGAGGGTGTTCCTCCTTTCCGCTCTCTGTTTTTTCTTTTTTTATTCCGCTCCAGTCCATGTCTTCGCTCAGTCTTCGATGGGGGAGGGTCTCAAGGCAGAAATTACCGGTGTAAAAATCCCTGAGAACCGCCGGCCAGTTGTTACCTTCAAAATAAGCGATGCCAAAGGAGATCCGCTCGATCGAAGCGACCTGGGAGAAATAAGGTTTACGATAGCTAAGGTCCAGGTGGCTGCGAACGGGGAAGCCAGCTACACCAACTACGTTCTCTCCAAAGTTGCCGGCAAGGAGTACGTCTACAAAGGAGAAAGAAAAAAGCCGGTGATGGGGGAGACCCTGCAGCCGGACTACGACCGTGAAGGGACATTCGGCCGCGTAGGCCGTGGCGTCTTCACCTACACTTTCAAGACTGTTTTACCGCCCAACTACGACAAGCAAGCTACCCACGTTGTCGGCGGGGAGCTTACCCGCGAGAGCCGCAAATACGTTGTCAACCCGCTTTTCGAATTCGTCCCGACAGGCGGACAGGTCAAGGTCAGGTACGCGACCTTGCAGACGGCCGCCTGCAATAGCTGCCACGATCCGCTCAAAGCGCATGGAGGATTGAGGAGAGAAGTCGGCTACTGTGTCCTGTGCCACACCTCACAGCTGGTCGATCCGGAGACCGGCGCAGGCCTCGATCTCAAAGCTTTCGTCCACAGGATCCATCGCGGCAAAGAGCTACCCAGCGTCAAGGCGAAAAAGCCTTTCTTGGTGGTCGGCATTCGTCAGGAGATCTTTGATTTTTCGACGATCGGTCTTCCGCAGGACATCAGAAACTGCCAAACCTGCCACACCGGGCCGGTGGCAAGCAACTGGATGACCCGCCCGGCGGTGACTCCTTGTATCTCCTGTCACGACAACGTGGACGCCAAGACGGGGAACAACCATCCCGGCGGACCTCTGGTTGAAGGCAGTTGCGCCGGCTGCCACCAACCCCGGGGAGAGGAGTTTGGCCCATCCGTCGTCGGCGCCCATACAGATCCCCTGAAATCGAACCAGCTTGCCGGACTCGTTTTTGACATTCTTAAAATAGAAGGCGGTAAACCGGGCGAGAGACCGACCGTGACCTTCAGCGTGAAGGACAAGAAGAGCCAGCCGGCGGACATCACGAAGATGAACAATCTTAGATTAGCCTTGGCCTGGCCGACGACAGACTATCGAGTTGCGGTCGATGAAGATGTTAGGAAAGCCGCATCCCAGGGGAACGGTGTCTTTACTTATCAATTCGGATACACCATTCCCGCTGACGCCAAGGGCAGCGGCGCGATCGGCATCCAGGGCTATAAGGAATACGACCTGAAAAGAGGCAGTGGAAAAATCATCAAGGGAGTGAGAGACGTAGGACTCAATGTCGTCAAGTATTTTCCGATTACCGACAGCACTCCCGTTCCTCGCAGGACCGTCGTGAAGACGGCAAACTGCAATGCCTGCCACGAAACCCTGATGGCCCACGGCGAGACGAGGCGCGTGACCGAGTACTGTGTTTTCTGTCACAACGCCAATCAAACCGACGAGGTCAAGAGGAAGCAGGTCAAAGGGCCGATGCCGCCGATGAACATTCACTTCAAGATCCTCATTCACAAGCTCCACACCGGGGAGGAGATAGGTGAGCCTTATGTGCTCTACGGTGGGCCGCCGGCCAACCCGGGCCCGATCGACTTCGGCGAAGTGAGGTTCCCCGGAGAGCGCCGGAACTGCGCCAAGTGCCATGAGAAAGGAACCTATGAGGTCCTTCTTCCTGCGGGAGTCTTGCCGACGGTTGTTCCCCAGCTTGATGGGAGTTTTAGATATATCCCGCCCATCACCGGCGCCTGCGCCGGGTGTCATACGAAGGAGGCAGCCAAGGCTCACATCGAAACCCAGATCGCGTCAGGAGGAAGGGAAAGCTGCGTAGTTTGCCACGCGCCAGGCAAGGAATTCTCGGTTACAAAGAGCCATAGAAGGTAGAGTTCCGATCTGCGTCGCTACTGACGAAGTTTTGCAGTGGTTTGATATCCGAAGAAACCCTTGAGTCACCGTCGGCAAATCTTGCTAGGCCTATTGGTCCTGGTGGTTATAGGTTTCAGCCTGGGCGGCTACCGTTTTTATGATTACGTTGAAAACGATCCTCGTTTCTGCGGCTCCTGCCACATCATGGAGACCGCGTGGAAGACTTGGAAGGAAGGTCCCCATAAAAATGTGAATTGCCATGTGTGCCATCAGCAAAATATCCAGGATCGAACCCGAATTGTCTGGCGCTGGGCCACAGCTAATATCGAGCAGGTTCCTCCGCACACCCACCTAAACAGAACGGTTTGTGAGTCCTGTCATCTGAACGATCAGGCGAAGTGGCCGCAGATCAGCAAAACTGCGGGTCATGAGCTGCACGTCCAGAGAGCTAATCTCCAGTGCCTATCGTGCCATCTTCCGTCACTGCATGTTGTTAAACCCAAAACCGAGGATTGCGTGAAGTGCCACAACCAAGCCCGCACGAACATTGGCGGGATGGCCGGTTTCCACTGCACGGCCTGTCACCCATTTCTCGTTGCAAAAGAAGTAGGCCTTGAACCGAAGCGCCAACTATGCCTTAATTGTCATGGCGGGATGAAGCTTAAGGGTGAGACCTTTCCAGCTCGAGCACCGATGCAATTTGAATGCGGGACCTGTCATAAGCCCCACACTCAGCCGATCTTAAAGTTCAACGATTGTTTGGGTTGTCATCCCCAGGTGGCGGAGGACAAGAGACATCTTGAGCAGAAGGCTCTGACCAATTGTGTGACTTGTCATCGCCCCCATAGTTGGAAGGCCAGAGCAGAAACATTGACCAAAGCGAGTTAAAAGAAATAAAGGAGGTAAGAGTTTCGATGGAAAAGTTGTCGTGGCTCATTCTTGTGTTATCGTTGGAGATCATCTTGTTATCTCCCTTATGGGCTGCCGAGGCCAAGGATGGAAAGGCGATCTATGATAAACTCTGCATTTCGTGTCATGGAGCCGATGGGAAGGGAAATCCGGCCATGAGCAAGGTTTTTGGGGAGAAGGCGTTGAATATTGTCACTAAGGAAACCGCTCAGAAAAAAGATGATGAGGCGCTTAAGGTGATCACAGAGGGGAGAGGCAAGATGCCCGCTTCGGGTAAAGGGTTGAGCAAGTCAGAACAGAAGCAGGTCCTGGAATATGTGAGGTCTTTGGCCAAGTAGTCGTTCTTTCGATTTGATCTAAGGCTATTAGTTGCTGGGACGTCTAAGGACGTGATCCAGGAAGATGCGTCGCGGCGCGAGCCGAGAGCTGGCACGCGCGATAGAGGTCGGCGCACTGCGCGCACAAGCCATGTGATGGGCGCCAGGAAGGAAAATCTCTAGTGATTCGAATGATCAGCTCATCGGGTAAGCGCTCCGGCTCTGGCTCGAAGGCATAAGTCGGAAAGCCACAAAGAGGGCAGCGGCTGCCCGGATGGGGCACGTCGGGGGTTGCCATAACCGCCCTAGGATCCAAAATGAAGGCAACGAGCTCGGCATGGGTGTGCGGCTCCCGATCAAAAAAGCGGCTGAAGAGACTCTCGCTCTTCTGGCCGAACATCAGAAAGGTCCGGCAGAACTCACGCAGGCGCTCAGCACGCAGGGACTCAGGAGCCCAGCCGCGCCGCACCATACGGCCGTCGATCGTCGCGTCCCAAAGGACCCGGTAGCGCTCTTTGAGCAGGCGGTCGTGCGTCGGCCCGCCTTCGGCGTGCGGCAATTCCGGTTCATAGCCGAAGCCGGGATCGAGCATGTCGGCAATATGCATGAGTTCGTGGCGGAGAAAGGTTAGTAGGGCTGAAGGATCAAGCAGGAATTCGGGTCTCAAGAAGACGCTGACGGTGCGCCGCTGTTTGTCGCTTACCTTCTCCTCTGGATTGACGAAGAGCTCGGCTCCCTCCTCGTGTTTTCCCGGGGCACGGGCAACGAGGCAACTTTTGGCGCCCGATGAGAGAAGGGGCTGCTCGCTGACCGCCTTTTCGATCTGGTCGGCTAGTCCCAAACGGAGAAACCATGCCCGGTGGAGGTCATTAAAAGCCCGCTCGCGCTCCTCTGGAAGTTTGATCCCATAGATTCGATCACGCTCTCTGTGGAATCTTTTTGCTTCAGGGTGCCCTTCGGCAGCGAGAAATACCGCCTCCTCAACGAGGCCGGGATCATAACGCAGAGGGCTCTCCAGTTTCATACGGCTCCGCTTTCCTCAGGGTCGCACGCTCCGGGCATCGCCGCGCACTCGGTCCCGCTGCCGCACGCCATCGGCACGCGGTCATCGTTAGCTGGACGAAGGCTCAGATTCTTGGGACCCAGCAACACGCCGAGACGGGCGCATTCTACTGTAACGAATCTCAGACAGAGCTCGCCCAGGTTGCCGTAAAAACTTTCCCGCCCTACGGTGACAAGCTTTCTTGCAAAGGCAGGCACAAAACGGCCTAAGTGATCGCGCAAGAAAAGCCGTGCGGCCTTTCGCACCTCCTCCAGCATGGGAAGATCCCCTGACTCCAGGGCGTAGGCTTCTTTCATGGCGAGGAAGGAAAGAAATTCAAATTCGCAGCTCACGTGGTCTGCTCTTTCGTGCTCCGCTGGGTTCAGGGTAAGACCAAATGCAAGGTAAAAGCCGGTCAGGTCTCCCAATTCCTGGGGTTGTTGGAAGAGCGCCTCTGCGCCGTATTCGGTCTCATACGGCGGCACCGATCCGTGCGCAGTATGGCCGAAGAGGTGCCGGTGCGCATAAGATAATGCCGACAAGGTCGCATTGTCCGTAGAGAGTTTCAACGCAGCAGAACGTAGTCCAGCAGCGCTGTTTGCATCCAAAATGGTCGCCGCTTCGGCCAGAGCTGTTGCGCCCTCCTCCGAAACCAGACGGTCGACTGTTTCCTCCGTTGGCGGGCGAAAACCGAGCGCCAGCGCGCCATAAAGAGTCGCGCGGCAAAGGGCGATCTCCACTTCGGTAACCTGTTGATTCAATCTAGAGGCAGGTGCGTCCATTCTAGTCTCCTTGCCGGTTAGCCGTCAGCGGTCCGCCGTTAGTTTGAGGCTGAAAGCCTTCTTCATATCGAGTTCGCATGCTGAGCCGGCCGCACGTGGAGCGGTTCTTCCACTGTGGTACGGAAGATCTCCTTCCCGTCCTGGCCATAGGCGATGACAGTGTCGTTATACACGGTTATTTTTTTCCCGCGCAGCATTGCCTCATAGATCTTCGGCCCCTCTTTGATCTCGTAGCGGAAGATGATCCGGTTGGAGCGCCGGAAGAGCTGAAGCACCGCGAGCAGCTCGCGGTCAGGGTTGGTATAGCGCTCGATGGCCTCATCGACTCCGGGACCGAACATCTGTCTCAGATAGTCCCGCGGCACCCAGCGGGGCGGAATGTAGTAGCCGTTGGGCTCGGTGCCGAACTGCGGGTAAAGGGGGAGCGCTACCTTAGCAACGTGCACGAGGTAGTAGAGCGGGTGGTATCGGTCCTCGGCCCAAGTGCCGTCGCGGTTCATTTTAACGAGCCCCTGCATGCGGATCTGGCCGATACAGGCGGTCATGCAGCGGGTCTCGAGCGGTTGCCCGCCGCTCTCCGGATCCTTTCCCTCGATACGCGGGTAGCAGGCGATGCATTTCTCGGAGACGCGCGTGTTGCCGCGGTACATGGTTTTCTTGTAAGGGCACGCTTCTACGCACTTGCGGTAACCGCGGCACTGCTCCTGGTCGATGAGAACGATTCCATCCTCGGGGCGCTTGTAGATCGCCTTGCGCGGGCAGGCAGCCAGGCAGGCAGGATAGCTGCAGTGGTTGCAGATGCGCGCCAGATAGAAGAACCAAGTCTTGTGCTCGGGCAACTCTACGCCGCTCTGGTCGAATTGATTGCGGACACCTTTTTTGCCCACCGGGTTGTCCTCGTAGATGTTGGGCGAGTTCCACTCCTCGTCGGTGGGCAGGTAGCCGAGTATCCGGGCGCTGTCCGGGGTGAGCATTTTCTGTGCTTCGAAGATAGTCTGGCCATCAAACTGACCGTAAGGCTTCTTCGGATCGGCGGAAGGCTCTCCCGACCAATGCTGGTTGCCGGAATTGGCTTTCTCCAGCAGTTCGAGGATCTTGACGTCCCAGAATTGGGGATAGCCCCCATAGGGTTTCGTCTCCACATTGGCCCACCACATATGTTCCTGGCCTTTGTTGAAGGTCCAGGTGGACTTGCAAGCCATAGTGCAGCTCTGGCAAGCGATGCAGCGGTTGATGTTGAAGACGAAGGCAAATTGACGGCGCGGGAAGGCTGCCTCATAGGGATAAGCCATCTCCCGGCCAATCTGCCAGTTATGAACCTTAGCCATCACTACCTCTCCCTTCCTCCATTTTGGATTTTAGATTTGCGATCTTGGATTTCCTCGCCCCCTTCAATCGGCAATCCAAAATCTAAAATCGAAAATTGGATACCGCCCCAAGCGGCAAGGCACTCGTCGATAATAGTGAGGATCGCCTCTTCACCCAGGGTGCGGTAGGCGCCATGCGCGCCGGCATATAAGGGGTTCCGAAAAAGAGCGAGGAGAAACTTTCTATCATATCCCATACGCACAAACTCTTCGGCAAAGACATAGGCCATCTCGCGCATCGCCTCGGCATCCGCCGGCAATACAACACCTACCAGAACATTGGGATCAGTCGGATCAGGATCATTGTAAGGCATCTTATTTCCTCCCCTCACCCTTACCCTCTCCCCGCTGGGGAGAGGGAACAAAGAAGGACTTTGTTTTCAAACGTGCCCTCTCCCGCATTGCGGGCTAGGGTGAGGGTCATCCGAAAATCACTCCTTCACTTTCGTTAACTCCCCCGCCAGATACTTTTTCATGATGTCGTTCTCGTTGTCCGGCGTGTATCCGGTAGTGGCCGGCTTCCAGATTCCCTTACCGCCTAGACCGCCGTCCTCCGCCTTGGTGACCCGGACCAAGGTCTCTTTGGGTACGGTGTTGACCGCATGGTTGTCGGCCTCGCCGCCGAAGATGAAACTCATGAAGGCCTTCGACTTGTGAAACAGGCTGTCAGTCTGGTGCATGGGCATGTGCCAGTTGCGCGTGACCGACTGTTGGGAGCCGTAGCGGAGGTTGGCCTGATAGCCGGTGTTCTCGGAGAGGGCGCGGCCATCGGGTCGCGTCTCATGGGCCTTGACGCTCCTCTCGGTGGCGATGAACGGCGCGTGCTTCATCATGACTATGTTGTAAGGGTAGGCATGGTTGTACTTCACTCTGAGCATGCAGCGCGAGACCTTGTAGAAGGGATCGCCGGGTTTGGCTCCCAAGTAGGGGCGGTCGGCCGGGTTGGCGTCGACGTAGACGTAGTCGCCGTCGTTGATTCCCAGGTCGCGGGCCGCCTGCGGGTTCATGTGGAGTTGGTGCTCGCCGACAGAAGGCGCACGCTTGTCCAGACGATAAGGATCCCCGAAATTGGAATCGTAGAGCATGTGCCAGTCCACGTTGGACCAGCTCGAGTGCACCCGGTGGCGCGTCTTCGGCGTGAGGCAGTAAAACTGAAAGCCCTTCTCCCAGAGGAAGTTCTTGGTCTCTTTCACCTTGTTCCACGGCATCTTGACATTGCGGATCGTGCGCTCATCCCAGTGCTCGGCGTTGACCGGGATGCCGTAATCCTCCGGACGGATAAAAGGATTTGAACTCACGATGACGTTAGGCAGATACGGTGTTGCCTCCGGCCCCTCACGATGCACGATGAAATTTTCGCCGTACTCGATCGCCTCTGAGACATCGGCATAGGCGTGGAGACGGCCGGTGTCAGTATGAAAAGGCTCGCTGTCGTGCACCTGTTCGTAGAAAGGTATCCTGGGGTAGGTGCGGAAGTTCATGAGGCAGCCGCCCGGAGGGCCATACTTTCCGGCCATGATCTCATCCAGTTTATAACCAGCGGTAGTTGTGCAGGTATCGAGCAAGCGCTGGATGTAGACCCCACGTTTCTCCGGCGCCGCGAACGAGAAATAGTCACGGAAGCGTTTTTCGCCGGTCACATCGGCCAGGGCGTTGGCGATGCCCGCCAGAATCATCAAATCATCCTTGCTGTCAAACACCGGCGGGATGCCGCCTTTCCAAATCTGCAAGAACGGGTTCGAGCAGCTCGCGGTGATCTCAAGCCCCTCGAACTCCAGCCAGCTATTAGCGGGTAAAGCGATATCCGAATACTCGATCGAGGCGGTCATCTGGATGTCGATGGAGACGATCATCTCCACATTGGGATTGACGTTCTTGATCATCTCGTAGGCCCACTTGGCATTGTTGATGAGGTTGACGTTGGAGAAGATGATCGCTTTGGTGGGCGTGGGCATGTGGGTGTCGCCGGTGAAGTTCTTGCGCCCGAACTTGGGCGTGTTGACGATCAGCGCCATGTCGCCATGGTTCCAGTACGCCGGCTCCTCGTCCTTAGTATAGGCGTGGGCCTTGATGGCCTTGCCGGGCGCATTCGGATCAAGATTGATATCGAAGGGATCCTCGGCCACCCAGCCCTTGAAACCAGGTCCCGTCCAGGGAGAGCCCTGAAAGAGCGCCGCCTTGTAGTTTCCAGCCCAGGTGTGGCAGCCGGAGCCGGGCTTGCCGATATTGCCGGTGAGCATCAGGGGGAGATAAGCCGCACGGTTCATCTCGGTGGCGTGGAACCAGTGGTTGATTCCTTCACCCTGATGGATCGCCACCGGCTTCATCGTAGCGATATCCTGGGCGAGCTGTTCGATCATGTTTTTTGGCGCCTGCGTGATCTCAGTCACAGTGTCGAGATCATAATCCTTGAGGTGAGTCTGATAGAGCGTCCAGAGCGTGGCGACCTCGATCTCTTTGCCGTCTGCCAGCTTGACCTTGAAGCTTCCCTCCAAGGCTGGCTCCAGTCCCTTTTTCGCCATCGTCTCGCCCACGTCGTCGCGCGTGACGGCGGACGGGCCATTCTTCTTCTGATCCCAGATCACAAAGTCGCCCAGTTTGGCGTGCTGCTCCTTGGTCAAACCCTGGATCTTTATGGATGGACCCTCGGAGGAAAGAGAGGATTGGTAATTGGGGAAGATTTCATGGGCATGCAGGCGCTTGAGGTTATCCTTGCGCACTAGCAGGGGGAAGTCGGTGAAGCGCTTCACGAACGCTTCGTCATACCACTTGTTGTCGATCATCAGTTTAGTAATGCCAAGCCAGAGCGCGGCGTCCGTTGTGGGCCGGATAGGAAGCCAATAGTCGGCCTTCGTCGAGGGAGGACCGTACTCAGGCGCGATCACGACGATTTTTGCCCCGCGCTCCATACACTCGATAAACCAGTGCGAGTCGGTGAGTTTGTTCTCGACCAGGTTCTTCCCGTCCATAATGATGAGCTTGGAGGAACGCAGGTCGTTGAAATCGCAGTCCGAGGCCTGGAGTCCATGCACCCACGGATGGCCCGGCGCTTGGTCGCCATGCCAGGTATAGTTCGAGAAGTTGCGCCCGGCGCGCGCCTGTTCGTGATCGACGCCGCGAATCTTCGCATCCAGGAGCGCGAGCGAGTTGTTGAGACGATACATGCCGTACTTGCCGATGACACCGAGCAGTCCCATGCCGCCGCGCATCTTGATGGTGCGCGTGCCTGCCCCTCCCATTTCTTTTACCATCTCGGGCTGATAGCCTTGGGCCAGGAGCCGATTCTTTCCCTCGTCGCCGCTGTAACGGGTTGAGATCGCAACCAGCGCCTTGGCGATATTATGAAAGGCATCCTCCCAAGAGATCTGGACGAATTCGTCCTGGCCGCGGCTGTCAAACATAAACTTGGACTTGTTCTCAGGCGTAAGCTCCGGAAATCCAGCGTCGGCCCAGGCCTTCCAACCCTTTCTCACGATCGGGTGTCTTAGCCGATAAGGTCCGTAGATCACCCGGTGGAAGGTGTAACCCTTGGCGCATTGGCGCGGGTTCCAGTTCGCGGTAGCCTTGTTGCCGTAGAGGTCGCCGTAGGTTTGGTAGTCGTAGGTGTTGCCGAGCCGGGTGACAATGCCGTTGCGCATATAGGCGCGCACCCGGCAGGCGTGGGTATCGTTGGGCGAACAGACCCAGTCAAAGGTGCGATCATATTTGTATTGATCACGGTAAATTTTTTCCCAAGCACGATCTACCGAGCCGGCAAGAGGATTTTCGTCAGGCCGGGCAGCAGCTAGGAGGCGGAGCGGCAAGCCTGCGCTGAGCGCCGCTGTGCCGCTTCCTATGCCCATCCACTTGAGGAAATCCCGGCGCGTTACTGCCATGATCTCTCGTGCGCTTTCTTCGGCCATACGTTTCTCCCTTAAATTCCGTAAGGCGTAAGGGGTAAGGGGTTAGGAGGGTCCGGCTCACGCCTAACTCCTTACGCCTTACGCTCATTTCGCAATTTTCAGATCCTGCCAGATGGTGACTGACTTCTTTCCATCGCGGTCCCCGGCGCTTCCATTCCATACTGCAAAAGCCACCGGCAGAGTCATGCCAGGCCTAAAAGCCACCGAGCCCTGGCCTGTAGTTTTGAGACTCCTGCGCAACATGACGCGATAGGAGCCAGCGGCATAGACCCCCTTCGCATCGACTTTTTGTTCTATCCGTGGCCGCGCCCTGAGCGTGCCAAATCCCTGCGCCGTCAGGTCTTCGACCGGACTTTTTCGCTGCGGATCAGAAACGATATTTCCGGCGCCCCAGCCGGTGACGAACGACTTATCGGAATCGAGAGTGAGCGCATGGCGCAATGGCTGCTCAACCGGTGAGCGTAGAAGATTGGGATAGGAGTCGATACCGAGATTGGGGTAGACCTTCTCCAAATCCTGAAAGGCCGGCTCTAAATCAGCTTGTCTTTCAGACTTCCACATCCAGATGTTTACCTGCTTTCCCTTTTCGCCCATAGCAAAGAAGGGTGGATTCGGGGTGAGAGAGAATTCGACGGCCGCGGCATCGCGGAAATCCTGAGGGCGCATGGCCGTGTGATCGTGCGTGTCGTCGGCCCAAACGAGGAGGAAGGCGAGTTCTTTGCCGTCATGAACCGCTCGGACTGTGAGCTCCTCGGGTCTATCGCTCCGCCACCAGAGAGGCATAAGGTGGAGATTAACCGGAGGGGTGAGGCGCCAGACTCCAGCGTCAGGATGATCAGGGAGCTCCTTGACGCGCGTGGCTACGATCTGAAACTTTTTCATCTCCACGCGCTCCCTCTGTTTTTCACTCGACAGCGAGCGGACATAGTGGACAAGGTGCCAGGCATCGTTACCGTAGGCCCAATCGCTCATAGGCATCGGGCTTCCCGGAATACCGGCGACGATGCGGCGGTAGAGTTGGACCGGGTCCGGGCTCCCTTTAAAAACGCCAGCAGTGAGATCGCGCGGGCGGGTGGGAAAACCCTCCTCATCCACTTGCTCCTGCGCGCCGTCTCCCTTTCCCATCGTCCCATGACAGGAGGCGCAAGCATCCCGATAGAGCTCCAGAGCCCTGGCCTTGGCTGAGGCATCATAAGGAGGTTCTGGCGGAACCTGAATGACTCCTTCACCGCCACTGCCATCCGCTCCTGGGTTCTTCTGTGCTTTGACTACCAAGGGTTTCTCCGAAAGCGATTTCACGTAATAGACTAAAGCCCAACGCTGCTCTTCCGGTAGATGTCCCCACGATGGCATCGCCGATCCTGGTATGCCGCGCGTGACGGTGTTAAAGAGATCTTGATCGGTCGGGACGCGCTCCCAACTCGAAACCAGACGGTAATTCGCGGCGACGAAATTGCGCGGCTTGGGATAGAGCAAATAGGCCGCCTCGCCATCCCCTTGCCCTTGCGTTCCGTGGCAGGCTGCGCACTGCTGGTTATAGATCTGCTTTCCGAGAGCGAGGAGTTTGGGCGAAAGCGGGGTCGGCTTTAACTCAGCAGTTTTGATGATCCCAGCGGCCAGCAGAACCAGTAATGCCGATATTGCGAAGGAAAGAGAATATTTCATCGCCGGCCCCCTCATGGCTTTAAATCAGTCCGCGTTCTTTACTGCGGTAATCCAGTTTCCTTCTCGGAAGATGTCTTGTAGGATTTCCTGATCCTCGGCTCCTGGCAAAACCTCTTGGAGATGGCGGGCGTATTCCTCGGTGCTCAGCCAGCAGCCATCCACGGAAAAACTCTTTTCGACATATTCGCCGATCCTGCGGTTAAACTTTATATCCGGGGGATAGAGCTTGGTGTGGTTCGCCGGGATGAGCTGGTTCAGCCCATCGATGATCTCGCGGATTTCTTGGAGATAAAGAGACCTGGCCTCTTCGTTCAGTCTTTCCGGATGGCACGGCGGGGGTGAATCCTTGCCTTCGTTGAACCTGCCTTTGAGTCCCCAACGATAGGACCTGAGGGCGGAGGTGGAGTGGTCTTTGCCGAAGAGGTCGTAGGCGGTGGAGATCCACTTGTTCAGATACTTTTGGATGATCTCAATGGGGATCTTCCCTGCTTTAATGATTCGCGTGAGCCCGCTCTGCCCGGTAAAGAGATGGAAAGACTCCTCCTTGAGCATGGGGCCCATACTCCTTGCCAAAGGCGCGAAGCCGGAGTGGTGCAGCATGGTGAGCTGATATTTGCCGTCCCTGTCGATAAAGGCGGTGTAGGTGAAGAAGTCGAGCCAGTGGTTCACCAACTCATTGAAGGCCCCGAGCAGGCGGCTTCCGTTGTAGGCCCTGCGCTCCAAGAGCTTTCTGGCCTCCAATTTTCCCGAGCTGCCGAAATGGTTGACCAGCAGATGACTCATCTGCCAGCCATGGCGCTGTTCCTCGTGCATGACACGAAGGAGGCATTTGAGATCATAGGGAGTAGGGGCGGTGTGGACCAGGTGGCGCTGTTGCTCCGAGGAGGCGAACTCCGTATCCCCTTGGTAAACGATAAGATGCAGCAGCGCGTCGCGCATATCCTGAGTAGGAATCTCGAGCACGTTTTCCCATTTTCTCCGGCCCGCGAACTCCCCAAACTCTACCTCGGAAGCGGCGCAGTCTTCGTAAATTGCATCGAAGGGATAATCCTTGAATAACGAGCTATCCAAGTTAATGTCCCGCTGCCATTTGCGAAAGAGGTCGATCCAATCATCGAAAGTCGCGATTTTTTCCATGAGATCACTCCTTTTTTATTGGAATTGTTACTGAGACTACTCTTGGATCAGGACCGAAAGGGGCCACGGTAGAATGAATAAGGGGAATATCCACTTTTTCCGGGTCGAAGAAGAGGGCCGCCCTTCGAACGCGGGGATCAAATAGGACCTGGAAGATCCCTTCAAGCGAGCACAAAACCGTGTGAGCCTTCGAGGCACACGGGCCGCGGGGAAAGGTGTCGAAGGCAAATTCAGCCTGCGTAACATACTGGATTCTCTCCGTGCCTTGCTGACTTCTCATCCCGAACTGGTTGACGAAGCAGGATCTATGCCAGGCATGTTTCCCGTGAACTTAGGGGCGAAAGGGCGGTCTATACGGGAAATTTCCTCCTAAATCTGAGAAGAAAATGGGTCCATATTCCTAATTTTTGGATTTTTTCCTCGGCAACCCTACCAAAGCCTGCGTTTTATTCGTCGTTGGTTTGGCATGTCGCTTGCTCAATTTATTGCTTCGAGGCTTTCCTGCCACGGTAAACCCTCAGTTTTGAAGGAAGGAGGGAAAATGTTTCGAGATAGGATCAACGCTGGAGAGTTCACTCAGATGCCGCCGGAGTATCGGGATCTTCTCACCCGAGTCTTGACCATTCAGGCCGACTGTGAGATCGGCGGCCCTCACGTTTATGGCGAGAAATGGCTGCTCAGGGCTCCGACGGCCGATGACATGCATCGTCTTTCGCGCATTATCGGGGAGGAGATCGATCACTTCCGTAAATTCAGTCGATTGCTCAAGGACGTACAGATTGATGGGGCAGCCCTTTTGTGGAAGGCCAACTCCCAACGTTACCTCGATGCCTTCAAGGTTACCGAAGTCCCTACCTGGGGAGATGTCGCGGTTTTCTGTTTTCTCATAGATCGGGTGGGCAAGTACCAAGTCGAGGAGTTTATTGATAGCACTTATCTTCCGCTGAATGCAATCCTCCCGGAGATTATGAGCGAGGAGATAGGCCATATAGCGTTCGGACAAACCAAGATGAAGGAGCTTTGCAGTAATGGCACAGGGAGAGAAGAGGCGCAGCAGGCGCTCAACCGCTGGTACCCGATGGCCTTGGACATGTTTGGTCGCTCTGAATCCCGGCGTAGCGGCGACTATATTGAATGGGGACTCAAGCGCAGGATGAATGCTGAGGCAAGAAAGGCTTATATAGAGGAGGTAAACCCGCTGATTGCGAAGCTAGGTTTAGACGTTCCAGACGAAAAGAAGGGAAGAAAATATCTTTGATAAAAGTGGCCCAAGCAGCAAAAGGTATACGACGGCTTACAAGAAAAGGGTAGATTTCGAAAAAGTTACTCCACGCGAGAGATCAGGATGCCCTTAGACAAAGCAAAAATCGTGGAAGCATTAAAAGAAGTCTATGACCCCTGTGTTCCCGTGGACATCGTCAACTTGGGGCTTATCTATGATGTCGGAATCGAAGTGGGAGACGTGTACGTAAAGATGACCACAACAGTTTGCAACTGTCCGTTCGCAGACTTCTTGACAACCGAGGTCCAGAGAGTGATACGCGGCCTCTTAGAGCGGGAGAAGGAAATTGGTATGGATGACACTTCGAAGGTGCATGTGGAGCTGGTCTATGATCCTCCCTGGAGTCTTGAGTCGGTGACTGGAGAGGGGAGAAGGAAGTTGGGGTGGTGGATGTGAGACATTCTTTTGCTTCTGCGTATTCGGGAAAGGAGGGAGGGATGGAAAACGAAGCTGTTTTTGAAAGGGCCACCGAGGCACTGAAACATGACCATCGGGTTATCGAGAAGGTTCTCGCCGTTCTGGAAAGACTTACGGAAAGTTCCGTAGGGGCATCTTTGGAAACATGGAGAAAAGCCATCGATTTTATCCGCAACTTTGCCGATAAGTGTCATCATCTCAAGGAGGAGAAGATCTTTTTTCCTGCTCTGGAAGAACGAGGTATCCCCCGTGAGGGAGGACCTATTGGCATGATGCTCACGGAACATGAGGAAGGGCGTGGCTATGTGAGGCTGATGGCCGCAGCCTTGCTCCTTGCGGAAGAGGATCCCAAAGCCGCTGAAACAAGTCTGCTTGATAACGCAAGGGCATACCTGCGCCTGTTGCGACAGCATATCCGTAAGGAGGATGAGATTCTTTTTGAGATGGCGGACGAGGTCCTAACTCAGGAAGATCAGAACAAACTCCTGCGTGAATTTGAAGAGCACGAAGCAAAGGAGATGGAAGCCGGGGTCCACGAGAAATACCTCAAGATCGCGGAGGAATTAGAGGAAACACAGATCAAAGCAGTCAATACGTCAGTGTATGATAAGGGCCATTCCCACTTGTAGAGCGGAGGTCAGTTCGGCCGAACATCGGCTGGGTGGCTTCGTCTATCCGAAGGCGCCCTTTCTCATTTATTGGGAGATCACCCGGGCGTGCGATCTCGCCTGCCGCCACTGTCGGGCGGAAGCAGCGCCTCATAGGGATCCGGACGAATTGACCCTTGAAGAAGCAAAGGGGTTGCTGAAAGCGATACGGGACTTTGGCAGCCACCTGCCGCATCTGGTGCTGACGGGGGGCGATCCGCTGAAGCGGCCAGATTTCTTCGATATTTTGGATTACGGGCAGAGGCTTGGGCTGGGTATGTCGGTGGCGCCGAGCGGGACTTATGCCCTGACGCGGGAAGTTCTTCAAATTTTCAAAGCTGCAGGCGTTGAGAGTATTGCGCTGAGCCTGGACGGTTGTAGCCAGGAGAAGCATGACAGATTCCGTGGCGTTTCCGGTTGCTTCGCTTGGACTATTGAGGCTGCCCGGCTTGCGAGAGAAGAAGAACTCGCTTTCCAGATCAATACGCTCGTTACGGCGGAAACAGAAGCGGATCTTCCGGAGACTTATCGGCTGGTCAGGGGCTTGCAACCTAAGCGCTGGAGCCTCTTTTTTCTCATTACGGTGGGGCGGGGGCGTACATTGAGAGAGGTCAGCCCCGATCGATGTGAAGCCATCCATCACTGGCTCTACGATCAGTCTAAGAATGCTCCCTTTATCCTGGCGACGACCGAGGCCCCACACTTCCGCCGGGTGACTCTCACCAGAATGCGCGCGGAAGGAATTCCCTTGGCTCGAATCCGAGAGACCCCCGTGGGCAGAGGGTTCGGCATCCGCGATGGCAATGGCATCATGTTCATCTCCCATACTGGAGAGATCTATCCCTCCGGCTTTCTTCCTTTGGCGGCTGGGAATGTACGGGCGGCCCACATCGCACAGATCTACCGAGAGTCGGAAGTGTTCAGGAAGATTCGGCAAACAAGCAGATTCAAGGGCAGGTGCGGACTCTGCGAGTTCAGAGAGATCTGCGGTGGCTCGCGGGCGCGGGCCTATGCCGCCTATGGAGACTGTCTGGCCGAAGACCCAGCCTGCAGCTACCAGCCAGAAAAGGAGGATAACTATGTTTAGGAGAAAAGCGATCCGATGGCCCGACAACGCCCGCGTAGCCATCACAACGTGTATAGTCACGGAGAGCTGGCCGGATGAACTTGGTACCGCGAAGTCTCTTCAATCAGAGTCTCGTAAAGGAATGCCTTCTGACGCCAAGTTCAAACGTGATATCGCCTCGATCACGGACCGTCAGTACGGTGAAAGGGTAGGCGTTTATCGTGTAATGGAAGTACTCCGGCAGGAGGGAATCAAGGCGAGCTTCTTTGTGAATGGACACACCGTTGAGACGTTTCCGAGCTTGATGAAGCAGATAATAGCCGAAGGTCATGAACTCTGCTCAGAGAACTGGCGGCACGAATATGTTTTTATGATGACTCCTGAGGAGCAGCGAAGCGATATCAAGCGTACTGTGGATGCCTTCCAAAAAGTCCCGGGTATTAAGCCACAGGGTTTCATTATGCCCGGAGAGAGACCCACCGATGAGACGCCAAAAATCTTGGTCGAACTGGGCTACAAGTACTGGATGGCTTTTCTGCACGAGGATCTCCCCTATATTTTAAAAGTAGATGGTGGGGAGCTAGTGATCGCCTCCTACGGTATCTGGATGACGGATCACAGAACTGGGCGAGCTGATGCTGGCCGAACCCCGCGCGAACTGCTGCAGATCTGGAAGGATAATTTTGACTGGATCTATGAGGAGGGTGAGAACTATCCTGGCTTTATGAGCCTGGGACTTCACCCATTCTTAATAGGCCGCCCTTTCAGGACCATCATTCTGAGAGAGTTTCTCCGCTATGCCAAGGGTCACCCGGGAGTTTGGTTCCCGCGCGGCATCGACCTCGCCAACCACTGGCTGGCGAACTGCCGCGACAATCTGATCGAGAAATGGCCCAATTACGGGACCGGATTGGCGTATGAGAAGACTGAGATAAAGAAGTAGCGCGGCGATTTTTTATTTGCTGGTAAACGGGTTCACTGCAATCCGGCTGGTTCCTATAAATCAGAGAGGCATACTCAAGACCACGCCGAGGAAACAAACAGGTAAGACACTGCCATGCCATCCCGTGTTCACGTTTCCTACCTAGGTTTAGTACGCAACGTCATTGGCCGGCGCGAGGAAGAGATCGAAGTCTCACCCGGGACCACCGTGGGAGAGCTTCTCGCGCGGCTGGCCGACAAACACGGCGATCCATTCCGGCTGAGCGTTTTTAAAGGAAACGGAGAGCTGCGCTCTATGGCTCTGGTTTGCGTCAACGACTGCGATATCGCCCAGCTTCAGGGCTTTGAAACGAGATTGGAGAGAGGGGAGAAGGTCAGCGTCGTGGTCGGCGTCTACCCGCCTGAAGGAGGTTAAGGAGATGGCAACGCCCAGAGAAGACGTGTGGATTCACAGCTCATGCGATATGTGCTTTGCCGCCTGCGGGATCCTGGCCCACCGCGTGGATGGAGTGGTGATTAAAGTCGAAGGGGATCCTGACTGTCCGGCGAGCGGGGGCCATCTCTGCGCGAAAGGGCAGGCGAGTTTGATCGGTCTCTACGACCCCTCTAGAGTGAAGGTTCCCCTCAGAAGGACCAATCCTGCGAAGGGCATCGGGGTGGACCCTCGCTGGCAGGAAATTTCCTGGGATACGGCCCTGGAGCTTTTGACGGGAAGGCTTAGAAAGGTCCGTGAGCAAGACCCTCGCAAGCTTGTCGTCTCCACCTTTGACCAGATCGCCCTCTCTTACTTCATCCGTCCCGCCTGGGCGATCGCCTTCGGCACGCCAAACTCAGACTGGACCGGATACTACTGCGGCAACTACCTTCACGCCTCGATGTATCTGACCAACGGCTCTTTTCACTCCGACTTCGATCTCGATTACTGCAACTACGCGATTCTTCTCGGCAACCAGCAGGGCTTCATGGCCGGCCTCAACGCAAATGTCGTTGCGCGCAAGATGGCCGAGGCCCGCAAGCGGGGCATGCGGGTAGTAGTGGTGGACCCGGTCGGGACGAACGCCGCCGCCAAGGCGGACGAATGGGTCCCGATCCGCCCGGGAACGGACGGCACCTTCATCTTAAGGAACCTCTGAACAAGCCCTCTGCGTCGTCTAAGATTGAGAAGCAGTTAAGGACAGAATCGCAGGAGGGAGATAGGGATGGTGCAACAGACGACGTTTGCGAGTTTAGCGTGGGCGGGAAAAA
>Ga0209824_10000196_pt1 | contig 42298 bp, 41 predicted proteins | sample VDWuncwatermetaG_FD_184124 | JGI IMG/M metagenome (GOLD analysis project Ga0209824, IMG submission 184124) | Wastewater microbial communities from Netherlands to study Microbial Dark Matter (Phase II) - VDW unchlorinated drinking water (SPAdes)... ...
GTGGAAGATCCTTTAAAAACCTGATCAATCTCCCAGTCATTTCTGCACCTTCACTGTCTTCAAGAAGCGAGAAGCGTGCCAAATAGAAAATCTGGTAAATTTAATAGGATAGGCTTTCCATCCCTGTGTGTAAAATTACGTAAGCCGGCCAGAATGACAAAAAAAGGGAATTATAAAACGAAAGTCTGCGGCGGACTAATTGATTTTCCCGTGGAGGTAATATAGACCTTACACTGTATCGTGCCAATTATCGCCGTCACCATCGTCGTTATCCGTCACCCTGACCTCGTAAGTCCCATCGTTAAAAGCAACACTGGCTCCGAAGCTCAGAATACCGTTATCGCCGGTGTTGTTCTTATTACCATCGGCGCCAGCTAGGACCGAATCGAAGCTGTTACCGCTGACCTCAACTTGGCCCTTTCAATCCCAGCGTCAGCGATGTGAAAGGCCGTAGTCCCGGTTTTGTAATTGCTCGTTATTTTGAGATCTAATTGGCTAAATAGCAGACTAGCCCCTGTAAGTGTGAGGAAGATAGATACGATGAAGACGACAAATACTAACGCTATCCCGCGAGATTTTTTTTAGCAGATTTCCCATAAATCCTTCATGCTAGGAGGAGGATATCGAAAGCCCTTTACATGCGCGCCCATTGAGCGCGTGCCAAGCTTCTAACCTTAGGGGTGCCCGGCGGTAGGTTCGCCGGATTGTTGAAGTCGGTATCGTAGCTCCAGACTCGATTTGGCGCAGTATAAATTGGCGAACCATATATCCAGCGCGCAGTTGCCTGCTGACTCTGCCAGAGATCGATGAGCGATCCTCTGTAGGTAAAGGTCCTGCCGGTCCAGTATTCCAAAAAGCGCGGCAGATTCTCCAACCCTCCGTTGTAATTCCCCACACTGGTATTCGTGTTTCCGGTAACTACAGCTGCGTTGACTGTCGTGTCGGATGCAACCCGACTGCTGAAAGGGCTACTTGAGTTAGCCGCATTAGTATCGCTCCAATTATTGGAGAGAAAAGTGATCGCATCGGACATGATGGCTCCACCCTTTTTGGCTGCCGTGTTGTAGTCTCCCTTCACGTAAAGAGGATTGTCGGATGCGACCGTCAAGCCGCCCGTCGGGAGTGTTGCTCCGCTCTTCAGTCTTACCGCCTTGCTATTGGTCTCGTTCTGGGTCTCCGAGACATAGAGAATCCCGTTCGCTGGCTTACAGGCACATCCCCCCAGGGCAACAATGTCAATCTCTCGCACGGTGATAATCTTCCCTTGACGATAATCATAAAAAGTCTTGGTCAAGACGGCTGTAGGAGGATCAACGGTTGCAGCAGTCCCATCTTTATAATAGGCGTTGTAGGTACCGTCCGCGTTACCGAGGATCCTAAGGTCGGCCTGCCAGTACATACGGCTACTCTTTAGAGTTGCGGATTCGGAGGAATCAGCCGGGTTGACGGTATCACCCCTTTTAATGAGATCGATTGGGCTGGAGGTTCCAATAGGCAGATTGAGCTTCTGCACCCCATGGGCGCTATCTTGCACAAGTCCACTCCAGTCTTGATAGGCCTTCGTTGCCCAGTTCGAGTTGTTATGATCGTACGTGAGCGAGGCATAAGTTCCATCTGTCTTTTTGATTTGAGCGCTGCTGCAGGAGGATGGGTTATCCTTGCGACAGCGGTAAATATTCCCCGCTGAACTCGTTCTTGAGTCGACCTTAAGGGTGTTGCCACTCCCGGGACCGATGTAGATATCTTTGTTCGAATGGATTCGACCATTAAAAGTCATAGATGGCCCGGGAAATATCTCAAGGTCTCCGTTGTAGAAGACGCCAAACTGAAATAAGGGGATCAGTCGGTCCTCAACGCTCTGGGTCAGCCTAACCGTCCCGTTGTCTGGCACTGTTCCTGAGGCTTGTGAGGTAATTGTATAGGGGGTCGAGAAGGCATAAAGACCTGCATAGGGTCCAATAGTGATGGTAATGAGCGTAGAGGGGCTGCTGGTTACTACAGAAAATGCGTCGAAAGTAAAACCCGGGAATGACGGGGCCGTAATAGCAGCCAGTTGGGCTGCTGCAGGAGCGAGAGTGGTGGTGAGTAAATTATCAAGCGATTTTGTTCCATACACAATCCCGCCCTCTGCGGCGTAGAAAGCTGCTTTACCTTGCTTTTGAGTACGCGTGGTCAAAAGGTCCGTTGAGCTGCTCACTAGGGCTCCCATGCCAAGCACCGTGAGAAGGAGCATAACAACCAGGGCGACTGGCATGACAATACCGTCACTTTTGCTTACAAGTGCTAGAGGCCAATCTCTGACTTTTTTTGTCATATACAAGAACCTCCCGAAAATTTACGTCCCGAGATTCCTTATCTTCACTCTGGTACCATTGATTTTCCTGCGATATCCATCCGTCCCTCCTCCCCCCCGATCCAGAATCGCGGGCAGTGAACCTTGGAACTTAGAATCCTGAAGTCTCGTCCTTCCTACTAGAATGACCTTAACTTCCCTAAGGTTGGTGGGTGCTTCAGTTGCGTTGCTTTCACCCGCCACATTAAAAACCCATTCATCATCGTTGGCCGCGACGCCTACTTCTGTGAGAATACCGTCTCCGTTTCTGTCATACCCCAGACTGACCTGCATATCCTCGATATAATTCGCCAACGGCTGAGCGCCCGTACCATCGTAAAGATTCCGCCTGAGAACCGGCTTTGCGGCGACTGCAAGGTCGATCGTATACTCAACCTTGCGGACCAGAGCCAGCGTCCCGTTGGTATAATTAGCCGCTAGCCCTCCTGTTGAATACAATGGCGAAACTCCGGAAGTGAAAGTGATTGTATTGGTCGTAGTCGTTACCGTGGTAATTTGCATAGTTCTGTAATCGAGACCATCGGCAGTTACGGCTATGCCAACTTTTCCGACCATTGCTGGACAGGTGCTTCCAGAGGATAGAGTCATGTTAGCCTCAACACCGTCATACGTGACAATGGGGATGACCTGAGGCGTAGATGGAGGGCAGACTGAGACAGGGCTTAAGAGATCCAAAGAGTCTGGCGCTGTGGAGAAATTTGTGACAGTCACCGCCGCAGCCGCCGGGATTCCGTTTCCACCCGCTACCTGGACATCTTCCACGAGAAGCTCCAAGGCGATACGGAGATTTTGCTGGGTCTCTAAAAGCTGATCTTGGAGTGCGTAAACTTGGCCACTGGAGACATAGAAGCTGTAAATTCCTGCCAGCACGACCAGGCCTAGCAGCATTGCAACCAGTAATTCAATGAGGGTGAACCCCTTCTCCCCTTTGCCAGTCATGAATTGATCCTCTTACAGAATTGTCCTAAGGGAAACCCTATGGCTCCCTGCCTGATCGGTCCAGGAGACGATGACCACAACGCTCTTCACACCGGCAGTAGGACTGTTGTCCGCGATATTCCATGTCCGAGTATAGATCCCTCCCGGTCGTCCCAATCCGTCGATGTTGCTCTGCTGATAATCAAAATTTGAGGTGTTTTCTAGATCGCTGTTATTAGTCGTGTTCACATCGGTCAGTATAGTACTGGTAGGGATTGCATTTTTCAGCTCCTCGAGTTTGTCCTGTGCTAGAACAGTAGCAGTATCCGTGAAGTAATTCATGGAGTTATTACGGATTAAAATGCTCGTCATACCGGCAAGCCCAAGTAGCACGGATGCAACCATAAAGATGGAAACCATAACCTCTATAAGGGTAAATCCTAGCTGATTTTTCAATGAAGTTTTCATGAAGGGACCTTTTATTCGAAACACATAAGACATGTCAACAACTAGGCAGTTTTTGTTCCAAGTTTCAATATTCATTCTGTATCAGATTTGGACTTTACTCCCCCGCAACTCCCGATCTCCCGTCAAAAACTATTGGATTTCTACTCTCCCGACAGGACTTGTCGCCACTTTTTTCGTCTCACCCTTTGAGTTTGTCAACGTGATGATTGCTCCCGGGGAGGCATCTCCTCGAGTTTGGAAAACTGGCGTTGCATCTGACACTGCCGTAATTCCTGAAGGTAAGCCTTTAGGGCCACTAATCAAAACATAGTCAGCCGCGCCCGGATTTTGTTCTCTTTCCACATTGTAAGTCGTAGCTGTAACGAAGACGACCCTAACCCTCCTATAGTTCGACATGGCCCGATTTCGTGCCGACTGAAACTCTGTCGCTACCTGTCGTGCAGCAGAATTAAGCTGGTACCCTGGCACAAGGGTGCCCCACATAGGAACAGCAATTGCGGCTAGCACACTGAAAATCGCGATTGATACGAGAATTTCTAACAGAGTAAAACCGTCGCAACAGAACAGCAGGAAAGACCTTCGGCGCCTTCTGAACATCACAGAACGGCTCTTCGACAAATCCCGGTTCCATGCGATGTGTCCGTAAATTCGGAGAAAATTTTCCATAAATTCTATGTTCTCACTAGGTGTCTTCAGCGAAAACCATGCCAGAATAGAAATTAAAACGATTTCAATAGGCTACCAAGTCTATGAATGACGTAAAATTGTATAAGCTCGCTTAAGTGACAACAAACGGAACCTGTGGTGGAAAACTGAAGATGGAAAACTAAGGAAGGACTATTTCACCTAGAAAAAACCAGTTGGAGTTATTGCATGGGCTCATACCGGGCGATGAGTTCGGCAGGCCCAGGAGACAACACGAACCTTGCCCTTTTCAGCTAAGCTAATTGAGTCGCTGCATCTGGCCGATCTTCCACACTATCCTTACTTTTGGGACCCCAGGAGGTAAATTTGCTGGATTCATACCGTAAGACCAGTTACGAGTAGGCGCTTGATAGACATTGCCACCATATACCCAATTGCCAGTGGCCTGCTGACTGTACCAAAGAGCATTTAATGAACCAGAATACGTAAGCGTAGAGGGGGACCAATCTTCCAGAAATCGGGGAAAATTTTCCACTCCACCGCTGTATTGAGTCCCTACCGTCGGCACGTATCCAGTCATAATGGCGCTGTTGACAGTAGCACTATTTGCAACCCTATTACTTAAAAGGGTCGTATCAGGAGTGCTACCAGGAGGAGTGCTCTTTGTGTCATTCCAGTTGTTCGAAAGAATAGTGACGGCGTCGCTAAGTATCGCAGCAGGTGCGGGAGTTGTGCCTGTATTGTAATCGCCCTTGATATAGACGGGATTGTCTAAGGCTACTGTAAGCCCTCCTGACGGCAGAGTCACAATAATGTTTGACTCTTGCGGCGCTTTCTGCGGAATAGAGGTGAGTTTCGAATCGGTGAGCGATCCCAGATAGGCGCAGGAAAGGCTTTTACCTTAGATTAAGGCGCCTCTAAATCTAGCTAGAGTGACAAAAAGTACCTCAAAAATGAAACGCTCCAAGAGGCGTTATTGGAGAGAAAAAATCAGTTGGAGCCTACTGCATCACTTCATTCCAGGCGATGAGTTTCGCCTTGGTGGATAAAACATTGGGCCAAGTCGCAGCCACATTGTTAAGTGCTTGGCTACTGTATTTAATAGCCCCCCCTCCTTGTATTTCTATTTCTGGTGACGCAGGGGAAATGAGGATCGCGCCGTAGATATTAGATAAAGTTGTAGAGCTTAGTTCTATTTTAACTTCTCCCCCTCTTATAATAATGATCCCCTGGAAATTGAAATTGTCTTGTACATCCAGAGTTCCATCCACGATCAACACCCCTGCGCCAGACGTATTGTGCTCCGCCTCGATACCCGTGCAATAGGTAATCTGAGGAGCGGCGAAGGTACCGAAAGTTGTGCCCGTGCAAGTAGTGGAATGAGGCAGCGCAAGAAAACTGTTGGCTAGCGCGTTAATGTCCAGCGGAGATGTGGTCGTTGCCACATTGGGCGTTGTCCCACCAGCACCCGTCACATTTGATGGAGTTGTGATACTATTCTTCACCTGTTGAGTTGTCGTATCGCTGTTTGTGGCAATCCCCGGGATCGCGGCAGCCGGGCCTGGGGTCCCATCCACATTATAGTCATTGCCTGTAATAGTCGTAGTCCCGTGAATCTGAAAATCCGGGTCCGTGGCTGGACCTGGAATATAGATCGCCCCCGGGGGTGCCCACGAAGTGGTTGATCTCCCGATATAGGCTCTAATAACCCTCCTTGAGTTATTAGGACCGTTTGCCGTAGAGGTGAGAATAGCTGTCAACGTACTCGGGAGGGTAGAAGGAGGGTTGTTTGTCGCGGTGACGGTATAGTTGTAAGACGATGTCGGTGTTGGAAATGCAGTAGTGGGAACCACAGAAGTACCCGAGGAGCTATAGGTAAAATTAGTCCCATTGGGAATTATCGCCAGGGCGTGCTGAACACCCGCATCAGCAGCGTGGATAGCACCATCCCCGGTCTTGAGATTGCTCGCCGTCTTAAGATTGAGCCCGCTGAAGAGCAGAGCGGCGCCGGTGATAGATAAGAGGATGACCATCATCGCGATGACTACCACCATCGCAATACCCTGGTTATTTTTTAATCTCGCCAACATGAGTCCCTCCCCATTACTATATTAACTTTTAATTCCATCATGACGGCAGCCCGCGATTGCGCAGATCGGCGTTAGAGGTCATCTGGACTGTGAGCTGGCCGCCAAATTCAGCGTCCGGGTTCTTGGATTGAACGGTTAACGAGATCGAAACCCTTTGGATATTTGCCAGGTTTGCTACGGCAATAGGCTGGGTAAGTTCCGCACCAGCCTGGGTAAAGTATTTCAGCGCAAATACGGTGACATTGCCATTCGTGAGCAATTGTGCTGCGCCGCTGCCCTCTGTCCTTGTAATGTCATTCCCGCTAAGAGTGTAAATGATTCTCTCATTGGTGCCGACGGTGTTTGAACAGAGGCCATCCGCGTCGGCATCTACACGGAATTCAAAAGTTGTCGCAGTCGCACTTACGATCCCGCCTTGACCAGCAACACAATTTATATCAGTGACAGTCACCGGAAAGTAGCCTGTGTTTCTAATCTCTCGCACCATCATATCTAGCACTGAGCGGGCATACTCCTGGGCCTCTAGGCGGTTTTCCTGGACCTTCGCCGAATGGGTCTGGACCCGGTAGACACTGTAGATCGCCCCCATAATGATGGAGGTCAGCAACATAGAGACTAAAAGCTCTACTATCGTGAAGCCCTTTTTGTTCATAGCTGCCATCTTTGGCACAGCAACTGTCCTGAGAAACTCATCCATAAACTTCTTACGCTGAAGCGACTGATTACTGTTTCACTGCCGAGGAGACGGTTAAGCTGTGGAATGTGTAGTCTGTCCAACTAACAGTTACGTCAATACATGTAAGTCCGGTAACGCCATTGCAATTAGCCGCAACCGTCCATGAACGATTGAACTGCACCGGCACACTGACAACGGGGATGTCAGGGCTACCCGCTGTATTGATATTTGCTGCGGTTCTGCTCTTAAGCTCCTCCAACCTGTCCTGTGCCAGATTAGTTGCAATAGTCGTATACAGACCCGTCTGGTTGGCCCGCATCACCGAGGTCGCTCCAACCGCGAGTCCAAGAACGGCAATGGCAAAGATGGACATCGCCACCAAAATTTCGATCAGAGTAAAGCCCCCAACTCTGCTTTTTTCCGCCCACAAAAATTTCTTCATGCACGGATGCTTATTCGTTTGCCGCCTACTGTTCGCCCTTCCCGCAATCATTGTATGGTCACCCGTCCAACTGTGCTGACTACGATTAGCTTCGTGGCAGTCCCGTTGCTCAGGGTAATGGTTCCGGTGGTGCTGGCAGTTCCACGAGGAGTGAAGACTGGGTTGGGGGGGGTAGGCGCAATTGAGATCCCCGGATAAAGTTGCCCTATATCACGCGAATCGGTATCAGTACCCGTGCCAGGGGTAAAGGTATATGTGCTGGCGACGAAATTAACTGTGTATGAAGTATTCCGAGATATGGCCTTCATTCGGGCAACCTGCAGATCTGTAGCGACCTGTCGCGCGGCTGACGAGAGCCTAAGTGTGGGGAGCCAATCCAAGAAGCTGGGCACCGCAACGCTCAAAACGGCCGTCGCTATTCCAACAGCTACCATAAGCTCTAGAACGGTAAATCCAGAAACGGAGTGGTTGTATTTAACTCTCATTAGAACCTTTTTTTTCGTCAGTCAAATTCTTGGGCTTCTACCAACCCGACCTTTCACTCCAAAAGTCTAACAGCGTAAGTCTATTAATAAAAGTAGAGAGCCTAGTAGCCTGAAAATCAAGCTAAAAACGTGCCAATGTTTGCCAAAATACCACTAATTTATTAAGCCATTATAAATCAAGGAGATATCTAGAGCTGAAGCCAGCTTTCAGCTCTATTTTCGAAGGGATAAGATGAAAAAAAACGTAAGATTTGCAAAAAAATGTAAGCAGTTACAGCCAAAAAATGTAAGCAGTTACAGCCAGAGGTCAGCAGCTTCTTCTTTTCGGCTCATAAGCTAGTCGAGTTAACCGACTTCTTAAGGCTCATTCCAACCAAAGAGTGGGTAAATCGCAATTAACGCAGGTCCGAAAAAAAGATAAAGGAGGGCACCCAGGCAGAGAAAAGGGGCAAAAGGAAGCGCGTATTTGCTGTCCACTCCCTTGCTAAGCATAAAGACTAACCCTACGACTGATCCGGTTAGGGAAGCAAAAAAAAGCGCCACAGGGACAGAAGGCCAGCCCAAAAAGGCTCCAATCATGGCCAGCAACTTTACATCTCCACCCCCCATTCCCTCTACACCAGTAAAAAATTGGTATGTCCACGCTACCAGCAGCAAAGAACCACCCCCGACGATAATCCCAAGTAAAGAGCTGGTCGGAGATGGCAGGTTTGAAAGATGGCCCATTGGCCACTGGGACCAAACGATCGACGATAGCAGTCCCACGCCAATCCCAGGAAGACTGATGACATCCGGCACAATCCTCACATCCAAGTCGACGAAAGTTATAACAATCAGAGCAGCGACAAGGACAAAATAAACAAAAAAAACGAACCCGAGACCAAAACGGCTAAGCAAGGCCACAGCAAAAGTTCCCGTCAAAAGCTCTACGACAAAATAGCGCGGGGAAATACCCTCGCCACAAAAGCGACAATGTCCCCGAAGATAGAGATAACTGATCAAGGGGATGTTGTCGTAAAAGGGGATGGCAGTCTTGCAAAGTGGACAGTGGGAGGGAGGCGAGACAATGGACTCCTCCCTTGGTAACCGCGCAATACAGACATTGAGAAAACTGCCGACGATGGCGCCAAAAACAAAAACTATCAGGGAAAGGAGAAAAAGAGGCGGGGAAAGATTCATCGTTCAGTCAGCATCCTGCGCAAAATCGCCCGCACTCGGTCACGATCCTTATTAGCAAAATACCAATCAATGGTACGGTGCAGCCCCTCGATGAATGGCACCCGGGGCTCCCAACCAAGCAGTTGTTTAGCAAGCCTATTCTCCGCAACCCGATTCAGCGGGCCAGTCGGCATGTCAGGCTTCGCCACAACGCGCGCTTTATGACCTGTATAACGCAGAACCTCCTTGACAGCATCCATCACCCGAACCCGCTCCATAGTCCCCAAGTTGACAGCGGTAGCGTCATCGATCTTTTCCGCCGCCAGGATAGTACCCTCCACGATGTCATCAATGTAGGTCCAGTTGCGCACTTGCTCCCCCGTTCCCCAAACTTCGAACGGGTCTTCCTGAATAAAGGCCCGGGCAACCATGGCGATCACCGCGTGGTTCTCTACACCACGCGGACCATATACCGTGAAATAACGGCAGCTCGCCGACTTCATTTCAAATTGGCGGTAATAAGATTTAAGGGTGAGTTCTCCCATAAGTTTGGCCCAACCGTACATATTATCCGCGTCGAAGGGAGGACCGACCATGTCTTCAGTGAGATAGATCTCTTCGTCGGGATTCATCTGCATGTGATTCGGATAGACGCACCCCGATGAGGCGTAGACCACTTTCTCCACGCCCAACTCATAGACCGTCTTAAAAATCATCCCGTCTAGAATCAAATTCGTAGAGCACTCAACTTGGTGTAGATCCACGTAGCCGCGCCCTCCATGATCCGCCGCAAGATGAAAAACGATTTCCATTCCACCCATGATCCGATGGATCACTTCAGGGGCAGTCAGATCCTCATTTAAAAACTCGACCCTTTCTTCCTCGACGTGTTTTTTAATGTTCTCCAGTCTACCGCTGCTCAAGTTGTCGACAACGCGAATTTTTGCCCCCCGCTCTACAAGAGCATCCACCAGGTGAGAGCCGATAAAAGAAGCCCCACCGGTCACTAAAACCTTGCGGCCTTGCCAGTTCATGTAATCCTCTTCAGATTCTTACCTTGGTCCAACACCTAAAGGCACATATTCCACAACCGGTCCGTATGTATCCGGATCCAGAAGTCGCCAACAATCCACTAAGACCCGACGTGCGCTTTGCCGATTCAGGCTCCTAAGGGGAAGCCGTTTGAACTCCTCCCAAGGGGTGGCAATCACAACAACATCGGCTGCTTGGAGGCACTCCTCTGCTGATCCAGCAAAAACTACTGATCTGTCTAATATCTTTTGGGCATTTTCCATCCCTGCCGGATCATAAACCCTAACAGAGATTCCTTCTGCCAACAGCAACTGAGCAAGCAACAAACCTTGCGACTCCTCAACTACATCTGTATTCGGCTTATAGGCGAGCCCCAGAATTCCCACTACACCTTGCGTGGGAAGCTTGGACTTCACTAGCCCAGTCAGTCGTCGGGCTTCTTGCCTGTTTGCTGCGTCTGTAGCTTCTGCAAGTGTCGCAGCCGAACCGACCATCCGGCCCAGAAAGGCCAAAGCCGAATTATCCCTGGGAAAACAGGGCCCTCCGTAGCCGATAGCACCTTTGAGATATTTGCCGCCAATCCGACTGTCCATCCCCAAGGCCGACGTCACCACATCGACATTGGCTCCAGGGAGTCGTTCGCATATCCTGGCCAGCATATTGGCAAAGGTGATCTTCGTGGTTACAAATGTATTCAGCGACAACTTGGTTAATTCCGCGTTGACAAAATTCATTCTCGCTATCGGTGGATTATTTTCACAAAGCTGCTTGTAAAGAGAAGCGAGGTTGTCCCCTGAGTACGCATCTGACTGACCGATGAGAACAAAGTCGGGACGAAGGAGATCGCTCACCACACTTCCGAGAGAGACAAACTCCGGGTTATAGCAAAGCCCAAATTCAACGCCGCATTTTTTCCCGGAACAGGCCTCGAGGACCGGCCTGATTTCATTTTCCGTCATCGTCGGCAAAACAGTACTTGTCAGAACAACCAGGTGAAAGGCCGGTTTGCGCCGCAGGGCGCGCCCGATTCTCTCACAGGCTGGAATAACGTAACGCAGGGAGAAAGTGCCCCGATCATCGCTAGGAGTGGGCACGAGGATGAAGGTTGCCTCAGAATCTTCTACAGCCATTTCATAATTGTCCGTGACGGTCAATTTCCCTTGTACCGACTGGAGCAGCTCTTTGAGTCCTGGCTCAAATGTCGGTGGAATTCCTTTACTGAGTGATTCAATTTTGCTCCGATCAAGGTCCACCCCCACAACCTGGTATCCCTTGTATGCCAGACACGCAGCCAATGGGGCACCTAACTTGCCTAATCCAATGACCGAGATTCTGTTGAGAGATTGTGGAAAACCACGCTCCACAGAGATCATGGGTACTCTACGCTCCTTCCCGCGCGAAGGCGGGAACTGCTAAGTGACAACCGCTGTCACGCACAGATGCCACCCCCAATGTCGCTCCATCCAGTGAAACAAAGGTTGAGGCATCCAACGAAAGTACCATACCCTGTTGTAACGATACTGCACGTAATCAGCCACTCGGTATGGAAAGATATGGTCAACCCACATCTCGGTGATCTTGAAACCGTGACAGGCTAGGAGTTGCTCTATCTCGCTCTTTGTAAAGGCAAAGGTTACCGGACACCCTTCCTGCGCCTCAGAATGGCGCGCAACCAACCCGGGCAGGCGCCAGAATTGTCCCTTTCCAAATTTCAGGACAATCCAAAATACCTTCCACGAATAGCGGTTGTAGACCATCAGTTTGATGGTGCTCCCCGGGCGCACGTAGTACCTGATTTGATCTACCGCCTGCTCGGGGTCCGGAGTATGATGAATAACACCGAAGGAATAAACAAGATCATAAGGCTCAACTGGCACCACCTGGGTCAATTTCTGAGCGTTTGCCTCGTAAAAACGAATTCGGTCCTCCAATTGATAAACCTTTGCCCTTTGACGAGCGATGTCCAACGATCGTCTCGAGAGTTCTACGGCCGTTACCAACGCGCCGTGCCGTGCAAAGTTTATCGTGTCCGTGCCTATCCCGCATCCGATTTCAAGCACCCTTTTGCCTTGCCAACGCTCGAACTCGGCGAAGCGGGGAATATGGGGCTCCACAAAGTATTTGCGCGCCTCGACTTCGTCGAAATAGTCTTGCGTCCCGACTTCTTTCGACGAGTGACGGATATTGCAAGGGCGCCGATCCCAGAATTCCTGGACTTTTTGAATCGTCCTATCTTGAAAAATAGTTTCGTTCAAAACCCTTGACTTCCACGGAAGCAGCGGCCAATCGGCTAATTCTAAGACCCCTCAACCCCCTTTGGTCGGAAAACATTTTTCAACGAAAGCGCCTGGACTAAGCGGCGCTTTTTAGCACGCAGACCCTCGTAAACCTCCACCGGCAGATAACGCTTAAGAAACATCGCCGCGAGCCAATACCACAACTGAAAAAGGTATTGGGCTATTCGCAGAAGGTTAGACCGGTCCGCTTTTAAAGCCTGAGCTATTAAGCCCAATGACCTCGGGATATCACGAGAGCATTTGAATCGGTCAAAAAAAAGACAATTAACACCTCGCAGATAGGCATTACTGATCGCGCGGTTGCGAAGCCTGAGCAGGCTGGCGGGCAAATTCGGCTTATCGAAGAAAGCTCGGGTGATTTCCAGCTTGAGCGGTATAACGAGATCTGAACGGTAACCAAGGTTCTCCTCATGGTGGCGGGCATAGGCTAGCAGGGTCGGAACGTGGCATATGTTTCCGCCGCTCAAGCTGATCCGCAGCCAGAGCTCGTGATCGTGGAGGAGCTTTGGATAGAGCCAGCCGACACGCTCTAAAATAGGCCTTTTGATGAACGACGCCGCCTGATAAATCACGTGATCGCAATACTGAACCGCATATGCAAGATCCCATTCCCGAACGCAAGCTATGGACGTACACTTTCCGTCCCCGTCGATAATTCCGCAATCGCCGTAAACTACATCAGCGCCAGGATGCTCCCGAAACCAAGCCACGGCTTTGCTTACGGCTCCCGGTGCCCAGAGATCGTCGGCATTGAGCCACGCTAAGATTTCACCATTACACATCCGCCAGCCCTTGTTAATTGCATCCGGCGGACCACGATCTGGCTCAGAGAGCCACTTAATCCGTCCCTCATAGCGAGCCAAAATATCCAGCGTCCCGTCCGTCGAGCCTCCGTCAACTACGATGCACTCGATACGCGGGTAGTCCTGTCGCAGGACGCTCTCAATCGTCGGCACGAGAAAGTTGGCCCGGTTAAGGCAGGGAATGACAACGGAAACGCGAGGCAACTCTCCTCTCCCGCTCGCTGGCATCGGCCCTTTATCTGCGACATGTTCAAACATGCCCCTCACCCCTAACTGACAGATTGAGCAAAGCCTTTACCTTTAAGGGAGCCGTTCGAAGTCCGGGAAACTTCTCCTGACGGCGCTATGATGCCGAGTAGCGCTGATATCGTTATCGGAGTAAGTAATTACAAGTCTTAGCTTTAAATTGATCTCGCAATAAGTGTTCAACAGAATCGTTGGCAACAATTTACCGACCCGCTACCAAAGATTCGTTTGCTGGTGTTTGACTTTGAAGAAAGCCCTTATCCCACTCGGCTACCGCGATCAAAGTTTCCTCCAACCTCTCTTTTCCTAAACCCCACGTCTCATCGTTAAAAATATAAGATCGCTTCCCGACAACTATTTTCTTGCAAATCTTCCTGTATTCTGAAAAGGAAAGCGTAGGTATACCATCCAGTTCGACTCTAGTTTGATCACCAAAGAAACAACGATATAAGGCTACGAACTTTCCACCAAGAGGCCGTGGTATGAAACGGGAACTAGCCCATGCCTCAAAAAATGGTGGGTGGCTCTTTAGCTTCTCGTTGAATTTGCCATCGTGATCAATGTGATAGAGACGCATCGGGTCACACAATACCACTTCCTTCACTCCAGCCGCATATGATGCGTAAGAAATGAGGCTGTCAGGATGCGACGGTGCAATACTATCCTCAGGGTAACCCCGCAACAAGTACCAAAAGCGCCTTGACATTAACTGAAAATCACCACAGGCGTTTGTATGTAAATCAGGAAATCCCTTCTCGAAATATGGCCGAAAGGAGTGAACCCGAATGACATTTTTCCTGCAATACTCTAATTGTTCTCTTAAGGCATCAAGTTTTACCACCTCTCTATCAACGTCGCAACGATCAACCCGGTATCTCTCGCCGGGTTTCAGCGCCTTTGAAGCGATAAAGGACATCAACTCATCTGAGTAAAGAAGATCTATTGTCCCAGGCAAAACGAACTCTCCACGAGAACGCCTGATACCGCAATTAACAGCCACAGTCGCATGCACGGGTATTTTGTCGTGATATTGATATCTTTGGTGAATTGAGGGATCTACTTCAATGACGCGAATTGTACAATACTTGAGCAAAGATGGCCATTGAATCACCTCTTTGAGCAAGGCCTTGTCTCTTGGAGGATTCCAATCCACAAGAATCAACTCTGATGCAATTTGGTGTCTTTCCAGTTGTTCCAATAAACCAATTACGGCGACCTGCATACGTCGCAGCATGTTGCCCCCGTGGTTATCGTTGCGGGATACCATGACGACGCTCAAGTATGGTATTCTTTCCGGTTGATTCATAGCACTTAAAAAATTGTCCAAAAGTTAACGGCCCAGTTGTACTGCCCCGCTTAATTTTGGGCAGGTCATTTCTTGTTTCTGACTATCCATTTCGCATAGAACTCGGCCGGTGACTGGGCATAAAATACCTTTTATACCACTGAACCGTCCGGCGAATTCCTTCACGCAAGGAAACCGTCGCCTCAAAATCCAGAAACCTTCTTGCGAAGCTTGTGTCGACCAGTCGGATCGGGATAGTGGTTGGTTTCGAGGGATCAAAGCGAACATCGGCATTTAAATAGCCATCCACCTCTAGAATGGTTTCCAGCACCTGCTTGACCGAGTATCCCTCCCCAGAGACGATGTTGACCGCTATGTAGTCCTCCGTCTTCTCGAATGCCAGCAGCACCCCTTCGATAAAGTCATCAATGTAGATGAGATCTCTCGTATCATCGCCCGTTCCCCAGACTTTAATTGGATTTTGCCTTTCTGTGACTCGTCTAATCAACGCCTGTTGCATATGCGAAGCCTCAAGATAAGGTTAGTGCCAATGAATCCTGTTCCACCTGCGACTAGAACTTTCGCTCCATTAAGTACCATCGACGCCCCCGTCTCTCCGGGAAAGGATCGGCTTGTCGACGGGCCACCGGATCTTGAACTGCGGGTCGTTCCATAAAACCGTGAACTGAGCGGCCCGGTTGTAGTAGGTGGATTGCTTGTAGTGGAAGATCGCGCTCTCGCTGAGGACCACGTGTCCGTTCCCGAACTTCGGCGGGACGAGAACTTGCAACCGATTGCGGTCAGAGAGCGCGAAGCCCTCCCACTGTCCGAACTGTGGCGAGGCGGAATCGTAATTCAGGACGACCAGATAGAACTCGCCGTACAGGCATGATATGAGCTTCCATGTTTGCTGATCGCCGTGGATACCTCGAAGCACGTTCTTGCGCGAGGTGGAGATGTCGTCCTGTACGAAAGTGCAGGTGATTCCGGCCTCTGTGTAGAGCTGTTCGTTGTAGGTCTCCACGTAGGTCCCCCGAAAATCTTCAAAAACCGTTGGCGGCCGTATCAGGAGAACCCCATCTAATTTCGTCTTAGCAACTTCCATCAATTCGAATCTCTGAAGTAGTTCACTTTTTTGAGGTGCTCATTCTCATTTTGAACGTACCACTCCCAGGTCTTTCTGAGACCCTCATAAAGCGACGTCGCCGGGTTATAACCCAGCAGTTTCTTGGCCAGGGAGATGTCCATGACCCTCTTTGGAAACCCGGCCGGTCTCGCAGAATCGAATTTGTAATTGAAGGGAACAATCTGATGGAGCATTTCCACAAGCTCCTTGATGCTACAACCCAGGCCGCTCCCCAGATTGATATATCTAGAACCCGTGCCGTAATGAAGGGCCAGGATGATCCCTTCTGCGACATCCTCGCTATAGGCAAAATCCCGGATGGCCGAGCCGTCCCCCCAAATAGTTACCGGATCCTCTTTATGGTAGATGCGGTACAATAAAGAGGGAATGACCATCGCGTTATTCGGATCGAAATTGTCCCCGGGCCCGTAGACGTTGCACGGCCTAACAATCGCAAAATTATCAAGATGGTACTGAGTTTTGTAGCTTTTGATTTGGAGTTCAGCCATCCTTTTCGCCCACCCCCCAAACGTATCCATAGGGGGCTCCTCTTCCAAATCCTCATACTCCTTAAAAACTTCTGCACTAGGGTAAGCGCCTATTGAGCTAGTATATACAACTTTTTGAACTGCATTGATCCGACAAGCCTCTAGCACGTTCGTATTCATCATGAGCAGTGGAACGAAGTGGCTCGCAGGCTTGCTCTTGCTCACCTCCATCGACCCCTTGATGCCAGCAATGTGGAAGACATAGTCCATGTCGCTGGTGATGGTTTTACAGAATCCGAAATCGGTAAGGTCACCGAGTACATGTTCCGCAGATGCATGCACGGTGAGCTTGTCCAAAGAAACAACTCTGACACAAGCGCCGGCCTCGCAGAGAATCCGGACGATTTGGCGGCCAATCATACCCGTTCCACCAGTCACCAGAACTTTTTTTTTGCTAAAGCTTTGTAGGATTTCGACTTTTATCACCGAAGAATTCCAAGTGGTCGATGTGAGCCGTATGACCTGCTGCCTCTGGCACGCCAGCGTATTTACTTTGCTCCGACGTCCAAGAGACTAAATTCCCTCGGTCACATCATGCTTTTGCCTTAGGCCTCCAAACGAGATACGAATAGCCGTCGTGGTAAAGGCTGCCAAAGTAGCTTCGGCAGGTCTTTAGTATCTCTATCTTGCCCTCGTTCTCCAACTGCCTTAAACGGTTTGGGAACCCTTCCCAATACTTGCGCGCTCTGTGGAACCTGACAGCTACATAGTCAATGAGGTTACTCTCGTCATACCATTCTACGATTGGTTCCACGTGCAAGCACAATGATGGGCGACACTCGAGAACGTACTGCAGGAAAGATTCGTAGTCACGGCCCGTTTGCTCCAGGGCGCCTATCGTCAGGACAGCACTGTTGCCCACGATTTTGATGCTCCAGTCCGGAGCGAAGAAATCGAAGATCAGCCCCAGCATGTTCCAGCCATAGGTCCTGCCAAGCTCGTTGACGGTGTCCTTCGACGCAGCTGCCCAGTCCAGCCCATAGAGTCTTTTGTCTGGATAGAGCTGTGCCAACACTGCAAGGTTGTAGCCTGACCCGCAACCGAATTCGTACACGGTTTCTACATCCTTGAGGTATGTTCTAAATAACCAATGTCGGAACACGTCATACCAGTTGAATTCGAAGTTCGGGTCGGCCGGCATGGCATAGTCCTGATAAATTCGCAGCGGTTGGGCCGGCTTGAGAAACTTGGGAACGAGTTTAGAGAGATCATGGCTTTGCTCTATGAAGCTTCGAAGGTTCTCCGCCCAGCCCTTTTCCCAGCGTGTTTTGCTCTCTTTCCCGGCTTGCGTAAACTGGCCTGAATCGATCCTCTTCAGTACGCTCAATAGAACCTGATCGCGTTCCCCACCATTGAGCTTTCTGTATCGAAAATCGTTTTTACTGATCAACTCGCGACAATCCTGGGGGATGCCGTTGACGGTCGTTCCAAACAGACGTGCAAAATCTTCTAATTTAAGCTCGTTATACAACTGCTCATCCACAGGAGAAACAGACGCCAGCTTTGTAACATCTTGGTTACTTGCATTCATGCTCATGTGAACAAAGATCCATACGTAGGTGCCGATCGCTCAGCCGACAGTTTCATTCGACTACAAAATAGGAAGTCCGCGAGACGTAAGGCCAGCGTCGAAGCCTTACATTATTGAGACCGATAACTTCGTCCAGGGCCAATGTTTCTCCAGGAGAATCATGGTCGTTTAATTCGTCGAAACCCAATACGCTACCCTTCACCAGATGACTCCGGATAGCCTCTAGGCATTTCTTCGTGGGCTCATATAGGTCAAAGTCGAAGTAGACGAGTGCGATAATAGTTTCTGGGTACTCTTGAAGATATTTGACGATTTCGAGTGTAGCGTCGCCAACCCTCAATTCGAACTTCTTGATGTGAGAAAGTGGATTATCCTGTTCCTGATATTCCATCACCGCCGTCAGGTAGGCAACATAGTTAGGCGTGCAGGTCAACTCGCCCTCCCGAATGATCGGGGATGACCTGTTGTCTTTGTCGCTTATGCCCGACAGACCAGCGAAAGTATCGAAGCCAACAATCTTCCTGTGCCGATTAAACGGATCGTAGATTCCTCTCAAAGCGGAGAAGAGGGCTAGATTCTGCCCCCATCTCGTTCCGAATTCAATCACGATGCCTGGGACATCGACAATCTGTCGATAGAGGTAATCTATGAAAAGGATTCGCGATAGGTTCTTGGAATTCAAGAACAACCCCAGGTTCGAAAGGATATCTATGTCTGGTATCGGACAGTTCCTGAAGTGTTCGACGAACTGCCTTCGGATTTGGTCCTCGTGCTTACTACGGTAAAGTTCTTGATTGATTTTCTGTGTCACCAGAAATCTCCTTTCTAATTAGTGCCGCTATTGGAGCTTTTCCTTCATGGGCGATTACCCATGCCCAGTAGCGGAGTTTTCCTTCAACCAGATCGTAATCATACTTAGAGGTCTTGTCATTGGTGGGTGTGACTCGAATAGGCTTTAGGCTTCCATCTTGCCGAATCGATTCGGCCAGGTCAGATGGACTCGGTACAAATCGGTCAAGGCCAGTTGCGTCGACTCGAATCCGATCAGTTGGAATATACAAACGGGCTTGAGCGAAAAGTCGATCTATCTCTTTGAAATCTTCTGGAAGCAGGTCGAAATCTGCCGATGCGGCGTTCTCCTTGATATGTTCCCGGCTTGTTGCCTTGGGTATAACAATCAGCGACGAATGGGAAACGAGCCATTTCAGACAGAGCTGAGCGGCGGTCTTGTTGTATTTATTTGCGATCTCCTGAAGCGCCTTACTCCGCCTATCTTTGGTCGCCAGGTTTCCCCTGTCTAGAGGGCTGTAAGCGATCGTCGTCATCCCCTCTTGCTCGCAATATGGGAGGATGTCGTCCTCGATCGTGCGGTCGAAGAGATTGTACTCAATTTGAATTGAGACTATTTTCTCTTGAGTAAGTGCTACCTGTGCTTCCTTGATTTCTGGTAGTGAGAAGTTGCTAACACCGATGTGCCGGACACTCCCCCGCCGGACGAGTTGCTCCATTGCGGCCATCGTCTCTGTTATAGGAATCCTTGGGTTTGGCCAGTGCAACTGGTACAGGTCAATATAGTCTGTTTTGAGTCTTCGAAGGCTCTGTTCGGCCGATCTGAGTACAGCGTCGTAGGAAAGATGCTCCGGCGAGACCTTCGTTGCTAGAAAAACGTCGTCTCGTCTGTCTTCGATGGCTATGCCAACCAGTTTCTCGCTGTGACCATCTCCGTAGGCCTCGGCCGTATCCAGAAAAGCGAGCCCGGAGTCGATTCCTTCCTGTAGCATCCGCACGAGGTAGCCGTCTCGGGTGGCGTCTTTAGAGAAGTATCCTCCGATCCCCATGCATCCTTGGCCGATGACGGAAATTTTTCTGTTAGTATTCCCAAGGGTCTTGTATTGCATGGAGTTACTCTATCCAATCTAAAATTGTCTTGGTAATACCATAGACATCCAGCCCATCAAGTGATTGTACCCACGCCCGACTCCCAACTTCGAGCCGGTAATTGTCTGGAATGCCAATTCGTTTTACAGGAATGGTCGTTCCTTGGTCGGCCATGATCTCGCATACGATGCTCCCGAGCCCACCGGCGATCGTATGTTCCTCTAAAGTCACAATTCGCTTCGAATGACTCACCGCTTCTAGGAAGAATCTGTTATTCGCAGGCTTGAGCCTGTAAAAATCGACAATTCCTGCGTCTACTCCGTGTATTGCCAATTCCTCTACAACCTTGAGCGCCTGAGTAACCATGATGGCAGTAGCTACGATGGTGAGGTCTTTACCAGATTTTACGGTGGCCAAACCGTCTGAGAAGTCCAGCTTCCCTGGGTCATAGATCGGCGTAAATGGGCCTTTATCAATCCGGATGTACTTTGGCCCAGGGCTTTTGTATGCCATGTGAACCAGCGCCCCAACCATCGTGTAGTCTGATGGACTCCAGATCGTCATTCCCGGGAGCGCTCGCATAATCGAGATATCCTGCGTTATATGGTGGGTCGGACCGTCGATGCTGTAAACGTATCCCGTTCCCATTCCCAGGACGGTAACCGGAAGGTCCATGCAGCAAATGTCATTCTTAATCTGCTCGTAACACCGCAGCGTAACAAAATTCGAAATTCCAAACACAAACACTTTCTTACCCGTTAAAGCCAAGCCGGCGGCGACGCTCATTGCATTCTGCTCAGAGACCCCAACGTTGAGGAATTGCTTTGGGATGTTCCTTTGGAACTCTTTAAAGATACGTGCACCAGTGTCTGCGGACAACACGACAACATCGGGGTTCTGCAAGGCAATGCTGTATAGCTCCTCGAAGGTTGCGTCTCTGGTGTCCGTGTAAACTTTCATTTCAAATCCTCCCTGGCTCTATCGATATACTGTCCTGTCGGAAGAGTATGGTGGGATTGGGGGGTGTTCTCGAGGAAGGAGATGCCTTTGCCCTTAATCGTACGCGCAATAACCATTAGCGGTCGGGAAGATTGTCGAGTACGAACATCCTTAAACGCACCGAAAATCTCATCGAAGGAATGTCCGTCTATAGAAGTCACGTCCCAACCAAATGCTCTCCATTTGTCTGCCAGAGGCTCCAGGCGAGCCGTATTTTCCGTATAGTCTTCGGACCCGAGGTTGTTCCGATCTGTAACGGCAATTAAGTTGTTGAGGCCGTGGTGACTTGCAAACATGGCTGCTTCCCAGATCGAACCTTCTTGACTCTCGCCATCTCCGATCAAAGCGAACGTCAGGTAGTCTTTGCCGCTCAGCTTTGCACCTAACGCAATACCTGAGGCGACGCCCAACCCGTGACCAAGCGATCCTCCAACAATTTCTACTCCCGGAATCCGATTGTCGGTATGCCCGCTCAGCAGGCTGCCATCGTCCAGAAAACTTGATAACTCCGATGCTAAATAGAACCCAAGATCCGCGAGTATCACGTACAAGGTGTTACTCCCGTGCGCTTTACTCAGGATAAATCTATCCCGTTCCTCCCACCTGGGGTTGCTCGAGTCGAAGCGGAGAATTTTCCCGTAGTACAGAGCGACCAATATCTCGGTACAAGAGAATGATCCCCCGAGATGCCCTTTACCGGCTTTCATGACCATTTCAAATGTCTGCTTACGAATCTCGCCGGCCTTCTTCACTAATTCTTCTATCATCTTACCCTTCCCGTCCTTGTCATTTGAGTCCAGCGTTATACCATTCAATAGTTTTCTGTAAGCCATCCCTAAAGGGCGTCGTGGCACGAAATCTCAACACTTCAGTTGCCTTAGTAATATCAATAACCCGCCTTGCTACGGTCACTGGTTTGGACGGATTGTATGTGACGGCACCCGTATATTCTGTCAGTTCCTTGATGATATCTACGGCTTCTCCAATCGTGTATTGCGCGCCGCTAGCAATGTTGAAGATATCAAACCCGGAGGACTTTTCGAAAGCAGCAAGTGCTCCGCTGACGAAATCGTCCACGTAAATGAAATCCCTGACTACATCGGGCCTGCCCCAAACCTCGATTGGGTCTTGTTTCTCCACAAACTTCCTGATCAGAGCAGGTAGCACGTGAGATTTCTCTAGATCAAAGCTGCTGTATGGGCCGTACACGTTTGAGGGTCTAATAATCACGACCTCTATCCCGTATCGCTTGAAATAAAACTCTGCCAGCTTCTCCGTATATCGCTTCATCCAGGCCGGACCGAAATAACTGCTTGGCGGATCTCCGACAAATCCCTTGTCCTCCGATATTGGTCCTTCCATTTCAGGATAGACGGCGGAACTGCTGATTAACAGGACCTTCTTAACTTTGTTCTTGGGCGCAGCATCCAACAGCAGTGAATTCATGAATAAGTTGGGGGTAATCTGGGCAACCGGATTCGTCACCATCTCGTGTGCCCCGGAAGTGTGTGCAGCACAATGAAAGACGTAGTCGACACCAGATGGGATGGTGGCCGCAAGTCTCAAATCTCCCGTCAACTGGGAAAGCCTAGGTGTGTCAGCTTCAAAATTGCTGGGCTTATGCGAGTCGAGAGAATGCACGAAAAGGATTGCACCCCTTTCCAATAAGGCTTTTGCAATATTTGTCCCAATGAATCCTGTTCTTCCTCCTGTAACTAAGACCTTCGCGTTTTCGAACATTTCCTAGTGTCCCCTGTCAATTTTCAGCCCAAGGAACCAAACTTTAAAACTGACTGATAAACTGAGTATTGAATTGCCAGTCTGCCAATATCAGTAGTGCCAAACCAGCCAGTTTGAAAGACTGTTTTTCTGCCGCTGTCCATCTATTTCACAAAAGATGCAGAATCATTGGACCCGTCATAAATCAAACTGCTCCCTTCGTTTTCAAATTTGAAGGGAACATGCAAGTAACCGGAAAGAGCGTCGATGACGTGCTTTTGTTTTTCTAAAGGAACATAAAAAACCATAAACCCGGCAGATCCGGCACCCAACAGCTTACCACCTAAGGCCCCATGCTCCATTGCTATCTTGTAAATTTTATCTACAGCCTGGCTGGTTACAGCTGGACTTAGTTCCCGTTTGAGCGCCCAGCCCTCATGAAGCAACCTGCCAAAACTGTCCATACAGCCATTGCCGGATAGAATCGACAAACCTCGATCAACCATCCGCCGTATTTCATCCAATTCTGCTTGCTTGCTTCCCAACTTTTCAATGATACCTTTAGCTACCTCGGGCCCCAACCTGCTCGTTCCCGTATAAAACAACAGCAGGTGTGACTGAAGATCCAACAGCCTCGAAGCTGGAATATCGACCGGCTTCACTTCGATATCTCCGCTCGGGAGAAAATGGATAACATTAAACCCGCCGTACGCAGCGGCAACTTGGTCTTGTGATCCGACATTTTCTTTCATCACATTCTGCTCAAGTTCAATTGCCCGTAAAGCAAGCTCGTGTTTCCGAATGGACATTCCCTGCAAAGCAGTCAGTGCTTTGATCAAGCCCACCACGAACGAGGAACTTGATCCGATCCCGGCGCGAGCCGGAAGGTCACCTTGATGGTGAATCTCAAGCCCTACGGAGTCATCAAAACCTAGAAATGGCAGACCCTCGCGGACAACGGGATGCAGTATCTCCGAGATGGAGGATACCGTCTCGACATGGGACCATACGATGCGGTGTTTTATATTAAAGAAGGGCGGCAAGAATCGACAACTTAAATAACAATACTTATCAATGGTGGTAGATAGAACCGCGCCACCTTCTTTACGATACCACTCAGGGTAATCGGTTCCGCCTCCAAAGAACGATATGCGGTATGGAGTTTTTGAAATGACCATTCCTATACTACCCTGTGACCACCGACGCGCTTCCTGTGATACTCAAGCAAATCGCAGAGAGTCACTTCAACCGGGATTTGGGGCTCCCAACCCGTGGCAGCTCGGAACTTGGATGTATCGGGAATTTGAAGCGTAACGTCCGAGGGTCGAAGAAGGCCGGGATCTACGGCATGATCTATTTTGCACTTCGCCATTGTTTTAAGTCTTTCGAGTATTTCCCCGACAGACATCGTTTGATTCCCCCCAATGTTGTAAACCTCCCCAGGAGGACACTTTTCCAGCAATAACCAATATGCCCTGACAGCGTCACGAACGTCAGCAACTGTCCGCACACTATCCAGATTGCCGACCTTCACCGGATTTTGCCGACTTCGAGCCTCGATTTCAGCAATCTGCCTTGCGAAGGAACTTTCCGCAAAAACATCGCCGCGCCGTGGACCAGTATGCGTGAACATGCGCGTCCGAACTGTTTTGATCCCAAAGGAGAGAAAGTATTGTAGAGCAATCATATCTTCGCCAACCTTCGAAACCGCATAGGGACTGGCAGGCCGGAATGGATTCGTCTCGCGGATGGGAACCTCATCCTTCGTAACCTGTCCATAGACTTCCGATGAGCTACATATATGGATCTTAGGGTCAAGGCCAGCGATGCGAACAGCATCAAGCAGATTCGTAGTTCCAATCACATTTGTGTGGATTGTATCAGCCGGTGCAATAAAACTTGCGCCCACATAGGACTGAGCAGCTAAATGAAAAATCCAAGCGGGTCTAACTTTGCGTAATAGCAGGATCAGCGAATTGAGATCACGAAGCTCTGCGTGATGCAACGTGATTCTCTCCTCAATGGCCCGAATATTATCCAACGGGCTGCGCCAGCGTATCAGTCCATGAACTTCAACTTCCGGATGGTTATCCAAAATATAGTCGGCCAGGTGGCTGCCGACCATTCCGGTTATTCCAGTTATCAATACTTTCATCGAGGATCAGACCCTTCTTTTCGGCTTTTCCCAGAACTCCTGCCACCTGCCTAGATCTTTTGTGCTGACCTCCCGATCTCGAGTTGGCGCTCACAAAAGAACGGGGGAGCTGACGAATAACCTTCGGGTGTTCCTATGTCAATAAGAGCGCCATCGTTTCGATACCCGAAGAGTTTGTTACCTACCCAATTAGGGAACATCTCTTTCTCTAGCGACACAGCCTGGTTATCAGGAATCGAATGTATTAGGGAACGACTCATGAGATAAACTCCTGCGTTGACCCAGCCCGGGCGTCGGTCAGGGCTTTTCTCCTCGAAACTGTGGATGCGGCCCATAGCATCTAATCGCACTCGGCCATAGCATGCAGTATCATGAACTGTGGCTAACAGTATTGTTGCCCCGGCTTTTCGTTCGACGTGCCAAGCCCAAAAAGCCCTGAGGTCCACAGCACAAAATGAGTCACCATTCATAACCAGCACAGGATCTGGCTCCAGCATTGGCAAGGCCAGCCGCAAGGCCCCTCCGGTTCCCCTCGGCGATGCTTCTGTTGAATATAATAACTCTATATCATCATAAGATTCTCCGAACGCATTTTTGACCATATCACCCAAATACCCAGTACACAGGACTACGCGCCTGACACCGACTTCCGATAACTGGGCCAGGACGTATGCGAGAAACGGCTTTCCCCGGACCTCCGCGAGAACCTTTGGCCGGTCTGGCAGAACAGCCCGCAACCGAGTTCCTAAGCCACCAGCCAGGATAGCAACTGAAACGTCTTGAAGATTGTACACCGAGTCCATTGTGAAGGTCCCTTCATCAAATATTCGCTCCTCGCCAAGCTTTAGGGGTCTCCCGGTTCAATAGGCCAACCGACGGCTATTCGATCTGAACGGTTTGCCAGGCCAGCATAGGCCGCACTACGCCTAGCCATTTCCCTGTATATTCCCTGCGCATGGTTCCTGTATCTTCCACCTCAAACGAGAGTACATGCGGGACGAAAACAATATTGTCGCTGTCGAGCAACCTAGGCAAGTTGTTTTCATTAACATAAACAGACACCGTATAGGTGCCATCATTTAAAAGGTTTCCAGGAATCGTACATGCTGTACGGAATAATCCAATAGGATAATAGCGAGAGTACCACGCGTCCGGAGTCAAAGAAGCAGAAGGAAGATTCGAAACGGTCATCACGCAAATTCCCATCCCGTTATGCAAATGAATCGATACGAGTAGGCGGTTTTCTGGTTTCAAATTCCAGTAATCAATTTCGATAGAAAATTCCTTGGAAATATCAATCTGACCTGTAACCCCCCATTCGGAAACAACTCTTACCGCCTTAAGGCGCCCCCTTTCATCACCGGGAGCATCTTCCGGAAAGTTGCAGTTTACCTCCCCGCCCTTTTCAACTCCGAGATGAAGATAGGTTCCAATGACCGCAGCAGCATCGCTATCCAATCGGATCCGGCCCGACTCCAACAGCAATCCTCTTTGGCAGAGGCCCTGCACAGCGAACATATTGTGACTTACAAATAGCACTGTCCGACCTCGTTTGGCCACATCGCCCATTTTCCCTAAGCACTTTTTTTGAAAGGCGGCATCCCCCACCGCTAACACTTCGTCAACCAAGAGGATCTCGGGCTCTAAATGGGCGGCCACGGAAAAAGCCAGGCGCAAATACATGCCGCTGGAGTAATGCTTAACTGGCGTGTCGATGAATTTTTCCACCTCAGCAAAGGCGACGATCTCATCGAACCTGCGGTCAATCTCTACCTTCTTCATCCCCAGGATCGCGCCGTTCAGATAGATATTTTCGCGCCCTGTTAGCTCGGGGTGAAAACCTGTCCCGACCTCTAACAGCGATCCGACCCGGCCGTTCACCTCGGCGTATCCTTCAGTGGGTTCCGTAATGCGGGAAAGGATCTTGAGCAGCGTGCTCTTCCCAGCCCCATTTCGGCCGATGATGCCTACCACTTCGCCCTGCTCGACTTCGAAGGAGACATCTTTAAGCGCCCAGATGGTGTCGTCACGATCCTGGAGGATAGAGCTCTGCTTACCGTTGGCGCGAAAGAGCCCGAACGGGGCTTTGAAGGCATTCATGAGAGTGTCGCGCAGCGTGTAGTACCTCTCTCGCTGACCGATGCGATAGCGCTTGCTCAATCCTTCAACCCGAATGGCGACGTCGCTCATTGTCTACACCACATCAGCGAAGGTTTTTTCCATACGCCGGAAGTAGAAAAGCCCGCTGATCAGCAGAAGCATCGCTATGCCCGCTGACACTGCCAATGGCATTCCAGGGAGACTCACCTTACCCAGCAGCGCCCAGCGAAATCCCTCGATCACTCCCACCATAGGGTTCAAACTGTAAAGGAAACGCCAGGGCTCCGGCACTAAACTAGTCGGGTAGGCCACAGGGCTGATGAAAAGCCAAACCTGGGTAATAAAGGGAACCGTATACCTCACATCCCGATATTCCACATTCAGAGCTGACAACCATAGACCCGCCCCAAGCGCAGTCATCACAGATAAGAGAACAAAAAATGGCAGCGCCCACACCGCACTGCCGGGCATGATCCCGTAATAGACCATCATCCCCAGAAAAACGATGAAGGCAAATACGAAATCAACCAAACCCGCCAACACCGCCGAGAGCGGAATGATCAGCCGAGGGAAATAAATCTTGGTGATCAACTTTTCATTCGCTACGAGACTATGACTAGACTCGGTTAGTGCGTGGGCAAAGAGCTGCCACGGGAGAAGAGCACAGAAAGCAAAAATTGGATATGGCAGTCCATCGGAAGGAATTTTCGCCAAAAGACCAAAGAAGATGCTAAAGACCACCATGACCGTAAGGGGCTGGATGATGGCCCAGGCAGCTCCGAGTAGGGTCTGCTTATAACGAACTTTGATGTCTCGCCAGGTAAGGAAATAAAGCAACTCACGGTATTCCCAGATAGCGCGTAAATCCAGGGACACCCACCTTGAACCTGGCCTTATCAAAAGGGTATGCAAACGCAGGGACGAATCGCTTATACTCATTACTTTGCTCTTATCTGACAATCTCCGCTCATCTTTTCAATGCCGTAATTTGGCAATTTTCCTCTTAATGAACTATTTTGATTGTTCGTAGAGCCCTTGGTGATCACAGCAATTTCCAGGCCAGATCTTCGACTGAACAGGAAAAGTTAATTTTACATAAAGCTTCGTTTTTCCACAAGAAGCCCTTAGCAAAGAACTGGCCTCTAAATTGCATCCTTCGCCATTAAAAATTTACCGTCGTTTATGGTAAAAACTTGCTTGGCCTCTTGAGTTCCATGAAATCCCATAAGTCATTAAAGATCCTCCTGCTCACCTCGAGTTATCCCCACACCCAAGAGGACGGCGCCGCCATTTTTCTCAGACATATGGCGGAAAAGCTTGCCGGGCACGGCGCGGAGATCCACGTCCTCGCCCCGGCATTTAAGGAAGGCGGATCAAGTGTGGAGCGCGGTATTTATGTCCACCGCTTTCGGTACTTTCCGGCGCGCCTGCAGAGGTTAGCCTATGGCTCGGGCATCCTGTCCAACTTAAAGCGGCGCCCCTGGCTCTGGATTGAGGTTCCCTTTTTTCTCCTGATGATGAGCTATTCCTTAATGCGCCTCCTGTGGAGAGAGCGGCCCGATCTAATCCATGCCCACTGGTTGCTTCCTCAGGGTCTGGTCGCCGTCTCGGCCAAGCTGTTTTATAAAGCGCCTGTGGTCGTCACGGCGCACGGCAGCGATGTCTTTGCCCTTCGGGGGAAACTCTTCGACAAGCTTAGACGGTACGTGCTACGACGAAGCGATGCCTGGACCTCAAATAGCCGAGCCACAGCCGCCGCTCTCGAAGAGGATCTCTCCCTGCCGAGGCCTCATATCGTGCCGATGGGAGTTGATGTGACGCGCTTCCAAAGCGGCCAGCGGACAAAATTGCGCCAGGGCCTGCCGGAAAATGGACTCGTCCTATTATTTGTAGGCCGTCTAGTTGAGCAGAAGGGAGCCGATAACCTGCTGGAGGCGTTCACGCTCTTGCCGCCAGCGTTGCGCGCCAGAACCAGCCTGTGGATAGTCGGCGACGGTCAGGATCGCGGCAGGCTGGAACAACAGGCGCAAACTCTGGGAATCGACGGCAAGGTTCGCTTCTGGGGCCACATCAGCAACGATCTCCTACCGGATTTCTACGCCGCCGCAGATTTGTTTGTCGTCCCATCCGGCAGCGTGGAAGGACAGGGCGTAGTCCTCACAGAGGCCTTTGCCGCCCGCGTCTGCGTTCTGGCAACGCGCGCAGGTGGCATCCAAGAAATAATCGAGGACGGACTAACCGGGATGCTCGTGCAACCTCGCCAGCCGCAACAGCTCGCCCATGCGATAGCGGATTTACTCAGCGATAGAGCGCTACGGGAGAGACTGGCAGAAAATGCCCTAGCGAGAGTGAACCGATTGTACGATATCGAGAAGACCGCGAAGGAATTTGAATTGCTGTATCAGGCAGTCGTGTCCGGCGGCAGGGGCTGTGATTAGATGAAAGTCTGGTTCCCCGCTATTCAAGGGAGCAGCGGAACAGACGTGTTCACCCGCCGTCTCTCCCATGCCCTAGAGCGCCGTGGAATCGCCACGGAAATTACCTGGTTTGCCCCTTCTTTCCAACTGGCGCCGAATTTTCTCAGAACTGTGCGGCCGCCTGGAGGGACTACCGTGACACACGCCAACTCCTGGAACGCGTTCGCCTTCCAGCGCCCGGGCACGCCGCTGGTGGTCACGGAGCACCTCAACGTATTCGACCCTCTCTATCACCCGCACAAAAGTCTGGCCCAGAGAATCTACCACGAATTTTTCCTGCGCAGATTCGTCCTCGCCTCTCTGAGAAACGCCTCCGTTATAACCGCGGTCAGCCATTTTACGGCCTCGAGCCTTGGCAATATTTGGCCGATCCGCCCGGCCCAGGTAATCCATAACTGGATCGATATCCAGACCTTTCGTCCGGGGAATCAGGAAAGTCGGCCGGGCCAACGCCCTTTCCAGCTTCTATTCGTGGGCAACCTCTCGCGACGAAAGGGAGCGGATCTTCTCGCCCCCATCATGAGCGAGTTGGGGCCGTATTTTCAGCTGCGCTTCACAGCGGGCCTAGGGCGGTCGAAAGCCATCCCCACGGAAACGAACATGATCCCGATCGGACGCATCACGGAAGAGAGCGTTCTCGTCGGCGCTTACCAGCAGTGCGATGCGGTGCTGGCGCCTTCCAGATTTGAAGGTTTCGGCCTTTCAGCTCTTGAAGCCATGGCATGCGGCAAACCCGTGATTGCCAGCCATAGCTCGTCCTTGCCCGAAGTCGTCGAGGATGGGGTGACAGGAATCCTCTGCCCGATAGATGACATCCCGGCCTTTGCGGCCGCCTGCAGGAAGCTTGCAGAAAACCCTGACCTGCTGCACAAATACGGCGAAGCGGCGAGGGGCCGCGCTGAAGAGCTATTTTCCGAGGAAGCCATTCTCCCCCAATACGTGGCTCTATACGAAAATCTGAAGCCATAGGCCGCCGAAGGAACAGAATCTTGGATAAAATATACATCATCATCCCCTTCTTCGACGGCTGGCCACAGCTCAAGACCTGCCTGGATGCCTTAAGAGCCAGCCACTATGGCAACCGAGAAGTTATTGTCGTCAATCACGGAACAGAAGATGAAGCGCGGGAGCTTTTGCGCGATCAATACCCGGAAGTCCTACAAATTTTTGCAAGCCCCGTGCTCTGGTGGGCAGGAGCAACAAACGTCGGCATCCGTACGGCGATGAGTCGAGGGGCGAAGAAAATCATGCTCCTAAACCACGACTGCTACTTTGAGCCTGATACCATCCAACGCATCGTGGCCCATGCCCAGAAAGCAGGCGAGGCAATCATCGCACCTGTCCCCTTCGATTACATCACCAAGCGGGTGCTCGCGGTCACTGCCAGGACGTGTTTTCTCCTCGGTTTTCCCACTCTCACGCTGCCGGGAAAGACCAAATTCCTTGGTCAACCCCGACTGCTGCCCACAAAGCTTATTTTGGGAGGGAGGGGTGTCCTCATCCCATCGAGCGTATTTGAACGCCTCGGCTTATTCGACGAGGTTAACCTTCCGAGTTACTACTGCGACTTCGATTTCTTTCTGCGCTGTAGGAATCGTGGGATCCCGTTGTTCATAGCTGCGAACGCAAGAGTTTACGTTGACGATACCAGGACATCGCTTGCGGAAGTCGAAGATATGAGTTTCCAGCGGTTTTTACAGACCCTCATTGTCCCGCGATCTCATAGGAACATCCGCGACCTCACGGCTATCTTTAAATTCCATTATCCGATCAAAGGGCTCCACCATCTCGGCGTAGCGTTGAATCTGGGCCGCTACTGCACATTGTATGCCTGGAAACGGCTGAAGCGTACCCTTAGAAAGTTCCTTTGACGGGCCAATCTGCTTCTACAACAAACTCTGAGGGAAAAAATCGGGAGAGGTCTTGAGGCCTACTTTCTCATCCGGCAACCACCAGGCCTTCCCTACAAACCGTGTAGTCTACTTTGCAGTGTGGACAGCCCCAGCGACGCCCCTTTTTCTTTAACTTCATTCCGCACTGACAGACCCACCCCTTGAGCCGGGCTGGGTTGCCGTAAACCAAGGCATGATTGGGCACGTTTCTCGTCACCACCGACCCGGCTCCGACTAAGGCATAAGAGCCGATCGTGAGGCCACAAAGAATGGTAGCATTCGCACCGAGAGTCGCCCCTCTTTGAATCAAAGTTTTCTTAAACTCTTTTCTTCGCGAAATGAAGCTGCGGGGATTCGTAACATTGGTAAAGACCACCGATGGGCCACAGAAGACGTCCGCTTCCAGCTCAACCCCATCATAGAGAGAGACGTTACTCTGGATCTTTACGTGGTCTCCAACCTTTACCGAAGAGGCGACAAAGACATTCTGCCCTAGAATGCATTCGCTGCCGATATCCGCCCCTGCCATGACATGGGAAAAATGCCAGATCTTGGTTCCAGCACCGATCCGGGCCGGCTCTTCAACGATCGCGGTGGTATGAACAAAAAAACCCATCTAATCCTGGACCGCCACTGGGGTGCCTTTGCTTTTTAGGGAGAATTGAGCCTTTTCCAGAACTCGCACCACCTGGATCCCATGGGGACCATCCGTGAGCGGCCGTCTGCGGTGCTGCACGCAACTGAGAAAGTGGAGACACTCGATCCGGAGAGGCTCTTGCATATTGACTCTTGGAATCCAGATATCTCCGCTGCGAATGCCTAGAGAGTCCCCGTAGGAGACATAAGTCCCGGGTTCCAAAACCCCCTTGTCATAAACGCGAATTGGCTCGGCCGTCGAGACATCATCAAAAACCGCCATCTTCTTGCTTCCTACCACAGTGAGCTCTCTGCGTTTATGGGGATCTAGCCAACTCACGTGAATATGGGCCATCACCTTATTGGCGAAACTAAGGCTGAGGAAAACCACATCTTCCACTTCGGGCTGGATATAGGCCTCTCCCCTGGCCGAAACCTCGGCCGGCTGACTGTCTAACAGATACAAAGCGGCGGAGATATCGTGAGGAGCAAAGCTGATCAGGGCGTTCTCGTTTTTTCTAATTTTCCCTAAATTGACTCGTCGAAAATAGAGATAGAGAATTTTCCCGAGCTCTCCGGCTTGAATGAATTCCTTGAGCCAAACCATAGCCGGGTGAAAGAGCATCAGATGGCCGACCATGAGGGTCTTGCCTCTCCTGTCGGCCTCGTTTGAGAGCTCCTCTGCCTCCGCAACGGTAGAGGCCAGAGGCTTTTCGACAAAGACATCCTTATCTTTTCTCAAGGCCTCTAAGGCTATCCTATGATGGGTGGCGGTAGGCGTCGCAACGACCACGGCCTGGATCTTGGGAGAATTCAAAACCTCTTTCCAATCTAAAGAAAAGGAGATTTGAGGGTAGATTTGCCTTAAGTGGTCGAGAGACTTTTGATCCTGGTCGCAGACGACTTCCACCCGGCATTGAGGCAGGCTGGCAAAATTACGTACCAGATTGGGACCCCAGTAACCGGTGCCAATGACGGCCAGGCTTATGGTCTTCGTCGACAAACCTGAGTACCTCTTGAAACGCCAGGGTTATCTGAGGCTGCGATTATATTCCATGTCGAACCACATAGCAAAAAAAAGGGATTGGAGCCCTGAGACGAGCAGGAATGCCGCAAAAAGGGCGCTTGTGGCGGCCACTGGGCCAAAGAAGAGACGATAGAAAAATAGATAAGAACCGAACAAAAGACCCAGGGGGACCGTCAGGAAGGCCAACAAGTAAAAAAAGACCAGAGGATGGAAATCCAGAATGACGTATTTGTAGAAAAGCCGCTCGAAGAACCCCCTGAGCAGGAGCAAGCTGATCCGAGGGATCACCTGCCAATAACGGATCCCTGACCTCTCGCCTATTCCATAGAGCGGCCTTACGGATATATCGCGGACCTTGAAATTGCAGATATTCAGCTTGACCAAGAGGTCATTGGGCATTCCGTAACGCGGGTAGATCTTATCGAGCGGAAGGGAGTCCAGTGCGGCCTTGGATATCGCGGTATAGCCGCATTGAGAATCCGCCACATGCCAATATCCCGAGGCGATCTTGGTCAAGAACGACAGCACCGAATTACCGAAGTAACGCAAATGAGGGATACTCCCCCAGGAGTCTACTCGGAAGAGTCGGTTCCCCTTAGTGTAATCCACCTCCCCTCGAACCACCGGAGTCACAACCGCGAGGAGATCCTCAGGGTCCATCTGGCCGTCCCCCCCCATGACAGCAACCACATCCAATCCTTCATCGCGGGCGCGCTGGTAGCCGGTGGCAATCGCTTTCCCCACACCTTGATTTTCGTTGTGGCGGATCAAAAGAACCGCTGGGCCCCTGTTTTGATGGCGCTCAACTTCCTGCACGGTGCCGTCCTCGCTCCCGTCGTCAACCACGATAACCCGATCCACGAACGGCGGCATACTATCCAGCACACGCTGGATCAATACCTCCTCGTTGAAGGCCGGCACGACCACTGCAACTTTCTTTCCCTCTAACATAGAGCCCTTATCTCAGAGACCTCAGCTATTCACGCCCCCTGTCCGAATTTCATAGACCCCATATCCCCTCTGTTCAAAGAGGAGGGTAAGATATCGGGATTGAAAACGGACTAACATCTCTTTTTGTGAAGGTTTTAGGTTGTCGTTAAAGAATCGCAGGAAAAGGTCCAACCTCAACAAGAGATGCGTAATACCCTCTCGCTGGACCATGTCTCTAAGTTGCCCTTCATCCTGAGCTCCCCGAATCATTTGGAGAAAAACCGACGGAGGTTCGCCGCTGTCATGAAAGTAATCCCGCTCGCAATAATACACCCTTCTCCCCATAAAAAGAAAATAGACCTTCGCAGTAGATGGAACATGTTGATTGACATATTGGATGGCCGGGTATTCGGGAAGCATCCGGCTGAGGTAGGCCTCTCGGCTCTCTCTCCCCCTAAAATAATCCAGCGGCGAGAGCGCAGAAACGTGGTTCCATAAATAGACTCCATTCAGTGCCAAGAGGACAATGACGGCCCCGAAAAGGAAAGAGGGATGGACTATTCTCAAATAGATATTGTGGATACCATAGACCAGAAGAATCACCAGCGAGGGAACGATGGGGAGGATGTAGCGGATGCGAAGATCCGTAAGAAAGATCGCGTAGGAAAAGTATATGAGAGCAAAGGCGAAAAGAAGCTTTTTTTCTTCGGTCCATTTCCCTTTAAAGGACCAGGGAAGAAACAGTATAAGGATCGGGTTTAAGACCCCATCAAAGTATTGTGGCTGGTCGTCTCTCCCGACAAAAAAAACTCGCAACGGCAGGGCGATCATCTGCCACAGGTTTTCCCCGTAGAAAAGCTCGCGTTTAGTAAAGATTCCAAGTCCAGATCCCTCGCCGAGAGATACCCCCCCACCGCCCCCACTCCCAAATATGCCTGTGAGAAATGGAAAAAAGGGATTTCCGGTCCAGAGCATGTTTTTCATCAACCACGGGCTGAGAGGAATAAAGGCTAAGACGAGAAAGAGAAAAACCCAAGAGAGCGTTTCCATCTTTCCTCTCTCTTTTTCTCTACCAAGCGCAAAGGTCAACACAAAAAAGAGAAGCAACAAAACAAGCACACCGTTGGGTTTAGTGGCTATGGCAAAACCCGCGCATAACCCTGCGAGTATCAACCACCGCTTACCCGCGCTCGCCTCCAACCAGCGCAGGAGACAAAGCAAAGATGCCGTAGAGTAGAATGTCATTCCCAAATCCACATAGGCCCAACTGCTCAGACGAAGAATGGCCGGCGTAAAGACAAAAAAGAAAAAGCCCAAGAGACCGTAAATCGGGCTCAGCCGCCGAGCAAGGTAAGCGTAAAGCAGAAGAGCTGTCAGCAAGCCGTAAAGGCCGTGAACAAGCTTCGGCACAAAGTCCCACCCCCAGCGAACCCATGGTGTATAGAGCATGTCCAAAAGCATGGGATAATAGGAATAAGGAGCAAAGGGAATCTCATAAATCCGGCCCGCCTTAACGTAGAGCTTGGGTATGGCCAAATGATGGGTCAACTCGTCCCGTGCCGTCGGCGGAAGGAGACCGAGGATAACCTCGACCGACAGGATCAGCAGGATCAGCAACCAGAGGGGTAACGTCCAACGGCCCCTAGGCATCATCGGGACAAAAAAAATGTAGAGAAAAAAAAGTGCCGCCAAAGAGACCCCGGCCGTCGCAGTGACGTTCAAGAGGAGACTGCCCAAAAACCCGCTCAACCCGCCAATAAGATGGAGGGTAGCGATTGCGCCCAGGAAACAGCCGCAGAGAGCAGTGCGGTACAGTAAAAGAGAGAAGCGATCCTGTGTCATTGGTCTTGCGTGTCTCTCTGTTTAAGCCATCGTCCGATCACAGGAAAGACTTCATGAATGGCCCTCTTGCCCAGGATCAAATCGATATGCCCATAAGTTGTTGAATCCTTAGTGCGCGGGCCAAAGATTCTTAAAGTGCGATCCGTCGAACTCACCGACTGGTGCACCAACCTAATTGCCTCCGGCGGCGCCAGCACATCTCCTTCTCCCCCTATGAACAGAACGGGAAGCTGGATCTTAGCAAGATTCTTCCGGTAGCTGAAATCACCTCCTGCAGAAACAAACTCGCCCCGCTTAATCATCATCAGAAGGTGATCCAAAACTCCAGGGTTGATCTCCGCAAGGGCTGCTTCTAAAAATTTTTCTTTAACCTCTTCCTCGATATTTTCTGGGTTATAGAAAAGCGCCTCCATCTTCGGCACAAACGGTATCAACAACCGTGCGAAAAAAGGACTATTCAGGGAGAGAAACAGCTTCTTTAAGGTAGGACTCTCCTCCAGCCTAAGGAGCCTTTTCATGGGCTCCTGCTGGGGATGGTTAAAGGTAACCGGGGTTCCAATGGTTACGAGAGCGGCCAACCCAGAACTACCTTTCCTCTCGAGGTATCCATAGAGAAGGAGCCCCCCCATTTCATAACCCAGCCAGATGACCTTAGAGCCGCCGCTTTCTTTTTGCACGTAGCGGACGACCGAGGAGAGGTCCCTATCTATGATATCATCCAGGGTCCACCTCTCTACGCCACCCCTTAGGGGATTTAGACTTCGGCCCGTGCCTCGCAAGGAGAGATTCCATACATCAAAACCTTCTTTGGCCAGATACCGTGCCAGGCTTTGATCCCCATCGAGATCGAAAAAGTGGCTGTTAACGAAGATCCCATGAACGAGAACTACAGCGGCCCGGGATCTCGGTCTTTTCCCCACGCGCAGTCTCTCCAAGGCGAGCTCAAATTTCTCTTCTGTTACGGCCCAGTGAAGCTCCTTAGTAATCGCCGGGGCCTCGGCGGGAAAGGCAAACGGTGCTCGGGGACAAAAAGAAAAAAGAAGAAGAACGAAGGCTCCAGGACAAATCCGGGCGAGGTCAATCTTTCCCCTCAATAACCGCCACAACGGAGTTAAAGGTGACAACTTCACCCTCCTGGACCCGGACCTCACTCAACAGTCCGCTATCAGGCGCGTCGATCTCCACATTGACCTTATCCGTCTCGACCTCGAGAAGGGGTTCTCCTTTTTGAACGGTTGCCCCCTTCTGCTTGAGCCAGCGTAAAACCTTGACTTGGTCGCTCTCATCGCTCGATCCCAGACGAGGGATCACCACCTCTTTCTTCATCCGGCACCTCGAGCCCCTTTATGCAGCGAGGTCGTGCAGCGAGGCCAGCTTCAGAGACCTGCGCATCAGATCCATCCACGCGTGAAGGTTTTTATAGCTGGCCGGGATCTCATATTTCACCATGGTGTAGAGATAATGGAGCTGGGTGAAGATGGCAATGTCAGCGATAGTCATCCGGTCAAAGATGAAACTTTTTCCGGTAAATAGCTGTTCCAGGCTCTGAAGATGGATCCCCAGTTCTTTTTCTGCCCCCTTGCGTGCCTCCGGGTTATCTGCCCGGCGCATCAAGTGAATCGCATGGATTAAAACCTCATCGGACCAATCCTCCAACATGAGGCAGAGCCCTTTGTCCGACGCCCCCTTAGGGTAGATGGCGTTCCGGGGATATTTCTCCTCCAAAAAAGCGGAGATAAAGGTAGAATCAATGATGCGTTGACCGTGGTAGTCCATCACCGGCACTTTTCTCTGGCCGGAAAATTCGATCAGGGACTTGCGGTCGTCCTTCTTCACATCCACCACCTCATACGAAACATCCTTCAATGCGATAACGATTCTTACCTTCTCGCAGAACATCGAAGTCTGAGACTGGAAAAGTCTTATTGCCATCTCCCTGATCTCCTCTCTCTTATCTTTTCTTTATCCGGAGTTCATATAACTACCCTAGAAGAATATCAATGACCCATTTCCACGAGCCGTGAGATCTGGAGTAACATTTTTTTTGCCACACGGTTCTCAGGATTGTGGACTAATGTTTTACGGGTGTAGGCAAGAGCCGCCTTTAGGTCATCCATTTCTAGGGCTTTATCAGCGGCCTCAAGCCAAAGGGCGTCAGGGTGAAACTCCCCTTTATTTTTTTCTGCATAAGCCGCGGCCTTCTCTAAATAAGCCAGGGTGGATTTATAATCACCATCAGCGGCGTGGACCTGAGCAATCATGCGATAGATCCGGTCTTTTTTGTTACTCTCCACGTTTAAGAGGCGGTGGAGATAGGCCAGAGCCCTTTCAGGAGTCTTAGGACTTACCAGGGATCGATAGTTCAAATAGGTCTGAAATTCTACTCGGGCCGCAGCCTCTAAATATTCCCAGCGGTCGGGATTGAGCTTCAAAAGGTAGTTCAACTCCTTGCGTGCTGCCTCAAGGTTTCCCTCCTGCTCTTCAATACGGGCTAGGGCCCAATGAGCCTCGGGATCTTTTGGATCCTGCTGCAACCAGAGATCAACAAAGCTTCGACGTAGTCCCAACGGGCTCAATAGACTATAGGTAAAGTGGTAGATCGCTATGTCTTTGCTTCCTCTCAGGCCAAGGGGATTTATCTTAAGGTACTGGGCAAAGTAAAGGGGAGATTTCTGCCGCGCATGAAGTTTTTCATCGTAAGAGTCAAGGAAGCTGGAGGTTTGCCCCAAGAAGAAGGCTTTGGGAGCTTCGTACTCTAGGATGGGGAAAAGGTCTTCGTTAATCCTCCCCCTGCCTGCGGCCTTTCTTACTCCGTCATCTGAGGCGATCTGGAGAGAGAGAATGGTGGGAAAGGATTCGATACCGAGGCGACGAAGGTCCTCCATAACTTTTGTACTGTGGAATCGAGCCGAGGACTTCTTAAAATCCACATTTAAGGGGAGCTTGGAACCCATAAGCAGAAGGTCTGCGGCCTTGGGACTCCAAAGCGTTACGTGCTCAAAGGATTGTGTGAAGGTCCGAAGGACAAGTTTAAGAGTCTCATCCGTCATCTCGTAGGTATGAAACCACTGGACCATCAAGCCGTCGGGCTGAAGCCGTTTTCTCACATCCTGATAAAATTCAATAGAGAAAAGGTTTCCGATACCGGAAATCCAAGGGTTGGAAGGCTCGCTGACGATAATGTCATAGCGTTGAGGAGCGACCCTGAGAAAGGTCTTGGCATCTTCTACGTAAAGCTTCAACCGAGGCTCTTTCAGCGCTTCGTAGTTGTAGGGGGCAAAGAAGCGGCTCCCCTCGACGACCTCCGAGGAGATCTCGACCAAGTCAAGCCTCTCGATCGGGTGGCGGAGAACCGAGCCGGCAGTGATGCCGCTCCCCAGTCCGATCACGAGCACGTTATGGGCATCTGGCTTTAAAAGAAGGGGGATCTGTCCGGAGAGGATTTGGGTTGGCAGGTCTCCCCCGGATGAGGCGTCGGGTTTGCCATTCACTTTGAGCCTGATGCGGTGGTCTTTTGTCTTGACGACAGTCACGGTCACATTAGCGCCGTCTTTGTAATAAAGAACCTCCTCCTGATGGCTTTGCCTGAACTCTTGGTAGCTCATTGCGCCGTAGAATCTTCGCTCCCGAAAGGTTCCGCTGGAAAGGATACTCTGATCCCACGCAGGAAAGAGGTAGAGATAAAAGAAAAAGAGAGCGAAGCTGGTTCCTAAGGTTAAGGTCTTCTTTTTCCTCGTCAGGCCAGGGCTAAGACAGAGAGCAGAAGCACCCACGATGAGATGGATGAGGACACCGATCTCGATTAGCCTCTTGATCCCCAAAAGGGGAAGGAGGAGAAGGCCAGCAGCAATCGCCCCTAGGAGAGTCCCTGCGGTATTTGCTGCAAAGACGTTCCCTATATCTTCCCCTAACCTCTTTAGGTTTTGGGCTGCAACTTGGCTCACCAGAGGTAAGGTCATGCCTAAGAAAAAAGTGGGGAGGAGCATGAGGAGAAAACAGATCAAAACCTGAGTCAATTCATAAAGCCAGAAGGTTTCAGGGACCCGTATAAAGAGATTTGCCAAAACTGCAAAATAGAACGGTAGCCTCTCATAGAGGGGGAGGATGAGGATAACGGAGAGCGCGACGCCTAGTTCAGCCAAGGCAAAGAGGAGATAGGGCTCAAACCTCTCAACCCATCTCCGGGCTACGATAAAGCTTCCCAAGGCAATTCCGGCGATAAAGGCAGCCAGCATTAAGGAAAAGGAATAGGCCGAGAAACCCAAGACTAAAGAGAGGAGCCGTATCCAGGCAATCTCATAAATCAGCGCCGCCCCTCCCGACAAGGCGATACCCAGGATGGCAAGCCGGACTTGGGCCGGGCTGTAAGGGGCTCTCTCACCGCTGTCACCGGCCGTCTTTGATAATCTTCTTTCTCCTTCATCTTTTTTCCAGGGTCTTAGAGCAAGGGCAATCAATCCAACTAAGAGGTTGAGGCCAACTGCTGCTAGTATGGAAAGGTTTAAGCCAAACCGCGGAATCAACATGAAACCCGCTAGAAGGCTGCCACAAACAGCTCCAAGGCTGTTAAGGAAATAGAGCCACCCAACCTGGCTCTCTACATGTCCGAGGGAGTGCACGACAAAGCGGCTAAGGACAGGAAGGGTACCTCCCATAAGCACAGTGGGGAAAAGTATGAGGAGGACGCTGAGGATCAATTTGGAGGGTGCGGCGAAGATAGTGTGGAGGCCGAAGTGGATAACGAAAGAGATATAGGCCGAACCTAACCATCCTAAAAGGGGCACAAATAAGGCTCCAGAAAGACCGATCAATATCTCCATCCAACCATAGAGGTTCAGAGGGTTTCCAGTTCTATCGGCAATTTTGCCAAAAAGGAAATAGCCGAGCGCCAATCCCCCCATAAAGGTTGCTAATACGATAGTATGGGCGTGGGTCGTGTTACCGAGGAACAGGGATAGGTGTTTTGCCCACACCACTTCATAGATTAACCCCGCCACGCCGGAGAGAAAAAAGAGCAAGGCAATGATGAAACGAGCACTCTTCATTTGATGAAGCTATGCCGACGCAAAAATCCCACGACTACACCGTCAAAGACCGCAGCATTGAGTTTTCTGTCCCAATCGGTGAAGTGGCTAAGTAGGCATAACCCCTCCTCCTTCACCCTCTAAGCAGCGATGGGTAATGATTTTAGAGGGGTTGCAACGCGCTTGCAAGGAAATTCGGTCATTTCTTGACCGCCTCTCCTTTATCCTGCTATTGTCAGAGTAGCGCTAAAGGAAGCGGAGCGTGTTGATTGACGTTGGACAGGAGGGCTGTTATGAACGCCGCTACAGATACCACGAAGGAGCTGCAGGAGTTCTATCAGGAGGCCGAGCAGAAACATCTCGTCCCCCTCTGGAAGGTCACTACTCGGCTTCTCCCGTTTGAGCCGAAGAGCAAAGTTCTTCCCTATCTCTGGAGGTGGCCGGACCTCCGCCGAATGGCCTACCGCGCAGGCGATCTCGTGCCCATCGAGCGAGGAGGGGAGAGAAGAGTTCTGGGGTTAGTCAATCCCGGTTTGGGCGGGAAATACGCCGCCACTCATACCCTCTGGGCTGCGGTCCAGATCGTAAAATCGGGAGAGACCGCTCCATGTCATCGCCACACGGCAGCGGCGATTCGATTTATTATCGAAGGCGACCGCTCCTTTACGAACGTGAACGGTGATAAATGCATGATGAGCCGCGGCGACTTGGTGTTGACGCCGAACTGGACTTGGCATGACCACGGTTGTGAGTCTGATAAGCCGATGATTTGGATGGACGGGCTCGACCTGCCTCTGGTGGGCGATCTCGACGCCATCTTCTTTCAGCCTTACCCCGAACTCAGGCAGCCCGTTGCTCAGGTCAATGATTCAGAAAGGAAATTCAGCGGACCGCAACTTAAACCAATCTGGGAAAAGCCGGAAGGGAACTACTCTCCTCTTCTCAATTATAAATGGGATCCTACTTATCAGGCGCTCAAAAGGATTGGCGAGGGGGCGGCAAGTCCTTTTGATGACATCTGCTTCGAGTATCTAAATCCTATGACCGGCGGCCCTACCCTCCCGACCATCGGTTGTTACATTCAAATGATTCGCCCTGGCATACACACTCAAGCTCACCGTCAGGTCAACAGCGCTGTCTATCACGTATTCGAGGGACGAGGCCACTCGGTCATCAATGGGACGCGCTTTAACTGGGAGCGTGGCGACTTCTTTGTTGTTCCCCCTTGGGCTTGGCACGAGCACGCCAATGAAAGCAAAGAAGAGGCAATTTTATTCTCAATTCAGGATACGCCTGTCATGGAGGCCCTCGGCCTCTATCGTGAGGAGGCCTACCAAGAAAACGGCGGTCATCAGAAGGTCACTGGCACCCTTGAGAGTTGATCAATACAGGAGAAGTTCTTAATGGCGAAATACCTTCAATGCAGCGAATGCGGAAAGATCGCCTTTTACTATGATGATTACGTCGGCACCGAGAAGCCCTTTTACCTCCGGTTCATGAGATATCCTGACGGCAC